>JAEEGG010025128.1_pt1 | contig 11486 bp, 3 predicted proteins | sample 9134161 | NCBI WGS metagenome assembly JAEEGG01 (sample SAMN16246543, study PRJNA631951) | gut metagenome | biome: gut microbiome; feature: rumen; material: CR-attached | host: Bos | place: Iran: Karaj | collected 2018-10 | reverse complement strand
GGGCAAACCGCTGATCGGCCACATCATCAATGGCGCTCAACCCATAGACCAGTTCGTTTACAAGGATACCGATGGCCAGATCTATATGTACTACGGCGGCTGGCGGCACTGCAATGTCGTTCGCCTGAATGACAAGATGACGGGTCTGCTCCCCTTCCAGGACGGCAGTTTCTATAAAGAGATCACCCCTGAAAAATATGTGGAAGGCCCGATGATCTTCAAGCGGAACGGCAAATACTATTTCATGTGGTCGGAAGGCGGCTGGACCGGTCCCGATTACTGTGTGGCCTACGCCATTGCGGACAATCCGATGGGTCCCTTCAAGCGTATCGAGAAGATCCTCCAGCGGGATGAAAACGTGGGCACCGGCGCGGGGCATCACTCCGTTCTGAACATTCCCGGCACGGATGACTGGTACATCGTGTACCACCGCCATCCGCTGAATGACAGGAACGGGAATCACCGCTACACCTGCATCGAAAAAATGGAATTCGATGAACAGGGTCATATCAAACCGGTCAAGATCACCCTCGAAGGCGTAGAAGCACGGCCTTTGAAATAGCCGCTTAGAAAATCAAACAAGAAGAGACGAGGTTCTACCCCGTCTCTTTTTTGTTCAAAAAAACGGCCTTCCCTCTTTTGGAGAGAAGGCCGTCTTTGTTTCAACCGGACTTGTTATCGTCCGGTTCGTGTTTCTACTTCAGCTTATTCAGCCAGTCTGAAGTACAGATTGCCCTGTTCACCATTGTAGATGAATCCTTCGTTGGAGGCACCATCAATAGTGGTCCAAGGACCTTCCGCTGTCGGAGCGGATTGGAGCTTGCCATTTTCCCAGGTCATGATCAGACCCAGATCTGTCATCTCGAAGTAGAGCACCGATCCCGTCGGGGTATCTTCGCCCATGCCCTTCTTGTAGATGGATTCGATCTGAGCCGCGCTCAACGCATAGCCGAACACAGCCGGTTCATCAATGTCGCCTTTGAAGCGGCGATCGGACCAGTTCTTGTCACCGCCAATGCTGAAGGCACCGGTCAGTTTCGCCGGTGAGTGCGCAACGGTATTCACCGCTGAAGTCAGTGTACCGGCGGAATCACCCAGATAGAAGGTCGCTTCTGTCGGGGTCACTACCATAGCGATCAGACTCCATTCACCTTCGCTGATATACAGTCCGGATCTGTAACTGTGCTGAGAATCATTCCAGTGATAGCAAGGCTGATTGTCCACGATATCGATACCCACCGCGCTGTTGCCGCGGTCGAACAGGATACCTGTGTAATTATTGATCGGACCATTGGGTTTGATCCAGGCCAGCATCGTTATCGTATCCGATGTGAAGCTCATACCGGGTACGCTCGCGTAGCTGGTACCGTCGAATGTCACCGCTGTATCGGTGTCTTTGGCGATCGCGCCCGCCGCGCCCAGTGTCTGATGCTCATTGTAAACACCATTGAACCCACTGGCATACTCATAGGCTGTAGTGCCTTCAGCTTCGCCCAGTCTCCAGTAGGCCAACGGCACCAGACTGGCAACCAGAGCCTCATAATCGCTCTTGGGCTGATAGAAGCTGATCACAGCGGCATCGGATTCCACACTGCCGTAAGCATTGCTGATCTTCGCAGTCCAGCTGCCGGCATTGGCCGCTGTGCGGGCGATCTGCACGCTTTCACCTTCATAAGCAGTCTCGTTGCCGTTCAGGTACCACTTCACTGTCATCGGAGGTGTGCCTGCCGGTCTCACCGAGAGTGTGTATGTTCCGTCGTTGGCATAGATCTCACCACCGACCGGCTGGGCTTCCACTGTAGGAGCCGCGCCCGGACCATATTTGCCAACATTGTAGAGCGTACTGATAGTCGCCGCATCCAGTGTAGTCGGGAAGATGGCGATATCGTCAACGCAGCCGTTGAAGTAATTACCTTCGGCATTCCACACACCGGCACCGATATTGAAGTAATAGCTGGTACCCTGTGTACTGTTGATCTTGGTCGTTCCATTGTACTGGCCGACCAGAACATCATTGATGTAGAGAGATTCCACAACCTTGCCATCCACATCGCTGTAGGTGATCGTGACCATGGCCCATTCGCCATCAGCCGGAGCCGCTCCAGAGATGTTGCCCGGACCAGAAGACCATGCACGGATCTGGGTCGCGGTATCATGACCGAACTCGATCAGGTCGTTCTGACCATAGAGGCTGGCAAATTCAATGAAGCTGGTGATCTTGATCCAGCCCATGAAGCTCATGGCTCCATTAGCGACCATAGTGTTCAGCTGTATCGGAGTAGAGATGTAGGAGCTGGTTGTCGCACCCTTGAGCTCTATAGACTTGCTGGCATCTTCAAAAATCGCACCGTTCACTTGCTGATCTGCTGCGACATTGTGATAGACACCGTGATTGCCCATGGCATAATCCACCGCGATACCGTCAGCGATGTTATCATCGAAACGATAGAACGCGACCGGGTTGAGGTTGGCAACCAATCCTTCGTAAGCCGTCTCCGGTTCACGATAAGCGATCACTGCAACCGCGGAGGTGGCTTCACCGGCGGCGTTCTTGGCTGTCGCCTGATAGCTGCCCGCGGCATCTTCTGTACAGGCCACATCCAGTGTCCGACCCGTGCCGACTTTTTCGCCGTCCTTGGTCCATGTCACCGTGATGGGTTCTGTGCCGTTGACTTCCACGTTCAATGTCAGAACAGTCGTGTCATTCTGATAGACTGTCGCGCCTACGGGTTCCACAATGAATCCGGGTTTCACATCGGGCAGTTTCTGGTCGAAGCTGTTGCCGTTGATGCCCGCGTAATAGATGCTGCGAGCGTCAACATCGCTCATGGCGATTCTCCAGATGCCCATATCATCGATCAGCATATCGGCATCTTCTGTATAAGCACCTGTGCCGTCCTGACCGATGTTCATCACATAACGATCATCATCCAGCCAGTTGTCGCTGACGGTGACGCCGCTGATATCCACTGTGTGAGCCAGTTGTCCGTTCAGGAAGATCTTCATCGTCTTGCCCGGATCCAGCACATAGACCAGATGGTTCCATGTTCCAGAAGGAATGGAATTATCGGGACCGTATTCCATAGCGCTAGTCCCATTGTCCCAGGACTTGATAGACCATGACCAGGCTTCAGATTCCCGGCTGGGTGCCAGAACGAAACCTTCGTTGCCATAGGATCTATAGTTATTGCACAGCCAGGGCACATCATGCACGGCCGGTGTGTTGATCTTGGTCCAGAAAGCGACCGTGATCGGCTCACGACCCAGCAGCAGAGGATTCTCGAAAGAAGCATACTGGAAGATGCCGTTCTCGAGATCGGTCTTCACATTGACCGCCGCGCCCAGAACGCCTTCAGCGAACTGGATCCCGCTATAGTTGGGATCAAAAGCGTTGTTGCCATTGACAGAAGAGTCTTCCAGGTTATTGTCGAACTTCAGGTGAGTCCACAGTTTGTATTCTTCACCGGTCAGATCCACAGAGGTCGGTTTGTAAACCAGATCCACAACCGCGGTCTCACTGGTAACGGAGTTGATAGGATTGCTGACGATCACTCGATAGTTGCCGGAGTCTTCCGCGGTACCCACAAAAGTGAAGCTGGAACCGGCCACGTCCAGAGAAATCCATTCGCCGTCGATCTCACGCTGCCACTCATAGTTGATCGGGCTGGAACCCACCGGCACGACCTTGAGGGTCACCGTGTCATCCACAAAACCGGCAAAGCTCTGAGGCTGGACCTTAATCGCCACGGGACTGCCTTTGCCGTAAAGACCCGCGTTATAGATGCTGAAGATGTCATCCTCAGTCAGTGCTCTGGTGAAGAAAGCCGGCTCATCGATCACACCTTTAAAACGGCGGTCATTATTGCTCTTGTCACCACCGATAGTGAAGCTGCTGGTGAAGGTCGCCGCGCTGGGGGCGGTCGCGTCCGTAGCGGAGGCGAAGTTACCCTGCTCGTCACCGACATAGAACGTCACGCCGCTGGCGTTCACCACCATAGCGACCAGATTCCATTCACCTTGTTTTATCTGCAAACCGGATCTGTAACTGTACTGGGTATCGTTCCAGTGGTAGCAGAGCTGATTATCAGCGATGTCCATACCGGCAGCGCTGCTGCCGCGGTCGAACATGATCGTTGTGTAGTTATTGATCGCACCATCGGGCTTGATCCAGGCCAGCATCGTCACATCGGTGGCGCTGAAGCTCATTCCGGAAACAGCCACATAAGACTGACCGCCAAAGGTCACAGCTGTGTCAGTGTCACCCTTGAGAGCACCGGCAGCGCCCAGAGTCTGGTTGCTGTTATAGGTACCGTTGAAACCACCGGCATAATCATAAGCCGTAGTTCCTTCTTTCTCGTTCAATCTCCAATAAGCCAGCGGATTCTGCGCGACCACGGCCGCCGCGTAGCTGCCTTCTTCCACAGGAATGAATTCCACGGTGGCAGGATCAGAGACCACTGTTCCCATTTCATTGCTGGCTTCTACGCTGTATTCACCTTCGTTTTCATAGGTGCAATCTATTGTCAGGCTGGACTGAGTCGCGCCTTCGATCGCAACATTGTCTTTGTACCACTGATAAGTGATCACAGGAGTACCGGACGTTTCCACGCTCATGGTGTAGGTTTTACCCGGCGCGGAATAGCCATAGAAGCCCTTGGGCTGTTTGGTGATGTTGACCGGATCGGCCAAAGGTTCCGCGCTGGCGATCACCTTGGCACTGCCGAACTGGCCGGTAACAAAATCGCCTTCATAGCGGCCAAATACCGCTAAACTGCAGCGAATGCCGGTGTAACATTTGAAAGGAACTTCAATGCCGAAAACACCATCCACATAGAGACTGGCTGTCAGACCGTTGGCAACGATCTTGAGCGTGTGATTGCCTTTATCGGCAAAATCATCCATGTTCGGTACCTTCGTTGTACCGCCTCTCCTGCTGGTATCACCGTTGGCGAGATAACTGGAGCACCAGCCGTAATAAGTGCAGCCTTCCACAGAACCGCCGTCACTGGTATCATCCAGGAGGACATATTCGCTCATATCTTCATTGTAGAGATAGATACCGCAGCGGCCGCCTGTGCTGTTGTCCGCGTTGAAAGATTCGCGGGTCACCTCGAAAGTCAGAGGACTCAGAGAGCTGGCATTGAAAGTCCCTTTGGAAACCAGTGCCGCACCCGGCCAGTAATGACCATTCGGGCTCACGCTTATAGTCAAACTACTGTTCGCCTGAGTTATCGTTGATTCCGCCGTCGGGGTACTGCCCCAATATTCAAAACTGCGTGTGCTGACCGTCCACAAATTGCTGTCCACTTCTGTTCCATCAAAATCATCAAACAGAACTGTCTCACCATTGCCCTGGGCAGTGACCGTGAGCTTGGACGGATTCATGGCGACACCTTTGTCATTGGAAGCCGTAAAGACGACCTTGCCCACGCCCTTCTTTATGACAGGGATGGTATAGGTATCAGACTTGCCGCCTTTCATCACGACACTGTAGGAGTCACCGGTGGAAAAAGCCGCGATAGAAGGATCCTGAGAGGTCAATGTCAGGGTCACATCCTGACTGGTGCTCATCAGCTGCCCCAGCACACTGATCGTTCCCTCATCACCGGACAGAGTGTATTCACTCTTATCAAAGGCGATCATGTTGCCCGTTCCGGTAATGACCACATTGCCGAAACCGTCTTCGATATAGTCACCCGCCGCGCGAGCGTAAACACCAAAGCCGAAGCGGACCCCTTCCGTGAAGGGGAACTCCACCGTGGCGCCTTCCACATCATCAATGAAGAAGGTCACGGTCTCGCCTGTGGCCACCAGTTTGATCGTGTGGAAAAGGTGATCGGTCAGAGTTTCATCTAAGTTGATGTCGTCCATACCGATACCCACACCATTGTATTTGTCGCCATTCTGGCCGATGTAACGGTTATAGCACCAGCCGTAGTATTTAGCGCTGCTGGCGCTGCTGCCGTCGGTCGTTTCCGCGAAATGCACCCACTTGCTCAGATCTGAATTGAAGATCAGGAAAGCACAGCGGGAACCGGAGGCTTGGTTATAGGTATTATAATGTCTGTCTATCTGGAACGTCACCGGGTTTTCCGGAGAGACCGCGTAGCTGGATTTTGTGACAAAAATCGAACCCGGCCAATAGGATCCATCCGATGCGTAACTCATATTGACGACACCGCCGTCAATGTAGTAATTCATCGTGCCTGTCGGCTGTGAACCCATATATTCAAAGCTCCGATCATTCTGTTCCCAGGAATCAGTATTGATTTCTGTTCCCGTAAACTGATCGGTGAAAAGCACATCCGCGCTGGCTAACGCCGTGCTGAGTGCTAGTACGGAAACGGTTCCAAGAACCGCCTCATGTAATCTCATATTACGAGGTTTCATATGCCGAACATTATGTCCTCAAAATCCCATTAAGTCAATAAAAATATTGTGTTCGATCTTGTGCGAAAATCCAGCTCCCCTGCCTTTTACAAATATGATTTGAAAATCAGCAAAAATCATGTTACAAGGTGATGTGTGTTTTATGAGTATGAGCTTTAAAAAAATCTTTTCTCTTTTGGTGTCCGTTTTGGCACTTTCGAGCGTGGTTTCCTGCTGTCATACACCGTGCAAGCCGGCGGACGACACCGCGAACCGTAACAAAATGAAGCAGTTCGACATCACCTACTTTTACGGTCCGAGAGAGGCCGATCTGACAAAACGGGAGACGATCGCCAATATCGCCGCCAGCGGCATCACTCTGATGCAGTTATGCGGTTCCCCGGAAAGCGTGAAACAAGCCCTGCCGGTGATGGCAGAGTATGGTCTCTACGGTAATGTCTTTGACGACAGGATCATGAATCTGGTCAGCAAGAATGATCCCGCCGCTGTGGACGCGGTCGTGAAACAGGTCGTGGAGGAATACAAGGATTTTGAGAACGTCATCGGCTGGGAGGTCACGGATGAACCCAACGCCGACCGGTTCTCCATCCTGGCCGAGATCACGAAAGCGTTCAATAAATACGCTCCCGGCAAGGATGTCGTCATCAACCTCTTCCCAAACTACGCGACTTCAAAACAGCTCGGCACAGAGGATTATATGACTTATCTGGAGAAGTTTGCCTCGACTGTCCCAACAGGCGTGCTGAGCTATGATCATTATCATTTCCTGGGCAGGAACGACCGGAACCGGGTGCTGGATCTGAATGTGGACGAGCGGGAAAAGCTGATCCGGCTGGCCGCGGAAAACACGGTGGACCGGGGCGGATTTTTTGAGAATATCGAGGACATCCGCAACGTGGCACTGAAATATGACATGGATCCCATGCTGATCGTGCTGCTGGTGGAACACGGGGATTACCGGAACCTGACACGGGCAGAGATCCGGTGGGAAGCCAATATGTGTCTGGTTTACGGCATGAAACGGATATCTTATTTCACCTACTGGTGCCCCGGACCGGATGAACACTGGAAGTGGGACAACGCGATGTGCGACACGCAAGGCAACAAGATGCCGCACTGGTACGATGTGCAGGCCGTCAATGCCGAAGTCGCCGAGGTTGGCAAGTATCTGTTCAAGAGAAAATGTGACTATGTGGCGCATATCGGCAATGTGGAAAAGGGAGCCGCGGAATTTGCCCCCTACGCCAACATCAGCGCCGTGGAAGGCAAGGACGGCGTGATATCCTTCTTTGACGATGGTTCTATTTATTTGGTAAACAAAGACTTCAAGAAAGAAGGCACATTCACGCTCAAAAGCCGGAAACCCTTAAAACAATACACCAACGGCAAGTTCATAAACCTGGGCAGCGATACAGTCAGACTCGCCCCCGGTCAGGGCATCCTGCTGAAGTAAAAACGGCTATCACCGCACAGGACAGCGTAAAAAAAATAATTTCCACCCCGTAAGAATCTGGACAAAGGTGTTTGTCTCTGATAAACTGCGTGGCGTATGGAGTTTAATAACCTATTGAATTGGGGAAAAGCCTCACTGCTGGGCGCGGCTCTGTTGAGCGCGACTTTTTCAGCTGAAGCGGGTCTTTTCTCCGCGGATGTGTACCCGGCCGATCTGCGCTGTGAGTATATGAAAGCCCCTTTGGGAATGGATCTGGACAGCCCTCGTCTGTTCTGGAAGGTGGAAACTAAAAGCCGTTCTGCCCGTGGTCTTTCTCAGACCGCTTATCAGATACAGGTGGCCACTGATGCCGCTCTGCTCAAAAAGGATGATCCCGACCTGTGGGATACCGGCATCGTGTACCGCAGCGACTCGACTCAAATCGACTACACGGGCGCGCCGCTGGATTATCCCATGAACTGCTTCTGGCGTGTGCGTATCGCCGACCAGAACGGCAAGTGGAGCAAGTGGAGCAAACCGTCCTCCTGGGTGATGGGGCCCATGGAGATGAACGACTGGACCGCCAGCTGGATCGGATCCGATGAGACCTTCCAGCCGAAAGACGATATTTTCGAGCCTTGTATGTCAAATCCCTGGGTGCGCAAGACTTATGATCTGGCCGAAGTTCCGCAGAAGGCTTATCTGCACGTGGCCAGCGCCGGCTTCCACGAGGTTTACATCAATGGACATAAAGTGGGCAATGAAGTCCTGACCCCGAACGTCAGCGACCTGAAGAGAAACCATGTCCGCTATAAAACTTATGACATCGCCCCTTATCTGCAAAAAGGCAAGAACGCCATCGTGTTCTGGCTGGGTGTCGGCTGGGTGGCGTTCCCTGAGTTCAAGAACGCGGACCGTCCTCTGACCCCGATCGTCATGGCTCAGGCCGATCTGACCTTCAAGAGCGATGCCAAGACCCGCTGGGTGACCGATGCCACCTGGAAGACGCATTCCAGCCCCAGTTATCTGCTGGGCAAGTGGATATGGCATCAATTCGGCGGTGATCTTTATGACGCGAATCAGGAACTGCCCGGATGGGATTCCGCGACACTGGACGACAGCGACTGGAAGGCCGCCACGGTCTATTCTCCTAAGAATATGATCGTTACCGCGGAAAAAATGCCCGGCAACGTGATCGTGCCGCCGACCCTGACCGCCGTTAGCACAGAAATGCTGGATGATGGTGTGGTCAAGGTGGATATGGGCAAAAACTTCAGCGGATGGACGACCATGAAGCTGAAAGGCAAACCGGGCAGCAAGATCACCATGACCTGGTCCGAACGGCCGGATCAGCGCAACTGCTTCGGCATGTGCAGTGCTTATGTCTTTGACCAAACCGGTGTGGGCACTTTCCGCCACCACTTCAATTACAACAGCGGCCGCTGGATCTACATCACCGGTCTGGATGAAGCTCCGGCCCCGGAGAATTTCACCGGCAATATCGTGACCACCGATCTGGAGCGCGTCGGCTACTTTGAGTGCGACAAGGAGCTGTTCAACCGCCTGTATGATGTCAGTTTATGGACCTTCCAGAGTCTGGCTCTGGGCGGCTACATCGTGGACTGCCCTCAGCGTGAACGTCTGGGCTACGGCGGCGACGGCAACGCCACTATCAATACGGCCATCGGCAACTACGACATGGGCGCTTTCTACAACAAGTGGGCCGAAGACTGGCGCGGCATCCAAAGCGCTGACGGCCGTCTGCTCCACACTGCCCCGACCTATATCGGCGGCGGCGGTCCCAGCTGGAGCGGTTTTATCATCATGATGCCGTGGGAGATCTATTTGCAGTACGGTGATACCCGCATCCTGAAGGAGTGCTATCCCAATATGAAGAAATGGCTGGGATTCCTGGAAGCCAATTCCAAAGACGATCTGATCGTCCCCTGGGGCGAATTCTGGGACAAGCTGGGTGACTGGCTGCCGCCCGGAACCACCGGCGGCGGCACTCAGGAAGAAAACCAGTGCATGAATGATTACTACTGGATCTATAATCTGGAGACCGCGGCCGAGATCGCCAATATCCTGGGCTATAAGGACGATGCCAAAGCCTATATGGAACGCGCGGAAAAAGTCCGCAAAGCAGCCAATGCCAAGTACTATGACAAGGCAACGGGCAAATACCTGACCGGCCGCCAGGCCTATCAGGCCACCGCCATCCTGGCGAACGCTCCTGAGACCCAGGAGGATATCGTCAAGACCTGGGACTATCTGGCAAATGATATCCGCACCCGTCAGCATATTGACGCGGGCATCACCGGCGGCGCGTTCCTCTTCCGCGTCCTGATCGATGCCGAACGCAACGACCTGATCTATCCGATGGTCGCCGCCGAAGATTATCCGGGCTGGGGCGATATGATCCTCAACCGCGGTGCCACCACCTTCATCGAGAACTGGGACGAATCCGATGGACACTCCCGCCTGCACAGCTCTTATATGTATGTGGGCAACTGGTTTATCGAAGGTCTGGGCGGCATCCGGAATCTGGAAATACCCGGCGGCAACGGATTCCAGTTCTTTGAGATCGTTCCGGGTTATGTCCCCGGCAAAGACCTCAGCTGGGTCAAGAGTTCTTACAACTCTCTGCAAGGCAAGATCGTCAGTGACTGGAAGGTGAAAAACGGCAAGATGACCGCCAAAGTCACTGTTCCGCCTAACTGCCAGGCACTGATGAAGTTCCCGGCCGTTGTGGAAAAGGTCACCGAGAAAGGTAAACCTCTGGCCAAAGTCAAAGGCGTGACGATCCCCGAAAAACAGGCTCCCGGCATGAACGGAGCGATCCTCCAATCCGGAACCTATACCTTTACCATTGATCTGGAATAGGTTGAAATAGTTGAATAGCAAAGAGCCGTTCCTGTCCGGAACGGCTTTTTTGGTAGGGCGGCTTAGCTTTTCAATGGATCCAAAGGGAAAACATTCAACGCGCTGCCGGAATCACTCTTGTTGAGAACTGCGCAGCTGAGTTATATAAAAGTTTTGCTATTGCGTAACAGTCGCATCATTTGTTTTTGGAAAAGCATTCGTTTTGGGTTCAAAAGCAAACATGAAATACTCATCCGGATCTCCCACATAGAAAAAGAGATCAAATGGTTCTCCTCTTTTAGGGTGAAAACGAGTCTTTCCTTTTATGTAAGAACGCTCCGCAGATCTAAAATTGAGATGAGTTCCTGTTCCTTGTTGTCTTGGACGAAGTGCATCCTGTGCTTCATTTATATCACCTTGTTCTTTTGTTATTTTTCCCCATATATGCAATTCATTACCTCTTCCGGCTGATGAAGTATCATACCCTATTCTCAACTCATATTTACCTTCAAAGCTGTAAACAGAGTTCCATTCTTTAGAATCAGGCTCAGACATTATCAAACCGGAAAAAATCAACGGTCCGGGCAAACGCGCCGCAAAAGTTCCATCTTCTCGAAAAATCAGATGATAGTTGGTTGTTTTGGAATCTTTTAACCAGGTAGTGATCGTATTTTGAGTCTGCACCCATTCTCCATAAACATCTGCTGTTTCAAAATAATACTCCTCCTCTGATTCAGGAAAAACTAGATAAAGGCAGCCTAGTACTACCGCTGACAATAGAAGTATGGATACTGATAAATAT
>JAEEGG010025124.1_pt1 | contig 11487 bp, 1 predicted proteins | sample 9134161 | NCBI WGS metagenome assembly JAEEGG01 (sample SAMN16246543, study PRJNA631951) | gut metagenome | biome: gut microbiome; feature: rumen; material: CR-attached | host: Bos | place: Iran: Karaj | collected 2018-10 | reverse complement strand
CCTTGCGGATGCCGCCTTCGGGGGCGGGGGAATCCGCCAGGCGGCGGAGTTCCGCGGCCAGGCGCGGCGCGAGGTAGAGGGCGTGGTCGCCCTGCGCATGCCAGGGGGCCTGCGCGCGGAGGGCATCGAGCTTGTCCGCGGCCTCGCGGAGGGCGTCGGGGGCGGGCTCGGAGGCGCCTTCGGCAACAAGGCCGGACCAGATGCCCGCGGCGGTGGCCAGCAGGCCGGCCAGGGGCTCGGTCTCGGCGAACATCCGGAAGAGGAGGGGCTGGAGGCCGTACTCGGGGTCCTCGGGCTTCACCGAGGAAACGGCCAGTCCGGGCAGGTCGGGGTAGTTGTCGGCGAGGAGCGGGAGGCGCTGGCGCAGGATGGACCGGAAATCGTTGCCGGAGGCGGGATCGCGGTCGGCGTGGGTCAGCAGGAGGGTGACGGGCGGCGGGTACGGGCGGCCGAGCAGGTGGCGCAGGCAGGCGTTGGTGGCCCACACGGCGTCGAGGCGGCCGGGGTCGTTCTCGGTTTCGCGCATGCGGGAGGGATCGAAGAGGACGTACACGCGCGAGGCGGCGTCGATCTGCGCACGCAGCAGGCGGATGTCGTCGGCATGGGCTTCGGCGCGGGCGGCGAATCCGGCGGGATCGGGGGTGTCCTCGGGCTTCTGGAAGGCAAGTCGGAAGATTTCGGCGGGGCACTCCGGGATGTCGAGGGAGAGCAGGTCCTGCTGCCCGCGGCAGACGGTCCAGGGCATGGAGACGAAGCGGTCGGGCAGCTCCGGCGGCTGCGGCATGGCGTAGAGGGAGGAGGGAAGCTGCTCGAGGAAGCGGAAGGAGGCGCTGCTTTCGGGCTTGAGGCGGCAACCGTCCTCGGGATGGGCGGCAAACACCTTGGCCAAGGCCATGTTCAACACGGTCTTGCCCGATCCTTCTACGCCCAAGAACAAAATGATGCCCATATCCGACTTCTTTCCAAACTTGCGGTTTCGGTAAAGATAGCCGCCCAGACCTTTTTCCGCAATCCAATTTCGGGGTCGTGGCCGCGGCCGCGGGAGTGGGCGGCAAGTGCGGGGGGGGGCGGAGGGGAAGCCCGTCTTTGGCGATTGGAGCGTGCGCAGCTCTTTCCGGTTCTTCGGGAATTGTAGTGGACGGGGAGGATTGCCGAGAGATCGTGGAGAGATATTTGGAGAATGGAGAGTGCGCGAGCATTCGCCCCCCTCCGAGAGGGGGGTGCCGCCCGGAGGAAGATGGCTTGTGGATTGCGAGTGCGGAGCGGAAGGAAAGGGCGGCGAGGATGTGCGTCCCCGGCGTTTCCACCCTTTCCGCGGGCGGGACGCCCGCGCCCCCAGTCTTGCGCTCCTCCTCCAACCGCAAAGGGGGTGAGTGTTTTCTTGGATGACAGGGGCATGGGAATTCTTTGAGAAATCGCTGTGTTTTCTGTAATTGCAAGAATGGATGGGGAGCGGGTGGCGGGAGGGGAGGAGACGGAAAAGGCCAGCGGGGGGCCGGCCGGGTGTGTTTTGGGGGTGGGAGGGAAGGGTGCGGGGGTAGAACGGGTGCAAAACAGTGTGGCCGCAAGTCTTTGGGGTTGTCAGGTGAAAACCTTGTCTTTTGCAAGGTCTGGCCGACCGGTAGGGGCCGACCTCCGGGCGGCCCGTCATGGGCAATCCTTTCGCACGGCCCGCCCGGAGGTCGGGCCCTACCGGAGGGAGCACCCGACAAGAAATCGCAAGGTGTTCATCCGGCAACGCCCCTGTCCCACCACCTTTTCCACTGCGGACGCGCGGAAGCGCGTCCCTCCCCGCGGGAGCGCAACGGTCGCGCTTCCGCGCGACCGTACGGGAGGGATGCTTCCGGGAAGTTGCAGAAAACCTGAAACCGCTCTACCGGTCGAAGAAGGGGATGCGGAGGCGGTAGACGCGGGTGGAGGGGGTGCGGGGGGTGCGCCAGGTGGTGTTGGTGGAGGTCGCCTTGAGGGTCGCGGCACGGGTCCAGGCGGCCGGGTTGGTGGTGAGCAGGGCGGTCAGGTCCGCGGATTCGATGTAGTAGGTGCCGCCGGGGACGCTCTGGAAGGTGTAGGTGGCGTTGGTGCCGGCAAAGGTTTGGTCTTTCCAGCCGACGTAGTCGTCGCCGGAGGTGGGGTCGGTCCCCGCCACCCACTCGGAGTAGTTGTCGAAGCCGTCGCCGTCGGGGTCGTCGCCGGACTGGGATTTTTCCTTGTAGGCGGGGGATTTGCGGCGGGCGATGTAGTCCCAGTCGTCGCCCACGCCGTTGTTGTCGGCGTCCCACGGGACGGTGATGGCGATGTTGGTGGTCACGGTGGCGGTGCCGTCGGCGGCCTTGAAGGTGGCGGTGAGGTGGAGGTCGTCGGTGCGGGTGCCGTCGGACGGGGCGCCCATGGTCCAGGTGAACATGCCGGAGGTGGCGTCCCAGACGGGGGTGCCGGACCAGTAGTTGCCCAGCGGCAGTTCGGTGGCTTCGACGGGCAGGGGCTTGCCTTGCCAGTCGGCGGCGGTGACGCGGAAGCTGGTGGTGGTGCCGACGGGGATGGTCTGGACGCCGGGAGGGGTGACGGCAATGGTCGGCGGATCGTGGCGGGCGGTGCCTTTCGAGAAGGAGATGCCGTAGGCGAGGGAGCCGCTGCCGGTGACGTCGATCTGCCGGACCTGCGGGGCGTTGCGGAGGTTGACGGTGTTCCAGGCGGCGCCGTCGGGTTTGTCGGTGGCGGTGGTGTCGAGGGTGCCTTTGGTGACGCGGAGGGTGGCGGTGACGGTGGTGGCGCCGCCGGAGGTGGTGAGGGCGAGTTGGTTGTCGCCGGGTTTTTCGGCGAGGCGGGCCTGTCCGCCAAGCATGAGGGTGGCGAGGTCGGGGGAGAGGCCGTTGCGGACGCGCAGGGCCTTGCCGGAGGCGCTGTAGTTGACGGCGAGGGTGGCGGTGGAGGCGTCGGCGAGGGTGACGGTCTTGGTGAGGCCGCCGCTCTTGAAGGTGAGGCTGCCGGTGCCGGGGGTGACTTGGAAGATGTCGGCGACGGTGGTGGCGTTGCCGACGGCGAGGTCTTTCATGGCGGTGCCGCGGGTGGAGTCGGCGCCGGCGGACTGGGTTTCGTAGCCGGTCTCGGGCTGGGCGGCGAAGTTGCCGACCATCTGCCAGACGTTGGTGCCGTCTTTGTACCAGGCGCCGGTCATGAGGCCGCCTTCGGCCTCGAAGAGGGCCATGACGGTGTTGTTGCGGAGGATGTACTCGTCTTCGCCGTCGAGGTCGACGTCGCGGGCGAAGGCTTCGAGCCCGGTGCGGCGCCCGGCCCAGTCGTCGACGACGGCGTAGGCGGCGGCGAGGCGGGTGCGGGATTGGGCGCGCCAGGCCATGGACATGAGGCCCATCTGGCGGAATTTCCATTCCTGCGCCCAGTCGTCCCAGTACCAGCCGGTGGCGGGGTTGATGTATTCGCCGTAGGACCAGCGGGAGAGGTCGGAGTTGATTTCTTCGTGGAAGGCGGTCTCGAAGGCGGAGGCGAAGATGGTGGCCTCGGCGAGGGCCTTGACCTGGGCGTTGCGGATGCCCGAGACGGCGGCCCAGGCGTCGTGGAGGATGCCGTTGGTGCGGGTGCCCCAGACGGCGGCCATGGGCTGGCCCTGGCGGATCTCGAATTGTTTGCCGGAGAGGGTTTCGTGGCGTTCGGAGCCGTGGAACCAGTTGTCGTAGGTGCCGTTGCAGGCGTGGTGGACCCAGTCCTGCATGGCCATGCCGTTGGTGGAGGCGAGGTTGTGGTCGGCATGGTTGCCGGAGAGGACGGGGTCGTCGAGGGCGGCGTCGAGGGTCACGACCTGGATCCAGGGGTGGTTGGCGATCCAGCGGAGGTTGCGGTCGTAGGCGTCGGCGTTTTCGGAGCCGGCGAAGTCTTCCCACATGTAGAAGATGGAGGAGATGGCGGGTTCGCCGGTGCGGGCGCGGCGCAGGAAGAGGCGGCGCAGGTCGCTCGCGAGGCCGCCGTCGGTGTTGGCGTAGCGGAAGCTGCTGGCGGCGGTGGAGAGGGCAAAGGCTTCGGCGCTCTTCCACTGGCCGGGGGAGCTCTCGATCCAGTACTGCTGGATCTTGTAGGCGTCGTTGCCGAGGGCGGTCTGGCGGCCGAACCATTCGAGGAGGTGCGGGGTCTGGTCGACGAGGGTGGCGCGGTAGCCGAGGTTGCCGATGCGGAGGAACCAATCGGCGTCGGCGACGCGTTCGGGGCTCCAGAGGACGGTTCTCGAGACGACGTTGGAGCCGCCGCCGTAGATTTCGTCGAGGACGTCGCGGGCGCGCTCGACGTTGGCGGTGTTGAAGTCGTCGGGGAAGTAGAGGGGGATGTGGTCGGAGTAGGTGGAGCCGAGGAGGGCGAGGGCGCCGGAGGCGACGCCTTTCTTGATGGCGGCGTTGAGGGCGGGGCCGCTGTACCAGGCGTTTTCGGTGCCGACTTCGGCCCACTGGAGGGCGATGGCGAGGGTCGGGGTGACGTGGAGGTTCAGGGGGCAGTTGGTGTAGATGTTGTGGATCTGGATGGGGCGGTCGTAGCCGGCGCCGGCGCCGTTGTTGACGAGGGCCTGGATGGCGTTGCCGGGCTCGACGGCCTGGTTGCCGTGGGAGACCATGGCGAGTTTGGCGTGCTGGTTGCGGTTGTTCCAGGCGTGGTCGTTGGCGGTGCGGGAGACGCAGGTGGAGTAGAGGCCGTGCTGGTTGATGTAGTTCCAGTCGTTCCAGTAGTCGGAGCAGAGCCAGTCGTCGCCGATGGTGTCGGCGAAGTCGTTGAGGCCGCCCTTGTCGCCGGAGCCGCCGTCGTCGCTGGTGAAGTCGCGGGTGGTGTAGACCTGGAACATGAGTTTGTCGGGGTCCTGGAGGCGCCAGCCGGCGTCGACGAGGACCTGGCGGTCGATGGCCCAGACGACGGTGTCGAGCTCGGCGTTGAACCAGGCGCCGCGGAAGCCGCCGGTGGGCTTGGAGGCGGTGCCGTCCTGGACGTAGAGGCAGCCGTTCTGGGAGTCGTAGACGCCGGAGACGGCGTTCCACTTCATGGCGGTCTTGCAGTTGACGTCGTCGGGGAGGTCGTCGAGGCCGTTGCCGTAGTTGCCGAAGTTGATGGCGACGTAGACGTTGAGGGCGTTGTCTTCGGCGAAGGCCTGGAGGTCGTCGAAGTCGACGCGGAAGTAGAGGTTGCCATCCTCGGCGCCGCCGTCGCGGAAGTAGAAGGCGACGATGTCGCGGGAGGAGTCGAAGCCGTCGCCGAAGCGGTAGATGTCGGCGGAGTTGCCGCCCTGGTTGTAGTCGTCGAGGGCGACGAGGTCGCCGAGGGTCCACTGGGTGGCCTCGGTGTAGAAGGCGTTGCCGTTGACGGAGCCGATGGGGTCGCCGGGGCCGACGGTGATGGCGCCGGAGACGGCGGGGCCTTCGCGGTTGTCGCTGGAGCGGGGGTTGGTGCCGCCGAGGTATTCGGCCGCGTTGTCGTAGGGAATCTTCAGGCTGCCCTGGAGGTAGGTGTCGTTGTCGGGGTTGCCGGAGGGGCCGTGGGTGGGGTCGTCGGTGAAGCGGCCGGTGCGGAAGTCGTAGACGCCGTTGTTGAGGGGGTCGAGCTGGTAGTTGGCTTCCCAGCCGTCGGGGAGGCCGTCGTGGTCGGTGTCGGCGCAGAGGGGGTCGGTCTCGGCGATGACGAGGCGCGGCCAGCCGTTGGTCTGCCTGGTGCCGGAGGCGCCGGCGGCGGGGTTGGTGACGTTGTAGGCGGCGAAGAGGGCGCCGTAGTCGATGGCGCGCGAGCCGAGGGGTTTGGCCGCGAGGGTGGAGGCGGAGTTGGCGGTGGAGTTGTTGTCGACGAGGGCGCCGATGGCGGCGAGGCCGTCGGGGCCGAGCGGGACGACGGGGCCGTTCTCGGAGAAGACGAGGCCGATGTCGGTCCAGCCGTCGAGGTCGGTGTCTTCGCCGTAGCCGTCGGCGAGGCCGTCGGCGTCGGAGTCCCAGATGCAGGGGGAGGTTTCTTCCCAGGTTTCGCCGGCCATCTTGCCGTCGGGCCAGGCGCGGTCCCAGTAGGGGTCCCAGTCGCCGGGGAGGGGCGCGCCGTCGCCGTCGGTCCAGCCGTTGCGGTTGGCGTCCTCGACGCCGTCGGGGAGGCCGTCGCCGTCGCTGTCGGGGTTGCGCGGGTCGGTGGTGGAGCCCTTGACGAGGGCGAGGCGGTCGCCGCCTTCGGTGGAGGAGGTGACGCCGGGGACCTTGCCGTAGAGGCTCTCGCAGGAGTTGTAGAAGGGCGGGTCGCGGTCCCAGACGAAGTTCGGCCAGCCGTCGCCGTTGGTGTCGGTGGCGGGGTCGGTGCCGTCGGGGGCGGTGCGGTAGCCGAGTTCGAGGCCGTCGGGGAGGCCGTCGCCGTCGGAGTCGGGGCAGTCGGGGTCGGACTTGCCGGTGGAGTGGTAGTCGAAGATCTTCTCCTGCGTCCAGTACTCGGATTCGCCGGCCGGGATGCCGAGGTTCTCCTGCTCGCGCTTGTTGCCGGCGCCGTCGTCGTCCCAGTCCACGTCGTTGGTGGAGGCGTTGTGGACGAGCTGGCGGAAGCGGATGGTGGCGGTGCGGAAGGCGCCGTTGGTGGGGATGGAGTACTTGCCGGAGGCGTTGTCGGCGGTGACGGTCGCCTGGATGCGGTAGGTGCCGGCGTTGGTCGCCTGCCAGGCGAAGGTCCACGCCTTGCTCGTGCCGTTGCTCTCGATGGAGACGGTGCGCAGGCAGTCGTTGGTCGGGCGGCTGGTCCACGTCGCGGAGATGGCGGCGCCGTACTCGGGCGGGGAGACGAACTGGAGGTCGAGGCGCGTCGCCTCGGCGTCGGTCAGCACCACGATGGGCGTCTCGCGCAGGGCGCGGTTCTCGGGCTTGGCGGCCTCGACGGAGTCCTCCATGGTGATGACGTACTTGACGCCGTCGCTGTCGGTCTCGGGCGGGGTCGTGATGATGCACGTCGGGAGGAGCGGGCCCTTGTGGGTGACCATGCGGGTGACGGACTTGGAGTAGCCGGCGTTCTCGAATTCGACCGTCAGGGCGTAGCGCCAGCCGTCGATGCCGTTGTACACGTTGGGCATGTTGAAGGTGACCTGGTTGAAGGCGTCGCCGCTCCCCTCCCAGGGCTTCCAGTGGTGCGTGAGGTTGATGTCGCCGTTGGCCACCTGCTCGCCGCGGTTGGTGCTGCCGTTGGAGGTGGCGTTGAGGTAGACGCGGAACTTCGACGCGGCTTCCTCGTCGTTCAGGCCGGAGACCATGCGCTGGGTGAAGTTCACGCGGACTTCCCATCCGGCTTCGACCATCGTGCCGTCCTGGTCGGGCCAGTCGATGTACAGGATTTCGGCGGGGCCGCGCGTGTCGGCGACCTTCTGGAGCTCGGCGACGTGCAGGGCTTCCAGGTCGTCCTTCGCGGGGTCGGTCTTGGACCACGATTCGACGGGCGCGGACGAGACTTCGCGCAGGCGGACGCGGATGGTCGCGGTGCCGCTGCTCGGGATGCGGCTGTAGGTCCAGCGCCAGATCTTGGTCAACTCGGTGTCCTGCGCGTCTTCCTTGGTCCAGGGCGAGATCTGCGTGGCCTTGGCCCATTCGACGCCGTTGGTGGTGGAGCCGTTGCCGACGGTGTCGTTGCTGTCGTCGGAGTCGGTGACGTGCACCCAGACTTCGTCCACGGTGTTGTCGGTCTTGAAGACCATGCCGTACTCGGTCTCGGTGAAGGTCGGGCGCGTCTCGGCGGGGTACATGAACTTGCCTTCGGGCGTGTGGAGGTCGAGGTAGAAGGTCTGCCGGAAGGTGTTGGCGATTTCGGCGCCGTCGGTGCGGTTGAGCAGCATGCGGGCGGTGACGAGGTGGAAGCCGTCCTTGAAGCCGTTGGTCCAGCTCGTGTAGTCGTTGTGCTTGTGGTACTGCTGGGTGGTGAAGTCGAGGCCGGGGACGGTCCAGAGGCTCATCATGACCTTCTTGTCGCGGATCGCGTCGGCGTTGCCGGGCCAGACGGTGCCCCAGCCGTTGCCGCCGTAGCCCATTTCGCGGAAGGCGGACACCTTGTAGCGGAGGGTCGCGCCGGAGGGCACGGAGCCTTCGGGGAGGTCGAAGCGCCACCAGCTGCCGGTGTCGGTGTCGCACTGCCAGCCGCCTTCGACCGCGCGGGTCGCGGAGTTCGCGGGGACGCCGCCGCCGCCTTCGGGCCAGTGGTCGCCGTCCACGGTGTAATACAGGAACGCGCGGGCGCCCTGCGCGTGGGCGGTCTTGGCCCACACCGTCGCGGACGTGCCGTTGCGGGAGAACTGCGGCTGCACGCCGTAGTCGCGGTCGTCGCCGCCGCCACCGCCGCCGCCGCCTTCGCCGACGGTGAAGGTGGCGTTGTAGTTGGCGCCGCCGTTGTTGTCGTAGATGACGCGGCCGTCGCCATCCGCCTCGAACCAGACGGAGAGCGTGTACTGGCCGTCGGCGAGGCCGGAGACGTCGATGTCGATGGTCTTCCATTCGCCCGAGTTGCCGGTGCGGCTCTCGAACCAGTTGTTGTTGTCCTTGTAGTCGTACCAGTAGAGCGTGGAGTGGCCGTTCTGCACGACGGTGCCGCCGGAAAGGATGTTGTAGCAGGCGCGCGCGGGGTTGTTCTCGCCGTCACCCTCGCCGCAGGTCTGGCACTGGCCGCCGAAGGAAATCGACCCGGACACCTTGCCCAGGTTCGCGCCCTGGAAGGCCGCCGGGGACCACTCGTCGTGCGTCTGCCCGTCGCCCTTGTACCAGCCGTCCGCGAAGATGTACGTCGCGCCGACCCACGTCGCCGAGGCGCGCGGGACGGCCCGCGCCCGCGGGGCGGCCTTCGCGGCCTTGGGTACGGCGGCCTTCGACTTCGGCACCGATTCGGTCTCCGCCGACGGATTGTGCCAGACGAAGTCCGGCGCCTCGACGCTCGGCCCCTCGTACTTGCTCTCCGGCTGGTACACGTTGGTCGCGCCGGGCTTGATTTCGTAGGTCGTCGCGCCCTGCGTGCCGATCTTGCAGAAGTCGGAATCCGCGGCCGCGAACTTCTCGCTCCAGATGCGGCGGGTGAAGTAGTCCGCGCCCTCCTCGAAGCCGAGGAAGAAATCGTGCGCCGAGCCCGGCGGGTAGTCGCGCCAGTCGGGGCGGTCCACCGCGTCCTCCGTGTCCCAGCTCTGCTGCTCCCAGTAGTGGCCCCAGCCGTGGCCGCCGACGTTGTCCGGGTCGTGGTTGCCGAAGTCCATGCCGCCGTCCAGGCGGAGGAGCAGGCGCTCCGCGGAGCCGTCCGCCTTGACCGCCAGCGTCACGTTCGTGCCGCCCGTCACGCGCGGGAGGGCGATCGTGTAGGCGTAGTCCTCCGCGTTGGTGTCGGCCACGTTGTAGGGGTTGAAGTTCGGGTCGCCGTCCGCGCCGTCCTTGCGGACCACCAGGACCGGATCGACCACCTTGCCGTCCTCCAGGATCGTGATCACGCGCGAATCCGGCGCGATGACGCGGTCGTCCGTGTTCACGAAGCAGTCGGGATAGGGCGAGGGGAAGAGGCCCGAGGGGTCGGGATTCTTCCACGACCAAATCGCGTAGGCGTTGTTGGGGAGGTTGACGTTGCCGTCCTGGAGGTCGCCGCCCCAGGCGTAGTCGGCGGCGGGGCCCTCGTTGACGAAGTAGGGCATGTACATGTCCGAGGCGTAGTCGTAGAGCCAGGCGTCGCGCGGGAAGGACCCGAGGACGTGCGTCGGCTGCCACCAGTCCCACGAGGAATTCAGCATGAACAGCATCGTGGCCCAGCTGGTGTCGCCGCCGCCGCGCTGCCAGGCGATGAAATTGCCGTTCTCGTACGTCTCCATCGGGATCTGGTCGTAGCGGGCGAAATTCTCGTGCGCGTGCAGCAGCGTCGGAATCTGCTTCTGGCCCCACTGGCCCAGGAAGTCCGTCTGCGCCCAGCGCGGGAACGCGCCGCCGCTGCCGGTCAGCGTCGCCGCGTGGTTGTTGCCGTCCGAATAGACCAGGCCGAGGCCCCGGTGCATGAAGTAGAACGCGTGGTGGAGCGGCTTGCGGTCCACGTAGTCGTTGTCGTGGCTCTGCGCGTGCATCACGCCGCAGGCGCTGCCGAGGTCGCTGCCGGCGCCGTCGTAGTCGAAGCCCCAGAGGTCGTTCGCGCCGAAGCGCCAGTTCAGCTCGTTGCGCAGCCGGTCGTCCACCAGGCGCATCCCGGCGGCGACGTAGGGCCCCTGCGGCGGGGGCGAACCCAGGTGCTCGCCGAAGAGCATCGCGTCGTTGCGGCGGGCGTCGCTGTCGAACACGCTGTCGCGGTTGTTGCGGTCGGCGAAGCCGCGCGTGCGGTTGAACTGCAGCTGCACGTTCCCCACGTAGCCGTCGAAACTGCCGTCGTCGTTCTGCGCGCCGAAGAAATAGTACGGCACGTGCTTCACCGCGTCCAGGCGCAGGCCGTCCACGCGCGTGCGGTCCACCAGCCAGCGGACCGCGCGGCAGAGGTAGCCGCCGACGTCTTCGCTGTACTTGTCGGGGTTCGCGGCGATGTCGTCCACCGTCAGCCCGTTCTCCGGGCCGAAGCCGATCACGTTCCCGTCCGGGTCCCAGTCGTAGTACTCCGGATTCTTCGGATGCCGCACGAACCGCGGCTTGTCGTGCCAGTCGCCCTCGTGCGCGCCGAAATTCTGGTTGGGGGTCTCGTGCGCGATGTCGAGCAGGTCCGAGAGGCCCAGGAACATCACCTGCCACTCGTCGTCCCAGCTGCGGACGTTGTCCCACTTGCGGTAAAACCCGTCCGACGTCGTGCGCAAATGGAAATCCTCCGCGCACATCCCCGGATACACGTCGATGGGCGTCGACTCGTTGTACCCCGGCACGTCGTAGCTGCGGTGGTTCATCACATTGTCGAAATACACGCGCATCCCGAACCGGTGGCACATCTCGATGAGATTGTGCAGGTCGGCCTCCACCCCGTACCGCGTGCTCCAGGTGCCGCGCAGGTCGCTGTTCCCGATGTCGAACGGGTCGTTGAGGTCGTACCCCACGCTCATCCCGCCATTGGCCTTCGTCGGCGGCGGCACCCACAGCGCGGTGTACCCGGCCTCGGCGATTTCCGGCAGCCTGGCCGCAATCTCGTTGTGGCTCTGGTTGAACACCTGCAAAATGGCCTCCGCGCGGGCCGTCGAAGCCGCGCCAGCCGCCAGCCAAAGTCCCGCCGCGAACGCCAGCGCCCGCGCCGCAATCCTCATGCCTTGCCGTGTCTTCATGCCACTGTCTCCTCGTTCCGGAGGCGGAAAACCCAATCCCGCCACGTTATCCTTATATATACCCCCTCCCCCGCCCCGCCTCAACCCCAAACCGCGGCACCCAAAAACCGCGGGGGCGGGGCGAATCGCGCGCTTGCAAGGGCCCGGGGGAAGGGGTAATTTCCGCGGCCATGATCACGATGCTCAAAGTGCGCAACCTGGCGCTGGTGGAATCGGCGGACGTCGCGTTCGGCCCCGGGCTGAACATC
>JAEEGG010025121.1_pt1 | contig 11488 bp, 11 predicted proteins | sample 9134161 | NCBI WGS metagenome assembly JAEEGG01 (sample SAMN16246543, study PRJNA631951) | gut metagenome | biome: gut microbiome; feature: rumen; material: CR-attached | host: Bos | place: Iran: Karaj | collected 2018-10 | reverse complement strand
TGTCCTGTTCGCAAAGGCTATAGCTGAATCCATGTATGATGTTTTAGAATCGAAGAAATGAAAAGGAAATTGAATGTGTTGATAGCCTGCGAAGAAAGTCAGGCATGTTGCAGAGCATTCCGCAAGTTGGGACATAATGCATATAGCTGCGACCTATTTGAATGTAGTGGTACTATTTTTGGAACAGATATAGCTGAACCTCATCCTGAGTGGCACTTTAATCATGACATTACAACGGTTTTAAATAAGACAGACCTTACACTTCAGAATGGTGAACAAGCAGTCATTGACGGAGATTGGGATATTATGATTGGTCACCCACCTTGTACATATTTGGCAGTTAGTGGCGCTCAATGGTATTATCATCCCGATGACAAGAATCTGCCATTTGAACAAAGAAGGCCTCATCCAAAATATCCAAATAGAGCGAAAGACCGTGAGGATGGCGCTAACTTTTTTCTGTTTCTTGCAGGTGCGGATATCAAGAGAATAGCTATAGAGAATCCCGTCGGCATTATGAGTACACGTTGGAGAAAGCCAGACCAGGCTATCCAACCATTCATGTTTGGTGATCCATATTCGAAGAATACTTGCCTTTGGATTAAGAATCTTCGCCCGCTTCATCCTTCCAAACCAACGGACGACCAAGGCGAACGCATTTATTTTGGTAGCGGAAAGTCACAACCAAAATGGTACTCTGATGGGTTTACAAAAACCAAAACTCCAGAAGAAAGACAAAAATGGCGTAGTAAAACATTTCCAAACATTGCAAGAGTCATCGCTGAACAATGGACAATTCAGATTGCTGCTGAAGAAGATTTGTTAGATGAGAAAGAATGGATTATCCTTGGACATAATTATTTGGAACTCCTTGATAAAATGACAGGAGGTATACGATATTCATCTGCTAAAGTTGACAGCAACATCGAAAAGCACAAATACCCTATTCACTTCAAGCAGGATTTGCTTGATGAAATCGAAGAGAGAGAGCAATCATTAATACAATATTGGGAGGAACATTAACATGCCAGGCAATCTATACGTTCACAAAGTCTTTCCTCATGATATAACTCATGAAGTTGGATTTACTCAAGATGTACACTATATGTTCTTTAACAGTAGTTACTATCTTTCCTTTACCAAAGCTCATTCGACGTACATTTATAATGTTACTGTTAATGATGCTACAGATTTGCGATTTGGTGGTGATTTCAAGTCAATGCTACCATATACTTTGTCAGTTGGAGACTTTATTTGTATAGAGAAAAATGGGACAACATATAAATTGTTTGTTTTATCAAGAACCTCAGAAACAGCCAAAAGATACAATATGATTCTTGGTGTACGACAGAGGCATATAATTTTTGAAAATGGTCGTGTAATTTATAAAAGATAAGAAAGGAAGCCAATATGTATTCAAGCAAAACAAAGCAAATTTATATCCGTAAAATATTTCCTCACGATCTTACACATGAGGTTAGTGTTACTACAGAGATTGTAAGTGAGTTTTTTGAAAATGGCAGACGTTTTACTTTTTATAAAGGAGATAACCACGACATCCAATACTCAGTCACGATAAATAACGCCACAGATCCTCGTTTTGGTGGAGATTTTGCATCATTGTGGTCAGCAGACGGATTGGACGTTAATGATCTCATCATAGTTAAGAAAATTAGTTCTCGTGAGTTTGAATTAACTACAGCCAAAAGAGGCACCGCTTTGTATGAATATATGGAAAAGACATTGACTGGCAATCAACGACATGCAGTCTTGTTTACAGAAGAATCTGAGCGTTCACCCCATCCTGCTCTTAACAAAGAATTGTTAGATTCTTCTATTTCTCATTATCTTACCGCTATTCGCACAAAACCTTTCATACTTCTTGCAGGCATATCAGGTACAGGAAAGTCTCGAATTGTGAGAAAACTGGCACAGGCAACTGATGATATTGATATATTTGAAAATGATGAAGACAGATGGAAGTGTCCTAGACCAGCAAACTTTGAGTTGATACAGGTGAAGCCAAATTGGCATAACTCAATGGATGTGGTGGGTTTCAAGTCAAACATTAACGGGGAACACTATGAGTTTACACCTTTCGTGGATTTCGTCGTGAAAGCTTGGTGCCATGAAGATACACCATTCTTCCTTTGTCTTGACGAGATGAATCTAGCTCCTGTAGAGGAATATTTTGCAGAGTTCCTTAGTGCCATTGAGTCTCGATCCTTTGGTGTAGATGGTGAGTTTGAAACAGACCCAATTATCAAAGCATTTGACAGCTTTGGCAGCGAACTGGCAGGCAAGATGATGCACCATTTTGTAGAGATGGGCTATGACTTACCGAAGAATGTGGAAACACGACTGAGAGAGAAAGGCCTGACATTACCCAAGAACCTTATTGTGATGGGAACTGTAAATATGGATGAAACGACTTTCTCGTTCTCACGCAAGGTGCTTGATAGAGCAATGTCGATAGAGATGAACGAGGTGGATTACGATGGTTTCATTGAAGGAAAGACGGAGTATAACATTCCTAAACTGACTGAGAAGAATTCTTTGTTTGTGAATCGTCCAATTGCCGCACAAGAAGTAAAGGCCGGAATAGAGTCGCAAGAGGTGATGGAATTCTTGAAGGGGGTTAACGATATCTTGGATGGAACTCCTTTCAAATTGGGATATCGTGCAGCCAATGAGGCTATTCTTTATGTGGCTGCAGACAAAGTGGTTGGTGCAGATAATCTGAATGCCGCGCTTGATGACTTCACACTGATGAAAATACTTAGCCGCATTGAGGGTGATGACTCGAAACTCGTTACTAAAGATGGTGACAAACTGTTAGAAAAACTCAATGACCATTTTGCCAATGTGTTTGGTAGCAAAGAAACTAGCAAGTCGTTAGCCAAGCTTGACATTATGATTTCGACTCTGAGGAGAGACCACTTTGTATCGTTCTGGGGTTAATATATAATAAGGTATGGCCACGGGATTCAGTTCGTTTGAGGTGAGGAATGGGGATGTGAGTCTTCGCATCTCTTGCCAAAACTATGGTAAGCATCTATGTGCTGCCATACAGAACCTGATGGTTACCGATGAACAGGAAAAGACACCCCTGAATGCGATCTATGCTACTGAACAGGAGGAAACAACGTTCTATTTTGACAATGAAGCTGCTGTAGAAAAGAATCTGCATAAGTTGGCTGTTTTCTTTGAGAACACAGAATATCCAATCAGGGTAAAGCCTCTACACGAAGGGGTACAGATAGTGGGCCTCTACATTGCCGGACATTCGTCGGATGCCGCTTCTGATGCCAACGATGAAGATTCGCTACTGTTTGGTACGCTGAACTTTAAGAACCAAGTGGGACGAACGGATTTTAAGGTAGTTTACACCGTTGGCGGAGAGGAGCGAAGTATGGACTTCAGAACAGAAGTACTTAGCTATAAGTTGGACTATCGCACGGATATGCGGCAGATTATCAACGACATAGAACAGGAGTACTCGATGCTGAGCTATTCATTCCTCAAACAGACCTATCTGAGCTTTAAGGCTAACGACAGCGAGAGTACAGACCTGATATGGTGGCAGATATTTAATCAATGTTTTGATGAGATCGTCAAGGCTGCAAAAACGATTATCAATAATCCCAAACGAAGACTGAAAGCAGAGGTTCGCCACGAAAGGGCTGAGTGTCTTCGTAATCTCTCTGCCAATACGGAGAATGAATATTCGCTTTTCAAGAATGACCCTCACCATTTGTATCGGACTGAAGAGATGTTCCTCTCGAAGGACACAGTCGAGAACCGTTTCTTAAAGTATGCCATCAAGGAGATGCACAGACGTTTTTCGATCGTTAGGGTGCATATCAAGAATAGCTTGAAAGTAAACGATGAAACCATATCGCTTCGCATCAGCGAGATGGATGATACGCTGTCGAGGCTATGCAATCATCCATTTTTCCGACAAATAGGACAGTTCAAGGGCTTCACACAGGACTCGCTGGTTATGAAACGTGCTAGAGGCTATAGTGATATCTACAAGAACTGGCTTCTGTTGCAATGCGGCTACGAATTGGAAGACAGCGTGCGCCACTTGGAAGTGAAGGACATCTCTGAACTTTACGAGATATGGTGCTTTATCAAGGTCAAGAACATGGTGCAGCAGATTCTTGGTAAAGAAACTACAGCGAGCTCATCAGGCAGGGAACTGACATCTGGATTCATCCGTCAGTTGGTATATGGCTCCAAGTCGGAAGTAACGTTCAAAAAAGGCGATGTCGAAATGGCTACCGTTAGCTACAATGCTCAAGTGGAAAAAGAGGATGCGGAGATAGAGTCTGCAATTGATGATACAAAGACCTTTACTACGATACAGCGTCCAGATATTGTGCTGAGACTTTCGAAAAAGAATGCCAATGATATTGTCTATACCTATCTCTTTGACGCCAAGTATCGCTTGAATGACAGACGTATCGAGGGAAAGGACGTTCCACCAGAAGATGCCATCAACCAAATGCATCGATATAGGGATGCTATCTACTATGCAGACGGGAAGGGCGATGAACAGCTGAAGAAGGAAATCATTGGAGGTTATGTGCTCTATCCAGGAAACATGGGTAAGACGGAGTACGAACAGTCGTATTATCATCGTTCGATAGAAAAGGTGGGTATTGGCGCTTTTCCGCTAAGACCAGGAAAGAACAAGACAGATGAGGAGGGAAATCTGTATGTTGATCCGTCAAGTAGCGAGTTTGTGCTTTATAAACAGATTCGTTCTTGGTTAGAGGAGATCGATAGGAAAGCAGGATTGTTGGAGAAAGTTATACCTCAGAAGGGACTTGCTTATGAAAGAGATGCAGCTTCAAATGATTGGAAGACTCGTTATTATTTGGAGCGTTATCCTGACACTCACGTACTAATTGGCAGCTTTCATAACCAAGAGCATTTGGAGTGGATACAGAAACAGAGAATGTACAATATACGTTTGGGCAGTAGTCGCGATGGTGCTTTCCCACGAGAAGATTTGGACAAGCTTGATGTCCGTTTCATTCTTCTTTATCAGGAAGGAAAAGAACACGAGAACGATTTCATTGCCTACAGGGTGAATGGGACAAAAGAGATGAGACCCTCTGACATGATAAAGACTGGGTATCCACGTAATCCGCAATTTAGCTATGAATGCTATCTAATCGACGAAGAAGTTTACTTGGGCAACTATGATATTTTCCGTATTGTTTCGTGGGCAAGGACAAATAGAAACTACAAAGAGTATACTCCCATATTCCATAGTTGTTCTGAGATGAGGGATTATAAAAAATAAAAAACGCCTGTGTTTTCTTTTTAAAAAAATGTATCTTTGCAGTCGATATGAAACAATGCAAAATATATGTAGCAAGCAGTTGGCGTAATGGGTATTACCCTGAAGTGGTGGCCAAGTTGAGGGAGGCAGGACACGAGGTCTATGACTTCCGCAATCCTCCATCGGGTGCCCCGGGATTTAAATGGGCCAATGTGGATCCTCGCTTTATGGAATGGACACCTGAGGAATATAGGGATCATCTGATGCATCCCAAGGCTGTTAAGCAGTTCCATAATGATATTGAGGCGATGGAAGCTTGTGATACTTGTGTTCTGGTGTTGCCTTGTGGTCGTAGTGCTCATACGGAGGCAGGGTGGTTTGCAGGGCGTGGAAAACTGACGATTGCCTATATCCCAGAGAAACAAGAGCCAGAACTGATGTACAAGTTGTTCGATAAGGTTTGTTGCTCAATAGACGAACTTATAGATACATTGAAGTAATATGGATAAACTCTCCACAGAACAACGGCACACCAACATGTCTGCCATTCGGTCGAAAGATACGAAGCCAGAAATGATTGTGCGTCGTGGGCTGTGGAAACGTGGATTTAGATATAGGCTAAATCATAAACGCTTGCCAGGACATCCAGACTTGGTGCTGAGGAAGTATAGGACTTGTATCTTTGTGAACGGGTGTTTCTGGCACGGACACAACGTGGCTTTGCCACAGATGTCTGATGGCGGAGGGCAGATGGAAGATGTGATTGAGAATTCAGAGTGCTGCAAGATTCCAAAGTCGAACAGGGAGTTCTGGGTGGCTAAGATTCGCAGGAACAAGGAAAGGGATAAGGAGGAACAACGTAAACTGGCGGAGATGGGTTGGCATTGCATTACAGTATGGGAGTGCGAACTAACGCCCAAACGTCGCGAAGAAACACTGGAGTCAATAGCCTTCACGTTGAATCATATTTGGCTGCAAGACCATAGAACCTTTATCAATACTGAACAAGAAGAGGTGGATTATCAGATGCCAATGGCAGCTGAAGAAATGTCATGAAGAAGAGATTTGTCCGTCCCTACGGACTGCCAGTCCGCTCCTTGCGGACTACTAGTCCGAAGCCTTCGGACTGAGAGTTCGCATTATTCGGACTGAACGCAAGTATTAGACAGTCTTATTTATGATGTAGGTTGATTCTGATTAAACTTAATTTTTATTTTACGTTGAATCGGACTCGAAAAAATAGGGAATTCGAAAATGTCCCTCACATATTCACATGACCCCTCTCAAAGGCCGATGTATAAAGGGCTGAGGGCACGTGAGGGACATTCGTTCTCCCTCACGTCTCCCTCACTTTTTTCTCTTCGAGCCCTCACGTCAGGTAAGCGTATCCGTTCTGACGCTATGTGATGTGAGTGAATGTGACCCAAAATGTGAGGGTAATGTGAGGGACATTCGTTATCCCTCACGTCCCTCAAATGCCCTGTACATAAGGGCTTGATGGACGTTGTGTGAGTATGTGAGGGTAAAAATGACGTTTCCTGATTTGGGGTGACTGTCAGTATGCCTACCCCCTAAGATTTGTTGACTCGGTTAAACATTAAAACTGATATAGGTTGACTCGGACTAACAGGGCCAGTCCCGCGTCAGCTCAGTTAAGAAATGACTCGTTTTGTAAATTATCTCAGAAATAATTCGTAAATTTGCAGGCAATATGAAACAGATAGAAGTCGTAGCAGCGATAATCCGCAGAGAAGACAAGATCTTCGCCACGCAGCGAGGATATGGCGAGTGGAAAGACTGGTGGGAGTTTCCTGGTGGAAAGATGGAGGCTGGAGAGACACCAGAAGAGGCGCTCGTAAGGGAGATTCGCGAGGAGTTGTCTGCAGAGATTAGCGTGGATGAGTTTCTTTGTACGGTGGAGTATGATTACCCAAATTTGGCCGACGGCCGAGCCTGCTCACGCTCGGAAGACTCAAAGCAAGCTTTGGTTTCCCCTCGCTCAACCGCAGCCTTCCACCTCACCATGCATTGCTATCTGTGTTCGCTCATTGGCGAGGCGCTGCATCTGAATGAACACGAGGCGGCGAAGTGGCTTGCGAAGAATGAGTTGGACAGCGTAAAGTGGTTGCCAGCGGATTTGGAAGTAATAAAGGAACTAAGTATAACGGAATAATCAGGATATCTAAGATGAGAATAATATTTGCCTTGATAATAGCTCTGTCAGTACAAAGTGCTATTGCGCAAGAAAAAGAACTCTTAATTATTGGGACGATGCACGAAGTTCCTACCATCGTGAAACATAGTTATAAACCCCTGCTGAAGTATGCAAAGAAGTATAAGCCAGAGGCAATCTTTGTAGAAGATATTCGCCCTGATGACACATTGAGCCTTAAGAACTTTACGCCTCGGTTCTTAAAACTGTCCCTGCTGTCACATTTCTTTATTTCTTCCAGTACTTATTATACATTGGTTCCAGTCTCGTTGTAATCACTCGCATTACATCAGCAAAGGCCAAATCCTCCTTCCACTGAATCTTCTTCATAAACACTTTCCAACGCAGCAGTCTTGCCTCGTCTGTATAGAATGCCTCACTGAACAGCTGCAAATCGTCATTCTGCGTCAGCCCTCTGTTGTCGAACGTCGCCTTTATGGCCTCCATAAGTCCTTCGTCATCCAAATCCTTCGTGGTCAGTATCTGGTAGCAATCGAAGAAGTCCTTCATGCGACTATTGGTCACGTCGCGATCTATCATTGCATGGAATTTCTCTGCTACCACCGTTTCCAGCGAATAGGCTTTGATGTTGATTGCAGGAATGTCGCCCAATAGTAATGGGAAATCTACCTCCACAGGACTTGGTGTAACCACGTCGCCAAAGCCGATATCCATTGACATAGGATAGACAATAGTGTCCATTCTTGCTGTTACGAAGAATCGTGTGCCTGGATATTCTTTCTCTACCGTTATGGGCTCTGAGTGTAGGCTTTCCACATCGAAGATTACGCCATCTTCCTCACACGCAATACTCAGAATCTCTCGAAACACCCTTTCCAGATCCTCGCGATCTCTGCTGATTCGCTGGGCCATAAAGTCGATGTCTATGGTGGGACGAGTCTCCAATCCGTTGAAGGCATAGAGCAACGAGCCGCCCTTCAGCAAGAAGTTATCCTTGTAGGGGCTCACAGACACACGATAGAGCAGACGCTCGTTGAAGTAGCGTGCCAGCAGATACATATATTTATAGCCCGACGAATTCATCAGGTTCAGCAGGCGCGTCTTTACAGACTTCGCATGATTCTTTACAGGCTTCTTCATTCGATGGCAATCTCCAAATAGTTGTTCAACACTTTTACCAGGCGCAACCTCTTGGCATAGTCCATCAGCCGGCTCAGATTGCGGTCTTTCCTGCGCACATAACTGCGGATGATTTCTGCACAAATATCCAGCCCAATCTTATTGCGATATTTCACGGCATCGCACACGCTACGTTCCAAATCCGTGATTCGCACGTTGAAACCAGATATCTCCTGCTGAACAATGCCAAACGTCAAGTTCTCAGCCTTCCAATAATAGAGCGTGATAGGCAACGTTTCAGGCATTCTCACCTTTCGCTTGGCATTGATGGCAATACAGAAGGAAGAAGGAACAGTTGTGCAAAGCTGGTAATACATCCATGCATTATAGAGGCATACCACACCTCCAGGCACAATGCGTTCCACATCAATCATCGTGCCCAGCATGGCCGTAGGTTCTGCATACACACCGTGTCGCAGTTTCACCACCTCGCCACGTTGCGCAGCCCTTCTCAGCCGTTCATATTCGGCCGTCCCGTTGAGCTCAGACGTAGAGATAGTTCCACCCTGTGCCTCAATTCTCTCTGTCATTTTTTCCATATGACCATATTTTGCCTGCAAAGATAAGAATAATTCTCCAAAAACAACAATTTTCTACGGAGAATTTTTGTTTTACCCGTTAAAAATTAAGTAACAAGGGTATATTAATGTATAATCCTTAGCCCACATTTGGTCGTCCTTTCTCGAGAAAACGGGGAAAACGGTCCAAAATTTCTCCAACCTTAGTAAACAGCAATAAATTTTCTTGGTTAGATTCAAAATGTTTTATACCTTTGCCGTTCCAAGAAAGTATTGAAAAAGGAATGAAGGTAATCGTATCACAAGAGATAGAGCGTGCATGCCCTGAGTTTGTGGGGGCGTGCGTGGAGGCACAGGTGGTTAATACGCAGTATAACGAGGCGTTGTGGCAGGAGATAGAGGCTATGGGCGAAAGATTTCGTCGGGAGTTGACGACGGAGTCGCTAAAGGACATAACGAGCATTGCTGCTACTCGCCGCGTCTATAAGGCTTGTGGCAAAGACCCTTCGCGCTACAGGCCTGCATCGGAGGCCTTGATACGTCGCATGTTGCAAGGCAAGGAACTCTATCAGCGCGATACACTGGTGGACTTGGTAAACCTGGCATCCATCGCCTACGGATACAGTATCGGGGGATTTGATGCAGACCGATTCGTGGGTGATACGCTGACGCTGGGGATTGGTCGTGAGGGTGAACCGTATGAAGGTATTGGTCGGGGAATGATCAATATTCACGGACTGCCCGTGTATCGGGATGCTGAGGGTGGGGTTGGTACTCCGACAAGCGACCACGAACGTACGAAGATGACGATAGACACCAGACATCTGGTGGTGCTTATCAACGGTTACGATGGTGATGAACAGCGTGTGCGTAAGAACGCTGAGTACATTCAGGAGCTGTTGCGTAAATATTGTCAGAGCGATGGAGGTTCGTACTTTATTTATAAAAAACGGGGGCAAGCTTGAAGACCTGCCCCCGTGTTCGAAGTTATCTGTTGGTGGGACACAACGTTAGGCGTTGTACTCCTGCCAGCTCTTAATCTTGATTTCATCCTCCTTGAGGGCTGTGAAGGCCTCGATGAAGGCCTTAGCCAGACGGACGTTGGTCATCAAGGGGATGTTGTGGTCGATAGCGCCACGACGGATGCGGTAGCCGTTGGTGAGCTCGCGCTTGGTGTGGTTCTTCGGCACGTTGATGATGAGGTCGAACTGGTGGGCAGCAATCATGTCCATCACGTTGTTCTGACCTTCCTCGTCAGGCCAAGCAACTGCGGTAGCTGCTACGCCATTGTCGTTGAAGAACTTAGCGGTACCACCAGTAGCGAAGACCTTGTAGCCCTTCTTGACGAGGTTCTGTGCAGGCTCCAGCAGGCTGACCTTACCCTTGGCACCACCTGAAGAAATCAGGATGTTGGCACCCTCCTTAGGCAGACGGTAACCAGTAGCAATCAGCGAGTTGAGCATAGCCTCGTTGAGGTCGTCGCCCAGACAGCCTACCTCACCGGTAGAGCTCATATCGACACCCAGTACGGGGTCGGCATTCTGCAGACGGGCAAACGAGAACTGAGAGGCCTTGACGCCGATACGGTCGATGTCGAACTCTGATGAGTCGGGACGAGAGTAGGGGGCGTCGAGCATGATCTTCGTAGCGGTCTCGATGAAGTTGCGCTTCAGAATCTTAGATACGAAGGGGAATGAGCGTGATGCACGCAGGTTACACTCGATAACCTTCACCTCACGGTTCTTAGCCAGGAACTGGATATTGAACGGTCCGCTGATGTTGAGCTCGGCAGCAATCTTGCAGGCAATCTTCTTGATCTGACGAATGGTAGAGAAGTAGATGTGCTGAGCGGGGAACACCATGGTGGCGTCGCCAGAGTGCACACCAGCATACTCTACGTGCTCGGAGATGGCGTACTCGACAACCTCGCCCTTGTCGGCAACGGCGTCGAACTCAATCTCCTTGGTCTCAGTCATGAACTTCGAGATAACTACAGGGAACTCCTTAGACACCTCGGTAGCCATATTGAGGAAGCGGTGCAGCTCCTCGTCGTCGTAGCAGACGTTCATGGCAGCACCCGACAGCACGTAAGAAGGACGTACCAATACGGGGTAGCCCACCTCGTCGACAAACTGCTTGACGTCCTCGAAAGAGGTCAAGGCACGCCATGCGGGCTGGTCGATGCCGAGCTTGTCGAGCATAGCAGAGAACTTGTCGCGGTTCTCGGCACGGTCGATGTCGACAGGACTGGTACCCAAGACGGGAACACCCTGACGGTGCAGCTTCATGGCGAGGTTGTTAGGTATCTGACCACCCACAGAG
>JAEEGG010025118.1_pt1 | contig 11489 bp, 11 predicted proteins | sample 9134161 | NCBI WGS metagenome assembly JAEEGG01 (sample SAMN16246543, study PRJNA631951) | gut metagenome | biome: gut microbiome; feature: rumen; material: CR-attached | host: Bos | place: Iran: Karaj | collected 2018-10 | reverse complement strand
CGCCCTTCCTGATGAGGTCCTCCCAGTGGAGATAGCCTGCGTAGGTCGGGTTGTGCAGGATGGTCCTGAGGTTGAACTTGTTCCAGGGGTTGCCGCGTCTGGTGAGGGTGCGTGCGGAGTTGAGCCTGAAAGCGATGTCGTCCATGGCCATACCGGAAAGGTACATCGAGAATATCTCGCGGACGGTCTCGGATTCCGTCTCCTCGGGAATGAGTCCGCCCTCGCTGAAGACGTATCCGAACGGTGCGTTGAATCCGAGGATCCCGTTCCCTTCGGCCGCCTTCTGATGCATTCCGAAATAGGTCCTCTCCCCGGTCTGCTCGCTCTCCAGCTGCGCTATGCCCTGCATGATGCTCATGACGAACCTGCCCATGGCCGTGGTGGTGTCGAACTTGTCCTGCATGGAGTTGAAGTCCTTCCCCTCGGCGCGGAGGCGGTCCATCATCAAGGCGAAGTTGACGCTGTTCCTGTGGATACGGTCCATCTTCAGGACCAGGAGGATGTCCCAGGTCCCCATCTCGGACATCATCCGCATGTATTCCGGACGGTCGGCGGAACGGCCGGAGTACCCCTCGTCGCGGTAGATGTCGGCAACCTCCCACCCGCGGACCCTACAGTATGCCGTCATCCTCTTGATCTGCGCGTCGAGGGAGAAACCCTCCCTGGCCTGGTCGTCCGTGGATACCCTGGCATATAAGGCGGCGCGCATGAAAACCCACTCCCGTGAGCCGGATGTGCGTATCTCAACATATTTTCTTTGACCGGATCAATATCTACAGTTACCTGTAATATTTTTATATCAGTTACCTGTTATACTTTTTCGGAGGTAAAAAAGAATGTGTGACAACACTAGCTCTAAGGCACTGACCATGAAAACCGTGCATCTTTCCCACATGATGCGCATGCTCCACGAGGAGAGGATGAGGGAGATGGACCCGAGCGCCTCGCCGGGACGCGTGCTCGCATTCCTCAGGCTCGCCGGTGAGGTCTCCGTCGGAGACATGGCGATGATACTCGGAACGAGGCCCCATTCCCTGGAGAAGGCCCTCTCCGAGCTCGTCGAGGGCGGATTCGTGTCCCGCGAGCAGGGAGAGAAGAAGTTCCTCGACAAGGTGAAGCTCACCGACAAGGGGCTCGAGCCCGGATGCAGGCCCCAGGGCAGGGCATCGAAGGTCTTCGGGACCCTGACCGACGAGGAGCGCGGACAGCTCGCCGCCATACTGGACAAGCTGAACGCGGGTTTCGAGAAGGAGCTCGGGCTTCCGGAGGATCCGCAGGAGCGCAGGGCCGTGATGCGCCAGAAGTGCGGCGGATAGCACCCCGGATGCGGCCCCGTGTCTCACAAGCACGGATGCGGACCCTGGTTCAGACCCGGAATGATGTGAAGACCGGGAGCGGGTGAAACGCGAGGCCGAGGCGGCTGCGCCCCGGCCGGACGGATCCCTAGGCCCGTTTACCAACAACCGCCAAGGGAGGCCTGGCCGCCTTCTTTCACACCATGACAGCATTTATATCGGCTGCCGGCCCATCCCGCGACGAGATTATGAGCGATGGCATGGACTCGATGGAGCTTCCTATGAAAGTGGCCCAGGCGTCGCGCCTCATGCGGCTCCAACGCGCAGAAAACTCGAGAGGGGGATTGGACCCGCTCGCAGGCCAAGGCCGCGTCCTGGCCTTCCTGAAGATAGCCGGGGAGGCGTCCTCTGCGGACATGGCGACGATACTCGGAATCAGACAGCAGTCCCTCAACCAGTCCCTGATCAGGCTCGAGGAGGAGGGGTACATCGTCCGCGAGCAGGCCGAGGACGACCGGAGGCGCATCATTGTCAGGCTTACGGATAAAGGTCGCGAAGCAGAGGCTCCTAAAAACGGCGCCGCCAAGGCCTTCGAGGTCCTGACCGACGAGGAGCAAAAGCAGCTTTCCCTGATACTTGACAAGGTGATCGAGAGCCTGTCCAAGGATCTCGGGCTTCCGGACGATCCTGACGAGCGCATGGAGGCCGTCCGCAAGAGGATGGGCGAGGAGCGCTTCCGCAGGGCGATGATGTTCCACGGCCATGGCGGAATATGACCCGGGAACGACGGATGCGGGTGCCTTGGCCCGATATCCTTCCGATCGATCGGCTCCATTTGAAGACGCTCTTAGACCCAACTATAAGAACGCATTCCGATACCCTCCGCATGAGCAAAGGAACGTTCGCCAATGGATGCAAGGCGATCATGGCCTTAGCCCTGATCGTCGCCGCCTCGTCGCTGGCTTGCTCCGTCGTCACGGAAGCTGACGGGGAGACCGGCGGAGGATGGTACTACGGCCAACTCAACCCGGTCGAGAAGGCCATCTACGACAGCGCCAGATACGGCGGCGATTCGGATTCGCCGTACTATGTGCCCGAACCGTACTCCAGCATGGAATACGACGAGTTCCGTTCTATCGTGGCATCCGGAATAAGAAACCCATACCTGGCCCTCAAATGCGAATGGACTATAGGCAACAACGGGAACGAAGAGCTCGGAGTGAGAATAGGGTCGGACAGCCACGGGAACTACGTCACTGCCACCATGAAGCACACGTCGCTCTACACGGACGACGAGGAAGCCTACGGGAATGTCATGAGCATGCTCCAATCCGTTCCTGTGGACACGGGCACCAGATTCTCCGCGGTCGCCTCCATACATGACGCGGTTTGCGGCATGCTGGAATACGACAAGGAGGAGAACAAAACGGAGAAAAGCTACAGCATGTACAACGCCGTATGCGGCGACCATGTCGTCGTATGCGAAGGATATGCGAAGACGTTCCTCGCCCTCTGCCAGATCCACGACATACCTTGCGTAGGGGTCCTAGGATACGCCTTCACCAACGGCGAATGGCCACGTCACATGTATAACATGGTGCAGATGGACGACGGGGCATGGTACGCCGTCGACACGACGTGGGACGACCAGGAAGAGATCATGCACACGTACCTGCTCGCCGGCAGCAATACCGTGGGGTCCAACGGAATTGCGTTCGGCACCTCCCACATCCCCGCCGGGCTCACGCCTCCTCCGCTGTCCGCCGACGCCTACGACCCCGCGTTCGTCACATTCACTTTCGATGCGGGCACCGGCACGCTCACCTTCTCCGGAAACGGGGCGATACCCGACGGCTCAGACTCGTCCCCCTGGTACGCCTTCAAGGATGCCGTCAGAAGCATCGTCGTTGAGGACGGGATAGACTCCATAGGGGCCAAGGCATTCTACGGATTCATGAACGCCCAGTCGGTATCCATCGGGTCCGGTGTGGCATCGATCGGAAGCAAGGCCTTCGCATACTGCGAATCCCTCGAATCGTTGGAGGTCCCGGGTAACGTGAAGACCGTGGGGGGATACGCGTTCTACCACGGAGGGATCAAGAACCTTGAAACAGACAAGGGAGTCAAGTCTATTGGGGAAGGGGCATTCCAGGGCTGCCCTCTGGAGCACGTGGCGTTCGCATCCGGCATCACCAAGATCGGCTCTAAGGCCTTCTCCGGATGCGCCTTCTACGACGCCGACGGAGAGACCCGCTTGAGTCCGACTCCAGGCTTGCTGTCCGGATATACGTTCGATGGGTCCCCCTCCAAGCTGGCCCTTGTCACCAAGTTCGTCAAGGGCTTTACCTTCACAAAGGGCTCCCTGAAATATTCCGTCACTTCCTCGCTGGCCTCCGACAGGCAGCTGGCCGTCGTGGGATATTCCGGAAATCCGTCCGACCTCGTCATACCCGCGAGAATCAACACGACGGCGGGATACTTCCCCGTGACCTCCGTAGGAAACAAGGCCTTCTACGGCTGCGAGACCTTGAGAAGCGTGGACCTCGGAGACGTCTCGACGGTTGGCGCCAAGGCGTTCGCCAGATGCACGTCGCTCGAATCCCTTAAGATCGGGGAATCCGTGAAGACCGTGTCCCAATACGCATTCTACGGCTGCACCGCGCTGGAGACCCTGGACGTATTCGGCAACGGGACCGGGATCGACAACAGCGCGTTCAGCGAATGCAGGAATCTGGCCAGCGTATCGTTCGGCGGAAGCGGGATCTCGATCGGCACGAACTCCTTCTACAAATGTACCGGGCTGACTGACCTGGACCTGACCGGCGTGTCGTACATCGGATTCAAGGCGTTCCCCTACTGCAACGGAATCGTCTCGCTGACCGTGCCCGGAACCGTGGGCACGATAGGGAGCTATGCATTCTTCAAGTGCGAGAACCTGAGCGAGCTAGTCATATCGAAAGGAGTGAAGGACGTCGGGAAGAGCGCGTTCAGCGGCTGCGGGAAGATCACGTCCGTCGATTTCGGAATCACCGTATCCAACATCGGAACGAACACTTTCTACATGTACACGTTCACCGACGCGGATGGTAACGTGCTCTCCCCTGTCTCTAAAAACCTGTCAGGGCATCTGTTCCAGGGTCATGGGAAGGCCTTGGCCCTGGTCAGATGAAAAACGAGGGGGTGGATCCCCCTCTTCAGAATATGTTGGTGAAAAGAAGATAAGCCAGTATGACCAGATGGATTCCCAGGAACACGTAGACGAGCTTGAACTTCGCCTTCCTGGTCTTGTGCCTGGCCATGTTCATGCCTGCGAGGGCGCCGAACGGACCGACCAGCGCCCAGAGCAGAAGCGTGGATTCGGGAGTCCTCCACTCGTCCTTCTGGGCTTTCTTCTTATCGGAGAAGTACGCCGCCATGGCCAGCAGGTTCAGCACTGCGTAGATCGCGAGTGCGATGACGAGGATCGACATCGGAGCCTCGCTATGAACGCGTCTACGGACGCGGGGAAGCCGTCGTCGTTCATCTGCGGCTCCTTCTTGTTGAAGAACACCGCGTCGGGTATTCCGAACTCCTTGGAGACCTTGGCGCACTGGTTACGGCCCTTCTCGTCGTTGTACATGCAGGAGATGAACAGCTTGACGTCCTTCCCCTCCAGCGACTTCCTGTTGTCCTCCACGAACTTCAGGACGGGCTTGTAGGGCTTCCCTGCGTGGATTCCGGTCCCGAACACCACGGTCTCGTAGCCGCTGACGTCGATGAGGGTCATCTCCTTCAGGTCGAAAAGGTCGGCGTCGACCCTCTTTCCGATGTATTCCGCCAGCCTCTTGGTGTTCTTCGTCATCCCCGATGCGTACAGTATGACCGTCTTGACCATTCGAATCCTCCGAACCTCGGGACGGCCGCCACAGCGCCGCTCTCGGTATGCCACCCTTCATGGCAACTGGATACAAGTAGTTAATCTAACGAGCTTCAACGACGTTGTCGGCAATTATTATCTACTATCATTATGATACTCAAATATGAGCGGGAACGGTCCCAGGTACGACTGCGCCGTGGATGCGGCCATGTCGGTCATCGAAGGGAGATGGAAGACCACCATCCTCTGCATCCTCCTCAAGGACGGAGGCATGAGGTTCTCGGAGCTCCAGAGGCGCATCGGCGAGGTCACTCCCAGAATCCTGTCCAAGCAGCTGAAGGAGCTGGAGTCCGACGGGATGGTCCGCAGGGAGGCCACGTCGGAGGGCAGGACGAGGGTCACCTACTACATCACCGACAAGGGCGCCTCGATAGGCCCTATACTGGCCCAGCTGGCCGCCTGGGGTATGGAGAACCAGATGGTGTCAGTGATCGTCCCCGACGAGGAGGAAAGGACCTGACGTCGGATCCCGGAAAGAAGGCGGGACGCCTCCTCGTCCCCGTTGTCGGCGGCCATCTTCAGCCATTTGGCCGCCTCACCGGCGTCCTTGCCGGTCCCGTACCCGTCCAGATAGCAGCGCCCCACGGTGGCCATCGCGGAGGTGACGCCTTCCATGGCGGCCCTGAGGAACCATTCGAAGGCCTTCTCCGGGTCCGGATCGGAATCCCCAATGCCTTCGGACCACAGGAATCCCAGGCGCTCCATCGCGAAGGCGTCGCCCTGCTCCGCGCCCTTCCCGTACCATTCCGCCGCCGAAGGCAGGTCCTTCCTGGTCCCGACCCCGAACTCGTGGCAGACGGCTAGATGGAACATCGCGTTCACGTTGCCGGACCTGGCCGCGGTCCTGTAGAGGGTGAAGGCCTTGGCCTCGTCCTTCTTCGTCCCGAGACCCTCCTGTATCATGTAGGCCAGGTTAGTCCTGGCCTCGGAGCTGCCCTGGTTGGCCGCGAGCCTGAACAGCCTGACGGCCTCGGCGTAGTCCTTCGGAACGGATATCCCGTCCATGTACGCCAGTCCCGCATACAGCTGGGCGTCCGGTATCCCGTCGCGGGCGGCGGTTATCGAGAGCTCGGCGGCGCGCTCCGGGCCGATCCCCTGGTATTCGCCCTGCATGAACAGCCTGACCATGAGCGTCATGGCCTCGGTCTGCCCGGCGGCGACCGCCTTCTCCAGGTACATGTATCCCTTCTCCTGGTCCTCGTCGACGTCCCATCCGAAGAGATACGCCATCGACAACGCATAAAGCCCATCCGGGTCGCCGGAATCGGCCATCTCCCTCACCTCGTCGATGTCGAGCTCCGACTCTCCGTCCCTCGTGTGGAGCACGAAGCCCCTGCCTTCACCGTCCATGCCGGGACGTATGCGGAGCGCCCTTTAATGCCTGAGCCTGGCCAGGTCCGCCTTTATCCTCTCGTAATCCGGGAAGGCGCGCTCCTCCCTCCTGAAATCGGCGTCGTGCTTCCTCATGCCGATCCTGGCTCCCTGCCTGACATGCAGGAACTCGTGGTACATCACGAAGTCCAGGCAGTCCTCTGGCAGGGCGTCGGTGTCCAGGGCCTTGGAGATGGCGACCACCCTGAACAACGAATGGCAGGTCCCGAGGACGGACACGGAGGGATGGCGGGACCAGGTCAGGTACACCCCTTCGGAATCCTTCCTGTCCAGCATCCCCGCTCCTATCAGCCTCTCCAGGGAGTCCGCGAGGCTGCGATGCTCCCCTTCCGTGGACAGGGTGAACCTGCGGTTCCTGTCTAGGAACCTAGGCCTCTGCGAGGATATGAACTCCTCGGACGATATGTATTCGATGAACTTCCGCGGGGGCCCCGACCTCTTGGAGAGCAGGTATCTCAGATAATCCTCGATGACTTCCAACGGCGCGTCCTCGAAGTAGTCCGCCATAGTCACCTTGACGAGGTTCCCGTCCGTGCAGTAGCGGCAGATGGTGCTGGACATCCGGACGAAGTCCACAAACACCGCCATCCCCCCTATTTTTACGAACCTCACCTCTCCTTCCTCCTGGGGACGACGATGTCCTTCTGCCTCCGCTTGCCGGCCTCGGTCCTCTCCACGAACAGCCTCCGCCCCTCTAAATCTTTTCCGCAGTGATACATGACGGTCGACAGCGTGGATGGGGTGGGGGTGAACACCTGCACCTGCTCCGGATTGAGCCTGAGCTCCCTGCGGCAGAAGGCGGAAAGCTCCCTCATGTCGGACTCCGTGCACCCCGGATGCGCGGCGATGAAGTAGTAGGTCAGGAACTGCCTCTTCCCGCATCTGGCGTTGGACTCCTCGAACATGCGCTTGAACTCCAGGAGCACCTTCCTGGGGGGCTTCCCCATCAGCTCCAGCACGCGGTCGGAGACGTGCTCCGGGGCCACCTTCATCTGGCCGGAGACGTGCGCGGAGGTCAGCTCGTCCAGGTATTCCGCCCCGTGGGCCCGGTCGGCGACCACCATGTCGTAGCGGACGCCGGAGTTCACGAAGGCCTTCCTGACGCCGTCCGTCGCCGAGATCTCCTTCAGCAGACGGATCTGCGCCGAATGGTCTATCTTCAGACGGGGGCACGGGCTGGAGCCGAGGCAGCGGCGGTCCCTGCATGCGCCCTTGGCGGCCTTCACGTCGCAATCTATCCCGTACATGTTGGCGGTCGGTCCCCCCACGTCGCGTATTATCCCGTTGAATCCCGGCTTCGACGCCATCCTCCTGACCTCGCGGAGTATCGACTCCTCTGAGCGGGAGACGACGGCGCGCCCCTGGTGCATCGCGATGGCGCAGAATGAGCACTCCCCGTAGCATCCGCGGTGGGTGGTGATGGAGTTCTCCACCGTGTCCATGGCCTTGACGTGGCCTTGTCTGGCGTAGTAAGGATGGACGGCGTTCTCGTAATCGGACTCGTACACGGCGTCCAGCTCGGCGGTGGTGAGCGGCCTCTGGGGAGGGTTGTGGACCAGGAGCCTGCTCCCGTGCCTTTGGGCCATCCCCTTCCCCGAGACGGGGTCGCAATTGTCGCGGAACTCGAGGAACATCCTGGCGAACGCGCCGGGATCGGCCGCGCACTCCTCGTAGGAGGGAAGCTCCAGGAACCCATCGGGGGCCTGGGAGGACGCGTAGCATATCCCTTTGACGCCTTTCCAATCCTCCCCGTCCCTCATGCGGCATGCCAGCTCCAGGCTGGAGAGCTCGCCCATCCCGTAGACGATGGCGTCTGCCTTGGCGTCGAACAGGACCGACCTGCGGATGGCGTCCGTCCAGGCGTCGTAGTGGGCCACGCGCCGAAGGCTAGCCTCTATCCCTCCGAGGACCACCGGCCTCCCCTTGGCGTGCCTCTTGATCAGGTTGGTGTACGCGATGCAGGCCCTGTCCGGGCGGCGTCCCGCCATCCCTCCCGGGGTGAAGTCGTCGTCCTTCCTGCGGCGGTTGAACGACGTGTAGTTGGCCACCATCGAGTCCACGCACCCGGACGACACCGACCAGAAGAGCTCCGGCTCCCCCAGCATCGTGATGTCCTCGGGGCCGTCCGTGCGCGGCTGGGCCACGATCCCCACGCGGAACCCGTGGTCGATCAGCCAGTGTCCTATCATCGCGGACCCGTTGAACGAGTTGTCCGTGTAGGTGTCGCCGGAGACGAGGACGACGTCGAGGGAGTCCCATCCCCTCCGGCGCATGTCCTTCTCGGTCGCAGGTATGAACATCTCATCCTTCCGCCGTCTTGTCGGCGAGCTCCTTGGCGGGGCCGTAGCCGGCGTCAGCGGACGCGAGGATGAGGTCGTACTCCTCCCCTTCGTATGAGGCCCTGGCCTCCCCGCGGACTATCATCACGCCAAGATCGTACATGCAGGCGGCGTCGTCCATGTCGGCTCCGGCGCGGAAGTACTGGCAGGCCATCTCCATGTCCGCCTCGACCCCGTCCCCGTAGTAGAAGCGCTCTCCCAGCTGGCGGACCGCCTCCGCGCATCCTCCTCCGCCGGCGGCCTCCAGCAGCCCCATCGGATCGAGGTCCGGAATCCCGGCCTTCCCGTCGAAGGCCATCATCGCCATGTGGTAGAAGGCGGGAGGATACCCCAGGTCGGCCGCCTGGCGGTAATACGCCATCGCCGTGGCGGAGTCCTCCGGGACCAGGATCCCTCCCTCGTACATCAGGCCGAGATTGCACATGGCGCTGCACTCCCCGTCCTCGGCGGCCTCCTTGAGAAGCGCGAAGGCGGCGGCCTCGTCCTTCTCCATGCCCTCCCCGGAGAGCATCATCGCGCCCAGGCCGGCCTTGGCGTCCGGGCTTCCCAAATCAGCGGCCTTCCTCAGAAGGGACAGCGCCTTCCCGGGATCGGCTTCGACGCCCCTTCCCTCGTGGTATAGGACGGACAGGGCGTACACGTGCTCGGGATCCCCGGACTCGGCGGCCTTCTGGATGAGCGAGAAGGCCCTCTCCTCGTCGGGCTCCACGCCGCGGCCGTCCAGGTAGAGCATGCCCAGGTCGTACATCCCTGCCGGGCATCCCTGCTCCGCGGAAAGACGATAGAAATGCAGGGCCGCGGAGACGTCCTCGCTGACGCCGTCGCCGTCCTCGTACATGTTCCCCAGCACGTCCTGGGCCAGAGGATGCCCGGAGGCGGATGCCTTCCCCAGGAGCTCCAATGCCTTCGCCAGGCTCTCGGCGTCCTCGGCCTCGGCGTACAGCCTGTATCCTTCCTCGAAAAGAGCGTCCGGATCCGTCATAGCTCCCTGCCCATCCTGTAGTCGTCCATCACGAAGCCTCCGCCGATGTCGGTGACCTGCTCGCGGAGCTTCCTCAGCCCCATTCCTTCGTAGAACCTTATCGCATCGAGGTTGTTCCTGTTGACGGTGAGCTCCATCCTGTCCGCTCCGACCGACCTTCCGGCCTCGAAGGCGGTCTCCAGGAGAAGCCTGCCGTAGCCTTTGCCCCTCGCCGCGGCGGACACGTAGAGCTTGGAGACGAAGAGGAGCCCGTCCTCGATCTTGTATGACAGGTACCCCGCGTCCTTTCCGGAGTCCCTGGCTATGACGTAGGCGTACCCCTCCTGCAGCTGCCTGCGGACGGCGTCCTCGGACTGGAACCTGTATACCATGTACTCGGTCTGGCCGTCCGGGATCATCCCGACGTACACCTCCGGCCAGATGGACGCCGCCATCGTGGCTATGGACTTGACGTCCTCCTCGGTGGAGGCGCGGCGCAGCCTGGACATCGACCTCACCGCCGAAGCGTATCCCAGGATGCCGCATTCGAAGTTCACTCCGAACCTGACGTCCGTGCCTGCGGCGTAGGTCCTGGCGATGCTCCCGACGGTCATGTCCACCGCGGTTCCGACTGCGTCCGCGAGAGACAGCCCGGATTCCAGCGCTCCGACCAGGGCGGACCCGAACACGTCCCCCGTGCCGTGGTAGTATCCCGGGATCTCGGGTCTCATCACGCTTCCAGACTCTCCGGTTTCGTAGTCCTTGTAGACCGCCCCGACCTTCCCCTTCTCGAAGCTGACCCCGGTGATGACTATGCGCCTCGCCCCCAGCTCCTTAGACTTCTCCAGCACGTCCTCGACGTACTGGCGGGTGTACGGGCCGTCCTCGTAAGGGAATCCCAGCATGAAGGCCAGCTCGGTCAGGTTGGGCATCAGGAGGTCGGCCTTCTCGCACAGCCTCCTCATCCCGGCGGGGAAGTCCGGCCCGAACACGGAATAGAGCTTGCCCCTGTCTCCCATGACCGGGTCCACGTATATCCGGGCCCCCTTCTCGGCCATCGGGGAGATGAGCTCCTCCACCAGGTCGATCTGCTCGAAGGATCCCAGGAATCCCGTGTATACGGCGTCGAACGTTATCCCCTCGGCGTCCCAGTGGGCCCCTATTGGCCGTATGTCCTCCGTGAGGTCCCGGAACGTGAACCCGGTGAACCCTCCGGTATGCGTGGACAGGACGGCCGTCGGAAGGACGGAGCACTCGACTCCGACCGAGGATATTATCGGAAGAGCCGCCGTCAGGGAGCATCTCCCGACGCAGGAGATGTCATGAACGGCCAGCACCCTTCTCTGCTTCATGCTCATTCATATGCTGATTCGTTAAAATCGTTTGCCGACAATAATCATAAACGTGGAACGTATGCGCCAGAACATGCGCGGATCGTCCGAAGCCTACCTGGAGAAGGCGCTCTCCGAATACAACGAGGCGGTCAACGCCCTGGAGCCCGGAGGAGACTCCGAAGAACTCCTGGAGGCCTACGTCAACCGGGGCCGGGTGCTGTCGATGCTGGAGCATTACACGTCGGCCATGGA
>JAEEGG010025113.1_pt1 | contig 11492 bp, 9 predicted proteins | sample 9134161 | NCBI WGS metagenome assembly JAEEGG01 (sample SAMN16246543, study PRJNA631951) | gut metagenome | biome: gut microbiome; feature: rumen; material: CR-attached | host: Bos | place: Iran: Karaj | collected 2018-10 | reverse complement strand
ATCCCAGAGATAGGCATGACACCCCAGATAGAAGCGGATATCCGTGAATATGCCAACAGCGATGTCTATTATCCTAAAAGATATAAAGTAAGGCCCAGAGTCTATTTTATCATCATCAAGACAGAGGCTGCTACCATGCTTGATTTCAAGCAGAAGAAAGCACTCAGACCCAGCACTTCACCACAGATGAACGAGCGGCGAGAGGCCGTCATGCCTGTCGTCACACGTCTCAATGAGGAGCGGCAAGGCTGGTATGAGGGTTCTCTTGATTTCAAAAGAGTGGTCCTGGTGCCTGCCACAGGAAAGCATGAGTATAGGGATACGCATTTCGTGGCCCGATGCAAAGCTTTGTCGGGTATCGACTGTTATAACCGGATTGTGGAACATCTGCGTGACAGAGTCGACAGCAGAAGCCAGTTCCCCTCCGCAAAAGGAAAAAATTTCAAATTCAAGTATCTCGGCATGTGGAAATAACTCACTTGCCGAGTTCATTATCTAAAAAGGAGGAAACGTATGAATAAAGTAATGCTTATCGGAAATGTGGGTAGGGATCCTGAGGTGAAATATTATGATGCCGATCAGGCGGTAGCCACTTTCCCTCTCGCCACAACAGAGCGGGGATATACTTTACCCAACGGCACGACAGTGCCTGACCGTACCGACTGGCATAATATAGTCTTATGGAAGGGATTGGCAAAGATTGCTGAGCGATATGTCCACAAGGGTGACAAACTCTATATCGAAGGAAGACTGAGATACCGCACATATGATGACCAGAAAGGGGTGCGGAGGTTTGTCGCTGAGGTGTATGCCGAAAATATGGAATTGCTCTCGCCCAAACCCCAGCAAGGTGCGCCATCTCAAGGAGATGGTATGAAGGACCATTAAGGTTCCTTCGTTTTTTTAATCTTCTGCTTTGGATACCATTAGTTTTCTACAACAGACCTTGAGTGAGGTGCATCTGATTGCACCCACAGCAGGTGTGTGTATCGCTGCGTCGCTGGCTTTGATCTTATTGATGTTCTCGGGTTATGCCAGCGCATCGGAGATCGCTTTCTTCAGCTTGTCTCCTTCTGATATCAATGCCCTTGACCCTGAGCACAATAGGGCGGACAAAAAGGTGGAGACTCTGCGGGAAGACAGTGAGCGGACGCTTGCCACAATCCTGATTACCAACAACTTGGTCAATGTCACGATCATCATGTTGTGTAATTATGTCTTTGCACATCTGGTGGATTTTGGAAAAGCCGTCTGGTTGCAGTTCTTGTGTATCACCATCCTCCTCACTTTTTTGCTCCTGCTCTTCGGCGAGATCATGCCGAAAGTCTATGCACGGCAGAATGCGCTCAAGTATTGCCGCTTTTCCGCTGGGGGGATCATGGTCTTGAGAAAACTCTTCTGGCCGGTGGAAAATATCTTGATGAGCAGTGGTTCACTGGCTGGTAAGATGATGCCTAAAGAGACACACATGTTGAGTGTGGACGATCTGGAACAGGCACTGGAACTCACCGACAAGGAGGATATCAAGAATGAGCAGAGCATGCTGCAAGGCATCATCCGGTTTGGAGATGAGACGGCCAAGGAAATCATGACTCCACGCCAGGACATTATCTCGCTCTGCATGAAAGACAATTTCAATACGGTCATCGAAAGCATCGTTGAGAACAACTACAGCCGTATTCCTGTCTATCAAGAGAATATAGACAACATCCGTGGTGTGCTCTACATCAAAGACCTGCTGCCTCATATCGGCAAGACGGCTTCTTTCCGCTGGCAGAGTCTGATACGCCCCCCGTATTTTGTGCCAGAAACCAAGAAAATAGACGATTTGCTCAGGGAGTTTCAGGAAAACAAAATCCACATGGCTATCGTCGTCGATGAGTTTGGTGGTACTAGCGGATTGGTCACACTGGAGGATATCTTGGAGGAGATCGTGGGAGAGATCCATGACGAGTATGACGAGGAGGAGAAAACCTATACCAGGATCAATCAGAATACCTATATTTTCGAGGGAAAGACCTTGTTGTCTGATTTCTACAAGATTCTCGACATCGATGATGATTTTATCGACGTTGAGGGTGACGCAGAGTCTTTGGCTGGCCTGCTGCTTGAACTGAAAGGTGATTTTCCGGTTGTCAATGAGAAAATCACTTATGGCAAATACACATTTGAAATCCTGGCGGTTGAGAAACGTCGCATCTCTCGGGTGAAAGTGGTGATTCATCCTTCATCTTCCGAACAATCTTCTTAATCATTGCAAGATGAGGACATTGCTGACATGGTTCTTTCACGCATGTTTCTTCATGGGATTGAGCGCACAGGTCGTGCTTCATGAGCAGGTTTGCTTTCCTGAAGAGATTCCCGCTGGAGGTTATAGCGGCATCACTTGGTTGGGTGATGCCCGTTATGCGGTGGTGAGCGACAACAGTCCGCATCCGGGTTTCTTCACGTTCCATATCGACATCGATTCCACGGGGATGATCCGTTCGGTGAAAAATCTTGGCTTTACGGGGCATACTGATCCTGGTCGGGATCAAGAAGGCATCGCGTGGTTTGCGCCCGACAGTACGCTCTTCATCAGCGATGAGACCCATAATCAGGTGCGTGAACTGCGATTGGATGCTACTCCTACAGGACGACAACTGCCGTTGACGAAGGTCTTTGAGGGCGCCTCAAGAAACTATGGCATGGAAGCGCTTACCTATCAGTCAGCTACCCACCGCTTTTGGACCACCAGTGAGAGCACGCTCCCGGGGGATGGACCACAGACCACGGCCACCAATGGCGTTCGCAACAGGTTGCGCCTGTTGGCTTTTGACGACAGCCTCCATTTGGAAGGACAATATCTGTATGAGATGGAGGAGGTTCATCCGTTGGTACCTGCCCAAACGTTTGTCTGCGGGGTGAGTGCGTTGACGGCTCTTGACGACGGGCGGTTGCTGGTCTTGGAAAGAGATGCTGCAATCCCTGAATCGAAAATCGGTGCAATGGCCAACTGTCGCATCTATGTGGTCAGGCCTACTCCCTGCCATCGGTTGAGAGAAGATGTGGAACTCGCTGCTCAAACTCCATTATCCAAGACACTGGTGGCAGAATGGACTACATCCATCGGACTGTTGGAATTCTCCTTTGCCAATTATGAGGGAATGTGTCTCGGACCGAAATTGCCAGATGGAGGACAGGTGATCTTGCTGGTGGCGGATTCACAAAATCAATATGCAGGGGTCTTGTCTGACTGGTTTCGCACGTTGGTCATTTACTGACGCGAAACCGTATGTAGGCTCTGTCATCAAACGAAACGTTGCCTGCCATCATTCCCTTGGTGGCATGATACGTCTGGAAGAGCAGCGGGTCGGTTGACAACAGATGAGAGAGCGCTTGCTCACTTGCCGCAAGGGTAGGAAGAAGGTAGGGATAGCCGTCAGTGGCCAAGATGACATCTCCAGATTCCACTTTGATGGTTTTGGCCCTTTCCAAAGGAATAGGAAAACCATCTATCACCGAAAAAGTCTTGTTCTGATCATGGCAGGTAGCGATGATGTCATCGACGATTTGCTTCCTGGCCACATCATCGGTCTGCAATGATGCGATGGTGGCTTCTCCATGGTCCAGCATCTGACGGATGATGGCTGCACGTTTGAGGGCAATAGCGTGTTCTTCGGGTTTTGGATTGTCATAGCAGAGGCCTCCGACTATACATTGGCAATCACCTACCAGCCACACTTCCTCATGATGAATGCTGTAGATGGCGGCACTTGCAGTCAACCGTTCTTCCGGATGATGGATCAGACGATCCACGCTGATGTGATAATGATCGTAAGCATCTCTGATGCGTCGGGTGACGGCATCACAAAAATCGCCCAAAGAGTCTGCCGGTGACAGTTCGCCAAGCACCTCACTCACCAGCAACATGGCGAGACGGCCGTTGCGGATGTCATCCCTGATTTGATGAGGTGCCTTACTCGTGCTGCCGTCGATGACAGCCACATGGCTATTTGTCACGACGATGCCGTCCTCGCACGTTTCGTTGCTGTGTTTGCCGGTCAGTTGTCGTTCGATGATGTGGATGCTCATGGGTGGCTTGGCGTGGGGTGTCTTTTCTTTGATGGTCTTTCTTTTTGCTGTCTTTCCTTCGGTTGTCAGCTACAGGGCCCGTCAGAAGCGGTATCAGGTCACTCATGCCGAGGCGTCGTAGTTCTTTGGCAATCTTCTGACGTTCCTCTGGTTGATACCAGAAGAAAAACATGCGTTGGGCGAGTTTCTCCTGTGGGGTCTTCGCACTGAAGACGGGTTGCAGCGTATAGGGGTCATAGCCGGTATACCACATCTCGGTGCTGATGGTCATGGGGGTAGGGGTGAAGTCTTGAACTTGTTCCAACTGGAAATCAAGGCGTTTGGTGATCAGGGCAAGTCGGGCCATATCCTCTTCCCTGCATCCCGGATGGCTGCTGATGAAATAGGGGATGATCTGTTGCCGGAGGCCTTCTTTACGATTGATGTCGTCAAAGATGCGTTTGAAGGTCTCAAACTGTGAGAAACTGGGTTTACGCATATACTGCAGCACCTGGTCACTGGTATGCTCCGGTGCTACTTTCAACCGGCCACTCACATGGTGGCAGATGAGTTCCCGTGCGTAGTCGGCGGCTGCCTTGTCGATGTCCTCATCGCCGCTCTGATGGAGCAGCAGGTCATAGCGCACGCCACTGCCGATGAAACTTTTTTTGATGCCGGGCAGCGCATCGACGGCGCGATAGATGTCAAGCAGGGCGGAATGGTCTGTGTTGAGATTCGGGCAGATTTGCGGATGGATGCACGACGGTCGGCGGCATTTCTCACAGGCGTTTTTGTTGCGCCCCGCCATGCCGTACATGTTGGCAGAGGGTCCGCCGAGGTCGGAGAGGTAACCTTTGAAGTCGGGCATCTGCATCACCTGCTTCACCTCTTTTAATATACTCTCCTTGGAACGGCACGAGATAAACTTACCCTGATGGGCCGAGATGGTGCAGAAGGCACAGCCTCCGAAACAGCCGCGATGGATGTTGACGGAGTGCTTGATCATGTCGTAGGCGGGGATGCGTTTGCCCTTGTATTTGGGGTGTGGCTGTCGCGTATAGGGCAGGTCGAACGAGGCATCGAGTTCCTCGGTGGTCATCGGGGGGAAAGGAGGGTTGACGACGACGTAGGTTTGAGGTTGGAGGTTTGAGGTTTGAGGTTGGAGGAGGCGCTGGGCATGCATCATGTTTGACTGTTCCTCGATATGACGGAAGTTCTCGGCCTGTGAACGCTTGTTGCGCAGACACTCCTCGTGGCTGTGGAGCACGATGTCGTCAGCGGTGATGCCGCCAGGGATCTCGTCTTGGCTGGCGAGATAGACTGTTTGGGGCAGATCGTTGATGTCGCGGATAGACTCGCCCTCAGAGAGTCGTCGCGCCAGTTCGAGAGTCACCTTCTCGCCCATGCCGTAAGTGATCATATCGGCCCCTGCATCGCAGAGAATACAGGGTCTCAACTTATCCTGCCAGTAGTCGTAATGCGTCAGTCGGCGCAGAGAGGCTTCGATGCCTCCCAGCACGACGGGCACATCGGGGAAGAGCTCTTTGAGGATACGGGAATAGACGATCGTGGGATATTCCGGACGCATGTCGTGACGCCCATCGGGACTATAGGCATCCTCAGAGCGCAGGCGACGGTTGGCTGTATATTTGTTGACCATCGAGTCCATACAGCCAGGAGCGATGCCGAAGAAGAGGCGCGGGCGCCCCAGTTTCTTGAAGTCGCGATAGTCGCCGTGCCAGTCGGGCTGCGGAACGATGGCCACCCGATATCCGGCAGCCTCGAGAGTTCGTCCGATGACTGCCGCCCCAAATGAGGGGTGGTCGATATACGCATCGCCAGAGAACAGGATGACATCGAGTTCATCCCATCCTCTGAGTTCCAACTCCTTCTTGGTCGTTGGCAGAAAATCCGTCAGTCTATATTCCATTCTTACCTCTTACCACTCACCTCTTAATTAAACGGTGTTCCTTGAAAAGCACGCGTGGTCATACCCAGATTATCGTTAGCCTGATTCTTCCAGTTGATGTAAAGCAATACGAGCTGCTGGAGTCCGAAGGCCTTCATGTTGGGATGATAAATCACGTCGAGACAAAGGTTGAGCAGGTCTTTGTCGAGTCCTGCCTGAGCCTCGAGGAGCGCGCGGATGTTGAACTTCAGTTTGTCGAGAACCTGCTCATCCACATAGCCATTGCTGTCGATGAGGTCGCGAAACAGTTGATACTTCTCAATCACCTGCAAGTGTGCTTCCTGCACTTCTATGCTGCGGGTGCCAGACGAATTAGTTTGAATCTTCATAATCTTTTAAGTTTTTTGGTTTATATTTTATGGGTTTATAGTGAACGTAATAGGAAATTCAGAATGCCCTTCATCAGCATGTGGCGCTTCTGTTCAGACTGGATACACTCGAAGGGGAATCCCATCGTCATCGCCTTGTAGTCGCTGCCGTCGTAAGCCACACAGGCACTATACTGATCGGCATAGATCATCGCTGAATAGGCAGGCGACACGGGGTTGAGTATGTCGGGATGCTGGGCTGCATAATGGATATCGTTGAGTTGGCGATGGAAGGTGAAGGTAGTGCCGAGACCAGCGATGGTATCGCGCTCCAGACTGTCGCGATTGACACCTTCGTAGGAACACTTGAGCACCTGGGCGAGGAACTGCTGATCGCCAGGCAACGTCATGTCGGCACCGACATACGAACCACTGACGAGAAGGGCTCCGCCACGCGAGGTGAAGAGTTCGAGATGGCGGCGCATCACTGGTGAGAAGGCGTGGTACTTACGCAGCGACCACCCATCGTTTTTCTCGAGTCCGAGAATGAGGTCGATCATCTGGTATCTCGAAGGCAACACCTCGTTGCTCTCGATAGCCTCAGACGAACAACTGACGATGTTATAGGCCTGTGCCGAAGCGATGGCCTGAGCATGGGTGCGAATATAGTTGAAGTCGTTGCCGGCAATGATACGCCCTGCCAAAGCATCGTCGGTATAGCCTAATCCCGAGGTGCTCGTATTACCGATACGCGACTTGTCGAAACTGGTCTGATAGCCCGTCCATCCAGCAGTAGGACCATAGGTGACACCGATGTCGCGACGAAGGTCGAAACCCTGTTGTGCCGCATTGTCGATGACGGCAGGCGAAGAGAGCCGATGGAACCCGTTGACGATGAGTACCGTCTTCTGAGCCTCAGGCACATAACAGGCCGATACCACCTCGCTGGGGAAACTCTCGCCACCATCGTTGACGGCAGCAATCCTGAAGTTGTAGAGTTGGCCGGGCTGTAGTTTGATTGTTGCACTGGTATGGGCACCTTTCAGATAAGTACCATTGTCGAAACCCCGATTGCCGACGGCTTGATAAACGATGTAGCCCGAAGGTACAGCAGAAGGCTCGTCGGGATCGTTGACGCAGTTCCAGCTGAGTCGGGCCTCGCCCTTGTCGGTCAGTTCTACGCGGAGGTGATTTGGTGTCAGCGGCGTAACCACATACGGAGCATGGTGCATGCGACAGATATAGCGGAGCAGCGTCTTATAGATACTGCGGGCGAAGTCGAACTTGAAGTTGGGATCCTGCGCATAACGCATATCGGCAAAGTTCTGATGCGACATCGTCTCGAGGATGGCGCTGGGCACCTCGGGCACACGACTCTCAGAGTAGTTGCGGTCCCAGAGTTCGCGTCGCTGCCAACTGCCATAGAGTCGTTTCATATCCTTAGGAATCGTAGTGAGCAGTTCGTCGGCCAGATCGCGAGAGGCCAGACGGGAACGGCCAGTACTGAGGATGCTGTCGTTAAGATAGGTGGTGCAGACAGCCAACGTGCCCGTATGCGTTCTGCCATCAGAGGTATAGCCCGCATCGCTGTGGATAGCCAAAGACAGTTCGATAGGCACATGACGGCCCGTCGTATCAGGCATATAGCAAGAGCCCCCAGCCAGCAGATTAGTCATGTAAGAACGGGCATTGATATCGTCGCCGTAATCATCCTCACCGTTCTTGGTGGAATAGACGGCATAGGGCATACCTGCCCATTGGGCATAATAGCGGGCACCCTCGACACAACGGGGCAGTCCGCTGGTGGAATAGCCGCGACGGATGTTACCCATACCCCCTCCGAAACGTACCGCATCGGCTGTGACGATGCCCGACTTCTTGCTCAGGTTAGAGAGAATGACGCAGTTCTGTTCATCGTTACCCGCATCGAAATCAAACGTGCCGAGATAGACCCAAGTGGAACCGCCCATCTGCTGATTGACGTGAAACTCTGTGGGGATGCCTTGATGCCAGACCGTATAACGGGCATCGTCGATGCTGCCAGGAACCGTCTGATAACTGACATAGACGGCATAACGGCCAGCCTCGGGGATAGCGGGACGATAGATGGCGGTACACTCCTGACGCTTATCGCTGACAGTCGGGATCTGACGGGCCGAACCTGCCGTGAAGGGATTCTCGTGATCCTCGTAGATACCAGCATGGAACTTAAATCCGACGGAGTCGCACGAGGTCCAACCCATTCCCATGTGCGTCTCGAGATAGATGCCCTGAGCGGTTCGAGGCGTATCATTATCGACGATCACCTCATGTCGCTGCCAATCGCGCTCACGCGGTGTGAAGACGATGGCACCAGCCTTTTCGAGCATCGGTATTAAATAAGGTACGACGATGGTCTGCGTGAAGAGATCTTCACGACTGCCGAAGAGTGGAGGTCGCTGCCATTGCCACTGATTCTCCCTGATGCTGAAATAGCGTCCATGACTGGCCCAGAGTGAGAGATGGCGGTTCTGCAAGCCATAAGATATCTGATAGGGGAGCGAGGCATTACGCACCCAGGGATTACCTTTATAGTCGATGTCGCCCCAAACCCTCGACGCATCATCCACTTGACGGAACCGCGTCGGAACCAGGTCGCGAACCTCCCAACCGCCCGTTTTCACCGACAGTTGGTAAGAGCGGCAATAATCGGGCAGAAGTCGCTGTATCGACTCATAGATGCGTTCTGCTGATTCGGGTGTGAAAGTCTGTTCGCCTAAATGGTTATCGGCACATATTTCAATGGTTTGAAGGGAGTCGTTGATGTTAATGCTTTTAAGATGGGCTGCTGAACGTATCAACTGCCCTGAAGGACTATAGGTCCTGAAGTAGTTATCTAATTTATTAATCAAGTCCTGCTGGCCAAAGGCAGTCAGCGCCAAAGCACCAGTCAGGACGAGTGTGAAGAGTCGTTTCATGAGATGTCACCAATCGTAAAATTCTCAGGCTTCTTGCCTTTGAAGTCTTTAAAATAGAGTTTGATTTCCCGCATGTCGGCCTCGAGGTCGCCAGAGGGAATGATCGTTTTCGTGCACTTGATGAGGCGTTTCTCGTAATCGACGCCATAGAGCAGGATAGGGATGCCAGCCTTCAGTGCGATAAAATAAAAGCCTTTCTTCCAGTCGGGAGTGGGAGAGCGTGTGCCTTCAGGTGTGATGCAGAGCTTGAACTCCTTTGCTGCCTTCGCAGTCTCGGCCATCGCATCAGTCATGCTCGAATGTTTCTGCCGATAGACGGGAATGCCACCCAGCCTACGAAACAGGATGCCGAGGGGGAAGAAGAACCACTCTTTCTTCATCAGGAAGTTGCTCTTCATCCCACACGCGCCCGCGTAAAGTTGTCCTAAGGGGAAGTCCCAGTTGCTGGTGTGTGGCGCCAGACAGATGATAAACTTATCGGGATGGGTTTCTGTTACTTCAGCCGTCCATCCCAGATGTTTATATAAAAGCCAGTTGCAAAATCGTTGCCACATCATGCTATGAAATTATCTGATCAAGAATATCACTAGCTTGTGCAGCGAATTTGTCTTTCAAATCCTTATAGTATTCTTTGGCCTTCATGCCAGGTTCGGGATGAGAGATTCGACAGATAAAGTCGGCTTGCATCTTCACGATGGAGAAGAACACCGACTCGACATCGTCCTTATGATTTTCCGATCCGTAGAGTGAAACAGCCAAGGCTTCAGAAATTAAATCCTCACAAATTAAGTTGATCGCTTTTTTCAATTTTCTCTTGTTTGCCATAATTAAAAATCCTCCTTATTTTATCCATATTGTCATTTTCACTGAACAAAGATAAGAAAAAATTTCGAGTTATCAACTCTTTCTTCCACAAAAAATATTAAAAAGGCGAAATTAGCCACTTTTCTTTCTTATTTCTAACAGATTTTGATTAATTTTGCACGTCAGAAACGAATTATTCATTCAAAATCAAAATTAGTAATATGGAAAAGAGTGCATTGCAAATTGCCAGAGCCGCCTATCAGCCAAAGCTGCCAAAGGCTCTTCAGGGTGCTGTAAAAATCAAAGAAGGTAAGCCAACCCAGAGTGTAGGCGATCAGGAAGAAATTCAGAAGCTGTTCCCAAACACCTACGGTATGCCTATCGTAGAGTTCGAGCCGGCAACAGAAGCCAACCACACCAAGATGAACGTTGGTATCATCCTTTCTGGCGGTCAGGCTCCTGGCGGTCATAACGTGATTACAGGTCTGTTCGACCAGATCAAGAAGCTGAACCCAGAAAACCGTCTCTTCGGTTTCATCCTCGGTCCTGGCGGTCTGGTTGATCACAACTATATGGAGTTGACTCCAGAAATCATCGACGAATATCGCAATACCGGTGGTTTCGACATGATCGGTTCTGGTCGTACGAAGCTGGAGAAAATCGACCAGTTTGAGAAGGGTCTGGAGATTATCCGCGAGCTCGACATCAAGGCTATCGTGATTATCGGTGGCGACGACTCAAACACCAACGCTTGCGTGCTGGCTGAGTACTATGCTGCTAAGAAATATGGTGTACAGGTTATCGGTTGTCCGAAGACCATCGATGGTGACCTGAAGAACGATCAGATTGAGACTTCATTCGGATTTGATACCGCTTGTAAGACATACTCAGAGCTGATTGGTAACATCGAGCGCGACTGTAACTCAGCCCGCAAATACTGGCACTTCATCAAGGTGATGGGTCGCTCGGCTTCTCATATCGCCCTCGAGTGCGCTCTGCAGACACAGCCCAACATCTGTCTGATTTCTGAGGAGATTGAGCAGAAGGCTATGAGCCTCGATGATATCGTAGAGTATATCGCAAACGCAGTAGCTCAGCGCGCTGCCGACGGTAACAACTTCGGTACCGTTATCATCCCTGAGGGTGTTATCGAGTTCATCCCCGCCATCAAGAAGCTGATTGCTCAGCTGAACGATGTGCTCGCTTTGCCTGAGGCAAAAGAGATCAGCCGTGACGAGCAGGTTGACTTCGCCAAGAGTCACCTGACTCCTGAGAATCTCGCTGTATTCAACAGCCTGCCTGTAGGCGTAGCCCGTCAGCTCGCTCTCGACCGCGATCCTCACGGAAACGTACAGGTATCACTCATCGAGACAGAGAAGCTGCTCTCTACGATGGTTGCCC
>JAEEGG010025112.1_pt1 | contig 11492 bp, 8 predicted proteins | sample 9134161 | NCBI WGS metagenome assembly JAEEGG01 (sample SAMN16246543, study PRJNA631951) | gut metagenome | biome: gut microbiome; feature: rumen; material: CR-attached | host: Bos | place: Iran: Karaj | collected 2018-10 | reverse complement strand
CCCAGGCCGGCCTTGTCCATTTTCTTTGTTCCTTTGATTCCGAGCGAATCTGCAAGATTCCTAAGCTCCTGCTCGCTCATATTATTGAGTTCAAATAAGCTGTGGGGCATAATGAAACGAATGTATTTCAAGTAATAGAAGGCAACCCGAACGGATTTGCCGATGCAAATATAGGAATAATAATCTACTTATGCAATAGACCTATCTGAGCATATTGTCCATGTAGGAATCGGACTTCTTGAAGCGGAGAAGGTCTGCAAGGGCGGAGGCGTTTGCGGCAATCCTGAAGCTGTAGGACTTGTACATGCCCATAGGCACCCAGGACACTGCTATATTGAAGCAGTGGAGGTCGTACGTGGCACTTATCTGGGTGGTAGTGAAGCGCATGGCCATGACATCGAATCCGGATGTAGCCTGGATATTCATCCTGGGAGTGAGCTTTATGTTGCCGCTCATGTTCAGGGTCTGGGTATACCTCTTGTTCTCTACCAGTTCCTTTGTGGCGCTCTGGTACGAATAACTCTTTGAATAATTGAAAGAATAGCTGAAATTCAGGGACCAGGGCACGTTGGGATTCATATAGTACACATACCCGCCGGGGATGTACTCTCCGGTAATGGGATGATAATAGATGCGCTGATATGAATTGGCATCGGACCCGCCGCCCTTGCCGCCTGCGCCCTTGGTACCGTCATTGCCGTCGATCGAACCCTTTCCGTTGATGGAGTAGGATGCCGACAAGGAAGCGTTGGTAAGGCGCGCGGGAACGCCGGTGGCCACAATGCTGTACTTGTTTATTTTCTTGCCCTTATCGTCAATGGCGTAAGGATCGAAATTAAGGTTTCCGCTCAGGTTTATTTTTCCCAGAAGGTTGGTGGAGGCAGATACGCCGATGGCCTGCATCTTGAGGGAATCGGCCAGGAAATTGTAGCCCGACCGGATGCTTAGCTGATCCAGCAGCTTCACCTTCTTGCTGCCGGTGCCCGTAGTATCCCTGGGGTCGCGGACCTTTGCCTCTATGTTGTTGCCGATGGATCCGGAAATTGAGCCGGTCTTTCCGCGCCCGGGGGGGCTTGCGTTATTATGGTTGCCGCTTATGCTGTAAATGTTGTACCAGGTTTCGTCGTGGAAGGTGCCTCTCTTGTCATAATACGGGTCCAGGGTGCGCCAGCCGTTGAATGCCGTGCCTTTCTCCGGGCTGTAGCTCATGGATATGGATGGCGTGACAACATGCCTTATGGCCTGTATCCGGCGGTGCTTGCCAAAATTGTACATGCCGTATATTCGCGTACTGGCCGACATGCTTCCGGAGTAGTTGTGCGTCATCCCGAAGTCGTTGAAGGCGGTGCCGGGGTCGGACTCCACCCTCTGGGCCATGACCTGGTTTCCGTCCTTGTCCGTGACCATCACCGGATTACCGCTGTCATCGTATTCCGGGACTAGTGTCTGGGTTCCGCTGGAGAACATCCAGTTCATGCCGTAAGTCACGCTTGGAGAAACGTTTATGTACTTAAGGAGGGTGAAGCTGGGAAGGCCTATCTGGAAGTTGTGGTTCATGCCGTTTCGCATGTAGTTCATGGCCTTGATTCCCAGGGAATCGCCCAGTTCCTTGACGCGATAAACGTTACCCGCGGCATTCTGCTCCAGGACGAAGTTTCCGTTTTCGTCCATCACGTAGTCCTGCATGTCCCTGAGCTTGAAACTCACGCTGTTCTGGAACGATGTAGAATAGCCGAAGGATATCTTCTCATAGGGCTTTTCCTTTCCCACCCTGGTCTTTCTCTTGAACGGATAGAAACGGGTAACGGAGAAAGTGAGGTTAGGCAGGGTGAAAGAGTAGCTGGAGTCCCTTGAATTCTGCTTGTGGAGGGCGTTGACGCTGAGGTTGAACTTGCCGTTCCAGTTGTGCGAGTAGGAGATTGACGACCCCACCTGGTTCTGCTGCGCCTGAGTTACGGACGTTGCGTTGAAACGGTTGTTGGAAGGGCTGGAGAAGTCTACGGATGCGGTGAACGATGTCCCTGGATGAGCCTTGGAGTCCTGTGAATGGGACCATCGGAAACCGAAGTTCCGGGAGCGGACAAAGTCCGTGCTGCCCTTTTCACCGGTCTGGTCGTTGGAGAAAGTGAGGGCGAGCTGTCCGTTGAACTTGTAATTGACCCTGTACCTGGAATTAAGGTCTACGGCCCAGGAACCAAGCGTATAATAGTCTCCGGTGAGCGAAAGGTCAAAGTAGTCTCCGAACACGAAGTACATGCCGGCATCGCGGATGTAAAAGCCGCGGGCCTGCTCTTCTCCGAATGTGGGCATCAGGAGTCCGGTTGCCCTGGAAGGCTTCTTGGGCACGAAGCCAAATGGCAGAATGAGAGGGAAGGGGACGCCAGCCACAACCGGCCATGCAGGGCCGAACACCGTCTTCTGGGATGGCTTTGTAACCACTTTTGCCATGCTCAACTTGAGAAAGTAGTGCGGTTCTTCCAGGTCACAGACCGTATACACGCCATCCTGCATGTTGATGGACTTGTCCGGCATCATCTTTATCTTCTTGCCCTGAAGCAGGCCTTCGGCCTCCTTGGTGATCATATTGGTGATACGGGCCTTCTGGGTGTCGAAGTTGTAGTGGAGCTCATCCATCTTGTACTGCTGGCCGCCTTCCGTCATCTCCGGCTGTCCGATCCATTCTCCGGTATTGGGGTCCTTCCGGCCGCGGGCAAATACGGTGTTGGTTGCCATATCGTACTCAATATAGTCTGCCGTGAGCTTCATGTTCTGATACTCTACAGTTGCCCCTCCGTAATAATAAATCAGCCTTTTTCCGTCGGAGAAGTCCGTGATAATGGAATCCTTGGCGGTTGTGAATGCAGGCCTCTCCAGGGAACTCTTGCCCAGCATGTCAAGGGAATCCCTTTTGACGCGTGACAGGGAATCTGCTATGCGAAGGGAGTCACGGAATGCCAGAAAGGAAGAATCACGTGCAGCCAGAAGAGTATCGCGCACCGGAGGAATGGAGTCAAGCTGTGAAAAAGCATCGACGGTTACTCCGCATAAAAGGAGAGCCGCAGATACCAGATATTTCACGAACTTGGTTGACATTAAAATAATATTGCTAAATTTGCAATTATATAAGGTACAAAAATAAGACTATTTCCACAATTTTCAAAACAGCGCCGTCATGAATAGAGTTTTAAACCTGTTTGTCTATGCAGCCCTCATACTGGCAATTCCCGTGCCCGCACGCGCTCAGGACGATGGTTCAAAAACATCCATGTCGCTCAGGACCGTGGTCATCGACCCGGGCCATGGCGGGAAAGACGCAGGCTGCATAAGCCGTGACAAGAAAACATACGAGAAAAACATAGTCCTGGACGTTTCCAAAAGGCTTGCCCAGAAAATATCGGCCGCATATCCGGACGTCACCGTACTCATGACAAGGGGTGACGATACCTTTGTGGAACTGGAAAACCGCGCAGTGTTTGCAAACAAGGCGGGAGCGGACCTTTTCATTTCCATCCATGTGAACTCCGTGGAGAAGGGGACTACCGCAAACGGATACTCCATCCACTGCCTGGGCCAGTCCTCGAAAAAGGGCAACGACCTGTATTCCAAGAACCTGGACCTTGTAAAGAGAGAAAACTCCGTAATCATGCTGGAAGACGGCTACGAGACAAAATACCAGGGCTTCGACCCCAATGACCCCCAGTCTTCCATCATATTCAATCTCATGCAGAACGCCCACCTGGGGAACAGTCTCGCTTTCGCGGAAGACGTAGCTGCGGCAATGGGCTCATACCCCATAAAGAATTCAAGGGGAGTGTCCCAGGATCCTTTCTGGGTTCTCTGGCGCACGGCAATGCCTTCCGTTCTGGTGGAAATAGGTTTCATCACCAACCCGGAAGACCTCGCGACCCTCAGGAGCGAAAGCGGCCGTGACGGTATCGCCCAGAACCTATGCAAGGCTTTCGGTACCTTCAAGGCACGCTACGACGGCTCTATGAACATATCAAAGGAGGAGGCCCCCGCTGCGCCGGTGAAGAAACCTGAAGTAAAGACGGAAACAAAAGCGGAAACCAAGCCGGCCGCCAGCACCGGAACAGTCAAGTACGGCGTGCAGGTCCTGGTAAGCTCCAAGGAGATGGATCCGGCCGATCCGTTCTTCTGCGGATACAAGCCTTATAAGATAAAATCAGGGAAGTATAACAAGTACATCATAGGCGTTTCCACATCCCAGGCGGAGGTGAAAAAAACATTCTCAAAAGTACAGAAGAGTTTTCCTGACGCATTTATCATCAAATTCACGGAATAAGCTAGCATTTGAGCTTGTAAAAATGGCATTTATGCGCATTCTATAAATTTAGAATATTTCCAAACAAGAATATTTTTGAAGGGTGGTTGTAGGCGCAGCCTGCGTTTGTAAAGTGCTAAAAATTAGCAAATTGATAAAATATGGTTTTTGGGTGCCCTCCTATTAATTATAAACATAAAAAAATTAAAAAACAAGGGCAAAGAGGTTTTTTTATCAATTATTTTTCACCCATCTTTGCATTCCAATAACCAGTAAACAGCTCGGCTTTACAACAACAATCCAGTCATGACAGACCAGGAAAGACATATTGCGGTGTGGAATAACTGTCTGCAGATCATTTCAAACAACATTGATCCGCAGCAGTTTGACACATGGTTCAAGCTCATCAGGCCTGTCTCCCTGGAGGGCTCAAAACTGGTTGTTGAAGTTCCCACGGACTTCTTCCGGGAGTACATCGAAGGGGCCTACAAGGACCTCATCAAGATGTCGCTCCGCCGTGCTCTGGGCACAGATGCACAGTTGTACTATCTGGTACGTCCCGTCCACGACCGCCAGGGAATGGTTCTCCCTTCGGAGAAATCGTCAACCCCGGTCAACGACACCGTCTCAATCAACACGTACCAGCCCACCGGCAACCCCAGTCCCTTCGTTTATCCCGGCGTCCAGCGCCTCAAGATAAACCCCAGGCTGAATCCGGTATACAGCTTCAGCAATCTGGTGGAAGGCGAGTGCAACCGCCTTGGAGTATCGGCCGGGGAAACCATTTCCCTGTCTCCCGGCAAAACCCCCTTCAACCCTCTTTTCATATTCGGAGGTCCGGGTCTTGGCAAAACCCATATTGCCCAGGCCATAGGCATAGACATAAAGGAGCGCTTCCAGAATCTGGTGGTTCTCTACGTGTCCGGATATGAATTCAAGACCCAGTACATGAATGCGGTTGCAGGCAACCGTATAGTGGATTTCGTGGCATTCTACCAAAGGATAGACGTCCTCATCGTGGACGATATCCAGGACCTCATGGGCGCGGGTTCCCAAAACGCGTTCTTCAACGTTTTCAACCATCTTCACCAGAGCGGGAAGCAGCTGATCTTTACATCGGACCGTTCCCCGGCAGAACTGGAAAACTTCGAGGAGCGCCTGCTGAACCGCTTCAAATGGGGTCTTTCAGTGGAGCTTTCAAAGCCTGATTTCGCAACGCGGCTTGCAATGCTCCGCTCACGCGCATCCAGAGAAGGCGTCACCCTCCAGGAAGACGTCCTCACATTCCTGGCCACGCGCATTACCACCAATTTCCGCGAGCTCGAAGGCACGCTGACTTCGCTTCTTGCGCACGCCACGCTCGCGCACAAGGAAATTACGGTAGAACTGGCAGAAAGCATCACCGGCAAGATTGTCAAGGAAAAGGAGAGCACCGTTACAATTGATTCAGTTGTAGAAACGGTCTGCGAGTATTTCAACATAACCCGCGACATGCTGCTCTCGTCTTCCCGCAAGCGCCAGATTGTCCAGGCACGCCAGATAGCCATGTTTGAGTGCAGGGCGCACATCCCAAGCTGCTCCCTGTCCACAATAGGGTCTGAGCTTGGCGGCAAGGACCACGCCACGGTGCTTCACGCCTGTACTACGGTCCAGGACCTTAAATCCACCGACAAGCTTTTCCGCCAGTGGGTGGAAGACATAGAGGGAATGATTACGGTCCCCGTGGAAGCTTAACAAAAATGCTCGCCTAACGGCGGGCATTTTTCATAAACTGGATGGCCTGGACCGGGTCCGGAGCCTTGAATACCGAGCTTCCGGCTACAAGGATGGAAGCTCCGGCATCTGCAACGTCCGCCGCATTGTCCGGGCCGATTCCTCCGTCAACTTCTATCGGAATATCCCGGCCGATATGCCTTATTCGGGCGCTTACGGCCTTGATCCTGTCCAGGCTCTCCGGGATGAACTTCTGGCCGCCGAAACCCGCGAAAACGCTCATTATAAGCACAAAATCGGCAACGTCAAGAAGAGGGAATATATTCTTTACCGGGCAGTCCGGATTAATGACTATTCCGGCCTTCACGCCCATGGACTGGATATTGCCGATAAGCTCCCGGCTCCTGTCCAAAGCCGCCTCATAGTGGAAGCTTATCATGGAAGCGCCCGCCTTGGCAAAGCGTTCTGCGTACTTCCAGGGCTCAACTATCATGAGGTGCACGTCCATAGGTTTCTGCGCCTTGGCGGCAATGGCCTCCACAACGGGGAAACCAAAGGAGATGTTGGGAACGAAAGTGCCGTCCATAATGTCCAGGTGAAAGATGTCCGCATGGTCATTGACCAGCTGGACGTCCCTCTCCAGATGAAGGAAGTCTGCGGCAAGGATTGACGGGGCTACAAGCATTTACGAAAAGTTTACTACGACGTCTTCAAGGTGCTTTACGAACTTGTCAAGGGAGGCCAGCTCCAGTTTCTCTCCTGGGGCGTGGACGCCGCGGAGTGTGGGACCGAAGGAAATCATGTCCAGTTCCGGGAATTTCTCCAGGAAAAGGCCGCATTCAAGGCCTGCATGTATTGCAAGGACCAGGGGATCGTGGCCGAAGAGCTTCTTGTAGGACTGCTTTGAGACCTCCAGGATACGGGATTTGAGGTTGGGCTTCCAGCCGGGGTATTCACCGTGGTGCTCCGCATCGAATGAGCCAAGGAAGAAGCATGCTTCCACACGCTCTGCCATTGCATGGAGCTCAGAGACCACGGAACTCCTCTGCGAAGTTATTACCGTCAGGACGTCGTCATTGATATGTACTGCGGCAAGGTTTGTGGACGTTTCCACCAGACCTGGGATGTCCGGAGACATCTTTTCCACGCCGTGGGGAACTGCGAGGAGGGTGGTGATTATGTTTGCGGCGTCACCTTCCGCAATTGGCTTCAGGGAGCACTCTGCGGGGGATGCCGATGCAAATACGCCGGGATCTGACGATGCGTACTCCGCCTTCAGGAGGGCGTCGAAGGCGCTCACGTCGTCAATCATGTCCTGGACCTCGTCCCCGGGTACGGCGATGACCGCTTCCGCCTCACGGCAGATGGCGTTGGGCTTGTTTCCGCCGTCTATGCTCAGAAGCTGCCAGTCGTACTGCATTTCCGTATAGAGGAAGCGGACAAGCTCGCGGAGAGCATTGCAGCGGTTCTTGTTGATATCGTCCCCGCTGTGGCCGCCCTGGGCGCCGGAAACCCTGACGGAGAGTATTGTAGATCCCTTCTTGAGACTTTCCCTCTCGAAAGCGAAGGTGGCGGTAGTGTCCATGCCGCCGGCGCAGCCTACGAAGAGCTGGCCCTCGTCCTCGGAGTCAAGGTTGATGAGGGTTTTCCCGGTGAAAAAGCCCTTTTCAATTGCAAAGGCGCCGTCCATGCCGGTCTCTTCCGATATGGTGAAAAGGCATTCCAGCTTTCCCGTAGGGGCGTCGCTTTCCAGAAGGGCAAGGCAGGCCGCTATGCCGATTCCGTCATCGGCCCCGAGGGTGGTGTTCTTTGCAACCATCCATCCGTCTTCTATCTCATAGGGGATGGCCTGGGTGAGGAAGTCGAAGTTGAAACCGGCATTCTTCTCACAGACCATGTCCTGATGGGCCTGCAGCACCAGCGTGGGCACATTCTCCTTGCCTGGCGCAGCTTCTTTAGTAATGAGGACGTTACCTGTCTTGTCCGTCTTGCATGCAAGGCCGTGGGAGGCGGCGAATTCCTGAAGCCACGCGGTCATGGGGCCTTCATGGCCGGACTCACGCGGGATGGTGGTTATTTCCTTGAAAATCCTGAGAACGCTTTCTGAATCCATAATAAGAGTTTTTAATCCTTTCAAAGTTACAAATAAATACGGTAATTAGCAACTCATGACATTTTGTCATCATATTGCCAGTGGCGTTAATTTTGATTATATTTGCATGATTAAAGCAAAGCGCATATTATGATTACTCATGACCTCCGGCTCATAGCCGATGCCATCATCGACAAGAAAGGCGAAAACGTCGTTTCCCTGGACCTTCGTGCCATTGACGGTGCAATCACGGACTATTTTGTAGTCTGTGACGGTTCCAACACCACCCAGGTTGGCGCTATCGCAGACAACATTGCGGAAAAGATGGCCCAGGAAGGTCACACGATGTACCGTTCCCAGGGAGAGGGCAACAATTTCTGGATCATCCAGGACTATGGCAATATCGTCGTCCACATCTTCCTTAAGGAATACAGGGACTTTTACCGCCTGGAAGACCTCTGGGCCGATGTCCCGCGAAAAGAGTACAAGGAGCGCAAGAAAACCGTAAAGAAAGAAACCAAGTAGAGCCAGATGGCAGACAAGAAGAAGAATTCCGACAAGAACGGAAAGAAAGTATTCTCATTCACCCTAAACCTTTCCTGGATATATCTCCTGATATTCCTGGGAATAGGTTACATGTTGTTCAGGAACCAGGGGTCCTCGGAACCCGCCAAGATAGAATGGGACCAGGTCCAGGAAATGGTCGTTTCGGGAGACGTTCAGGAAATAGTCTTCGTAAGGAACGATTTCAAGGGAGAAGTAAAAGTACGCCCGGAACGCCTTGCAAAGTACACGGACCTCTTCCGCGGTGGCGTCCCTCCAAGAAGGGCTCCGCATTTCTATTTCCTGGTATCCACCAAATTCGACCCCGAGACTACCTTCGGTGCTCTCAACGCCCAGCTGGAGGCTCCGGACCGCTTCAAGCTTGTAATGAAGAACCAGGAGCATATCTGGGGAGACATCTTCCAGATGATACTGCCCCTCCTTATCCTCATCCTGTTCTGGGTGTTCATGTTCCGCGGAATGAACAGGGGACCAGGAGGCCCTGGCGGGGCAGGCGGCTTCAATCCGTTCAACACCGGCAAATCCACTGCACGTGAAACGGAAAAAGGTGACGTCAAGGTCACATTCAAGGACGTTGCAGGCCTGTACGGGGCAAAGGAAGAGGTCATGGAAATAGTGGACTTCCTCAAGAACCCCAAGAAATACACTTCCCTGGGCGGAAAAATCCCCAAGGGAGCGCTTCTGGTAGGCCCTCCCGGCACAGGCAAGACCCTCCTTGCCAAGGCCGTGGCCGGTGAAGCCAACGTTCCTTTCTTCTCGATATCTGGATCGGACTTCGTAGAGATGTTCGTGGGCGTTGGTGCTTCCCGCGTACGCGACCTCTTCCGCCAGGCAAAGGAGAAGGCTCCCTGCATAGTATTTATCGACGAAATAGACGCCGTGGGCCGCGCCCGCGCCAAGAACGGAGGTTTCTCCTCCAATGACGAGCGTGAGAATACCCTGAACCAGCTGCTTACGGAGATGGACGGCTTTGGAACCAACAGCGGAGTCATCGTACTCGCAGCCACCAACCGCGCGGACATCCTTGACCAGGCCCTCATGCGCGCCGGCCGTTTCGACCGCCAGATTCATGTGGAGCTTCCGGAACTCAAGGAAAGGGAAGAGATATTCAAGGTACACCTTCGTGGCATTAAACTGGGAGAAGACTTCGACGTTGAGTTCATGGCCAAGCACACACCTGGATTCTCCGGAGCTGACATTGCGAATGTCTGCAACGAGGCCGCCCTCACCGCCGCCAGAAGGGATCACAAGGAAGTCCTGCAGCAGGATTTCCTGGATGCGGTAGACCGCATCATAGGCGGTCTTGAAAGGAAATCCAATACCATCCTTACCCCCGCGGAAAAGCGCAGGACGGCATATCACGAGGCCGGTCACGCACTTGTAGGGTGGCTTCTCCCTTATGCAGACCCTGTATTCAAAGTGAGCATAATCCCTCGCGGCAACGCCCTTGGCCTTACCTGGAGTCTGCCGGAAGAGCGCAAGAACTGGACACAGACTGCCATGATAGACAAGATGTGCATGCTCATAGGCGGACGCGCCGCAGAGGAAGTCCTGGACGGAGAAATCTCCTCCGGCGCCCTCAACGACCTCGAGCGCATGACCCGCATGGCTTATGGCATGGTCCAGTATATGGGCATGAGCAGCAAGATCGGCCCCCTGTCTTTCTACGATTCCACCGGCGCAAGCGGCTACAACCTTGTAAAGCCGTACTCGGAGAAAACCGCAGAACTGATGGACCAGGAAGTGAAATCCATCGTGGACAACGTTCACAAACGCTCCCTGAAGATAATCACAGACCACAAGGAGCAGTTCATGCAGCTTGGAGCGCTTCTTCTTGAAAAAGAGGTTATCTTTGCAGAAGACATTGAGAGAATTCTGGGACCCAAGGCAAAACCCGCGGAGGAAGACCGCTTCGAGGATAATGAGAAATGAATACAACAGTTAAGCGCACCATTTTCGGAGTCCTTTTCCTGGCAATAATGCTGGGAGGGCTCCTCTTTCATCCAATCGCTTATTCTGTCCTGTTCCTGTTCATGACGGTTGTCATGATGTGGGAGTTCTACAGGATGAGCATGGGGAACAATTACAAAACTGCACAGTACATTGCAATTGCACTTGGCGCCTGCCTGTTCCTCACCGTCCTGGGCATCGTGGGATACGGCCTCCCGCACAAGCTCATAGGAGTCAATATTCTTCTGCTGCTGGCCCTTATGATTGCCACCATCCTGGAGAAGGACAAGACCGAATTCAAGCTTAATTCCTTCCTCTACACAGGCATCCTCTACATAGCCGCTCCGCTTGCCATGACAAACTTCGTGGTATTCCGCGAGGGTACGTTCAAGGGGATACTGATGGTTGCTTTCTTCTGCATTATCTGGGCTTCCGACGTAGGAGCATACTGCTTCGGGATGCTGTTTGGCCAGAAAGGCGGGAAAAAGCTCTTCCCCAGCATTTCGCCCAAGAAATCCTGGGCCGGATTCTGGGGCGGCATGCTCCTGGCCATGGTGGCGGGCCTGGTGCTGTATTTCACCACGCTGCTCAAGCTGCCGCTCATCCACTGCCTCATCATGGCGCTGATCATGCATGTAGCGGGCGTTTTCGGCGACCTCTTTGAATCCCAGTGGAAACGGACCTTCAGCCTGAAGGATTCCGGACATGTCATCCCCGGACACGGCGGCCTGATGGACCGGTTTGACAGCGCGCTCTTTGCGATTCCCGCCGGCGTTATTTACATGGTAATGATAGGTCTTTTTGAGATATGAAATGGATCAAGATAGACAATGATTCCTACGGCACCATCTTGACCAGCTGGTGCGTTTGTGCCATCCTGATCTTCCTGAC
>JAEEGG010025110.1_pt1 | contig 11493 bp, 9 predicted proteins | sample 9134161 | NCBI WGS metagenome assembly JAEEGG01 (sample SAMN16246543, study PRJNA631951) | gut metagenome | biome: gut microbiome; feature: rumen; material: CR-attached | host: Bos | place: Iran: Karaj | collected 2018-10 | reverse complement strand
ACCAGAAGCTGGCCGCCAGCATCACCCCCGCGGCAAAGCCGGAAGCCGCCTCGGGAAAACGGGGCCTCCCGCCCCGGAAGAAAAACACCGCCGCAGCGCCCAGCGCGGTCACAAGCCAGGTGAAGCACCCCGCCAGCAGGGCCGTCAGCGGCGGCGGTAAAGAACGTATCATGCAGCACCACTCCTGCCCAGCCTATGCCGGACAGGAGCGGCGCGTTCATTTCCCGCCCTGGCCCCGGAGCTTGATGATCCGGTCCCGGAGCACGGCGGCGTATTCGAATTCCAGCATCTGGCTGGCCTTTCGCATTTCCTTTTCCAGCTTTTCGATGGCCTGCTGCCTCTCGGCGCGGGTCATCTTCATGCCGTCCTCGTATTTTCCCGCGTCCTCATCCGCCTCCGCGCTGCGGGAGATCTCGATCAGATCCCGCACGCTCTTGCGGATGGTCCTGGGCACGATGCCGTTGGCCTTGTTGAATTCCAGCTGCTTTGCCCGCCGCCGCTCCGTCTCCGTAATGGCGTAGTCCATGGCGGGGGTACGGGTATCCGCATACATGATGACGCAGCCCTCCGCGTTCCGGGCCGCTCTGCCGATGGTCTGGATCATGGAGGTGCCGCTGCGCAGGAAGCCCTCCTTGTCCGCGTCCAGAATGGCCACCAGGGAGACCTCCGGCAGGTCCAGGCCCTCCCGCAGCAGGTTGATGCCCACCAAGGCGTCGAATTCCCCCAGCCGGAGATCCCGGATGATCTCCATGCGCTCGATGCTGCCGATATCGTGGTGCATGTACCGCACCCGGACACCGGCCTTGCGGAGATAGGTGGTCAGGTCCTCCGCCATGCGCTTCGTCAGGGTGGTCACCAGGGTCCGCTCGTTCCTGGCGGCCCGGGCGTTGATCTCCCCCAGCAGGTCGTCGATCTGCCCCTGGGTGGGGCGCACCTCCACCTTCGGGTCCACCAGGCCCGTGGGGCGGATGATCTGCTCCACCACCTGGCCGGACCGGCTCAGCTCATAGTCCCCGGGGGTGGCGCTCACGTACACCGTCTGATGGATGCGCTGCCGGAATTCGTCAAAATTCAGCGGGCGGTTGTCAAAGGCGCTGGGGAGCCGGAAGCCGTAATCCACCAGATTCTGCTTCCGGGCCCGGTCCCCGGCGTACATGGCCCGCACCTGGGGCAGGGTCACGTGGCTCTCGTCGATGAACAGGAGAAAATCCTTCGGGAAATAGTCCAGCAGGGTCATGGGGGCGCTGCCCGGCGCCCGGTCGCTGATGACCCGGGAATAGTTCTCAATGCCGGAGCAGTAGCCCAGCTCCCGCATCATTTCCATATCGTAGGTCGTGCGCTGGCGGATGCGCTGGGCTTCGATGAGCTTGTTCTGCTCCTCGAACCACTTCACCCGCTCCTCCATCTCCGTTTCGATCCGGCCCAGGGCCCGCTCCATTTTCTCCCGGCTGGTGACATAGTGGGAGGCGGGATAGACGGCGGCATGGCTCAGGCGGCGGTTCACCATGCCGGTGACCACGTTGATCTCGCTGATCCGGTCGATCTCATCCCCGAAGAATTCCACCCGGATGGCGCTGTCCCTGCTGTAGACCGGGAAGATCTCCACGGTGTCCCCCCGGACCCGGAACATGTTCCGGTCAAAGGCCATGTCGTTCCGCTCATAGCGGATCTCCACCAGCTTGCGGATGACCTCCTCCCGCTCCCGGTGCTGTCCCTCCCGCAGGGAGAGGACCATGCTTTTATAGTCGATGGGGTCTCCCAGGCCGTAAATGCAGCTCACCGACGCCACCACGATCACGTCCCGCCGCTCAAAGAGGGAGGAGGTGGCGCTGTGGCGCAGCCGCTCGATCTCATCGTTGATTCCCGCGTCCTTCTCGATGAAGGTGTCCGTCACCGGAATGTAGGCCTCCGGCTGATAATAGTCGTAGTAAGAGACGAAATACTCCACCGCGTTGTTGGGGAAGAATTCCCGGAATTCCGCGCAAAGCTGGGCCGCCAGGATCTTGTTGTGGGACAGCACCAGGGTGGGGCGCTGCAGCCGCTCGATGACCTTGGCCATGGTATATGTCTTGCCGGAGCCGGTGACCCCCAGCAGGGTCTGCTCCTCCAGCCCCAGCTCCAGGCCCCGGGCCAGCTGATCGATCGCCTCCGGCTGGTCGCCCGACGGGGAAAAGGGACTTACCACCTGAAACTCAGCCATTGCTCCTCCTTTCCTCGCTTGTATGGAAATAGCCGCATTCCTCCATGGAAAGGAATTCGTCCTCCGCGACGATGATATGGTCCACAAGGCGGATCTGCACGGCCTCCAGGGCGTGATAGATGCGCATGGTCGCCTCCCGGTCCTCCACGGAGGGCATGGCCACGCCCCCGGGATGGTTGTGGGCCAGAATGATGCAGGCGGCCCGCTGAGAAATGGCGGCTTCCACCAGCTTGCGGATGCTCAGCTGGGCATGGCTGAGTCCCCCCTGAAAGGCCTCCGCGCAGGAGATGAACCGGAGATGCTCGTCCAGATAGGCGGCATAGACCTTTTCCTCCCTGGCGCCGTAAAAGTAGGGCAGGAAGAAAGCGCCCGCCTTGGCCGTTTCGTCCAGGCGCAGGCGCTTGGAGGTCTTGCTTCTGTCGATCTGGTATCTGCGGCACAGGGCGGGGACCAGGGCGAGCAGCGTCGCCGCGTTCTCCCCCACCCCCGGGACCTGCCGCAGGGCGGATACTTCCGCGTCCAGCACCCCGCTCAGGCTGCCGAAGCGGTTGAGCAGCTCGTGGGCCAGCTGATTCACGTCCCGCCGGGGAATGGCGTAGCACAGGAGCAGCTCCAGGACCACGTGGTCCTCCAGCCTGTCCAGCCCGTCCCGCAGGAATCGCTCCCGCAGCCGTTCCCGGTGGCCGGTATGTACGCCGCCGCTCATGAAAGCTGTTTTCTGCGGGACAGGTGGATGGCCCCGTCCTGCATATCGTCCAGCCAGTCCAGCGCCCGCTCCAGACCGGAGACGACGCAGTCCTGGGTGTCGTCCGCCACCTGGGTGGGAATGCGGGTCCTGGCTTCGATGAGCTTGTCCAGACCCCAGAGGAGGCTGCCGCCGCCGGTGAGGGTGATGCCGGTGACGGAGATATCCGATACCAGCTCGGGGGGCGTGCGCTCCAGCACGTCCCGGATGGCGTCCAGGAGCCCCTCGCAGCATTCGTCAAAGGCCTCCAGCATCTCCTCCGTGCTGATGGGGAACAGCTTGGGCAGGCCGGTGAGGAGGCAGCGGCCCTTGACCTCGGTGCTTGCGGACTCCTTCCGGGGGAAAACGCAGCCCAGCTGCAGCTTCAGCTCCTCCGCCGTCCGGTCCCCGATCAGGATATTGTGCTTCCGGCGCACATAACGGATCAGGGCCTCGTTGAACTTGTCCCCCGCCAGACGGATGGAGGCGGACTCCACCACGCCGGACATGGACAGCACGGCGATATCCGCGGCGCCGCCGCCGATATTCACCACCATTTTCCCCTGGGGCTCGCTGATGAACAGGCCCGCGCCCAGGGCGGCGGCCAGGGGCTCCTCCAGCAGGAACACCCGGCGGCCTCCCGCCTGGAGCACCGCCTCAACCACGGCCCGCTCCTCCACCTCGGTAATGCCGCAGGGCACGCTCACCAGCAGCCTGGGCTTCAGGATGCTGAAGCCGCTCACCTTTCGCAGCATTTCCCGGAGCATGCGCTCCGCCATTTCGAAATCGGAAACGACGCCGTCCCGCATGGGGCGGATCGCCGCCAGATTCGCCGGCGTGCGTCCCAGCATCTTCTGCGCCTCGGTGCCCACGCTGAGCACCCTGCCGCTATCCCGGTCCACGGCGATGACGGCAGGTTCCCGGAGCACCACGCCCCGGTCACGGACGCATATCCGCACCATACTGGTGCCCAAATCGATCCCGATGTCTTTCCCCAACAGCATCTGGGTCTACCCTTTCTATTTTGTCTCTGTCTCTGTATGGGAGGGACGGCGGCAGAGGGTGGCGCAGACCACGCTCTCCGCCCCGGCGGTGAGCAGCACCCTGGCGCACTCCGCAAGGGTCGCTCCCGTAGTCACCACGTCGTCGATGAGCAGTACGCGCCGGCCGGCGAACCGCTCCGGGTGCACGGCGGCAAAGGCGCCGCTCACATTGGCGTTCCTGGCGGCAATGCCCCGCAGCCCGGACTGGGCCGGGGTGCTGCGCCGCTTGCGCAGCAGCGCCGCCGCCTCGCAGTCCAGCGCCTCCGCGGCCTCCAGCGCCAGCAGGCGGCTCTGGCTGTACCCCCGCCGGTACAGCCGTCCCAGGCTCACCGGCACCCAGGTGAGGATATCGTACCTGTCCGCCAGCTCTTGACGCACCCGGGCGGCAATGAGCCTGCCGAAGCAGACGGCATAGCTTCTCCTGCGTCCGAATTTGAAGCGCAGGAGCGCCTCCCTGGCCCTGCCGGTATACAGCAGCGGCGAAACGCAGAGGGTGAAGAACCGTCCCCGGGTCCTGCCGCCGCTCCCGGTGGTAAAGGGGAGCTGTCTGCGGCAAACGGCGCAGATCTCCTCCTCGTCCCCGGTCAGGAGCTTCCCGCAGAAGGGGCATTTGGGCGGATACAGCAGCCGCAGCGGATCGAAGGGGCGTCTGCCCGCCATCTCACAGTCCCGCGGCCAGGCGGGTCTTCAGGCCGCTGTACCGCTTCTGGGTCCGGTTGTTCGCCACCATGGCGGCAAAGATCTCATCGTCCCCCACAACGATCAGCAGTTCCTTGGCCCTGGTCACGGCGGTATACAGCACCGCCCGGCTCAGCAGGCTGGGGGCGCACTGGCCCAGGGCCAGGATCACCGCCCGGTATTCGCTGCCCTGGGACTTATGTACGGTCATGGCAAAGGCGGGCTCCAGCTCCCCCAGAAGGTCGAAGGTGTACTGGACCAGCCGGTCCTCGAATTCCACCGTCAGCGTCTGTCCCGGGGGGTCCACCGCCAGGATGCGGCCCACGTCCCCGTTGTATACGCCGGCGCCGGTCTCCCCGTTGGGCCGGGTCCAGATGAGGTCATAGTTGTTCCGGATCTGCATCACCCGGTCCCCCTGCCGGAACAGGTACTCGCCGAAGCTCTTCTCCGGCTTGGACCCGTCCTGGGGGTTCAGGGCCTCCTGCAGCGCCTTGTTCAGGGCCGCCGTGCCGGTGACGTACCTTCTGGAGGGGCTCAGCACCTGGATATCCTCCTGGGGGATGCCCATCTTCTCCGGCAGCCGTTTGGCGCAGAGCTCCAGGATGGTCTCCACCGCCGCTTCGCCGCTCTTGCGCCGGAGGAAGAAGAAGTCCCCCTTGTTCTGCCGGATATCCGGCTGCTCGCCCTTGTCGATCAGATGGGCGTTGCGGACGATCACGCTCTCCTGGGCCTGGCGGAAAACCTCCTCCAGGCGCACGGCGGGCAGGGCTTCGCTCCTGAGCAGATCCCGCAGCAGGTTCCCCGGACCGACGCTGGGAAGCTGATCCGCGTCCCCCACCAGCACCAGACGGCAGCCCGGCTTCATGGCCCGCAGCAGCGCCTGCAGCAGGATCACGTCCACCATGGACGCCTCGTCCAGGATCACCGCGTCCGCATGCAGGGGATCGTCCTCATCCCGGTGAAAGACCTGGAAGCCCAGCTCCGGATCGTAGCCCGTCTCCAGCAGCCTGTGGATGGTGCTGGCCTCCCGGGAACACATCTCCTGCATCCGCTTCGCCGCCCGGCCCGTGGGGGCCGCCAGGGCGGTATCCAGCCCCAGGGCGTCAAAGCTTTTCAGGATGGCCCGGATGGTGGTGGTCTTGCCGGTGCCGGGGCCGCCGGTGAGCACGAACACGCCGTGCTTCATGGCCTCCCGCACCGCCCGGCGCTGATTCTCCGCCAGGTGCACCCCCAGCTCCCGCTCCGCCTGCTCCATCTGCTTTTCCGCGGTCCTTGCGGTGCGCAGCTCCCCGGCGGCCATCTGCAGCAGCCTGCGGGCGATCTCCGTTTCCGCCCGGTACAGGCGGTTCATGTATACGGCGTGCTGGCCCGCGATATCCTCCCGCACCGTTTCCCCGTTCTCCGTCAGCCGTTCCACGGCCTCCCGGCCCTCCGCTTCCGGAACGCCGATGAGCTGGCTGACGGCCCCCACCAGCTTTTCCTCCGGGATGAAGCAGTGCCCGTTATTGGCGTTGTGGTTCAGCTCGAACAGCACGGCAGCCTCCACCCGTTCCGGACAGGCCGCCTCGAAGCCCAGCTTCAGGGCCACCCGGTCCGCCTCGGCAAAGCTGGCGCCGAAATATTCGTCACACAGCAGATAGGGGTTCGCGTACAGGACGCTCATGGCGTCGTCCCCATAGCTGCGGTACATGCGAATGCCTATGCTCAGGCGGATCTCATTCTGGGCGAAGAATTCCAGCAGCCGCCGCAGGGCCGACTGCCTGCGGAAGGCGGCGCCGATCTCCTGCGCCCGCTTCAGGGGTATGCCCTTCAGCTCGCTGAGGCGTTCCGGGCTCTCCTCCAGGATCCGCAGGGCGTCCTCCCCGAAGGCCTCCACGATGTTCCTGGCCGTGGCCGGTCCCACGCCCTTGATGACGCCGGAGGACAGGTACTGGTATATGCCCGCCACCGTGGCGGGCATGAGCCGCTCCACCTTGTCCGCCTGGAACTGGTTCCCGTGGACCTGGTGGGAGGTCCAGTGTCCCTCCGCCGTGACCTCCTCGCCGGGGGCGGCGTAGGGCAGGGTCCCCACCACCGTGACGATGCCCCCCTCCTGCAGGGACAGGCGGAACACCGTATAGCCGTTTTCCTCATTCGTATAGATGACGGACTCCACGCTGCCGGAGATCACGCCCGTTTCCCCCGGCCTGCCCTCCGGGCCGGGACGGCTGCGCTGCCGGTTCATGCCAGCACGGGGCGCAGATACTGGCCCGTATAGCTGTCCGGGAAGGCGGCCACTTCCTCCGGCGTTCCGGCGCAGACCACCGTGCCGCCCTTGTCGCCCCCCTCGGGGCCCAGGTCGATGATGTAGTCCGCGGACTTGATCACGTCCAGATTGTGCTCGATGACGATCACCGTGTTCCCCCCGTCCACCAGACGGTTCAGCACGTCCATGAGCTTCTGCACGTCCGCCATGTGCAGGCCGGTGGTGGGCTCGTCCAGCACGTAGATGGTTTTGCCGGTGGAGGGCCGGAGCAGCTCGGAGGCCAGCTTGACCCGCTGCGCCTCGCCGCCGGACAGGGTGGTGGAGGATTGCCCCAGCTTCACGTATTCCAGGCCCACGTCATACAGGGCCTTGATCTTGGGCTGGATCTTCGGCTGGTTTTCAAAGAAGCGCATGGCTTCGTCCACGGTCATTTCCAGCACTTCGTAGATATTCTTGCCCTTGAAGCGCACCTCCAGGGTCTCCCGGTTATAGCGCATGCCCTTGCATACCTCGCAGGGGACGTAGATATCCGGCAGGAAGTGCATCTCGATTTTCAGCACGCCGTCGCCGCTGCAGGCCTCGCAGCGGCCGCCCCGGACGTTGAAGGAAAAGCGCCCCGCGCTGTAGCCCCGGCTGCGGGCGTCCGTCGTATCCGCAAAGAGCTCCCGGATATCGTTGAACAGGCCCGTATAGGTGGCGGGGTTGGACCGGGGCGTCCGGCCGATGGGGGCCTGGTCGATGCTGATGATCTTATCCAGGTATTCAATCCCCCGGAGTTCCCGGAATTTGCCCGGACGGCAGCGCACCCGGTTCAGCCGGGCCGCCAGAGCCCGGTACAGGATCTGGTTCACCAGGGAGGATTTGCCGCTGCCGCTGACGCCGGTGACGCAGGTGAAGGCGCCCAGGGGGATGCGCACGTCGATGTCCTTCAGGTTGTTCTCCTGCGCCCCCAGGATCTCCAGCCAGTGGCCGTTGCCGGGGCGGCGGGCGGCGGGCACGGGGATGCTGCGCTTGCCGCTGAGATACTGGCCCGTGATGCTGCGCTCGCAGCGCATCACGTCCTCCAGGCTGCCCGCGCAGAGGACCTCGCCGCCGTAATTCCCGGCGCCGGGGCCGATATCCACGATGAAGTCCGCTTCCCGCATGGTCTCCTCGTCGTGCTCCACCACGATCAGGGTGTTGCCCAGATCCCGGAGCCGCTTCAGGGTGCCCAGCAGCTTGGAATTGTCCCGCTGGTGCAGACCGATGCTGGGCTCGTCCAGAATGTACAGCACGCCCATGAGGTAGCTGCCGATCTGGGTGGCCAGGCGGATGCGCTGGCTTTCGCCCCCGGACAGGGTCCCGGCCTGGCGGGACAGGGTGAGGTAGTCCAGACCCACGTTCTGCAGGAATACCAGCCGCGCCCGGATCTCCTTCAGGATGCGGTCCGCGATCATGGCGTCCTTCCCGCTGAGCTGCAGCCCGTCCAGGAACGCAATGGCCTCCGTCACGGATTTCCGGGTGAAGTCCGCAATGCTGATGCCCCCCACGGTCACGGCCAGGGCGGTGTCCTTCAGCCGCCTGCCGCCGCAGGTGGGGCAGGGATACTCGGACATGTATTCCTCCAGCTCCGTGCGCATGGAGCTGCTCTGGGTCTCCTGATACCGGCGCTTCAGGTTGTTCACGATGCCCTCAAAGGGCTGGTAGAATTTGCCCACGCCGCGCTCCCGCTCGTATTTCAGCTCCAGCTTCTCCCCGTCCGTGCCGTACAGGATGGTGTTCAGGGCCTCGGGAGAAAGGTCGCTGATGGGGGTGGTGAGCTTGAAGCGGTATTTCTGTCCCAGGGACTCAAAGTACATGCGGGCAATGCTGTCGCTCTTCGCGTTGCCCCAGCCCGGGGCCAGGATCGCCCCGTCCGCAATGGACAGGCTTGGATTGGGGATGATCCGCTCCGGATCCACGCGAAGCCGGGTCCCCAGACCGTCGCACTCCGGGCAGGCCCCATAGGGATTGTTGAAGGAAAACATGCGGGGCGGCATATCCTCAATGCTGATGCCGCAGTCCTCGCAGGCGTAATTCTGGGAAAAGCTCAGGTCCTTTTCCGCCTCCGGCAGGTTCACCAGCACCACGCCCCCGGCCAGGGAGGAGGCGGTCTCCACGGAGTCCGTCAGCCGCCGCGTGATGTCATCCCGGATCACCAGGCGGTCAACGACGATCTCGATATTGTGCTTCTTGTTTTTGTTGAGCCGGATCTCCTCGGAAAGGTCGTACTGTATGCCGTCCACCCGGCAGCGCACATAGCCGCTCTTCCGGGCGTCCTCGAATTCCCGGGCGTACTCGCCCTTCCGGCCCCGCACGATGGGGGCCATGACCTGGATCCTGGTGCCGCTGTCCAGCCGGAGAAGCTGGTCCACGATCTGGTCCACCGTCTGCTGGCGGATCTCCTTGCCGCATTTCGGGCAGTGGGGCACGCCGACCCGGGCCCAGAGAAGGCGCAGGTAGTCATAGATCTCCGTCACCGTGCCCACGGTGGACCGGGGATTCCGGGTGGTGGTTTTCTGGTCGATGGAGATGGCGGGGCTGAGCCCGTCGATATAGTCCACGTCCGGCTTGTCCATCTGTCCCAGGAACTGCCGGGCATAGGAGGACAGGGACTCCACGTACCGCCGCTGTCCCTCAGCAAATATGGTATCAAAGGCCAATGAGGACTTCCCGCTGCCGGAAAGCCCCGTAAAGACCACCAGCTTATCTCTGGGGATCTCCAGGTCTATGTTTTTCAGGTTGTTCGTTCTCGCGCCGTGTATGCTGATATTGTCCCGCATGTTCCGCCTCTGTCGTTTTCGTGCTGATCGCCGATGCCGATATAGAGGTATTATATACGCATTTCTCCGCCATTTCAACGGCAGAGGATGGAATATTTCCGTAAGGCTATTCGATGAATCCCCTGCGCCGGCCTTCCTCGATCATTTTCGGATGGATCGGCGGATAGCTCCAGTTTTCCACCGGCTTGTCCGTGATCAGGATCCTTTCGATCTCACTGTGCAGCTCGGGTTCAAACTCCCGGATCTCCGCATAATACAGCATTCCGAAGCTTTCTTCTCCGCCGAAGTTGCCCGGTGCGGTAATGGAGTAAACGCAGACAGGTTTCATGCTGTAGGTCAGTGCCCCCGTCTCCTCGTGCAGTTCTCGCTCAGCCGCCTCAAGAATGGTTTCTCCTTCTTCCCTGTGCCCGCCGGGGAGCTCGTAGGTATCCCGCCCTTTTTGCTTGCAGAACACCCAGTTTCCCTCTGATCTTGCTATGATGACTGCGAATTTCAGCAGCACCTCATCCACACAGTCATAGAATCTGACTGTTGCCCCATCGTACCATGCCATCCTACGTACGCCTCCTCTTTCTCTGCAAATGGTGAAATGGAGTTCAGATACTAGCATACGCTCCGGATGTTGTCAAGTGTGATCGGAAATTCGGACATAAAGGAACTTTGACCGGTGAATGTCGTCCGATAAAAAAAGGGGGGTGTCTATCACGCTGAGACGCATATGCATGTTTCTTCTCTTGGCCGCACTGATGGCGCTTATCGGGTGCGGACGGTCAGGCGAAGCCCCTGCGGGCGCAGCCACCCCCGGGGAGCAGCCGGGATCGGCAGACGCCGCAGCCGCAGATGGCCCGGAAACGCAGGAGGAAAGAGGGATCGAAGTCCTGAAAGAACAATACCCTGAGTATTTTGAGCTCTCTGCGTTCAAGGGTGTTGAGGTATACGTCTGGGAAACGGCAGACGGAACCTATCGCTGTGGGTTGATGAGCGGCACGAACCGCAATAAAACCGGCGCGGAGATCCAGGCATTGGAGCAGAGATCCCTGTCCGTTGCCGAAGCGAAAATGGTGCTGGAAGAGATCGGCGTTAAGGAAGGATACATCCTCGTTATCCCAATCCCTCAGCCGTATCCCGATTCGGACGATACGGATATAAGCAAGCCGTATATCATCGATGAAGAACACGCGGAACAGATGACCAGTCTGTTTGCGCACAAATGATCGCAGATCGCTGTCGCCGGAGATGATGGGTATCTTCGCCCGATTCCGGCAGCGGCTGTTGAAGGGTCCTGCGGACGGTGCTGCAACCGTGCCGGGAAACGGGTCATGCGGATCTTGAAATACCGCCGGTGAAGGGCAGAGAAACAGGGAAAGAAGCCCGGATCCTGCGGCCGGTCATTGCTTTCCGCTCATTGATCTGGTACAATATTCCTGTCTCAGATATGGAAAGGAGTGAAAACCATGCCGCGCAAGACCGATCGCTGCAGGACCGATGAAAAGAAAAAGGTGATCATCCTCAACACCAAGGAGACGCAGAGTGCTGAAGAAAGGACGGCTGTTCGGACCTTTCTGCTGAGCAAAGGCTTTTCTGAGAGGAAAAAGGATACGGCCCGTTGATCGGCTCCGGCCGATGGGGTGTTTGATCCAAGTTCCGGCGGTGTACATGCACATGTGCGGGTCCAGGTCCCGCATCACGCGCCAAAATGGGGCTGCAGCGCTTGCAGCCCCATTTGTTGGCAGGCGCCGTCGTCGGAACCGACCTCATGCTTGCATTCGGTCGTCCCTCCTGTTCCCGGCGAAGCGCCGCTT
>JAEEGG010025105.1_pt1 | contig 11494 bp, 7 predicted proteins | sample 9134161 | NCBI WGS metagenome assembly JAEEGG01 (sample SAMN16246543, study PRJNA631951) | gut metagenome | biome: gut microbiome; feature: rumen; material: CR-attached | host: Bos | place: Iran: Karaj | collected 2018-10 | reverse complement strand
TGGGGTCGGTGCACTCTACGAGTGGTGTCTCCTCACGGTTGTTCTGAGGAATGTAGCTCAGCAGCTGCTGAATCATGGCGATGGCCTCTTCCTCTGTGGCGGCTGTGAAATGAGTCACACCCGACTTGGTGGAGTGAACGCTGGCGCCTCCGAGGCTCTCCTGGTCAACGTCCTCACCTGTTACAGTCTTCACTACTTTTGGACCGGTAAGGAACATATAAGAGGTGTTCTCCATCATCAAAGTGAAGTCGGTCAAAGCTGGGGAATATACAGCTCCACCAGCGCAAGGGCCGAAGATACCTGAAATCTGGGGAACAACACCCGATGCGAGGATGTTGCGCTGGAAAATCTCAGCGTAACCGGCAAGGGCGTTGATGCCTTCCTGAATACGTGCACCACCAGAGTCGTTGATGCCGATGCAGGGAGCGCCCATTGTCATGGCCATGTCCATCACCTTGCAAATCTTCTGGGCCATTGTCTCCGACAGAGAACCACCGTTGACGGTGAAGTCCTGGGCGAAAACGAAAACAAGGCGACCGTTGATTGTACCGCTACCGGTGACAACGCCGTCGCCAAGATATTGCTTCTTCTCCATGCCGAAGTTGGTACAACGGTGGAGCTTGAACATGTCGTATTCCTCAAAGCTGCCCTCGTCGAGGAGCATGGCTATACGTTCACGGGCTGTGAACTTGCCTCTTGCATGCTGCTTGTCGATGGCTTTCTCACCACCACCCAAGCGGGCTTTCTCACGGAGTGATATCAACTCCTGGATTCTTTCTGTTTGTTTGCTCATATCTGTTATTGGTTTTTCCTTGCAATGTTTCAAGCTTTCTCGCAAAGTTCAGTGAGAATACCTGCTGTGGATTTTGGATGGAGGAAGGCAATCATCATCTGCTCTGCGCCTGGACGTGGAGCCTTGTCAATCAGGCGGATGCCCTTCTCGTCACACTCTGCCAATGCGTTGGCCACACCATCCTCAATGGCGAAGGCTACATGGTGAACGCCACGGCCGCCATTGGCCATGAATTTGGCCACTGCGCTCTCCTCGCTTGTGGGCTCCAAGAGCTCGAGTTTCACCTCGCCTACTTTCAGGAAGGCTGTCTTTACCTTCTGGTCGGCCACTTCTTCAATTGCGTAACACTTCAGACCAAGTACCTCCTCGAAATAGGGGAGTACTTCATCAATACTCTTGACGGCAATGCCAAGATGATCAATACGTGAGATTTTCATAATGATTTTGAAATTTATGAATTGTTTTTATTTATGCCGAATATGGACAGATGGGCAAGAAAATGGAGCGCATCTATCCACATCAATTACATATTTTGTGCAAATTTACACCTTTATTCTTAAATAGAAAAGAAAACTTTCGGAAATACAGAAAAAATATCGAATTCCCTTTTTTTACATTGATTTCCAAAACTCGATATCCCGTTATCTCGTGATAACGAATACCTGTTGTTCTTGGAATCACTAAATCAAATCCACCACAGTGATGCCAGCGCCGCCAAGACGGATATCCTCGTCGTGGAAGTCGGCCACACCCTCGATGTTGGAAAGGTATTGGCGGATAAGCGACCGCAGAATACCCGAACCTGTACCATGGAGGATGCGCACACGCGATACTCCAGCCACCAAGGCATCGTCGATGTAGTAGGTGATGGCTTGCACTGCCTCGTCGCCTCTCATACCGCGAACGTCAATGTCCTGACGGAATTCCAGCTTGCGGTCACGGATGTCGTCCTGAGTCTGACGGGTGAGGAAGGTGTCGGCACGTTCTTCTTTCTTAGGCGGAGAGGAGGGCAGAAGACGGTCTAAGGCAATGTTGGTGACCATCGAACCAAAGGTGACTTGTGCTTGCTTGCCATTGATTTTGTTGATTTGGCCTACAGCGCTTTGTCCTTTAATGACAACGAAATCGCCCTCTGCAAGAGGTGCGTTTACGGGTTTCTTGTTTTCGTTTCCAACTGTAGCCTGAGCCTTCGCTGCTTTCTCATCGTTTTTCTTCTTTTTTCGTTCCTGACGGGCTTTTACCTTCTCCATCTGACGTTTGATGCGCCCCTCGAAAAGGCCGGGGTCTATCTCGCGCAGTTCTTGCTTAAAGTCATTGAGTTCTTGGCGTGCCTGACGGGTGCGCTCTTTCTCCGCTTCTGCTTCTTTGATTTCCTTGATGGTCAGTTCGATACGCGAGTTCGATTGGGTGATGATTTCGAGTGCCTGTGCCTTGGCCTTTGCGATAATCTCACGCTTTTCCTCTTTCAGTGCTTCTATCTCTTTCTCGTAGCGGTCGATGGTTTGTTGCAACTGCTTCTCATGTTGGTGGATGGCGTCGCGCTTGTTTTCCCAGTAGCGTTTGTCACGCACGATGTCCTGGAGGTACTTGTCGGCGTTGATATAGTCCTGTCCCACGATTTCGGAGGCATCTTTGATGACGTCAGCAGGGATGCCGATTTTTCGCGCAATCTCTACAGCGAAGGAACTGCCTGGGTTCCCGATGCGTAGTTGGAACAATGGCTGCATCTCGTTGCGGTCGTAGAGCATCGCACCGTTCACCAGCCCTTCTGTGTCTTTGGCCAGTAGTTTTAGGTTTTGGTAGTGGGTGGTAATCACACCGAAGGCTTTCTTAGCGTTGATGCGCTTGAGCACTGCCTCAGCCATGGCACCGCCGATTTGGGGCTCTGTGCCACCACCAAACTCGTCAATAAGCACGAGGCTTGTGCCGTCGGCATGGCGCATGATGTTCTTCATGTGGAGCAGGTGTGATGAGTAGGTGGAGAGGTCGTCCTCGATGCTCTGGTCATCGCCGATGTCGATGAATATGCTCTTGAAAACACCCATGCGACTGGTTTCCGACATAGGCACCAACATTCCGCATTGCATCATGTATTGCAGCAGTCCCACGGTTTTCAAGCACACCGACTTTCCTCCGGCGTTTGGACCCGAGATGACAAGCAGGCGCTGGCTCGGTGTCAGTTCGATGTCGAGTGGCACTACTTTCTTGTCGTGTTTCCGCAGGGCTTGCTCCAAGAGAGGATGGGTCGCATAGCCCCAGTCGATGGCAGGACGGTTCTCTATCTTGGGTTCATGGCAGTTGTTGGCAATGGCAAAACGGGCCTTGGCGCGGATGAAGTCGATGTCGGCGAGGAACTCGTAACTGTAGATGATGTCTTGGGCCTCTGGACGTAGTGTATCAGCCATCTCCAGCAGAATACGCATTATCTCGCGCCTTTCTTCGCTTTCCAGTTCGCGGATGCGGTTGTTGGCCTCCACGACTTCGGCAGGTTCTATATAGACGGTTTTTCCTGTGTCGGACTCGTCATGGACAATGCCCTTGATTTTGCGCTTAAGGGCAGGTGCGACAGGGATGACCAGACGTCCGTCGCGCATGGTCGGAGCGATGTCTTTATCCACTAGTCCGTCGCTCTTCGCTGATTTCAGTATGCTCTGCAGGGAGCGTGAGATGCTGTTGGTGGTGGCTGTGATGTCATGGCGGATTTGTGCGAGGGTAGGAGAGGCATTGTCTTTGATGTTGCCAAACTTGTCGAGTATCTGTCCAATGCGTTTCACCACTTGTGGAAAAGTGCGTACATCCTGGCTAAGAGTGTGAAGGGTGGGGTAGGTGAAAACCATGTTGCCATTGTCGAGTTCATGTCCTTTCTTCAGAAATGCCACAATGTCGCAAATGGTGGAAAGTGAACGTTGGAGGTCGAAGAGTTCACGCTCGTCAAGAAAGGTGTGTGCAACCCGGATGCGTTTCAGGGAGGGCCGCACATCAAAGAAGTGCTGGTCGGGAAACTCATCTTCTTGCAATATGGTGACGAATTCGGTGGTCTGGCGCAACATGGAAGTCAGGCGTTCGTGGTTGGAGCAGAACTCCATCTGAGTCACACGTTCCGTACCAAGAGTACAAAGACAGGCGTCTGTCAGTTGCTGCCTCACGACATCAAAACGGAGTTTGTATTCGAAATTATCTGGATAAAGCATCGTTTTTCTTCTTTTGGTTGCAAAGTTAACATTTTTCTCTGATAGATGACGATTTTTGAAACCTATAAAAGCTTTAGGAACTAAAGGCATAAAAAAAGAGGTGATAGAATCACCCCCTCTTTTCGCTGGATACGTTTCTCTCGAAAAGCGCCCAACTGATTTCATTCAATTGTCTTACAATTTTAGTTTTTATATAGATAGAATTCTCTTGCCGATGTGAATAGTCGAAACACATGATTTATGCCCTAAAAAGGAGCATCTGTGATAATCGCTCCGTCGGTGAATACGTCGTCGTTGATGAGCGGTACATCGTTGTCGCCACTGGGCGCTTCTGGAAGGTTCATCCTCGACGACAACTCCTGGCCATTGCTTCCCACCAAACTACCCTCGTTGAGATTGAGGAACCTGGCGAAATGCGACTTGAATCGCAATCTGACATCACCAACAGCACCGTTTCTGTGCTTGGCAATGATGATTTCCGCTATACCCTTGAGGTCGTTGCCGTTGGCGTCCTTGTAGATTTTGTAGTACTCGGGACGATGGATGAAACACACGATGTCGGCATCTTGCTCGATGGCTCCAGACTCACGCAGGTCACTGAGTTGGGGGCGTTTGCTGTCGGCGGCTCCTTCTGGGGTGGCAGCCACTCGGTTCTCCACACCACGGTTCAACTGGCTCAATGCGATGATGGGGATGTTGAGTTCCTTGGCCAATCCCTTGAGTGAGCGCGAGATGGTGGATACCTCTTCCTGTCGGCTGTTGTAGCTCATGCCACTGGCGTTCATCAGTTGTAGGTAGTCGATGATGATGAGTTCAACATTATGCTCTCGCACCAGTCGACGTGCTTTAGAACGCAGTTCGAACACTGACAGTGATGGTGTGTCGTCGATATAGAGTGGCGCATTGTACATGTCGTTGAGCTTATAATCGAGTTGTCCCCATTCGTAGGAGGCCAACTGACCGCTCTTGAATTTCTCACCCTCTATTTCACATACATTGACGATGAGACGGTTCACCAACTGTACATTCGACATTTCCAACGAGAACATCGCTACTGGCACCTTGTTGTTGATGGCTATGTTGCGCGCCATCGAAAGCACAAAAGCCGTTTTACCCATGGCGGGACGGGCTGCGATGATAATGAGGTCAGACTTTTGCCAACCGCTTGTCATCTTGTCCAAATCATCGAAACCACTGGCCAGACCACTCAAACCATCCTTACGGGCTGCAGCTTTCTTCAACAGCTCCATCGCCTCATTAATCACAGGGTTGATTTGAGTGTAGTCCTTTTTCATGTTCGTCTTCGAGAGTTCGAACAGCCGGGCCTCTGCCCGTTGCATCAATTCCTGCACATCCTGCTGCTCATCGAAAGCGTCGGTCTGAATCTCACTCGAATAGGTGATGAGTTGACGGGCCAACGCACGTTGGGCGATAATGCGAGCATGATATTCTATGTGTGCCGATGATATTACCTTGCCGCTCAACTCGGTGATGTAAAAAGGACCACCGGCATTCTCCAGCTCACCTGTAGTGCGCAACTGCTCAGTTACCGTCAGAATGTCAATGGGTTTGTCTTCTGTGGCCAGTTGAGTGATGGCACGGTAGATAATCTGGTGTTTGTTGTCGTAGAATGACTCTGGTTTCAGAATGTCGCTCACCAGACCGAAAGCGTCCTTCTCAATCAGGCAGGCACCCAACACCGCAACTTCAAACTCTAATGCTTGGGGCTGGAGATGACCGTATTCGCTCATCTGAGCCACTGCATCGTTTTGTTTTTTGTTGGGATTTCTGCGTTTTGTCTCTGCCATGATGATTGTATGAACGTGATTAAATTCGACTGCATTCCAATTTTGGACTTTGCAAAATTATGACTTTAATCGTTCAAACAATATCCAAATCATCTGAAAGTTATCAAATACTTTTCAACACCAACTGTTGAAAACATTGAGTATTGACCATTGAACATTGACCGTTGACCATTGGCTTGCCAAAAATGCTCATGCTTGGCATAGATTAACCTATAGTATACACATCTGCTCCTCCCCCTTAGACGGGAGGGAAGTTCTGGTACGCTATTGGTCTAAAATGAGATTAAAAGTGTAGCGTCAAGTTTGCTTGAGCCTCAGAACTGACAATACATTATTGGTCGTTTTGCTTTTTCCCTTCTTCTACCGCTTTTTCCATTCGTTCGTTGTTTTCTCTGAATTCATTGATTTTCATTGCTGAGATACTGTCGGTTGTTTCTTTTTTAGTTATTTCAAGGCGCTTCAGTTTATATACTTTCAGGTCGTTGTCGCTCACTTTCATCATTTGCTTGCATAGTTCGAGTTTGTCCTTCATTGCACCAAGATAGATTCCACTTGTCATGATGTATTCTGAATAAAGAAAATTAGTGACTAGAGAATATTCTCTTAATGCTGAGTTACTTTTGTAATCCTCCAAAAACTGGTCTTTTATATCCTTTTTGTATTTCTTACGTAGTTGGTAGAGTTCTGAAACGTACTCAGTGAACAAGGCGTTGTTCAGCGTATTAATGGTTTCTATGTTAGTCGAGAAGATATGCTCAACCGTCTCGGTGTATTCGAATTGGGGATAGTACTTGATGAAAAGGAATGGGTTGTCCTTTATCAATTTTGGATTTTTGGCCACAGCCACCTGTTGCTCAAAACCAGCATGGAGTATGGAGTCATCTACCTCCATCAATTCCATTGAATTAGAGAGGTCATAAAGTATCATCAATACTATCTCGCGTTTGGCTTCCTCTTTCTTTCGCTGTTCCAGCCAAGTGTTGGTACCGAAAGTGAGTATGATGGAAATGGTTGTAGCCAATAAAGTTAGCAAAAACTGTTTGACGGTCTCGCTCAGTCCTGTGTAGTTTTTCTCTTTCTCGTTCATGCTGAGTGTGCTCTATCTATTGTTTTTATGAGGCTTTTCACTAATATGTCATTGAAATCAGATGCAAAGTTAATCTTTTTCTACACTCAACAAGCACGAATGTTCTCTTTTTTATATAATTTTGCATGTGAAATCACCAAAACTAAGGTTATTACACAGAAAACTAGCATATTCTTCGAAAATATCAAATGAAGAAACTTACAGACCAGGAGATTATAGACAGACTCATAGCGCGCGACAACGCTGTGACCGAATGGTTCTTTTATACCAAGTGCCAGCCGTTGTTCAGCAAAATCATCTTCAGCATATTCGATGGCAATATTGAATACGCTGAACTCGTCGGTATGGTCTATGACGACCTTATGGGGAACGATGCGAAGAAACTTCGACAGTTCCAGTTCCGAAGCACACTTACACAGTATATCAAGGTCGTTGCCAGCCATCTTGCCATTCAAAAAAAGGATGAAGTGATAGAAAATGTGAGTAAAGACTATCTTTATGAACAAAAGGGTAGCCTACATGGCGATGTTCCTACTGCTGTCGATTCAAGTTCGGCTTCTTCAAACCGCGAGGCGACTACCCAAGACGATTACTCAGGCGAAGGTTACGACAGTACAGCAAGAATACAGGCTCAGATGGACCTCGATAATCTTTTCGCTTTGATGTCGAACAAACGATATGTTTATGTGCTGAAAAAACTGATGATTGAGGGTATGGAGTCTTCCGAATTGGCTAAGGAAATGGAAATTACCGTTGACAACCTCTACAACATCAAACGCAGGGCGATGAAAGAGCTGACCCATGTGGCACTCAAAGACATCGATATTTATGTAAACGTGTATAAAAATAGAACGATATGATAAACGAAGAATTGATTGCCGCTTATCTCGATGGCAACACCACTCTAGAAGAAACCATCAGGATTGTAAGGGCTATGCAAATAGATAAAAGGCTGAGCCGGCTCATTTTTAATTGTTATTTAGTGGATCAGAAAAGTGGAAATGCGGCTGGACAGAAGAAAAGAAGTGGAGGAAAAGTCGTGGAAATGACTTCACGCGAAGAAAAAGTATATATGGCTGCCAAAAACGATGCCAATAACTGTGAGATATTGTGCGAGATGTTTATTTTGATTGCCAAGGGAATGAAAGCTGATTCCGGCAAACTGACAGAGAAAGCCCGAAAGAATGGATGGTTCAGTGCAGAAGGAACCAAATTGAATGATTTTGGCAAATTATTGGAAAGTAATGGACTGGTGGTGGAAAGAAGACGAAAAGCCAGTTTCGAAGAACTAAAAAAAGCCTTAGACCTTCAAAAACACGTACTTGTAGCCGTAGATGGAGGTGAACTCATCGGCGACCAATCTTTCGAGAAATTTGAAGACCAGTGTATTGGTAAGATTCCCGACCATGCTGTAGTGGTCACCGCTTATAACGAATCCGACCAGAGTATCAGCCTATACGATCCCACCATTGGCAACAAAACTTGTGTCTATACTTATGAACGTTTCCTAGATGCATGGGATGACTCCAAGAACTACATGATCACTGTGGAGTAGCTCTTCATGTGGTTACAAAACATGATCTTATATACAAACACGGTGATTTTAAGATTAGATGTGCGGCAGCGATGTCGCACATTTTGTGTTTGTTATGACCTTTTCAAGGTAATCACATTGACTTCGGGCCATGCGCCCAGGCGGAAAGATATGGTTCCACCTATCCCTAAAGAGACATAAAGCGTCTGATTCTCTTTCTCGTATTTGCCACCCCATTCCTTGTAAATCAGTCGGGCGGGACTGAACTTGCCTATCAGCATTTGTGCGGCGTGTGTGTGGCCAGACAAGGTGAGTTGGATGTCGTTTTTGCCACACACTTCCAACCGCCAATGGGTAGGGTCGTGGGAGAGGAGAATCTTAAAAGCATCATTTGGTATTCCTTTCATCGCTTTTCCCAACTGGCCTTTAGGTTCAAAAGGTGGTTTGCCAATCTGTTCCACACCGATGATATAGATGGTGTGTTCGTCACGACATACTTTGACGTGCTCATTGAACAACAGTTTCCAACCTATCTTCCTTTCCTGCTCCTTGACTTGACGAAGAAAGTAATAATCGTGATTCCCTATGATAGACAGGACACCGTCTTTGGCGTGAAGACCAGAAAGAATATTGATGAAAGGTTCGGCCTCTTCCGCTTTGTAGTTTACCAAATCGCCAGTGAAGACAATCAAGTCGGGATGTTGCTCATTGGCAAGTGTCACCACCCGCTCAATCATTTCCGGATGGCGGGTGAAAGAGCCTAGATGCAGGTCGGAAATCTGCACAATCTTGTAGCCGTCGAACGACTCGGGGAGGTCTCTGAACGTCATGACCTCCTCTTTCAACGTCAGTCGGAGCCACCCTCGGATAAAACCATAAAAGAGTACAATCAAGACAAAAACTACAGCAATCAATCCTGTCATCCAACCGAAAGGCCATGCCACTAAGGCGAAAACCAATTTTGGAATAATCAACAGAATCATCGACGAGAAGAAAAAAAGCTTCCGCAGTAGATAACTCAGACGTTTCTTGTCAAATCCTGGCATCATGCAGAGCACAAGTAATGTAGGAGCACTGATTAGCAGTTTCCATCCTATATCCAGAGACGGAAAAACCAACAACCAGATAATTAGGTCAGGAACAATGGAGAAGAGCAGGATGATGATGAGTAATTGACGCATGGTGCTTAGATAGAAATGCCAAAAACATGTAATTTTAAATCTTGTTTTTATTTTTATCGACAAAAATAATCAATTTTTTTGGGATATGTATCATATTGTATAACATCATCGTCTATATGCCGTTCTTTTAGATTATTTTTAATATTTTTGTACAAGAAAAAGAACAATCAATACAAAAATAATATGAAAAAAATCCTAACCCTATTGCTGGTTGCTGTCTGGATGATGGCAGCCAACGCACAAGACAAACTGTATGCCGATGAATTTCCTCTCGGTGATGTGACATTGTTGGACGGACCGCTGAAGTCCGCCCGAGACCTTAACATTAAGACACTCCTGCAGTACAATTGCGACCGTCTGTTGGCTCCTTATTATAAGGAAGCTGGCCTCACACCCAAGGCTCCGACTTATCCCAACTGGGACGGTCTGGACGGTCATGTGGGAGGCCACTACCTTACGGCTATGGCTCTCAATGCCGCCACAGGTAACGAAGAGTGCCGTCAGCGAATGGAATATATGATTGCTGAACTTCAGGTATGCGCCGATGCCAATAACAAGAACCATCCCGAATGGGGACGCGGCTATGTGGGCGGCATGCCCAACAGTGAGAATATCTGGAGCAACTTCAAGAAAGGCGACTTCAGAGTCTATTCCGGTTCCTGGGCTCCCTTCTACAATCTCCACAAGATGTATGCCGGTCTGCGCGACGCATGGCTCTACTGCGGTAATGAACAGGCTAAGAAACTCTTCCTCGGTTTCTGCGACTGGGCTATTGACTTGACAGCCGGTCTCAGTGATGAACAGATGGAGCGTATGCTTGGCAATGAACATGGAGGCATGAACGAAGTGTTGGTGGATGCTTACGCCATCACCAAGGAGCAGAAGTATCTTGATGTGGCTCGTCGTTTCTCTCACAGGAGATTGTTGACTCCGATGTCTCAACGAGTAGATTGCCTCGACAATATGCACGCCAATACTCAAGTGCCGAAGGTGGTTGGTTTTGAACGCATTGCCGAATTGAGTGGCGATGAGAGCTACCATCACGCAGCAGACTTTTTCTGGGATGTGGTTACAGGTGAGCGTTCTCTTGCCTTCGGTGGTAACAGCCGCCGTGAGCATTTCCCAAGTAAAGAGGCTTGTACCGATTTCATCAACGATATCGATGGCCCTGAGTCGTGCAACACCAACAACATGCTGAAACTAACAGAGGACCTCCACCGACGCAATCCTGAGGCTCGATATGCTGACTATTACGAGTTGGCGACCTTCAATCATATCCTTTCGTCGCAGCACCCTGAACATGGAGGTTATGTGTATTTCACCCCTGCACGTCCACGCCACTACCGTAACTATTCCGCACCTAATGAAGCCATGTGGTGTTGTGTGGGTACAGGTATGGAAAACCATGGCAAATACGGTCAGTTCATCTACACTCATGTGGGCAATGCGCTCTATGTGAACCTATATGCTGCATCGGAACTTAACTGGCGTGAACAGGGTGTCACTATTCGTCAGGAAACTGGTTTCCCTTATATGGAAACAAGCAGAATCAGTATCACCAACGGAAAGGGCGAGTTCCCACTTCTGGTTCGCTATCCAGGATGGGTGAAACCCGGCGACTTCTCTGTGAAAGTGAACGGACAGCCTGTCAATATCATCACTGGCCCATCGTCATATGTCACCATCGACCGAAAATGGAAGAAAGGCGATGTGATAGAGGTCAATTTCCCGATGCACAACAGTGTGAAGTACTTGCCCAATGTACCACAGTATGTAGCCTTGATGCACGGTCCCATTTTGCTCGGCATGAAGACGGGAACCGAGGACTTGGCTCACCTCATCGCCGACGACAGCCGATTCGGACAGTATGCCGGAGGTAGGAAACTGCCCATCAACGAAG
>JAEEGG010025103.1_pt1 | contig 11494 bp, 10 predicted proteins | sample 9134161 | NCBI WGS metagenome assembly JAEEGG01 (sample SAMN16246543, study PRJNA631951) | gut metagenome | biome: gut microbiome; feature: rumen; material: CR-attached | host: Bos | place: Iran: Karaj | collected 2018-10 | reverse complement strand
TGCCCGCCTGGGGCCTGGAATACAGTTCGATAACCGATTCATAGGGCTTTACGAAGGAATTGTTTTCCATTTCCGTAGGCGGAATTTCGCCTTCGGCCGGATCGTTGAACTCGATCTGGTACGCGTCCGTCACGCTCCGGATAGCCCTCTCTACCTGGACTGTGCGGTCGTTCCGGACCCAGCCTTCCATGTAGAAGGTCTTTTCGGTCTCCACACCGCCATTGGCCAGGCGTTCTTCTTTCGCCGTCAGCTGGTCGTAATATAACTGAAGCTCGGCCTTGCTTTCGGCAATCTTTTTGGCCTCCGCTTCCAGCTCGTCGGCGCGTAAGTTTTTCACCCGGGCGGCCTCCGTAAGATCTACGGCGATCTCCGAAACCAGTCCCGTGCGCTTGGGAAAGACAACGTCGGTAAAATCATGCGCTTTGAGGAAATGCTTGAGCCGGGCTGCGTCTTCTTTCAGGCAGAAGATCAGCATGGCGCGTCCCTCCGGTGCTTCTTTCAGCACGATGGGCTCCGCCGCCAGCTCTTTGATATCTTCCAGGAACGCTTCCTTTTCCAGTTCCGGCAGATACCCCGCGAAATACACGCTGGTGTCCGTAGGCGCAAGCTGCTCCAGCGGAATATCCAGGTCTGTCCACGGCTGTAAGGCGTCTACCTGGCTCGTCATGGTCGATGCCTCATTCCTGAGGGACATGATCTTGCCGGAAAGCGCCTCTATCTGGTCCGCCAGATCCGAGCCTTCCTTCGATTCATGGAGGAAGGAGTCGTAGGAAACCGGGAGCCGGGAGGCAAACATGGAATCTTTTTTCCCGTGCAGGTCGACAAATTTCAGGGCGTCCTTTGCTTTGGCAATCTGGTCGCCCACCTTGTCCGCTCCTTCGAGCGTCTGGGTTTTGTCGCCTTCCGAAATGAGCATGATGTTGCCGTCTTTCTGCAGCGCAAGCAAAATGGCGTCGCGGTCTTCCTTCAGCGCGAAGAGCGTCGCCTTTTTCATTGCTATCAGCATACTAAACCACAACCCTTTCTACAATATACGCAACAGCCTCCGGGAGTTTCGCCTCCGCGGCGGCCGCCACGGCGCTGTCTGCCCTTGCCCGTTCTGCCACCAGATCTTTTGCCTTGACCCTGGCATGCGCTTCAGCCTTGGCAACGGTCTGCTTGGCAGCGGCGCGGGCCTCGGTGATCATGGCAGCGGCCTGTTGGTTTGCTGCCTCCTCCGCGTCCCGCAGGAGATTGCGACTCGTCAGGGCGGCTTCTTTCTTTGCCTGCGCAGCTGCTGCTTCCGCCGCCTTGATATCATCTAACATTGACATGCACATCTCACCACCTTTGTGATTTGTAGTTTATGTTAATTAAAATACTGACAAAAATTTAAAAGTACTCCCATGAAACCACTCTTATTATTATAGCACGTTTTTATGCCTCCGAACATATAAAAACCCGCAAAACGGATAAAATTGTGCCGGATTTATGAAAATTTTTCCGTCAGATTACAATTTTATCTGCTTAAATTCGCAGGCTACCGGGTCAAGCATCCGCTCCGCCAGCAGTTTTCCCAGCCCCACGTCGCCGGTAAAACAGATCGTGCAGCTGCCCTCTCCTTCTGTCCGGAGCAGCCCCATCGCTTCCAGCTCCGCTTTGGCCTGCCGGGCTGTCGCCTCTGCCGGATCGACAATGGTCACAGCCGGACCGAACGCCTCCTGCAGATACTCCCTGACAAAGGGATAATGGGTACAGCCCAGGATGACCGTATCCACTTCTTTTTCTTTCAGGGCATCGGCGTATTCCCGGATGGCTTCCTTCAGTTCCGGGCTGCCGAAACGGTTGCCCTCGATCAGGGGCACAAATTTCGTGCACCCCACCCCGTAAAGCTGCGCAGCAGGGTCCGCCGCCCGGATCTCCCTGCGGTGCGCTCCGGTGCCTACCGTAAAGTCCGTAGCCATCAGGCCGATGTGTTTGTTTCTGGTAACTTCCAGGACTTCCTTTACCGCTTTGGACATGCCGATCACAGGAAACGAATGGGCGCCCCGGATCACGTCAGTCCCCAGCACCGTTATGGTATTGCAGGCGGTAACCAGCTGCTTTATCCCGTTCTGCTCCAGCCAGTCAGTCATCTGCGCCACAAAGGCGGTGATGGTCTCCCGGCTGCGGGTGCCGTAAGGGGCCCGGGCTGTGTCTCCCAGATATAAAAATGTTTCATGGGGCATGGCCTTCTGCAGCGTGCGCAATACGCTGAGTCCGCCTACCCCGGAATCGATCACGCCAACCGGCCGGTTTTTATCCATGATCATCCCTCCAGCTTTCAGAGTTACTGATGTATTTTCCTATCGCTTTAGCCGTCGCTTCAGCCTGCTTTTCCTTCATCCTATTGCGGTCAGCCCGCCGTCTACGGGAATGACAGCTCCTGTCATAAAGGAATTGGCCGGCGATGCCACGCTGCAGATCACATGGGCCACTTCTTCCGCTGTCGCAATGCGCCCCAGCGGATAGCCTTCTCCCATTTCTTCTTTCGTGTAACCGCCCTTTGCTGCCTCCAGCTGGGCTGTCAGCAGGGGCGTGTCCACGTCTCCCGGGCAGATGCAGTTGACCCGGATGTCCGGCGCAAAGTCCAGCGCCAGCGCTTTGGTCAGGGACACTACCGCTCCTTTGGACGCGCAGTACACCGGGCAGCCGTAATTTCCGCCGATGCCTGCATCGCTGGCTATATTGACGATACAGCGGTCCTGCGCCGTTCCGGGGCCGGCGCTGCCTGCGACAGCCATTTCTTCTGCCGCGCTTCCGGTTTCCTCAGCCGCCCCGGTTTCCGTTTCCCCATGGGGCAGCATGTACGGCTGGCAGGCCTGGATCATGAGCAGGGTTCCTTTTACGTTCACGTCCATGATCCGGTTATAGTCTGCCACCGAAACGTTCTCTATCCGTTTTTCCTGATACATCCCGGCGCTGTTCACCAGGATATCGATGCGGTCTTTCCCGTAGTAAGCCGCTATGGCCGCAGCCATGCGGCAGTCCGCCGGTTTTGTTACATCGGCCCGGATATAACGCAGCCTTGCCAGTTCTTCCGCCGTGCCCGGCACGGAACTGTCCCGCGCTCCGGATCCTTCTGTGGTCAGGCCCTCTGCCGCGCTGAGCGTATCTGTCCCTTCCGGCAGACCGGGGAACACCGCGGCTTCCGGATCCTTACAGCCGGCAATCTGCGCCAGCGCTTTCATTCCTTTTGCGCTGTCCCTGCCGACGATGCTCACTATGGCCCCGTCCCGCCAGAAAGCCCGGGCGGCAGCCAGGCCGATGCCGCTGGTACCGCCGGTGATTACAACAACTTTATTTCTGCATCCGTATTCCATAATACAGACCTCTTATGCCATTTCCGCTTTTTCTTCCGCGGTGAGTTCTTCCGGTTTCGGAAGTTCCATCACGGCCGTGGCGCCCTTGCCGTACTCGCTTTGCATACTCAGGGCGATTACATGCCGCTCCGCGATTTCCCTGGCAATGGCCAGGCCCAGTCCGCTTCCGGTTTTATTGTTTTCACCCCGGGTCTTATAGAACCTGTCAAACACATGCAGCAGGTCTTCCGATTTGATGCCGGGGCCGTGGTCGGCGATGGTCAGGCGCCGGTTCGCCAATTTTACTTCCACATTGCTGTTTTCCGGACTGAACTTCACGGCGTTGTCCAGGAAGATCATCAGCATCTGGTTCAACCGGCCGAAATCGCCGGTCATCTTATATATCGGTGTATCTGTTTCACAGTGGATCGTAATATTTTTCTCCCGGGCCAGATGCCGCGCGCTGCGGACCGCGCCCTGCACCACTTCGCAGAAGTTCAGCGGTTCTTTATCCATAGGGAAGTCCACGTTCTGCAGACGGGACAGGTCCAGCAGGTCGTTGATCAGCCGCTGCAGGAACAGGGTCTCGTCGTACATGGTGTCATAATACCGTTCCACATCGGCCGGCTCTGTCACCACTTTGTCGCGCAGCGCTTCCAGGCTGCCCCGCACTACCGTCACCGGCGTGCGCAGCTCGTGGGAAATGTTGGCGATGAATTCTTTCCGGATCTTTTCTGTCTGTCTGGTTTCCCGGTCCGCTTCTTCCAGCCGCCCCGCCATGCTGTCCAGGGTGGCGGCCAGTTCGCCGATCTCGTCATTCTGCTGTATGTAGCACCGGGCCGTGTAATCCCCGGCCGCCAGTTTTTCCGCGGTGTCTTTCATCGTGTTCAGCGGTCTGGTAAACTTCATGGACAGGAACCAGGCCGTCGCAAGCGCCAGTAACAGCGCCAGCACCAGACAGCCGCCGAATACCTCCAGCGCCTCGCGGAACGCATGCCGCAGTCCGAATACCGGCACCCGCAGCATCAGGACCCCTTCCACGCCCCCGTTTTTGTCATAGATGGGAGCCGTGGCCAGGACCATCATCTCGTTGATCCGTTTGTCAAACTCTTCCCGTACGGCGGATTCGCCTTTAAATCCCTTGCGGAACATGTCCCGGTACGTCTGGGGCAGTGAATTGACTGTGGTGGTGCCTTCAAAAACCGGAGGGATATCCCGGCCCTGGGGACCGTTGTGACGTTCCACGCGGCCCCGGACATTGTGCGGCACCTCTTTCATGTCGTCGCCTTCCTTGATGTGGGTCCGCATTTCGATATCGCCGTTCTTATTGGCCACCCAGACATCGTCCGCCGTAATGATGTTCACATAGGCGATCAGCCGGCGGGAACGCAGCAGGGTGCCCGGATTGACTGCCGTACGGACAGCGGTTTCTCCCGCTTTCTTCTCTCCGGCTTCCCGCGCTTCCCGCATACGGGAACGCTCCAGGTTGTCTCCCATAATGGCCGCCACACTGGCCGCCCGGTAGGCCAGGCCGCGTTGCTGCCGCTCAATGAAGTTCTCCCGGAAAAAATGCCCGAAAGAAAAAGCCATGACGAAAGCAAATACTAAAATGGCCAGCGCAAAATAGGCCGCCAACTTCGCAGCTATTTTACTCTTAAACATATCCTTCTCCATTCTGCCGTCAGTAAAACCGGCTCAAACCACAGGATATTTGTTACCGGCGCGCAATTCCTGTCAGGGTTTGCGCCCTTCCGTTTCCTTGTCTGCTATTTCAAAACGGTACCCTACGCCCCAGATTGTTTTCACGGCCCAGCCGGGATGCTCATACGCGTCCAGCTTGGCCCGCAGCCGTTTGATATGGGAATCCACGGTGCGGCTGTCCCCGAAATAATCGTAACCCCAGAGGCTGTCCAGCAGGTTGTCCCGGGAAAAGACCTTTTTCGAATTGGACGCCAGCAGCCAGAGCAGTTCTTTTTCCCGTTTGGTCAGGGGCACTTCGTTATCATCAATGGTGACCATGTAATTATCGATATCAATGGTAAGGTTGGCAACGGTCAGCTTGCGGGACTTGCTTTCCTCCTGCTGGGGGATGCGCCGCAGGATAGCCCGGGCCCGGGCCATGACTTCCGCTGCGCTGAAGGGTTTCACGATATAATCGTCCGCGCCGATGTCCAGCCCCATGATTTTATCCGCGTCCTCGCTCCGGGCCGTGATCATGATCACCGGCACCTGGGACATGGCCCGGATAGCCTTGCATACGGAAAAACCATCCTTTTTCGGCATCATGACGTCCAGGAAAACAATGGAAATCTCCCTGGAAAACTCCCGGAACAGGCGCAGGGCCTCGTCTCCGTCATAGGCAATATAACTTCCCCAGCCTTCTTTACTGGCATAGTCCTTTAATACCTTCGTTATCTGCGCGTTATCGTCAGCAATCAATACCTTATTCATATGCAAGCCCCCCGTCGCAAAGTTACAAAGACACTTATACATGTTAATTATACAACAAAACCTGTAAAAAGAAAAACATAGTTTTGTTCCGGAAAAAACATGATTTTGCCATATCTGGGCTATAATATAAAGGCGAACCGGAAATATACCGGTAAATGGAACGGCGGATGCCCGGCCCGGAACGGACCATGTAATCTACCCTCCGGAAAGACCGTTCAATTTAAGAAAATTTGACTTGGAAGGCTCAGAAGACACATAATATAAAAGAGAAGGAGAGATGAACATGATGAAGAACTGGAAAAAAACGTTAGTCGCTGCAGGCGTAATGGCTACTTTACTGGCAGGTTCCGCTTTTGCCGCAACGGAAGCGGAAGACGCCGCGACCCAGCAGCAGGGATTGGATTACAACAACAAGATTGAACAGCAGGCGCCGGATATGGAAAAAGGCCACCCGCCCTTTGGCTTCCACAAGGACGGACATCACAAGCACGGCCCGCATCACGGCATGCATAAACACCACGGCCATGGCCCGCGTCATGACGGTGAGTTCCGCGGTCCCCACCACGGCAAATTCCATGCCGAAAAGAAAAACCGCCCCGGCAAACTGACCCAGGAGCAGCGCCAGCAGTTAGCGAAAGAACGGGAGCAGTTCTTCGCCAACTGGCAGAGCATGTCTGACCGGGAACGGCGTGAAGCGACCGAAAAGTTCATCCACCGCGTCAACGAAGAACGCATGAAAAACATGACCGAAGACGAAAAGAAAGTCTTTGAGAAACGCCAGGCGGAGAAAAAGGCCGAGCGGGAAAAAATCGCTAAAATGACGGAAGATGAACGCCATGAGTACTTCAAACAGAAACATGACAAGATGGTGAAAGAACGCACCAAAAATATGACCAAAGAAGAAAAAGAACGTTTCCTGGAGCGGGATAAACGCCAGCAGGAACGGATGGAAGCGTTCTGGAAAAAATGGAAACAGATGACCCCGGAAGAAAAAGAACAGTGGAAAAAAGCGCACCACCGTTTCGGCCCCGGCCCCGGTCAGGGCGCGCCTGCCCCGAGAGGACACCGCGGACCGCAGGACGGCCAGGGCCCCAAATGATCCTGACGTAAACTGATTACCGGCAACGTCTGATTCATCAGATTCCCGGAAACAGCCTGATTCTGAAGGACAATAATACTATAGAAGAGTTCGCTTTTCTCCCTTAATGCAAAGTCCCCTGTTACACAACAGGGGACTTTCACATTTTATTTCCGCGTTTTACTTTTACGTTTTATATAAAGCTTTGGTTTTGCCATGTATTTGTCAAAATTTTATTTTATAATTATAATAAATAATAAGATTATAATAAATAATAAGCTCAGGCATTAGTAAATCCGGGTGTTAAGGGGACAGTGATCCATTCGTCTCCTTAGAAATCTACAAAAATACAGAAGGGGAGGTTCCTTGCCATGAAAAAATGGAAACAGATGGCCGCGCGCCTTGTAACATTGTCTGTCCTTGCTGCAGTACTGGCTGTTCCGGTATGTGCCGGCGCAGCGGAGATCCGGAAAGCAGATTCCGCCACGACAACGTATAAAGACGGCGCCGTCGTGCCTTCGGCAAAAGCCGCAGCCGTGCGTAAGGCAGCGCAGGATAAGGCCCTGTCCGATTATTATATTACCAGCGGCAAAAAACTGGAAAAAGCCGTAGCAAAACTGCTGTACATAAACCCGGAAGAAACGGGGCTGGTTCCGCAGATCGATTACGACTACCGCATGGACAAAACCCTGACGGGGGATTATTTTTATCATGTGAAAGCGTTCCGCCCCGGCACTTCGGAAACTGCCGGTGATTTCCTGCTGGCCAAAGATGACAGCTGCATCTTCCGCCGCATCCCCGGGGAAAACCGTGCGGAGCTGCTGGACGGCACGACGGAAAAGCTGCTGGAAAAAGTGGAGATTTATCCGGCTTACAGAAAGATACCCCTGGACGGCGTAGGCAAAGTGTTGATCCGGGTTCCCGGCAACATCCCCTATAACCTGACGCTGACAAGCCTCAACGAGAATACCCTCCGGATTGATACCGACGATAAGGGGCAGCAGTGGGTCTACGGTGTAACGAGAGGCAAGGCCGATATCCTGGCCGAAGTGGAAATCGGAGGCTTTACTGCGGGCAAGACTCTCCGCTTCACCGTAATGGATGAAAAAGACCAGGTACTGGAAGAAAACCGGACTTCCGGCGGGGGCTGGCCTATCGGCATCGGCATCGGCTTCGGCTGGGGCCACGGCCGGCACCATCACGGACATGGCGGCGGAGTGATAATCGGAATTTAAAATGTATTTGTAAGTAAAAAAGCAGTGCCGGGTAAGGCATAAACAAAACATTGTGAGCGTTTGCGAAATTTCATGAGATGAAATGAGCCGGCTGTGGCGAGACTGTCTGAGGGCGAAGCCCGAGTTTCGAAGCCACAGGCGAATGAGTCCATGAAATAGCAAACGGGAACAGTTTTGGTTAAGTCTTACCCGGCACTGCTTTTTTATTCTATTCAATTTTACTTTCTAACTGTTTCACTTCCGCAGCCTTACCGTTTTATCCGTTTCCACAGCTGAAAGACCAGCCATCCGGTGAAGGCGCCTGAAAAGTCAAGCATGATATCCGTCACCTGGCCGCTCCGCCCCGGTGAAAACAGCTGGATATATTCGTCAAGCACCGCTGTCAGCAGCGACAGGAGCAGGATGCAGCTGTGGGAGTTCTTACGGTCTGTCCGGTCAGTCTGAAACGCATTGCACAACAACAGCGCCTGCACAAAGTACTCCGTAAAATGCGCCGTTTTGCGGATATAGTGATTCATTTCCTCCAACGGCACCGGTTTGTCCAGGAAGGCATTGATCCCGGCAACCAGGTTCACGAAATAATAACTGTTTTCATCACTGACCGGCGCGGGGAGGCTGGAATTGTAAAAAATAAAACCGGTAAAGGCCAGGGCCGCAATCCCGTAAAGCTTACGCATCACACTCACCTTACAGATTCCGCACCACCGCGTCCATCATCATCACGTTGCTGACCACGCCGACACCGCCGGGCACCGGGGTAAAGGCCGAGGCTTTTTCCGCCACTTCCGGCGCCACGTCGCCCACGATTCCGTTATCTGTCACATTGATGCCCACGTCTACGATCACCGCGCCGGGTTTCACCATATCCGGGGTGACAAAACCGGCTTTGCCGATGGCCGCCACCACGATATCCGCCTGCCGTACCAGTTCCGGCAGGTTTTTTGTATGGGAATGGCAGACCGTGACGGTGCAGTTTTCCTGCAGCAGCAGCAGCGCCACAGGTTTGCCTACCACATTGCTGCGGCCCAGCACCACCGCGTGTTTTCCGTCCAGCGGGATCTTATAAAATTTCAGAATCGCCATGCAGGCCCGGGGCGTACAGGCGGCCCAGCGGCCTTCGCCCATCAGCAGGGCCCCTCCGTTTGCCGGGTTCAGGCAGTCCATGTCTTTATCCGGTGCAAGGGCGGCGCCAACCGCCTCCCCGTCCACCTGCTTCGGCATGGGCATCATGGGCAGGATGCCGGCGATTTCCGGATCTTCGTTCAACTTTCTGACGGCCTCGATCACTTCCGCTGTAGTTGCGGTTCCCGGCAGTTCCACACAGCGGTTGCCGATGCCCAGGCTTTCGGTCATCTTTACCAGCCGGTTCCGGTAAACAAAAGAAGCGGGATCCTCCCCCACGGTAACAATCGCAAGGGTAACGTTTTTACCTGCCTTGCCGGCGGCTTCCACCTTTTCTTTTATCAGTTCCTTGCAGGCGTCCACCACAGGGCGGCCGCTCATCACCAGTGTTTCCATGTATATTTCCCTTTCGATAACAAGAGACCGACAGGTGCATCTGCCGGTCTCAGTTTTATTTCGTCACAATGATCCCCTGATTACAGGGAAAGTCCGCCGGTTCGTCTTTTTCTTTATCAAGACGCAGATATCAGAACAGACCGCTGATCTTGCCCTCATCCGTTACATCGATATTCTCCGCGGCCGGTTTTTTGGGCAGGCCCGGCATGGTCATGATATCGCCGGTGTAAATGACGATGAAGCCGGCGCCGGCGCTAATCTTGGCGTTCTTCACGTTCACGGTGAAACCGGAGGGAGCGCCTAACAGGGCCGGATTATCCGACAGGGAGTACTGGGTCTTGGCCATGCAGACCGGCAGATCGCCGTAGCCTTCTTTTTCATACTGGTCCAGGGCCTGGGCCGCTTTGGCCTGGAATTCCACCCGGTCGCCGCCGTAAATTTCTTTCACGATGGTTTCCACTTTTTTACGCAGCGGCATATCCAGCGGGTATACCGGTTTGAAGCGGGCCATGCCGCTCTCCGCCAGGGCAACCACTTCTTTGGCCAGTTCCACGCCGCCTTCGCCGCCTCTGGCGAATACGTCGCTGAGGGCTACGTTGACGCCCATGCCGGCGCAGTAATCGTACACGGCCTGCAGTTCTTCTTTGGTATCCTGGGCGAAGATGTTGATGGCAACCACCACAGGCACGCCGAACTTAAAGATATTTTCAATATGTTTGCCCAGGTTCGGGAGGCCTTTCTTCACTGCTTCCACGTTGGGCTCTTTCAGATCCGCTTTGGCTACGCCGCCGTGCATCTTCAGGGCGCGGACCGTGGCTACCAGGACGCAGGCGTCCGGGGCCAGGCCGGCCTGACGGCATTTGATGTCGAAGAATTTCTCCGCGCCCAGGTCGGCGCCGAATCCGGCTTCCGTAATGGTGAAGTCCGCCAGGCGCAGGGCCGTGCGGGTGGCCATGACGCTGTTGCAGCCGTGGGCGATGTTGGCAAAGGGACCGCCGTGGATGATGGCCGGCACATGTTCCAGTGTCTGTACCAGGTTCGGTTTTACCGCATCCTTCAGCAGGGCCGCCATGGCGCCGGCCGCATGCAGGTCTTCCGCTGTAACCGGTTTGCCGTCATAGTTGTAAGCGACTACGATCCGTTTCAGTCTTTCTTTTAAGTCGTGGAGGTTGGAAGCCAGGCAGAGGATCGCCATAACTTCACTGGCCACGGTAATATCGAAACCGTCTTCCCGGGGCACGCCGTGGGCTTTGCCGCCCAGGCCGATGACAATGTTCCGCAGGGCCCGGTCGTTCATATCCACGACCCGTTTCCAGATGATGCGCCGCGGATCGATGTTCAGCGGGTTCCCCTGCTGGATGGAGTTATCCAGCATGGCGGACAGCAGCATATGGGCAGACGTGATGGCATGGAAATCGCCGGTAAAATGCAGATTGATGTCTTCCATGGGCACAACCTGGGAGTAACCGCCGCCGGCCGCGCCGCCTTTAATACCGAAGCAGGGCCCCAGGGAAGGCTCGCGCAAGGCCACGATTACCTTTTTCCCGATCTTCTGCAGACCCTGGGCCAGGCCTACTGTCGTGGTGGATTTCCCTTCCCCTGCCGGGGTCGGGGTAATGGCCGTAACCAACACCAATTTTCCCGGTTTCCGGTCTTCTACTTTACGGATCAGGTCATAGGAAAGTTTAGCTTTGTATTTGCCGTACAATTCCAGATCGTCCTGATCGATCCCCAGTTTTTCCGCAATCTCCGTAACAGGCTGCATCTTCACCTGCTGGGCAATCTCGATATCCGATAACATAGCTCCATCCTCCTCTTCTTCTCCCGGATCTGCCGACTGACAGTTTTGTAATTATATAAATAAAATTATTATTACGCTCTTACATTATACC
>JAEEGG010025096.1_pt1 | contig 11497 bp, 8 predicted proteins | sample 9134161 | NCBI WGS metagenome assembly JAEEGG01 (sample SAMN16246543, study PRJNA631951) | gut metagenome | biome: gut microbiome; feature: rumen; material: CR-attached | host: Bos | place: Iran: Karaj | collected 2018-10 | reverse complement strand
TGGTTTTTACGTCAACACCTGTATCTGGTAAATTGAAGAATTTGTACCAGATTCGGCACTCCAGGGCGGCAAAAACAATTGCGATGATGGCAAACCAGTAAAAACCGCTTTTAAAGCCTGCAAAAAAATTGTAAACGCCATGGAGCAAAACTGCCCAGATAAACGGCATGATGTGCCTGCTGTTGTGGCGGAATCCCCACAAATAAAGGCCGCTTAGGCCGGCGCAGAAGGTGTGGATCAAAACCGCTGTAAACATACGGCTGGCTATCAATGTGTAAATTTCTTTGCTGGTAAGAGGGTAGGCGGTGTCCTGGATTCGGCGCACCATGTAGATTACGGATTCAAAACTGCCAAGGGTTAAACCGCATAAAAGGGAGCAGGCAAAAAATGCCGGGAGAATTGTCTTTTTTTGCGGCTGGAGTGCCATAAAAAGCATTTTGACGGTTTCTTCGATAAGGCCGTTAAAAATGACGGCGGTGACCAGAAGGCTGATTACGGTTCCTGTGTAAAAAATCGGTAAGTTCAATACGTAATATTGAATAAATGAAGCCGGGGCAACTGTTATCAATCCAAGAATGCAGGCCCACAAAGCGTGGCGCAGTTTGAGTCCCGGAACAAAAATCATAAATAATACAAAAACTGCCAGGAGCGGAACAAAACTCAGGGCAAAAAGAGCGTAAATATTCATTTATAAAGAATACATTTTTTGTTATAATAAATCTATGCTTTCTCAAATAATTGTTCTTATGGGAATCAAACATTGCGGTAAATCAACTCAGGCCAGGCTCCTTGCAAAAAAGTTTGAATGTCCTTCTTACGATACTGACGAACTGATTACAGAGGTTTCCCACCAGAGTCCGCGACAGATTTATCTTTCGGGCGGAAAGCAGGCTTTTATGCAGGCAGAATACGATGCCTGTGTTGAATTAAAATCGATTCTCCAGAATCTGAAAAGCCCGATAAATTCAACTGTAAAGGCAATTGTTGCGACAGGCGGTGGAATCTGCGATAACGATAAGGCAATTGAACTTTTAAAATCCCTGGATTCAACTCTGGTGTTTCTGAACGCATTTGAACGCACGGCTGCCGACCGCATCGTCCGTGAAATTGAACATCTTCCTGATGGAACAATGCAGAACCTTCCGGCATATATTTCCAGGAAAAATCCTAAAAATGAAGACGATGTCCGCACCATCTTCCACGAGTTCTACCTGGAAAGAAAGCGCCTTTACAGAAATATCTGTAAAATTTCCGTTGATATGAAGCCGGTTTCCAAAAAAAAGAACCTGGAGTTCATTCTCCAGGCTCTTGGTGTATAAACTTATTCCGTTTAAATTGAATTTAGGGCTGTCGGATTAAAAATCTTCTTCACCGCAGCTGCCGCCGCAACTAGAACAACTTCCGCCACAGCTTGAGCAGCTGCCGCCGCATCCTGAACTTTCGTATGGTTCGGTTTCCTGTGGTGTTGCGTCGCGTACATCTACAACTTCTACATCAAAGTAAAGTGTTTTGCCTGCAAGTTCATGGTTGCTGTCGATTGTGATTTTGTCATCTTCAACCTTTGTAACTGTAACCATGATTGGGCCTGTTGGTGTGTCTGCCGTAAACTTCTGACCAACCTGAATGTCTGTTACACCGTCAAATCTGTCGCGTGGAACTTCAGTTACCCAGTCAGGGTTGAATTCACCATAACCGTCTTTTGGTTCAATTACAGCGCTGAACTTTTCGCCTGTTTCGCGGCCTTCGAGTGCTGTTTCCATTCCAGGAATCAACATTCCGACACCGTGCAGATATTCAAGAGCTTCTTTATCAAGAGAAGAATCAATTACATTACCCTTTTCATCCTTCAAGGTGTAATGAATTTTGACCATTTTATTTTTTTCGACTTTCATCATGTCTCCAAACAATGTGTGGGATTTTTACTGCTTTGTAAAAGCCTTTTTGACTTTTTCGTCCAAAAGGTTAAAACATGAAGCAAACATTGTAACGCAGTTTACCTCATATTCGGCCCATTGGGAAGACTCCCGCCTTCTGTTAAAAGTAATTAATCCCGTAATATTGTCTGGTGTACCCAATATACATTGAACTGTAGATTTTATTCCGCGCTTTTCGAGGGCCTGTTTAAAATCCTCTGCCTTTGGCGGAATGTTTTCCAGAAAGTTGATTCGAAGAGAATATTTATTGTCCAGAACGAACTTAAAGCCCGGCGTATTAACATAAGAAACGTCCTGGACATTTTCTTTATTAATTCCAAGGGAGTAAACGCACTCGAGCTCCGGCCCCATGTAAATTTCTATATCGTGAAGGTTGTAAGTTTCCTTCATGTGTTCAAGAATCTGAGTAATTGCACGTTTTGGAGCGACGTTCAGGTCCAGCAGAAAGTCTGACATAAACTTGAGTTCCTTGACTTCGCGGTCTTCGTAGTTTACGCCCTTCTTGGCTTCAATTGCTTTCTTGTAAAGATCGGCGTGCAGATCATCGCGGTAGAATACGTAGCGGTTACGGCCCTTGTCCTTGGCACGGTACAGACAAAAGTCTGCCCTCTGAAAAAGCTCGTCGTAATTCTGGCCGTTGTGCGGATAAACCGCACAACCAATTGAACAGGTAATGTTGATATTATCAAATTTTCCGGCAAAGGCGTCGGCGATTTTGACCATAATTGAATGCAAAAAGCCGCGCAAAATGATTTCTGACTTCATATTGCGCTGGAGAATCAGAAATTCGTCCCCGCCGTACCGTCCGACAACACCCTGATCGCCTACAATTTCCTGCAGAATCTGACCGGTTTTTTCGAGAACCTTGTCGCCTGCCATATGTCCGTAGTTGTCGTTGACCGGTTTAAAGTGGTCAAGATCCACAATACAAAGGGCAATGTCTTCTTCGCGCGACTCGCCGAGGAGGTTTTTTGCGTAAGAAGTAATTGTTTTTTTATTCAGGACCTTTGTAAGCGGGTCAATCTGTAATTCTTCAATAATTTCTTTTGAAAGTTTTGCCTGGCTCATGTGGGTTGCAGGCATAATCCGTCCGACTATGCATATTTCGGTGCCGTCGATAAAGCGGATTCCGCTAAAGCTTAAGGCCTCGGTAACATTTGGATTAAGGGTTCTGAGCGCGGAGATAAAATCAATATTCATCTCTCTCGGGCAGGACTTAATCATTTCTACAAAGTCAAAGAATTTTTTCTGCTGGGATTCTGGAACAAGCTGTTCTCTGATAACATCTTCGTGCCATTCGTCGATATCCTGGGCAAACAGAATTGTTCTTTTATTTCTGTAAAACTGTGTAATCTTGAACATATTTGTTGCCTGCTGGTACGAGAAGATACAGTCGTCCGTGATACTCAGGGCGTAACTTAATTCAAGATCGTCAAAGTTTGACTGGCGGATAAATTTAAGAATGTTGTCAATGTCGATGATTTTGAGACAGAAAGTATCCATATTGTTGAATCTGGATTCGTACGGAATTACAATATTCAACTTGGATTCTGTGAGATTCTTTTTAAATCTGAAAATTCTATACTTGTGCTGGCGTTTTTTTGCAGTGATGTATTTTACGAGGGATTTTTGATTGCACGGACATACAAAGTCGTCGAGCCGTTTTATCGTTGTACCGGGCTTGTTAAAATAAACGTAGAATTCCCGGTTGGCGTCGACTATCTCTAGAGATTGATTGAGATACACATATTTAAGTTCAATCCTGCTCATCTTAATCTACCTGAAAAGTATACTTATATTTTACAGGCAAAATCGGCATAAAACAAGAAAAACCCCAAAAAATTAAAAGTATCTCAATCTTTAAAAATTATGCTTCCTGGATTACTTCTGTAATTTCCGGACAGGCGTCTTTGAGATAGCGTTCAACACCCATTTTGAGTGTCATGGTTGCCATCGGGCATGAACCGCAGGCACCTGTCAATTTAAGGTGAACCCTGTTCTGTTCATCAATTCCGAGGTATTCCATATCGCCACCGTCTGCCTGAAGCTGCGGACGGAACATATCAAGTGCTTCTTTTACAGTTGCTTCCAATGTTGAATCTGCCATGTTTTTCTGATGCCTCCTCAAAAGCCTAATTAAAGGCAAAGTTACCTTTTAAAGATACAAAAAAATCTTTGTATCGGCTAGAGCAAAATCTACATCAGGCGATATTTTCGAGTTTATGTTCAAGTTCAACAATTTTTGTGTGAAGATAATGGTCGACTGTGTACTTTTCAAGGACACCCATCGGAACGCCGTGTTCATCGATAATACAGATTACTTCTGTGTCGTTGTCTGCAAAAAGTTTGTATGCTTCCGGCAGTGTGAGGTTTGGATGGCATGTTGCGGCCGGCTTTTCCATAATATCCATCGCAGGAATTCCTTCTGCAAAGTCGCCGAGCTGCATAACTTCCTTCAAGTGTTCGAGAGAAATCATGCCGAGAAGCTGTGAGTCTGAAGACTTAACTTCGTAGTTCATGTTTTCGTGCTCGCTGAATGACTGGATTATGTCGCCAAGGCTGTCCATTTCGCCGACAATTGCGTGAGATTTTTCTGAACAGACAGGCTCGCCGTTTGCCATAACGTCTTTGACGAGGGACTTTTTCATAATGTCTTCGACTGTAAAATCAAGTCCGACTTCGCCAGCCTGCTGAACTCCGTATTTGACAAAAATTGGCCCCAGAAGCTGAACGATAAAGGTTGTTGCGGTAATAATCAGAATAATCTGCGGTCCGATTGTGTCCGGAAAGTCGTTGGCGGCGGCAATACTCAAACCGATTGCAACTCCTGCCTGGCTCAAAAGACAGAACGGAAGATATTTGTAAACTGTAGAAGGTGCCTTTGTCAGTTTTGCACCAAGTCTTGAACCAATTGTTTTTCCGATTGTTCGTCCGCTGACATAAAGCAGCGCAAGAACACCGATAAATGGGGTTACAATCCATACATCAAGTTTGGCACCGACTGTTACAAAGAAAAGAACGTAAATCGGCGGTGTAAAGCGTTCAACAAATTTGAACATCGGGCGTGTCTTTGGTTTTGCAAAGTTTGCCATAAAAAATCCGGCAGACATTGCCGAAAGAATATGGTCCAGTCCGAGGAGGCCGCAGATTCCGCTGCACAAAAGAAGAACTGCAAGAGAAAAACCTAAAACGCGGCCTTCGTTGTCCATAAGGTCCTTGATTAAAAGATTCAACAGCCATCCGAATGCAAGACCGAGTACAATTGAACCCAGAATGTCGTAGGCTATAAGACCGAGCTGTGGCAGAAAGGCAACTGTTTTTCCTGTCAGAAGCGGGGATGCGATTGTAGAAGCGATTGCGTACAGAATAAGTGCAACAGCGTCGTCCATTGCAACGATTCCGAGGATTGTTGTGGTGAGCGGGCCCTTTGTTCTGTATTCTTTAAGAACGTCTGTTGTTGCGGCCGGTGCTGTTGCGGCACAGATTGCGCCTAAAATCAATCCGATTGAAAGGGCTGTTTTAATGTCTTTTGTAAAAAGATATGTGGCAGCTGCGGTCAGAATTCCAACAACAAAGAACGGTGTGATTGATTCGCCTAGAAGGATGCCGACAAACTGCTTGCCGTATTTTTTGATTACGTCAATTTTTAATTCGGCACCTACGAGAAAGCCGATTAAGGAGAGTGAGAGGGTGCTTACCGGGTTGAGGGATTCGATTGTCTCTTTGCCAAAAATCATCAGCCCCGAAACACCGAGAATAATTCCGGTTACGATGTAACCTACAACCTGTGGAATTTTTAATTTCTGGAAGATGCGGCCGCCAATCGAGCCAAAAAACATAATAATTCCGGCAAGAAGAATAAATTCTGTGCCGCGCAGTGTCATAAAATGTAAAAATGACGGAATATATTGAGCGATCGGATTTGTCATGATACGCCAATTATAGTGATTTGAAGTATTATAAGCAAATTTATCTCAAATAAAGCAGGTCGCGCACTGTCTGGGCCGGTGTAATGTTGTAATACAAAAATCCGTACATTGCGGCGGCTCCGACCATTTTTCTTCCGTATCCGCGTGTTTCAGGGAAAGGCAGTGTTTCGATATAAAAATCCATCGGAAGTGAATTTGCATTTTTCCACTTGCGCACATTTGTGAGTCCGGCGTTGTAGGCCAGCATGGCGAGCAGAACTGAGTTGTCGGGCGTGCGTTCGATTAATGAAGCAAGATAATGCGAGCCCATATTGATGTTTGTTTTTGGGTCAAGAACATCGTAATCGTCGCCCAGTTTGAGTTTGCGCGCTTCATCGCCCGCTGTTCCGTTCATGAGCTGGGTCAACCCCTGGGCTCCTGCCTTGCTCGAAATCGAAGCGTCAAAAAAACTTTCGCTCCGGATAAGGGCGTATAAAACCTGTTCCTGGAGATTGTTTTCTTTGCAGGCTTCTTCTATAAACTGGTAGTAAAAGCGCGGGTATGTTAATTCAAGAAGTTCGTATGGAATTTTACCCGCCCACGAATTGCTGGTGCGGTTTGCGATTCTCAGAGACTGAACCCTGTAATCGTTGCTGAATGCGCCGCACTGATTGAGAAATTTGCTTGCCTGGATACAGGTTTCCAGGTCCAGAACCTTTCTGTCAGAAAGCCACTGACTGTAAATTTTCTGCGGAAAGCCGAATGCGGCGTAGCCGGAAAGCAGGGTGCAGGCGTCGCGGTCAGTCTCGTTGTCCACAGAAGTACCGCCTGAAAGCAGTATGTCTGTAACGTAGGTTTTATCCACAATGTTCATGCGTTCGAGGGCGCATACCTTGTAATAAATGTCGCAGTTTCCGCTCAGGACGCGGGTAAAGGCTGCAACGGCTTCTTTTGTTTTTGGCTGTCCGCGGGTGTCGCCGTAACCTTCTTCAAGAATCCGGCCGGATAAATAGGCAAACTTACATGCGGTTTCTTCTGAAGCGCAGTTGTCGATAATTTTCCAGACATCATAAAAATCCTGCCACTGTGCGTGTGACAAAAGCAGAACTGAAAGATTGTCAAAAAAGTCGTCAAAGTAAGACGGGTTAGAAATCCGGCCTGCATATTTTTTGAGCGTCTGAATAATGTCACCGGTCGAAGTTCGCAGCTGCATATTCAATAAATACCACAGGCAGTTGTCGAATTTATCTCCTTCTTCGATTACATCGAGCGCCTTTTTAAAGTTGTTCTGGGTCAGGTCCTGGTAGCGGCCGGCCCTGTCGTAAAGGCGGGCTGCGTAAAAATATGCGCAGAAGGCATTTTGTCCGTCGAGGGTGCGGGCAAGGGCCTCAAATTTTTTTGCGTCAGTCTTAAAGTCTTCGGTTCCGTAGAGGCGTGCTTTTCCAAGGTCAGAAATTATCTGGTAATCAGGCTGACGGTCCAGGACTGAGTATAATTCCTTGAGTTTTGAACTTTCTTCGCAGGCTGCAATATAATTTTTTTTGTAAACGAGGTTTCGGAAAATCAAAAGTTGAATTTTTGGCTCGTCTTCAGCAATTCCCTTAAATTCAACAAAGGCGTTCCAGATCTTGTTCTGGGTTTTGCCGTACGGTTTACAGAAAATCCATTCAAAAATGTCGTCCTGGAGGCGGCTGTCATCTTTTTTAATCATGCTCAAAAAGCGCAGTTCGGCCAGGTCGTCTGTAAGGCCGTTGAATTTAAATCTGTCTGTCAACGAAATTATGCGTGAGTATTCGCCCTGTTCAAAAAATACCTTGCAGGCAGCGTAGACTGCTTCGGCATCGTCGTAGTTTTTGCAGATATAATCGCAGGCCTTGGTGCGTTCAATTACGTTGCCGATTTTTGAAAGTTCAATTGCGCTCAGGCGGGCAATTTTTGGATTTGATTTTGCGCGGCTCTGCTTAAAAAATGTGATTGCGCTTTTCTGGTCGCCTTTATCGAGGGCGGAAAGAGCCATAAAGTATGAGGTGTCATTTTTGTACTGTTTTTTGAGAGACTGCGCCTTTGATTTTGAACATGAAGCAAACAGCGCAGCAAACAAAAAAGCCACCGCGATTATCCGGTGGCCTTTATCATTATATAATTTCAATTTTTTACTCAAATGGAATCAGAATATCTGTTCCAGAAATAATAAGATCCGGATTTTTAATCTTATTATATTTTGCAATTTTAGGGTAGCGCCATGGATTTTTATAGTAAGCGTCTGCGATATCCCAGAGTGTGTCACCCCAGCGGATGCGGTATTTAACATCAGCTTTCTTTTCCTTTTTTGGAGCAGGGGCTGGAACTACAACTTCCGGTTCCGGGGCAACTACGACTTTATCTTCTTCTGCTGCAGGAGCTTCTGCAACTTCGATAACTTCAACATTTTCCATCGGTTCAACTTCTTCAACTGCAGTTTCCTGAATTGTTGCTTCGGCTGTTGTATCACCGCGTGTGTTGCGTGATTTAATCAGGTTGTATTTTGAAGGAACGATGAACAGTACGAGAATTGTTGCGATAACACAGATAATTGCACAGATGATACAGATAATCATCGGAATATGAGTTTTGTGTTCTTCTTCCTCTTCATAATTTGAACTGTCACCTTCGAGGGTTTCTTTGTCGTACAAATCAGAAAAGTCCATTGCCGGAGAAGATGATGTTGAATTTGAAACTGTGTTTGTTGTATCGCCAAAATCAACATCTGTATCTGTTGTCAGGTCGCGTTCTGTAAATACAGGGTCTTCGTTGAATGCAGGGTCATCAAAATATCCTGTGAGACCTTCAGTTTCTGTTCCTGAATTATCAGTATCTGTTGAATCTGTAACTACCGGCTGGTCAAAGTCCGGAAGTGTAAAGTCTTCGTTCGAAGAAGGTTCGTCGAGAGCAGATGTATCGAATGTTCTTGCAAGATCGTCGGATTCAGTTGTGTCTGCAACTGTTTCTGCTGCGATGTCGTCTGCTGTATCCGGAGCATCTGTTGTAAACGAATCGTTGTCGAACATATCATCGTTTCCGATGTCAGGAAGAGTTTCTTCGCTTACAGCTTCGTCGCTTACAGCTTCGTCGCTTACAGCTTCGTCGATTACAGTTGTGTCCGCAACATCTTCTGCGGCAAAATCTTCTGTGGCAGCGTCTGTAACGGTTTCGCCGGCAGCTGACTCGGATGCAAAGTCTGCGGCAGGTTCTTCAAAGTCAGGCATAGCGCGTTCTGTATCAGTGCCGCCTGTGAGGACGTCATCGGCTTCTTCTTCAGTTTTTGCTTCGTCGAGGATTTCGCTGTCAAAACTGAATGGAACTTCGTCAACGGTTTCTGTTACGACACCGTTTGTATCTTTTTCTTCTGAGATACCGTTTGCAGTATCATCTTCAAAGTCATCAAAAGTGAATTCTGAACTTACGTCTGTAAAACCGTCTTCTGCAGAAGATTCGGCAGAAGGTTCTGCAGCACTTTCTACGGCATTATCTGTTACTTCAGGAACATCTTCGAGGGAAAGATCATCTTCCTGAACAGCATCATCGCCGGTGTCTGAAAGTTCAAAGTTTGTAGGTTCGCTGCGTTCGGCGAGAGTACGTGAAACGAGAACAACATTTGTTTCGCTCTGTTTGCCTGTTTCTTCGTCAACTACTTTTGCATCCAGCTCGTTGTTTTCATTCAGGCCTACAGAAAGGTGGAGTTCAACTTCTCCGTTTGGGTGCGGAACAAGGTTTGAAACTTCGAGAGTATCAACGTACTCTGCGTCTTCCATAGTTCCAGTTGCGGAGCGGTACAAATCGATTTGAACCTTTGTCTGACCGTCTTTTACAGTGGTCAAATCAAGCTGATAAGTTTTGGCTGTTCCTTCTTCCAAGATTGGGTAGAAAGAGCCGTCTGCAAGTTTAATACCGATAGTTTTCATAGATTTTCCCTCGTAGCATATAAAAATGCTTATTCTTTAAGATTATCGGCACTTTGACCGAATTTCAACACTTTTTTATCTTGTTTTTAGGTGAATTCACCAGTATATTTATAGCAAGGTACATATTTAAAAGGAGATCACCGTCATGGAAGATATCAAAGGAACACAGACCGAAAAAAATCTGCAGACTGCATTTGCAGGTGAATCACAGGCTCGCAACAAGTACACATACTTTGCAAGCAAGGCTCGAAAAGAAGGCTATGAACAGATAGCTGATATTTTCGAAGAAACAGCAAGAAACGAAAAAGAACATGCAAAAATCTGGTTCAAACTTTTGAATGGCGGAGACATTTCTTCAACAGCAGAAAACCTCAAGGCTGCAGCAGATGGTGAAAACTACGAGTGGACTGACATGTATGACGGATTTGCAAAAACCGCTAAAGAAGAAGGTTTCCCTCGCATTGCAAAACTATTTGAAATGGTTGGCGCAATCGAAAAGCATCACGAAGAACGCTACCGCAAATTGCTCGACAATGTAGAAAAAGAACTTGTATTCAGCAAGGACGGAGACTGCATCTGGCAGTGTGCTAACTGCGGACACATCGTTGTAGGTAAAAAAGCACCTGCAGCATGTCCAGTTTGTGCTCACCCTCAGAGCTTCTTCCAGGTTGAAGCTACAAACTACTAATTCTTTATATCAGATAAAAATAAGGCTGTCCTTTTTCGGGCAGCCTTATTTTTTTGTAACGTTATGAAGCCACTTTCCGCTTTTAATGCGTGCCATGCCGCAGACCGCCTTAAAAAGCTGTTCACTTTCGAGGCAGAGCATGATGAGCCAGGCCGGACAGTGCCAGACAAAGGTTGCCGCAACACCCAGCGGAATCGCCAGAAGCCACATCCAGCCGTTATCGATTATTGAACCGTAAAGCGTGTCTCCGCCTGAACGGCATACTCCTACAATTATCAGCATGTTGAACGCCCTGAGCGGATAAAGCGCCATCAAAACATAGAGCATTGTTTGAGCGATTTTTATAATTTGGGGCGAAACATTAAAAATAAAGGGCAGAATTCTCGAAAGCGGAAACAAAAACAAACCGATTAAACCGCCCATCACCGGAAAGAACCATGCAAAGCGGGCGGTGTATGCACGGGCCGCTTCTTCTTCGCCCGCACCGATTTTTTTACCCAGGATTACTGACGAAGCGCTTCCCATTCCGATAAAAAATACCCAGGTCAGCTGGCTGACAGTGTTCATGATGCTGTAGGCGGCAAAGGAATCTGTTCCTGAGTGGGCAAAAATTGAATTTTGTGTCGTGATGCCCAGTCCCCAGCAGCTTTCGCTTAAAAGAACAGGAATTGCAACCACAACGAGTTTTTTGATAAAGTCTTTTTCAAAACAAAACATCTGGGCAAAAGGTCCAAATACTTCGTATTTATTTATAATACCGACAATTACAGTGATAAGAGCTTCTGCAAGGCGCGACACTACAGTTGCGATTGCGGCTCCGACAACTCCAAAGGCAGGAATTCCAAGAGGTTCAAAGCCAAAAATGAGCAGGGCGTTTAATGTGATATTGAGCACAAAAGAAACTGCCGTCGTTACCATCGGTAAAATTACGTGCTCAGTGCTTCTGAACGCCATCTGGCACGAAGTTGCAATTGCAAAAATCGGATAGCAGAGAGCTGCAACTTTAAGGTAACGGCTTCCTTCGGT
>JAEEGG010025095.1_pt1 | contig 11497 bp, 5 predicted proteins | sample 9134161 | NCBI WGS metagenome assembly JAEEGG01 (sample SAMN16246543, study PRJNA631951) | gut metagenome | biome: gut microbiome; feature: rumen; material: CR-attached | host: Bos | place: Iran: Karaj | collected 2018-10 | reverse complement strand
TAAAGAGCCTAGTAACAAGCAATCTTTACAATCCCAAAAGCTACAATGAGGTCAATTCGACTATAGACAGCGTTTTTTCCATTGATGGATCGTTGGATGCTGCCATTGGTTTTTTTGAAGTAGTAGATATTTTAACAGACAATAAAGCCTTGATTCGAGAAGGTGAAGGAGATGTTTTTTATAGCAATCACGATTCCAAAACGGTCAAGAAACAACTTGGCAGAATAAAGAAAAAAATCGAATCAAAAATGAATCGTTATATAACCGAGCGTTACACTACAGAAAAGGTGAAATTTGCAGGTTTTGTAATTACTGTAGATTATACGGCAAAGAACTTGTCGGGAGGAGATATTCCCGGTGCAGGTATATTTTTAGTTGATAAAGCTGCGGAGAATATAGTTTATGCCAAAGGCTTCGACGCGATAGAACTGGTGGAAATGATGATGATGGATAAAAAGAGCAAATATCAGGTGATTCAAGATTATTTAGACGACATTCACGATGCCGGGGAAGAATTCGATGTTGACGATTTTATATCTTATTATTTGGCTGTAGATTGAATTACATTCAATGAATAAAGTTATTTGGGATAAAGATATAAACGGAGTGCTGTTGCAAAGCCTCGTAACGAAGGAGACCCTTGGTGTGTCGCCGCGTCCGGTGTTTTTCGAAGAGCTGGATCTTCTGGGCCTTGACAAACTTGGTTGGAAATATCCTCGCTGTAAGGAGCCGTTGATGTGGGCTTGCAACAAGCAGTATTTCTATCGTGGAGAAATGCTCTTCGAGGCGAAGGGAGCCAACATCTACGATGCCGCCACGGTTGTTCCGGCCGAAGGAGTGAAGCCGATGTCGCTGAAACCAGTGGATATGAAGAAGATGTTGGAGCGCAACCGAGAGGCAATGTTCCTGCTGGAAAGTGAGGCTATAGAGTTTATACGTGACACCTACGAAACCTATACCCGCGCCAGCCGAGCGGTGGAAGCCAATGTGATTGACTATGAAGCACTAGCTGCCCGCCAGCAGAAGAAGACGAAACAGAAGATGGCCGTTGTGAAAGAGGATTGCGACAGCTTCGATATTATGCCAGCCGACGAGGCCGAGTTGAAGGGCAAAAAGGTGCTGCATACCATCAAGGTGGACATCTTCCTGGCTTCGTTCAGCGGCGGAAAAGACTCGCAGGTTGTGCTCGATCTTTGCACGAGGGCGTTGCCTCCGAGTGCATTTCAGGTCATTTACAGCGATACGGGATATGAGCTGCCCTCGTCGCTGACGCTATATGAGCAGGTGAAGGAGCACTATGGCAAGCTCTACCCCGAACTCAAGTTCAGTACCGCCCGCAACCACGAAAAGGTGCTGAACTATTGGGACAAGATTGGTACTCCAAGCGACAAACATCGCTGGTGTTGTTCCGTGATGAAAACAGCACCTCTGTATAGAACGCTTAAAGTTCCTGGGACAAATCGACAGGCAAAGGTGCTTGTATTCGATGGTGTTCGGGCAGAAGAAAGTACCAGGCGTTCAACGTATTCTCGCATAGGAAAGGGGGTGAAACATTCAACGGTCACAAATGCAAGCCCCATTTTGAATTGGGGTACTTCCGAGATATTTATGTACTTGTTCCGAAATAGACTGCCAATTAATGACGCTTATAGGAAGGGCTTAACTCGAGTTGGATGTGTGATTTGCCCATTCTCTTCAGAATGGAATGATATGGTAGTTTCTCACCAATATAAAAAAGAGCTAGCACCATTCTTGTCTCGTATCCAAGAACAAGTTGTAAAAAGTGGAGTAAAGGACGATAAGGTTTATATTCAGCAAGGTAATTGGAAAAGACGAGCTGGAGGAAGAGGGTTAAATACAGTCTCTTCCATGGAGATAATTGAGAATAAACAAGACCTGTCTATTCGATGCATTAATCCCCAAAAGGAAATAACAGATTGGTTGGGTACCTTAGGAAACTACTTGTTATCTGACAAGAAAAAAGCGGGTGAACTTTCCTTTGAAAATAAAGTATATCCGTTCACATGTGAACAGCATAAAAATGGCTATGTTTATTCTTTCAAAGGGACATCTCAGAACGTTGCATTGCAAGGTTATTTGAAACGGGTATTGTATAAAACGACATATTGTATTAATTGCGAGGCATGTGAGGTAGAGTGTCCGACGGGCGCATTAAGCATTTTGCCTGATGTCAGTATAAATCGCAACCTATGTATACATTGTCATAGATGCTTAGACTTTCATGAACATGGTTGCATTGTTGCAGATTCTCTTATCGTATATGGAAACACAAAAACATCTAATATGAAACTGATAAGTTATAATAATTTTGGTTTGAATGGAGAATGGTTCGATTTCTTTATCACAAATGTAGACGACTATTTTTCAGACAACTCACATGGCTTAAATGTGAAGGAGCAATTGCCAAGCTTTGTAAAATGGCTCGTACAAGCAGGGGTATTAGACGATACGAAAAAGAAAAATGTAACAAATTTGGGCCGTCAATTGGAGAATTTGTATGTCGATTATCCGGATATTGTTTGGCAGGTTATATGGATTAACCTTACATATAATTCACCAATAATGAAATGGTATACCGCTAATATTGAGTGGGGAAGTATGTTTACAGAAGAAGATATACGGCAAAAAGTGCAGGAAAATTTTCCAGAAGATAGTGCTACCACGATAAGAAATGTTGTATACGCAATGGCTAGAACCTTTAGGGAAAGTCCAATCGGAGAAATGGGAATAATGACAAAAAGTGAGTTGTCCAACAAAGCCAATCCTGTTTATCAGAAAAAAGCATTTCTTGATGTAACTGAAGAGGCTCTTGCATATTCACTATACAAATATGCAGAGAAGATAGGAAGCAAAATGTTTAGAATAAAAGACTTGGTTGATGGGAATGTAGAATCTGGCGTTTTTAAAGAGTTTGGACTTTGTGGAGCTGACCTTGAAAAAAAACTAAGGGCTTTGAATAGTACTGGGGATAGAGTGCTGATTGCAGAGTTAAATATGGGATTAGACCACATCACCCTCCGAGACGATATTACTTCTGAATCTGTTCTTCAACTTTTATGCCATTTATAGGGGATAACATACTATTGAACTACTATAGAGATCTTATCCTACAAATTAATCGGGGTGTCTCTGCGGGCGGAATAAAAATAAACGCCAAACCAATTATGTTGATTTCGATATTTGACATGATTGCGGATGGATTATTGACCGCAAACAAATTATATTTGACGAAAATAGAACCACTGTATTCAAACACATACAAGCAACTTCAACCTGAAAAAACGAAGACCCCTATACATAAGCCTTATTTTCATCTTTCAAGTGAACCCTTTTATCATTTGAATTGGACAAACAAGACATCATACAATATCAGTAGAATTTCCGCCAAGTTCGTCCGGGACAATATTGAGTATGCTTATTTTGACAACGCATTATGGGATTTACTACAAGAGCCTGAAGTCAGACAAAAGTTGCGTGAAGCTCTGGTATCGCACTTTCTAACAAGATAGAAATCAAAATATTGATTCGCAAATAAAACAAAAATATGGCAATAAAAACCTACTGGGATGCGGTACAAATCCGCGAAGGGAAGCCCGCCTACAATATTGAAATGGAAGAGGCCGGCAACTGGGAGAGCTTCCTGCCCAACCAACAGTTCAACGATATTCTCATCAAGGCCATAGGCGCTGTGCGTAACAACGACATGGACAAGCACCGTTCGCTGTGGATTGAAGGCACCTACGGTACAGGTAAGAGTCACGCAGGTGCTGTATTGAAACACCTGCTATGTGACAATGTGGAAGAAATCCGCCAGTGGGTGGAGGAAGAATACCGCGACCCGCAGTATGATTTGCTACGCAAACAGATATTCGGGCTTCGCGAGAAAAAACGCCTAATGCCTGTCACCCTTGTGGGTCAATGTGGTATTTCGAACAAGGAAGACCTAGCTCTGGTATTGCAGACACGCATACAGAAGGCTTTGCAAGCCAATGGCATCGAACTGGATATACGCACCGACTACGACAACTATATCCAGCACATCGAGCATAACGCCAGTTTCTGGGATTTGACCATTGCTGCCGACGGCGAACTTCGTTCCATTGCTCCCGACCGTAAAAGATTAGTGAAACTGCTGCGTGATTATGACAGCGCAACCTTGCGGACAGCCAAGGATGCATGCCGTCGTCAAGGGCTCAGCGTGCGCCTGCGTCAAGATAACCTCAGCCGCTGGTTTTTCGAAGTGCAGAACCAGCTGCGTGAGAAGACTGCCTACAACGGTCTTTTGGTAGTGTGGGATGAGTTTACCGATGTGGTGAAATCAGAACTTGGAATATCCATTCTGGTAGAGTTGCAGCTATTGGCTGAGGAGGCAATGAATGCCGACAACGACAGCTATTTCCTCTTCATCTCTCACCCGTCGGCACTTGACCGCCTGAGTGCACAGGAACGCACCAAGACCATAGGCCGCTATCACTATCTGCACTACAACATGGAACCTGTGTCGGCCTTCAAGATAATGAGCCGCAAGTTCCGTCAGATAGTTCCCCTGAACGAGGTATCAGCATCGGCAACTTTCTATTTCGAGGCAAAGGAACTCTACTCACAACTGGCACAAACCAGCAATCAGCCAGCAGAAACAGAGAAAGACCTCAAGAATCTTTTCCCGTTACACCCAGCCACCGCCAACTTGGCCACCTACTATGCCCGCGAGGTTGGTTCGAGCAGCCGTTCGGTGTTCGACTTCCTGGCCAGCGATCCAGTAAGGGAATTCCTAAATGACCCGAAAGTATTCAAACAGGGAGAAACCATCACAGTGGATTATCTTTGGGATTACATCATGCCCGAGATGCAGCAGAATGTGAGCAAATTCGGTGTGGTTAACGAACGATTCAACTCCTACCAGAAAACGGTAGAACATCAGGGAGATGCCACTATGCGAGTGTTCAAGGGAATACTGCTACTGAATGCATTCAACAACATAGCCAATACCGAAACAGTCACCCCCAGCGAGGAGAATATAGCCAACCTGTTCATTGGCACCACCGTTGAACCGCAACTGAATGACATACTCGGATGGTTGAATGAAGCAGGTGTCATCCAACGCTCACCCTCTGGATTGTACGAGATACGCTTCTCGGCATTGCCGCTGGGAGAGGTGAACGACATCAAACAGAACCTCAAACTGACAGAGTTCCGATATACCTACAATATACTTCGTGCTTTCAATGTTGCCCGCACGGTTGTAGAGAAGAAAATGGCCAATGTTGCACGTCCTTATTGGCTTGAGTTTTTTTCATTGGATTCCAATGAATATACACTCTTGAGCAGCGTGGAACGTACTGCCAAGAAAGCGCAGGGGTATGAATTGATGTTGGCCATGTTCTTTGCCCGTAATGCCGACGAGTTGGTAGAGCTGCGTCAGATAGCAGAAAAAGCTTCGAAAGACGAAGACGGGAAATACAAGGATGTCGTATTCCTGGTGATGGATAAGACTTTAGGAGATGGCGAATACGAACGATTCATTGAATATCAAGCCAATGCCCAATGTGCCCAACGACATGGTTTTGCCGACCAGATGAAATCGCATACAGACAATGCTGAACAAATGGTGAAAGAATGGGTGGAGAGTGCAATGAGAGGAATTGCATACATCTATCTCAGCAACAAACCCGCAAGCGTCACCGATCCATTGAGTATTGATGCCGGTAGAATAACATCCTTCATCAATAGTAGCATTGCTCCGATGATTTTCCCCGCAGGCCCCGAAGGATTGGAGTTGATACGCTTAAAATCTTCCACCACCTATTGGAAGAAACAGTTTGTGAAAGCCACCGTAGAGGCTGTGTTGCAGTTCAACACGAAACAAGAAGTATGCGACCGTTGCAAAGGGCCTGCCATGCATATGAACTTCCTGCTACAGGACAGCGTTGATGAGAACTTGCAATTCAAAGACGATGTCGACCCCAACCATCCTTTGGTGAAAGTATGCAAGTTTGTGAAGAGCAAGATTGACCATGCTGACAAATCGGCCAACTTCAATCTGTCGTATCACCTTGATGCATTGACCAAGCCCCCCTATGGATTGTTTCCATCGCATGCGGGTATGGGAAGGGTGGCGTTTGCATTTCGCCCCTATATAGGCAAGATATTTGACCTTAATGGCAAACCGCGTACAGCCAAGCATTTGGTAGATGATGTGGCAGAATTATTCAAGGTGTGGGACGGTGGCGGAAACCGTAACAAACTTGAGTTTAAATTTCAAACCAAAGAAGAGGGGCAACTCGCCAAACAGTTTATCAATCTCTTTAAACTCAATACGCTTAAAGACTACCACGATGTTTCAAGCCTCACCGATGCCCGTTGGGCATTGACACATGCCTATCTGAAAGAGAAAGGCGCTCCATTGTGGGGATTGAAATACTGCAAAGCGATGCCCAATAATGCGATGCGAAATAGTTTGTGCCAGATAGTGGACAATCTTCTGCGTATTTGCGAACCCGACGGAATGAAGAACCCTGCTTTGATGACGGAGACGCTGGAATTACTGAAGAATTATGACTTTGAATTCCGCGGCTTGCTAACCGTCACCGAAAAACAGAACAACTTCATCGAAGGCTATGAGCAATTCCTATTTTTGCAAGACAAGGTTGGGTTAAAGCCCAGTGAGTTGGATGATGCCAAACTATATGTGCAGCAAAATATGCAGGCAGAGGTAGGCTTGTGGACAGAGGCTGATGTGGCAGAGAAACTGAAAGACTGGAGGCTAGGACAGATGTCGCATACAAATCTGTCCAGTCAAAACACCATTCGTATTGTTGACAAGATAGACCTTGACAACGTAAGCAAGGTTGCGGAAGACTCTGCCACATCCGGTTCGCAAATGAAAGTGGCAATGGCACGTAGTAGAGTAAAAGATATAAAGACGCTGGATGAAGCCAAGCGACTGCTTAACAGAATTACGGAGTTGGGTATTGAAGATGTATTGGAAGTTCTGATAAACAATTGACATTATGTTTCAACAATGTGAAAGTTTGGCCGACCTAATGGCCGCATTGGATGACGACCGGTGTCAGAAAGGAGTTGGAGCATCGACGCGAGACCGCTTCCCGGTAAGGTTGCTGCTGTTCGATAACTTCCGCGACTGCTGTAGTTTTATTGAAGAGCAGCAGAACAGGATTCCAATGACCTTTGTCAGCATCGACAAATGGATGGATGAAGAATATCCCGATACCCTTATCACCCACACCACATTGGAAAGGATGATAAGAGAAACAATCCACGGGCATAGTAGCGAACATCTGCTGATTACCCCACTATCTGAATTGGCTCGATTCTACGACAACAGCGAACCGCGATTTGAGTTCAACGCACTAATAGGTACCATACGTGGCATTGAGGCTACAACTGAAGGGTTGGATTTCCATCAGCGAGTATATATCCCCATTATAGGCCTTGAAAGCAAAACGGAACGATTCAGAGAGCAAAGCCAATCGTTCATATACTACTTCCATAACAACGATAGGCAACTCAATTACCGCTTGGTATTGACGAACGATACCACTTATGGAGTACACGATATTGAAAGACACTACAACATCGCTCCAACGGTGACCGAATGGTTGAGATGTTGGCGCTATCCTGAGTTGAAGCCAAACATTATCTGCACCTCATCGGCCATTTTCGCCAATGCTGGACATGCACAACCTGACAATGCTTTCAGCTATTGCATCTGCAACAATGCATATGAATTCCTACACGATGCATTGGGCGTTAAGATGCCAAATTGTGAGTATCGCAAAGAAGACAATATATATTGGGATCAGCTGGCAGCTGAGATAAGTATTGAAGATTTCGATTTTGACAACTATTTTGCCAAAAGATTCGGCATATATGAGTTGGCAGAATACAGCAGTTTCTATCGTCTATGGTTCGATAACAATAGCAGTTTCGACCGCTGGCTTATCTCAATGTACTATCGCGACCGATTCTGCGAGAAAGGATATATATGCCGGGTGCTGGCCACGATGGATGACTACACCACACCACGCTTCCTTGAGCAAATAGCCCTGCATATATTCACTCTTGAAGACGAAGCATACGAATATATTGAAGAACGAAAGAGTGGTATGGAAGAGGCGATGCGGAGAGGTGTCGCTCTGTCTCCCACAGCACAGACGATACTAGCCGAACGACTGCAAAAAGTGGCCGAACGGGATGGATACGTTACAGCACTGCGATTCTTTACTCATGCTACGGACGTTGAGAAACGGCTTATAATTGAGTGGTACAACAACGGTCACATTGTACAAGCCGACCTTAAGAAACTCTATCCCGATTTGTACTATTATTTGACCAATACACAGCTATCTACAGAAGTCACCTGGTTGACCCAATATATCGAAGAATACAAGTATGCCAAATTGTCTGGTGTGTATTCCAAAGAGATGGGAGAGCTTATTTCAAGCGTCAATGAATCGGAATCGGCATTCCACGACTGGTATGACCGCTTCTCGACGGTGAAAACGGTGATGAGCGGACGTACTGATATCAACGTCTATTTTTGGATTGATGGGTTAGGGTTGGATTGGGTGCCGCTGATACAACAAGTGGTTAAAGAGCGAGAGAACGATGGCTACTATCTGAATGAGGTACTTGTGGCTCGTGCCAAACTACCTACAAGAACCGAGAATAACAAAGAGGACTTGCAACAACTAGGTGGAGTTCTATTGGAGAAGATAGGCGACCTGGATTCTTTGGCTCATACCGTCAGAGAATATCCGCAATATATAATTGACGACATTACTGCGGTACGTAAAGCCATCAATACTGTACTTGATGCCCATCCAAAGCAGAAGATAGCCATCGTGAGTGACCACGGAATGACCTACTTGTCGCAGATGGTCGATGGAAGGAACCTGAAAGGAATAGATAGCGACCATTACGGACGTTGCGCTGGATGCAAGAAAGGTATTGTTGCCGACGAATACTATCTGCGCATCAACGAGGGGAAAGAACTGGTGGCATTGCGACACAATTCCCTCAGCAGAAAAGTAGCAGAAGGAACAGGTGCACATGGAGGAGCAACACCCGAAGAGGCTTTGGTTCCCATCATTGTCATATCCGATAAGAAAGAATCGAGACATTGGACAGCCAGACAGATTACAACCTCTCTGAACGCTGCCAATCCTATATTTGAAGTTGCTTTTGTGGGATTACAATCTAACGAAACCCCAAGCCTCCTCTACAACGGGAAGAGCTACAAGTTGAAGAAGGAAGATGCGAATTACCGAAGCGAGCGACTAGAGTTAGATCCTGATGTGAAACAAGTGACAGTAATCGTAGGATTGCACAGCGAGACTTTTGATGTGGATTTACAACTTGCCGTAAAAGAAAACGATATAATGGATTTCTAGGTTATGAAACAAGAGATTGCTGAAAAAGTACAGACATACCTGAAGGATGTCGCTATTTATAAAGATAGTGCCACCACTAACACTCTTTTTAGTGGCCGCAACCTGCCTTCTTTTGTAAAGGATTTCCTGTTGCGCCGATACTCGAATGGGAGCGATGTGGATGCTGGTGGATTGAGCCGATTCTTGTCGGAAATGATGCCCAAAGGCAATATCAAACGCATGCTCCACGAGGGACAGGAGGTGAAGTTGCTGACAAGATTCACGGTGAATATTGACCTTCGTAACAATATCTGTCGTTTCGGTATCCCAGAACAAGGAATCGGAGAAAATGAGGGCATTATTCCAATGCGTCTCACATCAAAGTATCCTGAATTAGTGGATGGTGAGATGTGGGGTATCATCAAGATATGTCTGATGCCTAATGATAACGGGAAAACAAATCATGTAGAGATGATCGACTTCCGCCCGTTCAAGCCCTTTACCGACATAAACATAGAGTTCTTCCAGGAGGCCCGTCGGCATTTCACGCTCGAAGAGTGGATTGACCTGATGCTATCATCGATGGAATATGAACCGGATGCCTTCCTGGGAATGCGACAGAAGTTAGAGTTCCTCACACGACTGCTTATCTTTGTGGAGCCACGATTGAATGTAATAGAGTTGGCTCCCAAGAGTACAGGTAAGTCATACGTGTTCAATAATATCAGCAAATATGGTTGGCTGGGTAGTGGTAAGATTACCCGAGCTAAGATGTTTTATGACCTCTCGAAAAAACAACCAGGTATTCTAATGAAACGAGACTTTGCAGTTCTTGACGAGGTACAAACCATTATTATGGCTGAACCTGCTGACTTGCAGGGTGCTTTCAAGTCATATCTCGAGCAGGGCAAGGTCTCTATTGCTGATCAAAACCTAACTTCAGAATGTGGCATGATGTTGATGGGTAATATCGCATTGACAGATAGCCGTAAGCCCAGATCGCAACGCTATTTCGACGAGTTGCCCGACACCTTCCGCGAGTCAGCTCTGATTGAACGTTTTCATTGTTTTATTGAAGGTTGGTTGTTGCCTCGTATTGACACAAGTATGCTTTATAAAGGATGGACTCTCAATATCGAGTATTTCTCCGAGATAATGCACATAATGCGCGTACAGAGTAACTACGGAAGGCTATACGACAAGTTGATTGAATACGATCCCAGCGACATGCGCGACTTTACAGCTATCAAACGCATTGCCACCGCCTACATGAAACTGTTTTTCCCGCATTGGGTGGAGGAGAAAGATGTCAATCTGGAAGAATTTGATACCTTTTGCCTCCAACCTGCTATCAATCGTCGTCGAATCATCATTGAGCAATGCCAGTTGATTGATCCCGAATACTCCGTCCGCATGCCGAATATTCATATGAAAGGTAATTAGCAGTACTCTCAAACTCTCCACAGGAGAATAAATGATGGACCGCCATTATGGCGGTCCTTTTTGCTGCACAATATTTTACGTATTTCTCCGTTATATAGATGGAAATGCAATATAAATGCGGGAATGCGTTAGTGAATGCGGGAATGTGTTAATGCGTTAATGTGGGAGTGTGGGAATGTGGGAATGCGTTAATGTGGGAATGCGGGATCAGTGAATTGGAAAAGTTGTAAAAGCAGCTGTAATTTATTGTCGAAAATATGACTTTTCTGGAGTCAATTCCTAAAAAGTCATAACTTTTTTGGAGTTGATTCCAAAAAAGTCGTATATTTGCATCGTAAATATACGGTATTATGATTAGTCGTTTCCTTTCAAAAACAATTGAGGACAAGCTATTTAAAGGCAAAGTTATTGTGCTTTTAGGTGCTAGACAAGTGGGGAAAACCACCTTGTTGAAACAAATACTGGCGAAAAACGAAGAGGTTCTATGGTTGAACGGTGACGAAATGCAGGTGCAAAACCTTTTCAACAATGCGTCGGCAGACAGACTTCTCTCAGAGTTTGGGAACAACAAGATAGTGATACTTGACGAGGCACAACGCATAAAGGACATAGGACTGCGGCTGAAGCTGCTTGCGGACTCT
>JAEEGG010025089.1_pt1 | contig 11500 bp, 7 predicted proteins | sample 9134161 | NCBI WGS metagenome assembly JAEEGG01 (sample SAMN16246543, study PRJNA631951) | gut metagenome | biome: gut microbiome; feature: rumen; material: CR-attached | host: Bos | place: Iran: Karaj | collected 2018-10 | reverse complement strand
TGTGAATATCGCATCCGACGGCACGATAAGCTACTTTACGGGCGTTGAGGGCTCGAGCTCCTACAAGAGCGCACTCTATAACGATGTGGCATTTACCGTTTCAAACGGCACGGAGAGCGCAAGCTTTACCTGCAGAATGTTCATCAGCTGGGATAAAGAATATGTTGAAGGTGTTCTCGGCAGCCTGGCGAACCAGATTACATGGAACACAATACGCGGTGAAAATGCGACTTCATCCGCAGTTACTTCAAATCTGGCGCTTCCTGAAGGAATCGGAACAGCGTCGGTTACATGGCAGGCAAGCTATGATCAAAGCGAGGGCGAACTCGTCACAATAGAAAGAGCTTTGCAGAATGAAAATTATTATCAGAGAGTAAACGTAATCAGACCTGCAGGTGCAGACCTGCCTGTAAGGCTCACGGGAACCTTTAGGTTCAACCTTACAAACAGAGACGAGCTTCCGGGCGAAGCAGATTTTTCGGTAACAAAGACATTCGATTTTACAGTTGCAAAGGACGCTTCACAGGCACAGGTAGATGTAGAGAGGACACAGCAGAGCCTTGAAAGAAGCTTTGAAGGCCTCATTTCGTACTTCTACAGCGATATGGGCGAGCAGCTCAGATTAGACGCAGTAAAGGGCGATTTGCAGCTGCCGCAGCCGAGAGCTCTCGAGACATCGGGAATATTCCAGAACCGTTCAAGTCAGAGAATAACATATACTTCGTTAACACCTGAAGTGATGTCGATTTCAGGATATCACGCAATTATATACAGACCTCTGCCGGGTGCAGAGAGCGAAACCGCGAGATTAAAGGTTACGATAAGCTCCAGAGACACCGGCAGGGTGCAGGGCGAGGCGACATTTGAGTTTACCGTTCTGCCTTTTACCCAGGCAGAAATTAATGCCGACAAGGCATATATGGCAAGAATTGCGACAGATGCCGTTTATGTGGCAGGTCTTTGAGAGATACTGAAAACACTCCGAGCGCAATTGTTGCAAACCTCAAAAACTTCTCATTTATAACGGAAGAAAATGGCGAAATCGTTTATAACAGCGGCAGCGGCTTCGGCGGCAGCGCTGTAAAGCTTGCGGACCTTCCGGGCTACGATCCGATGAGCTCTCTCATGTGGAGAACCATTCGCTCAAGCCGTCCGACGATTCTGACAGACGAAAATCTGCTGCTCACTAAGCCTGAATATGACACTCAGCTAATACTCGAAAGCTGCATGACAATGGAAAAATATTCTGCTTACGGCGACAGATTCGCGGCAGATTCAACTACTTACGCAAGCTATTCAATTTTTGAAGATCTTTACAAGGTACCTGTTTCTGCAACCGTTACCGTAAAGGGCCTGCGCGGTGCGGATCCTAATGCTGCGAGCCGTCCGACCACAATGTCGGTCATTGTAAAGGTTGACGGCAGAGACTTCGGAGGCTTTGAAAATATCACAAGCTGGACTTACACCGGTAGCACCCTCCGCGACCACACTGCGTGGGATGCGTTAAGGGGCGCGCTTTCTGCAAACGGCTATGGCTACACCGGCAGCGGCACCTATGTAAGAAGCTTAACCGACTCTCACGGTCATGAGCTTGGCGAGTTTGATTTCGGTCAGAATTCGGGCTGGCTCTACACTGTGGGCGGCGTGCTGCCTGACCTTGCGCTTGCTCAGTACTACCTCGAGGATGGCGACAGAATGGTGTTCTATTACACAGGTGAGTACACGAGAGAGCCGGGCGTGAGAGAAAAGATGAAGGAGGCCGCAAAAGAAGAGCTTGCTGTACCTGAAACGGGCGCGGAGATTGTGAAGAAAGAAGAAAAGACAGATGCGCTTGGCAGCAAGATCGTAACGGTTACGGACGTGAACGGAAAGCAGGCGTCGAGCGTTCAGCTTTCGGATGAAGCCGTGAAGAAGGCTGAAGTAAGCGGTAAGCCTATTGAGATTGCAGTAAGTGCAGCAAAGCCTGAAGCGGATGCGAAAAAGGCTGCGGCAGTGAATGTCATTCTTCCGAAGGGCAAGGAAAAGGCCGCTGTAAGCATTCCTGTAAAGGAGGCCGAAACGACTACTGTACTGATGAAGGTAAATGCTGACGGAAGCTTTACTCCGATTGTCACAAGCGTTGTAAACGAAGAAGGTACAGGCGTTGTTGCGACAGTTGAAGACGGAAGCTACATCGTAGTGGACAACAAGGTAGAGTTTGAGGATGTAAAGAAGGATGCATGGTATGAAGCCGGAGTAAACTTTGCCGCTTCACGAGGCCTTATGGTAGGCGTGGGCGAGGGCAAGTTTGCTCAGGAAACTGCACTGACAACAGCTCAGACCGCTGCTGTAATCGGCAGAATCAAGGGCGAGGGCACATCCGAATCCTGGGAAAAGGCGGTTGAAAAGTTTGGCAAAGCCGAGATAAACAACCGTCAGAATACGATCTCAATGCTCTACGAGGCATACAAGGAAATCGGCGGAAGTGAACCGGCAGTGGATGCTGATGCTGTAATCACATTCAGGGATTCTTCGGATATCTCTGCTGAGAATCTTGAAGCAGTGCGCTGGGCAGTGGCTGCAGGCCTGATAAACGGCGTGGGCGACGATTTGATAGATCCTCTCGGAGAGCTCACCAGAGGCCAGTTCGGTACGATGCTTGAAAGATTTATAAAGCTGCTGGCGGGAATTCAGTAAAAAAGCCGGGGAAAAGACGAGAAAGCTGAAAATTTCCTTGACTTTCGACCTCGGAAGCAGTATACTAATCGTGCATTGTGTTTCAATGCACGATTTTTTGTGTGCAAAAATCGCACCGGGTGGCTCTTTCAAGGTAGGCCATCAATTGGGTGATTAGCCGGCGACTCAAGGGTTTGAGCGGTGGCCGGCATGCAAAGTCGTCCGGGTACAGGATGGATGACCGTCCGCGACCCGAAACTAATATATTTTAGTATATCGAAAAAGATACCGAGCGGGTCTGACTTTGGAAGAGCGAGCCACGCATGGTATCCCAGTAGACAAAACCGAAACGGATCTTTTGCGAGATCTTAGTAGGTGCAGAAAGGAAAAGAAATGAAATCATTTATCGCAAAGCCACAGGAAGTGGAAAGAAAGTGGTATGTGATTGATGCTGACGGCAAGAACCTTGGTAGACTTGCATCAGAAGTTGCATCAATCCTCCGCGGAAAGAAAAAGCCGACCTATACTCCTCACGTAGATTGCGGCGACTATGTAATCGTAATCAACGCAGAAAAGGTTGAGGTTACCGGCAAGAAGAGACAGGAAAAGATTTACAAGAGACATACCGGTTATCCGGGCGGACTCCGCGAAATCTCCTTCGAAAAGTTACAGGCAAAGAAGCCGACTGAAATCATCGAGCACGCTGTAAAGGGTATGCTTCCAAACGGAGCACTCGGTCGTCAGATGTACAAAAAGCTTCACGTTTATGCAGGTCCGGAGCACAATCACGCTGCTCAGAAGCCTGAAACTTGGAATTTCTAGGAAAGGGGTAAGAAACAATGGCAAAAGTACAGTATGCTGCTACAGGCAGAAGAAAGTCTTCCGTTGCTAGAGTAAGATTACTCCCTGGTACCGGAAAAATCACTATCAATAAAAAGGATCTGGAGGAATACTTCCCTACAGATATCGTAAAGAGAGAAGCACGCAGACCTTTCGAGGTTGCAGGCTGCGAAGGCAAGTTTGACGTTATCGCTACAATTCACGGCGGTGGCTTCACAGGCCAGGCAGGCGCACTCCGCCACGGTATCTCCAGAGCCCTCTGCATCGCCGACAAGGAAGCTTTCAGAGCTCCACTCAAGGCTGCAGGTTTCCTCTCGAGAGACCCTCGTATGAAGGAAAGAAAGAAGTACGGATTGAAGAAGGCTCGTAGAGCTAGCCAGTTCTCAAAGAGATAAAAGCGGCCAAAGCGGTCTTTTCAAAAGCGTAACAAACCCCGGCAGGTTCTGCCGGGGTTTACTTTTTTACCTACAAACTATCGGCAGCCACACCGGTACGAAAAACGTCAGTACTGTGCCGCTTAATAGTGCCACCATGCCGAGCTCTGTACCGACCGCCTTTGTGACCGGCACAAGCATCGTATCCATGCAGCCGCCCGCGCCCGAAGCGATGGGACTGCCGCTGCTGATTCTCGCGAGAATCGGCATCAGGAGCACTGTAAACACGTCGCGAAGCACGTTCACGATAAAGCCGTATGTGCCGGCCTCGATGCCAAAGACCTCCGTCATCGTCGCACCCGTCAGGCTGTAATAGCCTGCCCCACTTGCCGAAATCACCGAGTAAGTAAGAGGAACATGAAGGGCCAGGCCTGCCAAAAGGCCGCCCAGAATGCTTCCTACAAAGATTGCGACAGGAAGCAGCAGAATGCGCGCCCCAAGCCTTTTGATATAGCTGAAGACACTCTTGTTTTCGCCGAGGCTCACGCCTACACCGAGGTAGAGAAATATAAGCGATATTGTAAGCACGCGGCTAAGCAGGGCTTCTGAAAACATGTCCGGCTTTGCGTAGCCCGCGGCTATGCCGATTGCTATCGCAAGAGGCATGATTATGAGAAGAGGCGAGACAGTCGTGCCGGCTTCGGAAGCAGTGCGGCTTCCACGAAGCTCTTCGCTTGCGAAGGCCTTGCGTGTTTCCGCAAGCGGCAGCAGAGTCTTCTCACAAAGCACCGTGAGAATCACGCTTACGGCAATCGCAGAAAGCGTAATCGCTGCACAGTTTAGGCCGATGCGCCCGAGATTGCCCATAACAGCGGGGCTTACTCCTATATTGAGCCCGATAACCAGCATCAGAACAATGAGTGCCACATTTGTAATTGTATCGTTTGCCTTTAGCACCGCCTTTGGCAGCCCGCGCCAGCTGATGGCAGCCCCCGCGGCAAGGCAGATAAATGGAATTAATGTGTTCATATTAAAAATTCTACATGGGCCTTGCGCATCCGTCAAGTAGGTTGTTTTAACGGGGCTGTCGTGTTATACTGTTTTTAATATGTGGTCGGTATCCCGGCTATTGTGGATGAAAAGGGCGAGGGCGCGAGATGGAATATATGCACAAGGTTCAATATTACGAAACGGACAAAATGGGTATAACCCACCATTCAAATTACATCAGATGGATGGAGGAGGCGAGAGTGGCATTTCTTGAGGAAGCGGGATATCCTTTTGACAAGCTTGAAGAAATGGGAATCATCTCGCCGGTGCTCGGCGTGACGTGCGAGTACAAGCACCCGACGACGTTTGCCGATGAAATTACAATTATCGCAAGGGTGAAGGAGTTCAAGGGTGTAAGGCTTTGCATGGAATATGAAATGAAAAATGCCGAGGGAGTTGTTGTATGTATCGGAACTTCATTGCATGCGTTCCTTGGCGAAAATGGGAAACCTATCAGGATGAAGAGGGATTACCCCGGTCTGTATGAGGAATTTGTAAAAGGCATGAAATAGAGACAAAAAGAGTTACTTGAAAGGAGAACACAAAATGGCAGAATTTAGAAAGATGAGACGTTTTAAGCAGCAGCTTACAGATGAAGAGTGCATAAAGGTGCTTATGGAGGAACCGCGTGGAATCATGGCATTCCACGGTGAGAACGGATATCCTTACGCGATTCCGCTCAATCAGTTTTACGATCCCGAAACGGGAAAGTTGTATTTCCATGGCGCAAAGGAAGGCTTAAAGCTTGACCTCATAAAAGAAAACAATCAGGTTTGCTTTACGGTGCTTGACAAGGGCTTTAAGAAAGAGGGCGACTGGGCACTCAATATCAAGAGCGTTGTTTGCCTCGGCCATATTGAGGTTATGACGAATCTCGATGAAATACTTGCTCAGTGCCGCAAGCTGGCTCATAAATTCAGCGGTACCGATGAGGAAATTGAAGCTGACATCAAAAAGAACATGAACAACGTAAACATGCTGGTTATGACCATCGACCGCATGACAGGCAAGCTCGTAAATGAATCCTGATACACAGGCGAATTTGAGGCGAATTTGGGGACAGGCACCAAATTCGCCTTTTTTCCAATTTGGTGCCTGTCCCCAAATTCGCCTGTAACATTTAAACCCAAATCCCGTCTTTATAGATGTACGGCGATATATAAAATGTGCATTGTAAATAGACGATGCGTATTGAAAAATATAGTATATCCCCAATATGCAAATCGCCGTACACCAAAAGTAAAAAATGGGAGAAAGGATTAAAAAGAATTAAAATGAAAATCAAAAAAATGCTATCACTTTTACTGGCAGGTGTCATGATGCTTTCGATGGTCGCGTGCGGCGCGCAGGGCGGCGGAAGCGGGGCAGACTCGGCGGCAGGCGGCACCGAAACTTATGAAAGGTACGAAGTGGCAAAGGTAAAGCTGCCGGAAATCCCGGAAAAGCCATCCTATGCGGATGTCGAAAACGCTTTGGCTGCGCTTGACTATGACAAGCTGGGCGAAACCAAATATACCGCAGAGTCGAACAAAATCATGGACGACTATGCGAAAAAACAGTCGGCTTACGAAGATGCGATGGTTGCACTACGGGGCGACGGGGTCGATCCTCAGTTTGGCGGACCGATGTACGGCTTTACGCAAAATACCGCAAACACCATATTCGGCGAAATGGCGGACAAAAATGTAGCCTACTCGCCGGCCAATCTTTACATGGCACTTTGTATGCTCTGCGAAGTCACTGACGGTGAGAGCCGCGCGCAGATTATGAATCTCCTCGGACTCAATAATATTGAGGAGGTGCGTGCTTCGGCAGGCCAGCTTTGGCGCAATCTCTACCTCAGTGAGGAGGGCAGCAAAACACTTCTCGCAAACTCGATGTGGCTGAATGAAAACATCAACTTTAATGAAGAGACGATTAAAAAGCTCGCAGAAAATTACTATGCTTCCGGATTCTCCGTGCCAATGGGCGAAAAGGAGACCGATGAAGCGCTTAGAGCCTGGATAAACGAGAATACCGGAGGTCTCTTAAAGGATGCGGCGGGCAGCCTCGAAACAGACCCAATGACCGTGCTTGCATTGGTTTCGACAATTTACTTTAAAGACGGCTGGTGCCACAGATTTGAGCCTTCATTAAACACGACCGACGATTTCACCTCTGCGGACGGCAAAAAGGCGCAGACTGAGTTTATGCACTACACCGAGAACCACGGCGGATATTTCCACTCAGACGAAGGCTACACAATTGCGGAGCTACCGATGGAGAGCGGTCTTTCCATGAGATTTTTCCTGCCGGACGAGGACAAAACTCTCGCCGCATTTCAGGATAAAAACTATGTAATCGGATCACTGCTTTCATATGATGCCGGCATTGCCATAAAGGCAGGAAAGATAAAATGGTCGGTTCCGAAGTTCGATGTGCAGTCTGACATAGACATGAAGGGGCTGCTTTATCAGATGAATATTAGAGATATATTTGATAAAGAAAGCGCTAATTTCTCGCCGCTTGCGGAGCTCGACGAAAAGTTTGTTGTAACTGACATCAAGCATGCTGGCAGGGTAAAGATTGATGAAGAGGGCTGCGAAGCCGCAGCGTTTACTTCCATCATGGTAGAGGCCACTTCCATGATGCCTCAGGACCTTCCTGTAATCGAAATGAACCTGAACAGACCGTTTGCGTTCATGATTACCGGGACAGACGGTATGCCGCTGTTTACGGGAATGGTAAATCAAATCTGACAAGCCTGATTCAGCCCGATTAGAGATAAATTAGACATAAAATCCATTCTATAGTTGAATGGATTTTATTTAATTGCTATAATAATACACAGAAAGTATAGGTGATTTCTCTCGTTAAAACGGAGGCTTTATTATGGCAAAGAGCAAAAGCAAGGATAAAAGCAAAGAAGCTGCTGTAATGGATGCTTTAAGGCATTCCGAGCTTCGCGTCGATTTGCTGAAATATTTTACTGAGCACGATGAAGACCCTGTTAATCTTTTAAAGCATTTTGCGGGGAGGCTTCGCGTGCTTTTAAATTGCGATCAGGTCATATACAGGGATCTTGAGAGCAGCCGAATAGTTGAAAACTCACCAGAGATAGGTGAGGACTGGTGTGTGCCGGAGGAATATTGCTCCAAATGCGAGCATGCCGATGTTAAAAACAAAATATATTCCGACGGTGTAATCGAAATGCAGGACTGCAAGGAAGGCTACAAGGGCGTGCATGTTCATTGCGAGTGCCCTGTAAAATCTGCGCTCTCGCGTGTCGTTTATTGCGATGGGAGACCTGCGGGCGGAATCGCTATTCATTATCTCAAAGAAAAGCATGAGTTCACGGATTACGAGAGGTCAACGCTCGAGGAATTCTCGCGCCTGATGTCGCTTTCTCTTTCAAGATACGAGGCAAAGCGCCGCAACTCCGAGCTTGAAGCTGCTGAATCTAAAAAGATGAAGACCATTATCAGCAAGCTTTCGGACAACGCAGACTATGTTTATCTGATAACATTCAGTAAAAAGAAAGAGTTCCGCATCAAGTTTAATCGAAATGCTTACAGCAGCAAATACATCAAGGATGCAAAGAGCTTCGAAGAGGCGGTTGACTGCCTGGCAAACAATGTTGTTTTCGAGTTTGACAGAAAACTGTTCCGCCAGATGAACGACCTCGAATACATGAAAAACAGACTCCAAAAGGAGGACAGCTTTTCCTACGAATACCGCGAAATAGTCGACGGCCTTCCGGAGTGGCACACGGTTACTGTTGCCAAGCTGGGCAGAAACGAAGCCATACTGACCTACAGCAACACTAACCAGGAGACTCTCCACAGAATCTCAAGTGCCACCATCATGGCCGACTTCTTTGGAATCTACGACATCGACCTCGAGGCAAACATCCTCACACCGATGCGAAAGGCACCGTACTACAAGCAGGAAAAGGAGCTGCACAGCGGCCCATTCGACAAGCTGATGCTGGAGGTGGCAAAAACTTTTGACCCCGACACAGCCGAAAGATGGCGCCAATTCACTACTGCCGACAACTTACGCAAGATGCTGGCAAGTGAAGACAAGGTGAAGTTTATCTACTACTCAGAGATTATGGGTGGCCACTGGATACAGGCCTCATTCTTCGTGGCTGAGAGGAGAGCCGATGTGCCTACGAGCATCATACTGGCGTTTTCCGGCGTTGACAAGGAAGAAGAGACGAGGCTCCAGCGCGATTACGTTATCTCAATTATGAGCGATTCAATGGCGGGGCTTTACTATGCAAACCTCAGAAAGGATACGCTTGTTACATTCAGAAAGCTCGGCTGCTTTGGCTCTGACAAGCGAAACGAAACCGTTTCGTTTACCGAGTCCTTTGACAAGTGGGTGGAGAATGATATTTACGAGCCTTATCGCAGCGTTGTGCGCGATGTAATGTCGAGGGCTTATATAGATAAAAGATTAAAGAAAAACAGTATGCTGACGGTCAGGTTCAGAGTAAACGCTACGCCTGAGCACAGATATCATGAGATGCGCATTTCCAGGCCCGAAGCGGTAAATAATGCCGACAGCATAGTTCTGAGCATAATAGACTGCCATGAAGAAATCATGAGCAGAAAGGAGCACAGGGCCGAGATTCAGCAGAACTTAAAGCTGATTGACGTTCTGGCATCCGAGTATTCTTCGGTTTATTACATTGATCTTGAAAATGACAGCATTATCTCCTACACCGACAGGGACAGCACCGAAAAGGACTTTGGAGAGCGACTGCCTCGCGGGATGGCATATACCGAGGCGGTTGAAAGCTATAACAGCAGGATCGTGTTCCCTGCGGACAGGGAAGCCTTTGTAGCGGCTGCAGGCATAGAGAATTTAAAAAAGCAGCTCAATGGAAAAAAGAGCTTTACAAAGGCCTACCGTGCGGTTTCGCGCGGAATCCCCAAATATCGCGAGATGACATTTGTAAAGCTTAATGACGTAAACGAGGAGCCTACGGAGGTTGTACTCGGCTTTGTAAATCAAGACAAAGAAATACTTGCTCGCTTCGTAGGAAAGGAGCTGTACAACGATTACAATGCGATTTACCTTGCGGATTTAACGGAAGACTATATCATCGCCATAAAGAGCGCAACGCTATACAACGAGGAAACAAAGAGCAAATATGCTAACAGCTATAGCCACCAATTCCGCAGATGGGCAAACTTTGTTGATCCGGAGTACAGGGAATTCTGGATGAACTTCAGCGACGTGAACTGGGTTCGCAGGCACATGGCAAAGGACAGACAAAAGGAATATGTTTACCATGTCTCTGCCTTTGAAAGATGGTTCAGTGCATCGTACCGCGTACTCGAGAGAGATGAAGACGGTCTGCCGACCAAAATGATAATCACTCAGCACCAGCTCGACACGGATCGTGCCGAAAAGCTCGAGCTGACCAGAAAAATCGCGGAGCAGAACAGAGAACTCGAAATGCAGCAGGCGGCGCTTGAAAAGGCGCTGGGCATGGCAGAGGCCGCAAACCGTTCAAAAACGTCCTTCCTGAACAACATGTCGCATGACATACGTACACCTATGAATGCGATTATAGGTTATGCGGGGCTTGCTGAAAAGCATGCTGAAGAGCCGGATCTGGTAGAATATTATCTGCGTAGAATCAATCAGTCATCAAATTATCTTTTGTCGTTGATAAACAACATTCTCGACATGAGCCGCATTGAATCGGGGCATGTAGAGCTTTCACTGAAGCCGGATTCAATCCATGATATGCTCAGATCCGTCTGCAATATCGTAAACTTTGACATAAAGAAAAAGAACCTCAAGTTAATTACGGATATTTCGGGGGTCAGGGACGACTTTGTGCTCGTTGACAGACTGCGCATGAATCAGGTGCTTTTGAATGTCATGTCAAATGCTATCAAATATACGCCGGAATATGGCAAAATCAATCTCTATGGCGGAATAATCGATGAGCATGAAGACACCATCGTTTATGAGATTCGCATAAGGGACAACGGCATGGGTATGAGCAAGGAGTTCCTGGAGACAATCTACGAGCCTTTCACGAGAGTGAAATCATCAACGGTTTCGGGTATTCAGGGAACAGGACTTGGCATGGCAATTACAAAGAGCATAATGGACCTGTTCGGCGGAGCTATCGAAATAGAAAGTACTGAAGGCGAAGGTACCGAAGTAACTCTTCGTTTTGGATTAAAGCGCACCGAAGACGTTCAAAAAGAGGAAAAGAGCATAAGCTACCACTTCGAAGGCAAAAAGATTCTGTTTGTCGAAGACAATGAAATGAATCGCGAAATTGCAGTTGAAATTCTCGAGGAGGATGGCTTTATTGTCGACTGCGCGGAAAACGGCGCGGAGGCTGTTGAAAAGGTTAAAAACGCATCCGAGGGAGACTACGATCTGATCATTATGGATATTCAGATGCCGGTCATGAACGGATATGAAGCGACCAGGGAAATCAGGAAGCTCAGTAATTCGACGCTTGCCAATATTCCGATAATAGCGATGACCGCTGATGCGTTTGAAGAGGACAGGGCGCTTGCTTTTGAGGCCGGAATGAACGAGCACATAGCAAAGCCTATAGATAT
>JAEEGG010025083.1_pt1 | contig 11503 bp, 10 predicted proteins | sample 9134161 | NCBI WGS metagenome assembly JAEEGG01 (sample SAMN16246543, study PRJNA631951) | gut metagenome | biome: gut microbiome; feature: rumen; material: CR-attached | host: Bos | place: Iran: Karaj | collected 2018-10 | reverse complement strand
CTATGATGCATGGATAGCTCCGTTCAGGCCTTCCGAAAGGTCGGTTCAAAGCCAATGAAAGCTCGGAGCAAGCTCGATGATTGCTCCGAGCGGGTTTTATGATAGCTTACGGCAAAGTCGGTAAAGGGCGCCCGCCGGACATACGTCGGGCGGGCGGCGGATGAATGTCGGGCGTGCGCCCGACAAGTGTTGGGCAGACGGCAGACGGAGGATGCTTCAGGGACGATAGGCTTTCCGCTATTTATAACAGAAGGCACTTACTTCAAGTGCAAAGGTACTAAAAAAAACGTTGAAATCCAAATTTTTCGCCCTTTTTCAACATAAATTTTCTGTTATTCTACAGCTTTGTACCTTCAGTCAAATGTCAACATCATTAAAGCCGGTATGCTTCAAACTGATGCGTGACACGCTGCTCCACGGGCGGCAGCGTCATGTAGTCGCCGTAGGTACGCGTAAGGTAGTCATGGTAGCCTACCATCGTCTTGTAGAGCTTGCCCTCAAACTCGATATCGACCGTTGAGGCGATGTCTTCGGCTGGGAAACAGCCCTTGATGCCAGGACCTGCCTCCGTCATGTTGCAGACGGTCTGGGTGGGCGTGGTTCTCACGATGAGTTGACGAATCCAGCGGTCGAGCATACTTACGGAAACGGGCAGATAACGGTAACAGAGGTATGCCAGTCGCGAGCGGAGCGGATTCTCGTGCGAAATCTTGCAGCGACGTATCTTGTATAAGAGATGTTTGCGAGAGAAGACGCGCTGACGCTCCTTCAGGTCATCCGTCACGTAGTCAACGGGGAAAACGTCCATATAGACACCTATCTCGAAGCCCTTGGTCTCTGTCTCCACCATGCGGGTGCGGGTGTCAACCACCTTGGCGAAGGTGTAGTAGTAAGGAGCCGCTCCCCCCGCCCTCTCCCAAGGAGAGGGGGCCAGGACGCGAAAATGGCCGGTTTCATCGTGGAAGTCATGCAGGAACTGCTCATAGTCCTGACGGGGCATATAGATGTCGATGTCGTCGTCCCAAGGGATGTAGCCCTTATGGCGCACGGCACCAATGAGCGTGCCGCTGGAGAGGAAGTACCTCAGTCCATGCTCCATACAGTACTCATGGACATGGTCGAGGATGCCCATCTGTATGCTTCGCAGCTCGTGTATATCAGTTATCTGTTTCATCTTTCTGTTAATGTAGATGCAAAAGTAATACATTTTGTGGAGTTTCGAGAGATGATGGAGTTAAAAGGAGTTAAAGATATAATAAGTAAAGAAGTTATGTAGTTAAGAAGTTAAGATGGAAACATTGAAGGAGAAAACGGCGAAAGGACTGTTCTGGGGAGCTCTAAGCAACGGAACGACACAGGTGCTGAATGTCGTCATCGGCATTCTGCTGGCTCGTTTGCTCTCACCTGAAGAGTGGGCGCCCATCGGCATGATTGCCATTTTCTCGGCCATTGCCGGCAACCTGCAGTCGAGCGGCTTCTCGACAGCCATAGTCAACATGAAGCAGCCATCAGACAACGACTATAATGCCGTTTTCTGGTTCAATGTCTCAGCCAGTTTTGTCATCTATTGGCTGCTCTTTGCATTTGCCCCTCTGATTGCCCTGTTCTTTGAGCAACCCTGTCTGACGTACCTTTCGCGCCTTATCTTCCTGGCATTCTTTATCTCCTCGTTTGGCATTTCCACGCAGGCTTACCTCACCAAGAACATGATGCAGCGAGAGATTGCCATTGTCAATCTCTGCGCCCTGATCTGCTCTGGCGCGGTGGCTGTCGTGTTGGCCTTCAAGGGCTATTCCTACTGGAGTCTGGCTTGGCAGCAGATTGTTAACTCCACGATACTAGTCATCGGACGTTTCTTCTTTGTGAAGTGGCACCCCAGCCTAAAGGTTGATTTCTCGCCCATCCGTCGCACTTTCAGGTTCTCCATGAATATCCTGATAACGATGATTATCAACACCGTCAACAACAACATGCTGACGTTTATCTTCGGAAAGTTGTTCACGAAGACGCCACAGGTGGTAGGTAACTTCTTTCAGGCTTTTAAATGGAACACGATGGCTTATCAGATTGTTGGCGGCACCATCGACCAGGTGGCTCAGCCCGTATTGGTCAGCGTTCGTGGCGATGAGCAGGGACGTGAGATCCATGTGTTCCGTAAAATGTTGCGTTTCACAGCTTTTCTGGCTTTTCCCGCCATGTTGGGACTGTCGCTGGTCTCCAATGAATTCATCTTGGCAACCATCGGCGAGAAGTGGGCCGACAGTGTTCCGCTGCTACGTATTCTCTGCATTGGTGGAGCCTTCATGCCCTTCTACTCGCTCTATAAGAACCTCGTCATCAGCCATGGACGCAGCGATGTCAATATGTGGCTGAATATTACGCAGATAGCACTCCAACTGTTGCTCGTCCTGCTGACTTACCGCCAGGGCATCACTACCGTCGTTTGGGCCTATACTCTGCTGAATATCGCATGGCTGCTCGTTTGGCAGGTATATGCCAAGAAGCTTATTGGCGTGCGTCTTTTCGATATGCTCAAGGACATTATGCCATTTGCCCTCATCAGCGTTGCTGTGATGGTAGGTGTATGGTTTATTACCGAAGCCATTAACAATGTCTATCTACTACTTGTCGCCCGTGTGCTACTGGCTGCCCTACTCTATGTAGTCATTATGAAACTGCTGAAGGTTCAGATGATGAAGGAGTGTCTGGAGTTTCTGAAGGTTAAACGGTTAAAAGGTTAAGAAATGGTTTCCGTCATCATCCCTATCTATAACAAGGAGGCGTACGTGGAAACGTGCCTGAAGAGTCTGTTGAAGCAGGACTTCGACAGCTTCGAGATTGTGGCTGTCGATGACGGCAGTACAGACCGTTCTGGCAAGATATGCAACCGTATGGCTGAACGAGATAGCCGAATCCGCGTGATTCACACGCCCAACGGCGGCGTGACGGCTGCTAGGAGAAAAGGCGTGGAAGAGGCTTTTGGGCGTTATATCCTATTTGTGGATGCTGACGACGAGCTATTGCCGCACGCCATAAAGACACTCCATGATGCCATTGAGGAGACGCAGGCAGACGAGGTGGTGGGCGTCTATCGAACACAGAAAGAACGTATCGGAGACTCTGGACGGCGTGGTTGGCAAGACCCGTTTACGATGGTTGACGACCTGTTGGCCGTTCGTAACCCCTTCTGTATTCTTTGGGGTGTCATCTTCCGCAAGGAGCTGCTCGACGGTTGTCTGACGACACCCCGTGAGGTCATTGAGCGTGAGGATATTCTCATGCAAATCAAGTGTCTGGTGAAACGCCCCAAGGTGTTCTTCATTCCCGACCAGGTGTATCTCTACAATGAAGGCATGCCCAATGACCGTAAGATGGGGCTCGACCGCATTATCATCCACGACCAGGAACTGGAGCGGACGCTACGTCCGGAGTGGGCACGCTTCGGAAAAGGTTTTCTGCTGAACCGCCTGAAACTCTACGAAGTGTTTATTGACCAACGACAGTTCAACGTCTTTAAGGAATACTATCATGACCTACGCGGACAGGACCTCAGCGGACTGCCACTGGCTGACCGCATCGTCATAGCCCTGCCACCCCGACTGGCCTACTGGCCTGTGCATTGGTACAAAAGGCTGTTGGCCCATTGCTAACTGCCTACAGCCAAATAATTAACTATTAGCCAACCATTCCATATCCAGAGCCAAAGGATGAGCAAGCCTACCAGGATGTGTAGGCTGAAATGGCGCAAGCCGTGCTCCTTATGGAACAGGAAACCGATGACGAGAGGGATGATGAACGCCCAGTGGGCCGTCATGATATAGACCTCGTTCAGACCAAAGCCCAAGCCCAGGTGCAGCACCATGTCAAAAGCCAGACACGACAGCAGCATCCAGAGGAAGCGACTGCGACGGCCATACCAGATGCCAGCCAGGAAGAGCAACACGATGATAACCTCAAAGACGTAGTTGTACCACGAACGGTAACTCACGATGGCCGGACGGGTACGCAGACAATCCTCCAACAGATAATCACGATGCAACTGGAAACTCTCACCCAACAGGTTCTCGACGGTGCTTTCCCAACGAGGTGTGCTGATGTCGGTCCAGGCGCCGAAACCCGTCTTGCTCATGGGTTTTCCCTTATTAGCATTCCACGGGTCTTTCATGTTACGCTCATGCTCCTCCCACAGGTGCTGCTGGTAACGGCGCTTGCCCTCAATGGCAATCGACGCGGAGTCGTAAAGCGTTGTGGTGGTATCGGCCACCGCCTTGATATAGGCCTTTAAGTCGGCAACGCTTTGTGCACGACGCTCGGCTGCTTTCTTCTCCTCACGCGGCTTAATGTAGGTCTGATGCTGCCATTCCGCATAGCCCCAAATCAGGGCAGCAGGCAAAAGGATGCCAAGCAGCAGATAGCCTGGACGCCAGAAACGCTTGCCATTGGTAAAGAGTGCCATGATAAACGTCTTCACACCATTGCTCATCGTCACGCCAGCCGTCAGCAGGAAAAGCACAACGGTCTGGAAAATGGTGAACTTCTTGCCCGTCTGCATCTTCTTGCCTGCCAGATAGACGGTCAGCATGAGCAGCGTCATGGAGCCTGCAAAGTGGTCGGGGACAATATAGGACAGCGTGATAAAGGCAAACGAGAAGGTCAGGTAGGTGAGCAGGTTGGCATCGAGACGGCCCAGTCCGATAACCTCACGCATGGTACGACGGATGAAGACAAAGGTATAGAGCGTGAAAATCATGAGGATAACAGCCACTATAATCGGTGCCATATTCTTGTCTGTCCAGGCATAGAGCCAGCCGTTGATTTCCGTCAGTGGCCACAGGAAGTCAGCCAACAGCGGGTGACGATGGACGAAGAAGGCCAGATGCCACTGCGTCAGCGTGCTATAGATGAGCGAGTCGAAGCCCGACACGCGGAAGTTGTCGTAGAAGTCGGTCGTCTTCTGCGTATGTAGGAAGATGTCTGCATACTTGCTGACAATGAGGTAGTTCAGCCACGTAAAGTAAGCCATCAGCGGAATGGAGGCAATCCATTCGCTTGGACGGATGGCGAGTAACTTGATAATCTTGAATATTGTCTTCATCATTATTATTTGCGATTTAAAGATTTTCGATTTACCTTTTTACTTTTTTACCTTTATCCCTTTGTCGGCCCAGGCTAATAGTTCGCGGTCACCACGACTGTCACCATAGGCACATATATAATAAGGTGTACGGTCGCCGATGATGTCCGTCACCCTGCGTACCTTCTCCGAACCATAGCAGTTGGGTGTGAGGAAACGGCCAGTCAACACGCCGTCCTGTACTTCAATCTGTGTGCCTACCACCTCGACATCAGGGAAGAAGGGCTGCACCCAATGGTCGATGCTGGCACTCACGATGAACACACGGGCACCGTCCTGCTGAGCCTGCCGTAAGGCCTCCACGGTGTCGGCACGCAGGATGTGGGGGTATTGGGAAGCAAACTCCCGACCACACTGAGAAAAGCGCTCCAAAGTCCAGCCACGGAAGAAATGGGAAAAGACCTTCTGCTTGGTCTTTCCGTTATGATAGAGGCGGAGCTTCATCAACACCAACAGGGGCGCATAGCACAGCATCCCCCAAAGGAATGCCCAGCGTCCGCAAGCAAAGCGGATGAACAGCAACAGCGTATCGCGGGTGGTCAACGTTCCGTCGAAGTCGAAAATCACTATCTTCTTTCTTACTTCCATGGCAGCAATGATAACAGTTTATGAATAATCCAAGCCAACAGCAGCGCAATGGCTGTCATCAGGAGCATGGTTCCCCAATAACCGAGGTCGTAGGGACGCAGGTACTTGAGTACAAAGTTGACATGAACCAGATAAAGCTCCAGGCTTACCATGCCTACGAAGGCCAAGCCCTTCAGTCCCCACTGCGGCAGGTAGGCAAGTGCCTTGCATAGCAACAGCAGGGCGGAGACGGTCAGCGGGATATAGACCATACGCTCCATGAACAACGGGAAGCGTCCGCGCAGTCCGTTCTCGAAGTTGATACACACGCCGAAGCTCAGCACAAATACCAGTAGGAGCAGCCAGAAAGCATGGGGCTCCAGCTGGCGCTCCTCCTTCACCCACTGGCCGGCATTGATGCCTAACAGGAATATTGGCACCCGACTGAACAGGATTTCCAGATGGCCCAAGGCTCCATTCAGGGGTTTCCAGTATTGCAAGAGCACACAAAACACCATTGCCAACACGGGTAGCCAACGCCACATGCTGTACTTCCTGATGAGCATTATGTAGAACGGTGCCAACAGGTAGAAGGCGAGTATCATAGGGATGAACCAGAACTCATCGACAAAACCGCTCCACAGGCGCCAGCCTATGAGCACATTGCCAATGGTCTGCCAAAGGGTGAACTTACCCTCAACATACAACGGTACATAATAAAGACTCGACAATAACAGCCAGGCTGGATAGATGCGAAGCAGGCGGCGACGGTAGAAGGTTGAGAGCCTACTCCTAACCCCTCCCCAAGGGTGGGAGAATAGGCTATACCACAGTCCAATGCCACTCAGAAAGAGGAACATATCGACACCCACGTTACCGCATCGGCCCATGCACAGCCATATTGTTTCGTGACGGTTGCCGCCCACATGAAACAGCATGACGACAAGCATGGCTACGCCCATCAGTTCTCCGCGATAGCGGCTCAGGTCGTGTATGGCTATCGGCTTCATCATTTAGAGTTTGGGTTTAGGCATTCTATTGATAATCAGCATGAACAGCCACGAGACAACAAATGTTGCCACGACATAGAGCAGCAGGCCTGCATAGAGGTCACCACGATGGGAAATGGGAATGAGAATCTTGCGTAGCGTGGGGTGTGCCACGAACATTGCAGCTGAGATGCCGCCTGTCCAAACGAGCCAGCTCATGACGGGCTGTGGCATCAGTTTAACGAAGGCGACGCCTGCCACCAATATCATGACGGGTACCCATAGCCAGGTCTGTGCTGTCAGACAAAGGGCGAGCGTCAAAGGCAGGGCAACCAGCAGCAACAGTGCCCACTGCCACTTCTTCAGCCGACCCACATTTAAGCATGAACCATAACGACCAGCCAAAACGCCCAAGCCAAAGGGCAGCATGCCGCTGATGCAGTTGTATCGCAGACGATTCAGCGTTGCTGCATCATCAAGGAACGGTAACTGTATCACCCAGCATAGGAGAATGAGTGCCACCACGATACTCCAATGGCGACGGAAGACCAGCAGGCGATAGACGATATACAGCTGCATCATCAGTCCAAAAAACCAGAACGGACCTGGCCAGATAATCTTATCGGGCGTGGGGAGCAGGTTGTTAAACATCAGCAGTTGCGCCACCACGTCGAGCAGGGCATAATGATGAGGAGCAGGCGTCATGTAGTCCACCAAAATGAAGAAGACATAGCCGATAATCATCATGCGAAACAGCTTGAGGTAGTTGTATTTGGCAAAGTTGAGAGTGGAGAGTGGAGAGTGGAGAGAGGAGTTCTCATACTTCATCACCAAGCCGAAGCCACTGAGGAAAAGGAAGACGGGAACGCCATAGTGGCCGAAGTACGACAGCAGATGGATGGGTAGGTTCCAGTCGGGGTTCGCCATCACATCCAGCAGACGGTCGTTGTTGGCCTGAAAGAAGGTGTATTCGTTCTCCTTCACAGCCATGCGCAGCCAGTGGCAGTAGTTATGCAGCACGATACCGAGGATGGCGATACCACGCAATGCCGTACATTCGGCACGGGAAAGGAGCGACATCTTATTTTCCATTCTTCAGCAGTCGATTATAGTCGGTTTGATTTTTCAGCATACGGGGGCGCTGGTTGTTATATTGCGGACTCAGCAGGTCATAGTCAGGACGATAGTCCTTGGTATGTATGCCAGCCAGCGACAACAGCAGATGGGGCAGATTGTCCGTCATGAACGGACGTTTGCGGGCGGCTTTCACAGACTCATAGATATCAGGGTGCAGTTCACGGTTCTTGGGTGAGCACCAAATCCAGAAGGGTATCTCAAACTCCTCGCGAGCCAGTCGGAGGGTAATCTTCGCAGAGTGCAGTCGTCCGTGGAACTTATAAGGCGGATTGAAACACTCCTCACCATGATCGGGCATATAAATGACGACAGCATCCTGCTGCTCGTAACGACGAACGATGGCATCTACCACAGAGTCATTGTAAGCGGTGGCATTGTCGTAGTCAGCCAAACACGTCAGCTGGGCCTGGTCTAAGTCAGGACGGTCGTAGTCGGCAGGAGTGAATTTCCGTCGTTGTTTGGGGAAACGAGCAACGTAATCCACATGCTGACCCATGAGGTGGTAGATAGTGAGGGTAGAAGGTTGAGGGTTCTTTGCTGTGCAAAGCGGCAGAGCCGAGCGGAGGGTAAGTAACCCTTCGTCATAGTGGAAGAGACGTTGGTTGCGCTCATCAAACATACGGGTACTCAGGTCGGGGCTGTTCAGGAAGAAGCCACCGCTGAAGTCATAGACCTTCTCGTTGGCCTTCGACATAAACTGGTTGGTGAAGAATGTCACTTTGTAGCCTGCCTTGCGGAATACCTCAGGAAAGAGCGGTGCATCGCACCAGTCACCTTTGTCGCCAATGGCGTGCAGCGAGAGAAAGTGCTTAAAAGCAAAGCTGGTAAGGTTCCAGCAGGCCACCACATCCGTGAACGCGATGAGGGTGCTGTCCTGTGCCCGCTGCAACTGACGGGGGGACGTCGGCTTGTCGTAGCCATAGAGCTGGGAGTGGTATTTGTTGTAGCTCTCGCCAATAATCAAGACAATGTTTGGTGTGCGGAAGGAGCAACTGTCCACCTGAATCTGTTCACTGTGTTCCAATACCTGACTTAATTGCTTGCCTGCCAAGTGATTTGCATAGACACTGAATGCAAAGCGCCAAACGGGCAGATATAGCGTGGCTGCATCGCGTCGCGTCAGGTCATGCTCTACTTCCCCAATGTTATTGTGACTGAACAGACGTATTGTAGAGGCTTTGTTCGGCCAGACCTCTATCGCACTCCATACAAACATAACCAGTGTCAGCACGCCCAAAACGGCAAAGCACTTGGACAGAACGGTCTTGCTCACTTCCACTCGTTTCCTCAAACGGCAGACAAGCAGCGACCACACTATATGTATTACCAAAATAAGCACAACCCAGCCCACTTTCGTGGTCAGCAGGTCCCAACCCACATAGGAGCGGAAGAACTCACTGGTCTCACGGCCGTCGGTCTCCTGAGCAAGCATGAGCATGGTGGGGGTCAGCGTCGATTCAAAACGAACGTAGCAGAACATATCGACAAATGCGATGGCATAGAGCACAATAGCCACCACCCAGCGCACCCAACGGCGCACCTTTTCTGGAATCCACATCAAAAGGAAACAGAGTATGTAAAGGTCGAAGAACAACTCAGGAGCAGACAGCTCGTAAGGCTTAGCACCTGCCAAGTGCAACGTTATCTGCAGCTGTGTACACAGGTAGCCCAGTGCGTACATGCATACAAAGAACACGAAGTTCTCGCTGATGGGACGGAAAGCCCAAGCTAAAACCTTATATATAACGCTGAGATTCCTCATGTTGATACAATCCTTTTTCCTTGATAAACCGTGCTACAGTTTCCGGCACCAGATTGTTAATTGGCATTCCCTGACGGATGCGACGACGAATGTCAGTACTGGAAATATTCATCAACGGCAATTGTACCGTTCCAGGAAATTCGTCACGGGGGTAAGCCACCACACGATAGTGACGCAGGATGTCCTTCCAATGATACCAGCGTTCGAAGCGTGCCCAGTTGTCACCACCAATAATCAGCGTGAAAGTATGCTGAGGATACTCCTGACTCAGCCGCTGCAGCGTATTCCACGTATAGGACGGCTTGGAAAGATGGAACTCAAAGTCGGAAGCCTTCACGCCTTCCACCTCCTGTAAGGCCAACTGCGCCATCTCCAGCCGAAGCGCATCGTCCAACAAGTCAGCCTGTTGTTTCAGCGGGTTCTGGGGTGACACCATCAGCCATACCTCGTCCAGCCCGACCTGCTCTAACATAGCCTTAGCCAGTGCGACATGCCCCACATGAATGGGGTTGAACGAGCCTCCGAAGATGCCGACCTTCATGGTTTGAGATTTGAGGTTTAAGATTTGAGATTGAGGAAGTCCTGAAGCAGATGCAAGGCTTCCTGTTCTGCTGTATCCAAGTCATCATTGACTACAACTTGGTCAAACTGCGGAGCAAACGTCAGTTCGTACTCAGCCTTGGCCAAACGGTTCTCGATGGCCTCTGGCGTATCTGTACCACGGCCTTCAAGGCGACGACGCAGTTCCACTACCGACGGAGGCTGAATAAAGAGGCTTAGCGCACGGTCACCATAGAACTTCTTGATGTTCACGCCACCTTTCACATCAACGTCGAACACCACATTCTGACCAGCTTCCAGCTGTCGTTCGACCTGCTGTTTCAGCGTTCCGTAAAAACGACCTGCATACACTTCCTCATACTCTAGGAACTCATCATTGGCGATTTTATTTCGGAACTCCTCTTCGGTCAGAAAGAAATACTCTACTCCGTTCTGTTCCGTACCCCTCGGCTCACGTGAGGTACAGGAAATAGAAAAGTATAAGTTGAGCTCCGGATGCTCTTTCATCAGCCAGTTGACGATGGTGCTCTTTCCACTACCACTGGGAGCACTAACGATAATCATTTTTCCTTTCATCTCTCTCAATTCGTGAAATTCGTGTATTTCGTTGTCTAAAAAATCAAAGGGCATTCAGCACCTGTTCTTTGATCTGCTCCAGTTCGTCCTTCATCTTCACCACAATGTTCTGCATTTCTGCCTGATTCGACTTCGAGCCGGTGGTGTTAATTTCACGTCCCATCTCCTGAGCAATGAAGCCCAGTTTCTTGCCCTGTCCGCCAGCCGGCTCCGCCATGGTCTCACGGAAGTAACGCAGATGGTTTGTCAGGCGCTGTTTCTCCTCGCTGATGTCCAGCTTCTCGATGTAATAGATGAGTTCCTGCTCCAGACGGTTCTTGTCGTAGTCAGCCTCTGGAATCTGCTTCAGGCCATCGATGATGCGGCCACGGATCTTCTCCACGCGCTGCTGCTCCCACGGCTCAATGTCGTGAAGTAGTTGTTCGATGTTGTCAATCTTCTCCCTGAACTTACGCTCTAAGGCAGCACCCTCCTGACGGCGGAAATCGACCAATGCCGTAAGCGCCTCTGTCACAGCGCCGCGAGCTACAGCCCACTCCTCATCACTCAACACTTCCGTCTCCGTCTTTGTCAGCACGTCGGGCATACGTGTCAGCGTGTAGATCCAGTCTTGGGGTTCAGGAATGCCGGTCTTGGCGGCAATGTCTTTCAGCTGGTAATAGTAGTTCTCCATGAGGGCACCGTTTATAGGCGTGGCATCCACTACGGTGTCTTTCTCTATCCAAATACTGAAATCGACTTTCCCTCGTAACAGGGCTTCGCTGACCATCTGACGTA
>JAEEGG010025075.1_pt1 | contig 11508 bp, 7 predicted proteins | sample 9134161 | NCBI WGS metagenome assembly JAEEGG01 (sample SAMN16246543, study PRJNA631951) | gut metagenome | biome: gut microbiome; feature: rumen; material: CR-attached | host: Bos | place: Iran: Karaj | collected 2018-10 | reverse complement strand
TCGGGATGATCTTCACGTCACGGTCGGCACGACGGTGGTTGTATTCCTCCTTGATGGGCACCACGCCACGCTTGCGATCGACGGTCGCCACGGGCGTGTCGCCGATGGTACGGAAGGTGCTACGATAGCTGGAGTGCATCTTGCGCACACGGGTGCCGCGATGTAGGAAACCGTATTCATCAGAAGTGGGGCCAAACATACACACCATCACTTCGGCCACGTCGCCGTGACCGGCAGCGGTCATGGCATGCATCAGGTTCAAGGCGGCATCGGACGAGGGACGGTCCGAGGAACGCTGCGAGCCCACCAGCACGATGGGCACCGGCAGGTTCTGGCACATGAAGGTCAGGGCGGCAGCGGTATGGGCCAGGGTGTCGGTACCATGGCCGATGACGATGCCGTCGATGCCGTTCTGGATCTCCTCGCCGATCTTCTTGGCCAGGGCGATGTATTCCTTGGGCGACATGTTCTCGGAGAACACGGCGAACACCTTCTCGGTATCGAGGTTGCAGATGTCGGCCAGCTCGGGCACGGCGCCATAGAGCTCACCTGGCGAGAAGGCGGGGATGACCGCACCGGTGCGGTAGTCCAGGCGGGATGCAATCGTACCGCCCGTGCCGAGCAGCTTCACGTGGGGAAGGCCCTCGGTGTAAGGGAATTCCTTCTCGGGGATGTGATAGTTGGCTTTCTTGTAGTCGGTCTCCTTCATGCTGGTGATGGTGCTGACATCCACACCGATGTTGTAGCCTGTATTGACCTTCATGACGATATGCTGGTCGTCTTGGAAGGCGGCTCGCGGCAGGATGGTGCCTTTGAAGAGTCCGCCCGTGGTCTGGCACTCGGCCTGGCTCCACACGCGGCAGTTGTATTTCTTGAGCACCTCAAGGGCGGCGCCCCAATAACCCTGGAAAAAATCTTCAGCCATAACTTTTTATTTTTGTGATTATTAATTAATTATCTTTTTAACGCATTATAATCAGTTTTCCACTAAGAACATCATCCCCACAACGCACGGTGTATCCATAAACACCTTGAGATAGGTTTTCCAGAAGCACTTCCTTGCTGCCTTTTTCTCCCTCCAAAACAACAGATTCAACCTTAATGCCTAAAGTGGTTACCAGTTCTAATAAGGCTTGCTGACATCCCTCAGGTAGTGTATAATTGACACGCACCTGAGAAGAAGTCGGATTTGGCATCAAGACAACATTAAAGCCTTTGGAAACGGGCACCTTGTTATTTTCCATGATAGCGTTGTTCTTGGCAATGGTGGGAAGCGTAGGACACGAGTAGGATCTGTTAGGATTTTCTGAAATATGATCCATAATGGCCAAAGCCATCGATTGAGGAAAACCGAGACCGTTCTCGGCAAGGTTTTCGACCAAATTACGCTCGCTATCAGACAATTGACAAACCGTGCGATGTGTTTCAAAAAGCGTCTTATAAAGGTTAATCAAAAGCATGTATTGGGCATGGGCTTCGAGATCATCCCCTTCCAAATCATATTGATGGGGTAGTTTTTCAGCAAGTTGAGTCGCTTTAACAAAGTCACCCTCATGCATGAAAGATGCTATGCACACACGATCGGCACTTATATCGCTAAGATTACTCAACCAAGTACGCAATTCTTCGGGGTTAGAGATCGTGTCGTGAAGGTCGCTACGTACGATGTCGCCCGCAGCGAGATAGCGTTCATGCCAGTCGCTAGACGACTGGTATATTTTTCTCAACTCATTCTTTTCATCCTCATCCTTGACCACGACGCCATAATGCGATGCACATCTGTTATGGTTACTTGTAGCGTTTGCGCTCACACCATAAAGCAATGAGTTGGATGGGATTTCGTCTGGATCGCCATTGTAGTACCAATAGTTTACCATGTATTCACCATCATTATAAAAATGGAAAAGGCTTCCATCGAAAGTATTTCCAACGGCTTCTGTTGACGAGCCTTGGTTGGGGTGGATTCCACCATTGCCTCCATCTTTTTGCACACAGAAATCAATGTTATTACCATTATTATGATTGCAGCTATAGATAAGGCCTGCGTTTACATTTCCCGGAGAGAACTCACCTGTGCTTGTGGCATTCCGTCCCTTAGCGTAATTACCGCAGCTAAGACTATTAAAGCTGTTGAGGTAAACTTCATTGCCACCTTCGCAATTGAACACGCCAACACCATAATCTTCGCTTTTCTTTTTCCTACCAATAAAAACATTCTCTTCTACACAAAAACCACTTACCTCATTCAAATAGACTCCGAAGCAACAATTATCCTCACCATATACAGTAAAACGATTTCTTAGAATAGTGGCATATCCAGTATTGTGTGCAAAAACACCTCGTTTGTTGTTTGAAAATATGGCATCTTTTACACCAAAGGTATATGGTACAGAAACGTCACTAACAGAATGTACAGCATCATAAAAGCCCATGAAGCTGGAACGTATTATATATTCATCTGGACAAACATGGTTATAAAATCCCATATTAGTATTACAAATCGCCTCAACAAAGAAACCCGCATCAAATGCGTTTATCCCAAAGCATGATGATGAGATGTTTTGTGCGTTGTCACTACAAGAAAAACGGCATCCTTTAAAGGTGATTCCGTTTACATGATCCAATTCAACATGCTCATAAAAAGTCTCAGTTCCCAAATAATTGCCATTGATAGAAAAGGTACAATTGATGAAACTACTATTATAGTTTGATTCATGCTCTAACAACGGGTTCCAATTACTGTAGTATTGAGCGTGAACCGCCTTGGCGTTGTTAATAAAAACAGCACTATCGGCATGAACGATTCCTCCGCTGGTACCTGAGACACCAGGACGACAGAGTTCCACGGCGCATACAGCATTCTCGATAGTAGCTCCGTTCAATAGCTCAAGCTGACCTTGAGCACAAACGCCACCAATGGTAAACTGATTCATATCGCTATTACCCCACACTTCTATGCCTTGCCACATATTGTCGTTACAGGAACAAGTCAATCTACCTCCGTCAATGATAAGCTTTCCCCCTGGGTGGACAATGATTTTTCTATTGATGTCCATGTGGATTTTTGAAGTAATTGTTAGGATTGCGTTCGAATCTATCTCAATATTCCCACGGATGAATCCGCCGTTGTTCCACGTTTCCACACTGGTTATCCTTATTGTTGTTGTATCCCCCTGAAGATCACAGTAGTTGATGCAATCATAGTCCAGACCATAAGGTCCAAGGGTCGGGTCTGAATCGTCACAATCGCGCTCATCAGGACAGTCGGGACAAGTCGCTGGCTTGGGTCCTATTCCCCAATTATAATAGCCATCTCCGTCTTTATCTTCACAGATAACATCATCGTCGTTAAGCATTTGTGTTTCTGGAGTAACAAGTTTATACAACCCATATAGATTATTGATGTCTTGTGTAAATATATAAGCATAACCCCCATCCCCCCAATTAGTGCCCATACTATTCTTGAAAAGCCAACATGTTTGCCCTATATATGGACTGTTTGGTTGGATGGTCATATTAGTTAAAGGATATTGTTCACCACTATATACATTATCTCCCTCTTTCAATGTTTTAAAGCCAATTATCGACATAAAATGATGTAAACTAAACAATCCGCCACAGACGGGACCGTTTTCTATTACAGCTTTTTTAATATTGTCAACACTTTTTTGTATTAGACTATAGTTATTGAACGAAACAGTCTCTAAAGGGTTACTACAAACATTTCCACAAGGAATATTTGGTGGATCCTGCCCCATGTACGGAAAACAGCTTTCCACAACTACCCCTTGGTTTGCAATAAAAGCCACAGAAGTACTAATATTGCCATCAAAACATATTCCATTGTTTCCTCCGCTACAAGAAGCCACATGTTGTTCAGAAAGATCGTAATCGATAGACTGGTTAAAATACAAATTAACTGATGATTCAGCAACACTTACCGGACAAAACACCCAACAATGATTACAATCTTGCTCTTTAGGCGGGGTCATCCAGTTTCTCCCGTGTCTATTTCTCCAATCGAACTCGTCCACATAGTTTGATGTGACCGTTGTCCTACTTTGAATGGAATCTGTTCGGACCTCAAATATGCCTCCTTTATAGTACTCAAAGCCTTGAAGGTTAGGTATTTCATGTTCTTCGTTCTTTGGTAGCATATATTTGCGTTGGTCATAATATAATTCTGAAACCGTAGTAGACCCGGCATACCAAAGACATCTTTCTTCTTTTATTCTTTGGTTCAACGATGCAAGCAATATTGAATCCTGTAGTATTTTTTGTTTTCTTTTGTCCTTGTCGAATTGTTCCTTGTCCAATTCACAAGGTGTTATTGAATAGTTTACCCGATCCAAATAGCATTCGCCATTATGGATCTCAACTCTTACAACGACATTCGAAAGATTGTAAAGCATATTTGATTCGTAGGTATAATCCTCGATGTGATAAGGAGTGTTAAGACCGTTCAATGGATAATAGGCCTCGTAAACCAAATAATCTTGTTCATGTTCTAGATCAGATAACAGAATCCTGATATACCCTTCGTAACTATAAAGTTTAAAATCAGCTGTTACTGAAAGACCAGAAATGGAACCGTTTGTGATCGAATAGACCAATCCTGAGGAATAGAAGGTGCTGTCTATTTCCATCCCGATGATTTTTAAATCTGAACCAAATTGGTTAATCGAAAATAAGTTATTCTGACCATAACTGAAAATTGAAAAAGAAAACACAATGGCTAGTAAGACAATTCTTATAGTTTTCATTTTAAAACAAACCTTTCATGAACGATTCGAGAATTTGTTATTATCTGGGCGATATAAATGCCTTTGGGGTTGTCGGCAAGCCAAATATCACAATGGTCATCATGGGTGTCTGATTCATGCACCGTTTTCCCTGAGATCTCAATAATACGGATTCGTTTACCCCCCATCAAAGCCTCCGAAAACTCGATACGCAGCAAACCATCACCCATTGTTCTGACTGTCACCAATGCCGATTCAGAATTATCATCGACAACCAAAACTTCGTAATCGCAGTCAACGTTTGATGTGATCAATGGAATGCCATTTTCAGTGTAACAACGGATGGGGCCGTTAGTGCACGAAGACAGGCCTTCTGATGTTTCAAATGGAAAAACGGAATAGTCCATGCCGATTCCATTGATGATGTTGTTGAAATACAAATTATCATGGTTTGTTGGGACCGTCCTAAACACATATCTACAACTTCCATCCGCAAAAAAAGTGTAAGACAGTTGCTGAACATAGATGGTGTCCTCGTATTTCGGTGCGTACCACCATTCACCAGGCTTTTTCCCGAAGTCATAGAGCAGATAGCGTTCTCCGTTTTCTACCTCAAACACCTGTTTCCCTTCCTGGGAGATGTAGTGGTATTCCGTGTAGGGGTTGACTTCGCCGTAACAGTCAAGATTCTGGAAAAGTTCTATCTCCTTGCATTCCCAGCCGTTGATTTCCACCATCCCGATCGAACGAAACCTATCGTAAGTAACGCCAGTGGGCTCCCCTCCTTCATAGTACAGCCGTTCATAGTACCATTCGGCTCCTACTGGCGCAAATTCAACAGTCGTGTTATCAACCATACAGGTATTATATTCCGAATCCATATAAAGCAGTTCACCCTCTTCATGATAGCAGAGAAGCTTATGTTGGGTTCCACCACCACAATTCGTGCAATGGCAACTGTTAAGCAAACCTTCGGTGGCTCCAATCCCCTCAATCCAAGTGTTAAGCCATCTCCATTCTGCTGGAAATCCATCGTTGCTTTTGGAACTCACATAATAAACTCTCCTTTCTGCTCCGGCAATGTATTGAGTGGTGATGGAATCGATGCGAATAGTGACAATAGCGAGTGGATTAGGTGATTGTGCATACCGCATTAAAACCGTATCGTTGACATTCATGCTGAAGTCATATAGTAAATAAACCGTATCTTGGTCGATTGGCTGGTAAAACACCTTACCTTCAGGTTCTTCCCTGATTAGTCCATAAAGCGAATAGCTCTCTGTGGTACCATGCCAATACAGAGTTTCTGAAGATAATTTCCGCATGACTTTTTTGTAATGCGTGTCATTCACCAAAGTATCTCCCTCAAGTTGGAGACTTTCTGTAATGCAGTCGAAAGGAGGTTGTGATAAATTAAACCACACAACATTCCATTCTGCGTCATCCTTGACCAAAGGCAGAAAATCCTGTGCCTTCGCCATCACAGACAAAGTCAAAAAGAAAAGAAGAAGTATCTTTGTGGTAATGTGTTTCATCCGAAATAACCCATTCTGTTTTTACTTAATAGCTTTAGCTAGCTCTTTCAAATCAATATTACCCACGGCTTCACGCAGCTGGCCCATGATCCAGTTGCGTTTGTTGACGGCGGCGTGGAACTTCTTGTTGGGGATGTAGGTTGACATCAGCTTCTCGAGCTTCTTGTTGATGGTGTCCTCCGAAGCGCGGCGGAAACCGATGGTGCGAATCACTTCTTTCATGTAGAGCGATGCGTCGTCAACCAGGACGGGAGCCATGTTCCAGGCCAGGCGGTAGTTGAGCTTCTCCTTTTTCAGGAAGGCGAAGAGCTTATACAACGTGTCGCCGTTGAACTGCGACTGCGGGTTCTTGCACATGAGGTTCTTGAGGCGCATGCCCACGAAGCAGCCCAGCATGTGTCCGTCAACACCAAGTTTCTCAACGATGTCGTTCATGGCCGGGAACCAGTTCCTGGCGAAGATGTAGGTGAAGCAGTCTTGCGGCACCTTCCATTCCTTGAGTTGGTTGTAACGGTCGATGATCTCGGTGGGCAGCTCTTTCTTGATGGCCTCTATCTCCTTGGGATCCAACGGGATGGGAGCCGAGTCGGTGTCGGGATACATACGGTCGGCACCGGGCAGCACGCGCTCGAAGATGGTGATGCCGTTCGAGACGGCCTTACGGGTCTCCTTCGGCACGCCGTCGAAAGCCATCAGGCAACGTTCCTCGATGGTCTCAATGGCAGTGGGCATGTCGTTTTCGGGACCCCAGACCAGGATGAGGGCATCGTCTTCGGTAGCATGGACCTTCTTGCCCAGCCTATGCCAGGTGGAAGCCTCCAACACGGGCACCAAACGCTCGCTGTGCAGCATGTTGGGATGCTCGAGGCAGGCGATGACTTTCAGGCGCTCGGCAATCTCGTCGGCGAACATCTTGCCCGGCTGGGTGAAGTGCGAGAGCACGCCACGGAAGCCCGGTAGTTTCACCACTCTCATGGCGAGGGGCGGGTTGGGGATGGAGAAATCGAAGAAATCCGTCCTCGTCTTGATGCCTTCCAGACGAACGTCGGCCACTTCGACCTTCCAGTTGCTCTTCTTCAGTTTCTTGTTGAGCTTTTCGGCCAACTTCACCAGCGACCACTGACGGTAGCACTCGTTGTGCGACAGTTCGGGGATCCACTTGGCGTGCTGGACACCCTTGATCTCGATACGGGTGCCGCCTTTGCAGCTCACGTTGACGTCCTGACGGCCGGCGCCCATGCCTGTGCGGACCAGGCCAGTGCTACGTCCGAGGAAGCGGATATACTCGCAAGTCTCCATAAGCTCTTCGGGGTTCTTGCAGTCGGGGTAGGTCACGGTCTCGATCAACGGCACGCCCAGACGGTCGGTCTGGTAGATACGACGGTGTCCGATGTCGCTGATCTCGCGGCAGGCGTCCTCCTCGATGCTCAGCTGGATGAGGCGGATGTTCTTCTTGGGCATCTTGAGCAGGCCTTCCACACCGACGATGGCGGTACGCTGGAAGCCCGTCGGGATGGAGCCGTCGAGATACTGCTTACGGGTGATGTGCACCTCGCCCACGATGTTGAGGTTGGAGCGCAGCGCGATGACGATGGCGTTATGCAAAGCCTCTTTGTTGATGGGGAACGGCGGGGTGTCGTCGATGTCGTAGGTGCAAGCCGTCTGGTTCTTGATGCGATAGACGATCTCTTTCTTCGTCTTGAACTCCATCAAGGCAGTGCCATCGTACTCGCCCAGCTCGGAGAGCGTGGGGCGCATGTGACGGATCAGCTCGGCGTCGTAGTCATCAAACTTGTTGAACTTTCCTGCGGGGCAGTGACAGAACAGCTTCTCTTTGGTCTTGATCTGTTGGTGTACTTCCAGTCCCGACATAAACCCGATGCGGTTGTAGTCCCTCTGGGTGGCTTTCTTGCGCTCCACGTAGCCGACCTCTTTCTTGGTCTGTTCGTAGTTCGCTTTAGGGTCGAAATTTGTGCTCATATGTTTATATGTTTAATTTTCCGTTTTCCGTTTAAAACAATCGGCTAAATTAGGAAAAAAACCATTTAAAAATCCCTATTTTTGCAAAAATTTTCATCCCATGGAAGACAACTACCAACTCATTACCAAGACCGTGGCTGGACTGGAGGAAGTGCTTGCCGCCGAAATCAGGAACTTGGGCGCCAAAAACGTCAAAGTGATGCACCGCGCCGTCATCTGCGAAGGCAACAAGGAGATGATGTACCGTCTCAACTATAATGTGCGCACCGGCCTGAAGGTGCTGAAGCCTTTCAAGACCTTCTTCGCCAAGAACCCCGACGAGCTTTATAAAAAAGTGCAGGAGATACAATGGTGGGACCTTCTGAGGACCGACCAGACCTTCTGCGTCGACGCGGTGACCAGCGGACACTACTTCACCCACTCGCAATACGCCGCCTTGAAGATGAAAGACGCCATCGTCGACCAGTTCCGCGACGTGATGGGACCCCGTCCGAGCATCAACACCCTGAATCCTGACTTGCGAATAAATCTACATATCCGTGAAGATAAAGTCAGCATTCTTTTCGACAGCTCCAACGAGAGCCTGCACCACCGCGGCTACCGCAAACAGGTGGACAAGGCCCCGATGAACGAGGTGCTGGCCGCAGGTTTAATACAACTCACAGGATGGAAGGCCGACTGCAACTTCCTCGACTGCATGTGCGGCTCTGGCACCCTGCCCATCGAAGCGGCCATGTTCGCCATGAAGATCCCGGCAGGATACTACCGCCGTCAGTGGGGCTTCATGAAATGGGACGACTGGGACCCGGAACTGTGGAAACGCATCAAGCAGGAAGCCGACGATCAGATCTGCGAGTTCGACCATGAGATCTGGGCTTCGGACCGCTCTCCCAAAGCCGTGGCCATCGCCGAAGGCAACATCGCCAACGCCCACCTCCAACACGACATCCACCTGATGAAAAAGAACATGGAAGACCTGACTCCTCCCGAAGACGGAGGCATCATGATCATCAACCCGCCTTACGGCGACCGTCTCGAGGAGGACGACATCGACCAAGTCTACGAAAACATCGGCAACACCCTGAAACACAACTTCCAAGGCTATCAGTGCTGGCTCATCACCGACGACGCCGTAGCCCTCAAACACGTAGGATTGAAACCCACCACAAAAATCCCAGTTTGGAATGGCCCGCTAGAGTGTCGTTTCGTGAGATTTGACATCTTTGGAGGAAGCCTTAAAGAGTGGAAAGTGGAAAGTGGAAAGTGGAAAGATGAATAAACCTATGAAAGAAAGTGTGTTACAGGAAAAAAGCTTGGCTTTTGCTGTGAGAGTGGTTCGCTTTTACAGATATCTTTGTGATGAAAAAAGAGAATATGTTTTAAGCAAACAGATTCTTCGAAGTGGTACTGGTATTGGTGCTAACGTTAGAGAAAGCCGGAATGCTCAATCTCCCGCAGATTTTATCACCAAACTGACCATCGCTCTAAAAGAAGCCGATGAAACGCAATATTGGCTTGAATTGTTGAACTTATCAGACTATATTACTCCAGAAGAATTTCAATCTCTTAATAACGACCTCACTGAATTAGTAGCAATGCTTACTTCTTCTATTAAAACTATTAAAGGGAAAAACTCAAAAAAGTAAACTTTCCACTTTCCACTTTCCGTTTTCCACTTAATTAAACTGATTCATCGTCCGGTCCGGTCCCTGCACCACGAAGCTCTTGATCGCTTCGACGGCTTTATCGACGGTTTCGTCCACGATGGGTTCCTCGGAGGGTTTCCATTGACCGAGGACGAAGTCGATTTGGTGGCCACGTGAGAAGTCGTCGCCGATGCCGAAGCGGAGGCGGCAGAAGGCGTTGGTGCCCAGTTTCTCGATGATGTCGGTAAGCCCGTTATGTCCGCCGTCGGCGCCTTTCTTGCGCATGCGGATGGTGCCCACGGGCAGGGCGATGTCGTCGTTGACGACGAGGAGGTTCTCGATGGGAATCTTCTCTTGATCGAGCCAGTATTTCACCGCCTTGCCGCTGAGGTTCATATAGGTGGTAGGCTTGATCACCACGAGGGTCTTGCCTCGGTATTTCATCTCCGCCACCTGGGCCAGGCGGCTGGTGGTGAAAGTAGCCTCAAGGTCCTTGGCCAGGCGGTCGGCGATGCGAAAGCCAGCGTTATGCCGGGTATTTTCATATTCGGCACCGATGTTTCCAAGACAGGCGATGAGGTATTTCATATTAACAATGTAGAGACGTAGCGTGCTACGTCTCTACGTGATTATTTCAGAATAAATGATTATTCCTCGGTCTCGTCGGCAGCGGCAGCGGCGCCACGGGCGGCACGCACTTCCACGATGACTTGGTAACCGGGGGTCACAAAGGTGACACCTTCGATGTTCAGGTCACGGACCTTGATGGAGTCGAGGATGTTCAGGTTGCTGATGTTGACGGTGATGACCTCAGGAAGATCCTTGGCAAGACCGCAGACTTTGATCTTGCGAATGGCTTGTTTCAGCTTACCACCACGGAGCACGCCGGGGGCTGAACCTTCGATGGCGAGAGGCAGCACAACGGTGATGGGCTTGTCTTCCTTCACCAGGAGGAAGTCGGCATGCAGCACGTTGTCGGTCACAGGGTGATACTGCACATCTTGGAGGATGGCGTCGTACGACTTGTCACCGATGGTGATGTTGATGATGAAGGTCTCAGGGGTGAAGAGGATCTTCTTGAAATTCTTGGCCTCGGTAGCGAAATGGATCTGCTCGTCGCCGCCATAAAGGACGCACGGCACCAATTCAGACTTACGCAAAGCTTTAGCATCTTTTTTCCCTACGTTCTCGCGAAGAGAACCGCTCAATGATACTGTTTTCATGTAATTAAGAATTAGTAATTTATAATTAATAGATAAAGGTTAGTTTTCCGTTATTTAAACAAAGAGCTGATGGATTCATAGTTTTCGATTCTGTGGATCACGTCGGCGAAGAGGTTTGCTGTGCTGACCACTTTGATTTTCTTGGAGGCGTCTTTCGGCAGCGGGATGGAGTCGGTGACGACCACTTCGCTGAACACCGAGTTGTCGAGACGTTCCATGGCGGGACCGCTGCACACGGCGTGGGTGGCGAAGGCGCGGACGCTCTTGGCGCCGTTGTCCATCATCAACTGACCTGCCTTTACAATGGTTCCAGCCGTATCGATGATATCGTCCAAGATGATGACATTCTTGTCCTTCACATCGCCGATGAGGGTCATGCTCT
>JAEEGG010025072.1_pt1 | contig 11508 bp, 9 predicted proteins | sample 9134161 | NCBI WGS metagenome assembly JAEEGG01 (sample SAMN16246543, study PRJNA631951) | gut metagenome | biome: gut microbiome; feature: rumen; material: CR-attached | host: Bos | place: Iran: Karaj | collected 2018-10 | reverse complement strand
CAGCACGTACATCGTCGAGTAAGGTCCACGGAGGAAGGGGGCGATGCCAGCGGCATAGTTGAGGTGCTCCATGCCTTCGAGGTCTTTCTCGGTGTAGGCAGGCTTCACCATGATGTGTTCAGAGGTCTCCCAAGGCTCGCCATTCGGCAGGATGAGGCCGCTGTGCTTAGGTATAGCGTTGATGTTGATGTTTTTATAGTTGGGTTTCATTGTTTTCTCCTTTCTCCCCACACTGCGCTTTGCTTATGTGGGGTAATTGAGGTTGCGCCTCTTCAAGGCGCTTAAACCTCATCACTAATTATTTTGTTATACCTAATTGCTTTTGGAACTCCGTTAAGGTCTCAAGCACATTGCTCTTGACGTGGATGAAATACTTCAGGCCAGCCTCTTTGAGGATGTCGGCGGTGCCTTCGGGGTTACCGGCGAGCACCACGATGGTGTCATTCTTCAACTCCTCGAAGATCTTGAGGGCGTTGCCTTCGCCGTATTCCTCATCTGACGAGCAGATGACCAGAATCTCGGGCTTCACCTCGCGGGCGGTGGCGATGCCTTCGTCCAAGGTCTTGAAGCCTGGGTTGTCGACGACTTGGAAGCCGGCGCAGGCGAAGAAGTTGGAGGCGAAGTTAGCGCGAGCCTTGCGCATGGCGAGGTTGCCGTAGGTGAACATCCAAGCCACGGGACGCTTGTTGTCCTGAGCATAGACATCGGTGGCGAAACGCAGCTTCTCGAACTGCTGTGCAGCGCGGAAGGTGACGATGGTCTCGACCTCGGCCTTCTCATCGCGGCGGTCGTCGGCCTCGAAGACCCAAGCCTCGGGCGTGAACTTCATCGTCTCGGTGAAGTTCGGGAACTGGTTGGTGCCCAAGATGGTCTCGCGGCGGGTGGCCACGTTGCTGAACTTCTTGGCGGCGCTCTCCTTGATGAGGCCTTGGATCATGCCCTTGCGGACAGCTTCGAGATAACCGCCTTCATCTTGGATCTTGTTGAACAACTCCCAAGCGGCCACGGCCAGGCTCTCGGTGAGGTTCTCGATGTAATAGGAACCTGCGGCGGGGTCGGCCACCTTGTCGAAGTGGGCCTCTTCCTTGAGGATGAGCTGCTGGTTGCGGGCGATACGGTCGGCGAAGTCGGTGGGGATTTCAAACGGCGTGTCGAACGGCATCACGGTGAACGAATCCACACCACCGAGGACGGCAGACATGGTGCCCGTGGTGGTGCGCAGCATATTGACATACGCATCGTAGAGGCTCATGCCCAACTCTGCGTTGGTAGCGTGGATGTGCATTTTGCAGGTCCCTGAGCCTGTCGAAGGGCCGTATGCATTAACAATATTCGCCCACAGCAGGCGATAAGCCCTCATCTTGGCCAACTCCATGAAGTAGTTCTGACCCACAGCGAGGTTGAAGCGCATCTTGGGTGCAATCTCGTCGATGGTCAGGCCTTTTTCGGTGAGCTTGTCGAGGTACTCGGCACCCACGGCGAGAGCGAAGGCCATTTCTTGAACGATGGTAGCACCAGCGTTAGTAAATACATGGCCGTTGACACCGATGGTGTCGAAGCCAGGCATCTCGGCTTTCACCATGATGTAGCCTAACTCCATATCAGTGCTTTCGGTCACGTACCACACGCCGCGACGCAGATAGCGCGTCAGCGGGTCATAGTTCAATGAACCCTTGATGTCCGGAATCTTCGACAACATCTCCAACAACGGCAAGTGGTACTTGTTGTTGTAGAAGTTGATCTCCACAGCCTTCTGGTCGATGCCGTTGAGCAGGGTCGAGATGGCGATGGTGTCGTAAGGCTTGTCGTACTCTAACTTGAAGCCGATGCTGTTGGCACCACGGCTGATGGCGTTGAGGGCAATCTTGTTGGCCTCGTGCACATCCTTCACGGTGATGTCCTGACGGACGAGCCACTCGTTGCCTTCGGGCTTGTTGCCACGGACGTATGGGAACTCGTTGGGTTTCTGACCCGTCCATGGGATGTCAGCCAGGTTCTCGGCACGGTAGTAAGGCCTTACGTTGAAGCCTTCGGCCGTACGCCAAACCAGTTTCTTGTTGTAATCTGCCCCTTTGAGGTCCTTCTCGATGACGGCTTCCCATTCTTCAGTCGTCACGGGTGGAAATTCTTCAAAGAGTCTCTTTTTTTCTTCCATGTTGTTGGTTTTAATTGATATTCTACTTTGATAATTATTCAGTGTTTTTGAGATAGAGCTTTTTAAAATGTGGCTGCTGGCTACTGGCTATTGGCTGCTGGCTACTGGCTATTGGCTGCTGGCAGTTCCATATAAAAGGAGGGTTAACCCATTTGTTGAGATTGCCAGAAGCCAGAGGCCAAATGCCAGAAGCGTATCGAATAATTAGATTTCATTGTAACAGTTTTTTCAAAGTTCGTGGGGCACGCGCCGACCAATACTCCATATTGCGGGAGGAATGAAGGTCGGAGCCTACCAAGTTATAATAGTCATGCTTGAGCATCCAATGGGCTTTGTCCTTGGCATCTGAGCCATAGGCACCGGCCAAAGATGAAAGGTTCAACTGAAAATGTATATCCTTGTTCTTCAAATCTGTATAACGTTCATGACCCATGTAAACATAGCGTTCTGGATGCGCCAACACGGGATAATACCCATTATGCTTGATGCGAAGCAGAATCGAGTCCATATCCATAGGGGGCGTGAAATAGGAGGTCTCCACCAAAAGTTGGTTGCCCACCTCCCCCAAGGGCAGCAAGTCGCCTTGACTCAGCCTTTCCTCAAAAAGCGCATCCATCATGTACTCTGCCGCAAGATGCAGCTTGATGGGACCCTGATAAGCCTCACAAAGTTCGGCAAAACGCGCTCGTAAGGCCTCTGTCATATTGGGGATGTCTTCCATCACGTGAGGGGTACACCACACTTCTGCAATGCCCAACTGCTCGTATCGCTCCAACACTTTCAGCGAAACTTCCATCTTCTTCACGCCGTCGTCCACACCCGGCAAAATATGGGAATGGTGGTCAGTGAAACCGTTGAGCAAAGAAGAAATCTTAGGGAATAACATAAGCGCTTCTCACCAATTATTCTGCATCTTCGTGATAATATCCGCTTTTGCCGTCGGCATGGTAACCATATTTACCGCCGTACTTGTAGCCGTACTTGTAACCATAGCCTAAACGGTAGCCATAGCGTCCATCGTTGCCAGTGGCGCCATTGAGGACCAGACACATATTCTTGAACTTGTGCTGGGTATAGATGTTCTCCAACTCGGGAACCAAACTGCGTTCCATCAGGCCGACACGAACCACAAAGATAGTGCGGTCGACATACTTGTTGATGATTTGCGGGTCGGCCACGATGTCCACGGGAGGACAGTCAATCAGCACATAATCGTAATCCTTTCTGAAACCTTCGATCAACGCACCAAAACGCTCGTCTTCCAGCAACTCTGTCGGGTTGGGTGGGATGGTACCCACGGGCAAGTAACTCAAAGTGGGATAGTCATTACTCGGCATGACGAGTTGTTCTATATTTTCTTCCTGTCGGGCAAGGTAGTCGGTGATACCTTTCTTGGGCGAGAAGATATAAGCCGACAGGGAGGCATGGCGCAAGTCACCGTCAATCACCAGCACTTTCTTTTCCTTAATAGCCAAGGCAATGGCAGAGTTGATGCAAATAAAGGACTTTCCTGATCCGGGGTTAAAGGAGGTGAACATGAAGACATTGGAAGCATTGTCCTTGCTCATAAACTCCAAGTTGGTGCGGAACACACGGAAAGCCTCGTTGACGACATTACGGCTGCCTTTTTTCACCACCGCACCATCCGCAAAGCCTTGCTTGACATCCAGATCTTTCTGCTCTTCACGCTTCTTTTTGGCTTCTTTCTTCTTTTTCTTTTGGTCAGCCGAACTGTAAGCCAAAGGTATTTCACCCGCAAACGGCATAGAGAGCTCTTCCAAATCCTTACGACCACGAATAGTAGTATTAAACTGTTCTCTCAAGAAAAGAATAAGTGCGGGGATAGCCAAACCGAGCGCCAAAGCTATCAATCTGATCCTGGATCCATTTGGTCTGGAAGGACCGGATGAACCATGGGGCTGTTCAACGACTCTCGTGTTATAGGCCGTGAAAGCCTGCGTCAATTGGTTCTCCTCACGTTTCTGGAGAAGGTAGAGATAAAGGGCCTCTTTCACCTTCTGCTGACGTTCCACCGAAAGCAGGTATTTGGCCTGACTGGGGTTGGCCGCAAGACGTTGGTTGATTTGGCGTTCAGTACCCTGCAAGCTGGCCAACTGGTTGTTGAGCGTCACCAATTGGTTGTCGATACTGGCAATGATGGCTTGACGCATATCCGCAAGGCTTTCATCCAAGTCGAGCACCAAGGGGTTTTCCTCACTACTGTTAGCCACCAAGCTGTTGCGGCGAAGCATCATCGTGTTATAAGAGTTGATCTGACTCTCGATATTACTGCTGTTGACGCCCGAATTCACTGGCAATAACTGGTCCTTCAAGGTCTCATTGCTCAACATCTTCCGGATATAGCTGGTAATGGAAATCTGGTTGTTGATTTCCAAAATGCGTTTGCTTGTTTCAGAGTTTTGCGACAAGTAGATTCTAGAGACCGCTTCGACGTCGGGCAACAGGTTCTCACTCTTATAGGAAGAAATGTCGCTATCCACATTGCCCAATTCTTTTTCTATCAACTCCAGACGGTCGTCGATAAACATGGAAGTACTTACCATAACCTGGTTCTTGTCTTTCAACCAATTGTTGTTGTAGACAGCGATGAGCATGTTGATGAAATCATCGGCTCTTTTTGGAGAGATATCGTTAACGGAAAGGTTCATGACTTCCGCATTCTTGTCCACCAGAGAAACACTCAATTTACCGGCATAGCTTCTGGCCGCATTTTCGATACTGGAATGACTCACATGGATTACGTCAAACCCTGTTTCCTCACCTTCTCTTTCCTTAAGGTAGTCGGTGGAGTGTACACACATCAAGCCAATAGGCGTAGTGACGGTATCGCCAAATTTGGCCAAAACCTCACCCGACACTTCCATACCGTTAAGAACAAAATCTGAGAGCTTCACGCCTTTACCTTTATCCGAGATCTTCATGTCGAACGATGCCGATACATTGTCAAAGTTACCTAACAAATCCACCGTCGCAGGAAGAGAGTTGTCGTAAAGCAAATAAGGACGAAAACGACCATCTATCGTATAGTTCATATCCAAATGCAGAAGGCGCACAGCCTCTCGGATGTTGTCAATGGAGCTGAAGGTAATCAATTCGTTGACAATCTTTGCATTACCATTTATTACACCCACATCCGAAAAATCTACGACATCATAGCCTTCCTTATCCGATTTCACCAGCAATTTGGCGGTACGGGTATAGACTGGAACGGTCTTATGGAGATAGTAGGTCGCCAAACCTAAAGCCAACACTATGGAAATCAGGAACCAATACCAATGTGACAGGCAAAGATACAAAACGGCTTTCCAATCAATAGGTTTTCCTTCTTTTGACTCGTCCTGATCTACTAAAATTACTTCGTTTTGCATGATTGATTATTAAGTATCTGTTCAGAATTAAACTGTAATGTTTTTTGACTTAGGGACTTCGAGACTACGAGACTTCGGAGCTAAATCTTATGTCAATTCTTCATCATTAGCACCGAAACCGTAGTGGCCAAAGAGGCGAGCAAAGAGACCACGGAAATCCAGAAAGAGGCGGATTGCACCGTGTTGGCATTGACTGTCGACTGGTTGGCACGCTTTTTATTGGGCTCAACGTAGATATAATCATTTTGATGAATGTAATAAGCTGGCGAATGCTGCACATCGTTGAAAGAAAGCATGTCGACGGTGTAAGCGGTGAGCTTGCCCGAGGCATTGGGACGAAGCACCAACACATTGTCACGCTTGCCGTCGATGGTCAGGTCGCCCGCCATCGATAAGGCATCCAACAAGGTGATATGGTCACGTGTAATCGGGTAAGAACCCGGAGATCTCACCTCACCCATCACTGAAAACTTAAGGTTGACAAACTCCACGGTCACCACAGGGTCGTTGACCAGATTGCGGTCAATTAGCTCCGATTTGATGTAACCCGACAACTCATCACGGGTCTTGCCTGCTGCCTGCACCGCGCCCAATACCGGGAAATCAATGGTGCCATCAGCCTTGATGATATAGCCTGAGGTACCTTGAGAACTAGAAAATTGTTCAGTTTGCGATCCCAACACTCGTGCGGTATAGGGCAAATTGAAAAGCGCCGTCAATTCGGGCACCTTGGTGTTGACAATGATGGAAATCTTGTCTTCAGGGCGCAAACGAATCTCGGGAGTAGGTTGCTCGTTGATGTAAGTGGTTTGTTGCTCTTGGATATCCTGGAAATAGGTAATCCGCTTCGACATATCGCATGACGACAACACAAGCAATAGGGCAAAGAGAAACAGATGGTTTTTCAAAAACTTACGTTTGTTTTCGTGGTAAACAGGCATAGTATAAATAGCTTTAATTCATAATAATAGTTTGCGAACACAAGATGGTATTCGCGGTTCAAAGGTACAACAATTATTTGAATTGTAGGTTATTTTCGGAAAAATAACGTTTTGTATTTTGTAACCTATTGATACAAAAGCTCTTATATGGTTATAATAGGCTTCAGAAAGTATGTCATTCCAACGTTGGATAGTGCGATGGCGGGAATCTATGCTTTCTGGAGACGTCCATTAAGGTTTTTGTTTCTTGAACCGCCTCCTATAGATTCCATGCTCTCACACATGCCCACGTAGGAATGACATAGGAGGCTGGCTAGATGACATGGGAGGCTGGCATTTACCATGGGGTTCAAGCAGGCCTTTGAAGACATGTCATTCCCGCGGTGGGACGTGCGGTGGCATGGAATCTATGACTTCAAAGGCCGTACATTATGGTTTTTGCTTCATGAACCGCCGTGCATAGATTCCCTCTTCCCCACAAACCCCCGTTGGAATGACATGCCCGGCTGGCGGAAATGACATTGGAGGCTAGCATTTACCAAGGCTAAAACAGGCTTCAGAAAGCATGTCATCCCTGCGCTGGATCGTGCGGTGGCTTGGGATCTATGCTTGTTGAGGCCGGCCTAAAAGCTTTTGCCTTTTGAACCGCCTCCCATAGATTCCATGCTCACCCACATGCCCTCGTTGGAATGACATGGTAGGCTGGCATTTACTAAGGTAAAAGCAGGCCTCAACAGGTATGTCATCCCTACGCTGGCTTGCGCGATGGCTTGGGATCTATACCTGCTGAGGCCGTCCATTATGGGTTTTGCTTCTTGAACCGCCGCGCATAGATTGACTTCGTCGAATCTTCGATTTCCATGCCCACCCTCTTGTCAAAGCAGGAATGACATGCGCGGCTGGCTTTTATTATGGTTAAAGCAGGTGCTTGAAGCCATGTCATTCCAACGCTGGACCGTGCGGTGGCGGGAATCTATGGCTTCAAGCACCGTTATTAGAAGTTATTCTCGAACAAATCCTTTCTTTCAGGATTCATAGTATCTATCAGTTGCTCTTTTTCTGCTCTAGACAAACTCTTTATCTCCTTTTCTCTTACAATCGCTTGATCTATCAACCCGAAATCTTCATAATACACCAACTTATGGCACTTATACCTTGCCGTAAAAGCAGACCCACTACCTTCCTTATGCTCTCTAACTCGCCTGTCAAGGTTATTAGTGACACCTGTGTATAAGGCTCTGCCATTGGCACTTTGCATCATATATACCCAATAGGTTTTCATTTGTTACTTCTTTAATCGCCTCCCATAGATTATTCCTAATGTCCCGCTGCCCATAGATTCCCTCCTACCCACTATCCAACGTAGGAATGACATGCGCAGCGGGGCTTTGACATGGGAGGTTGGCATTTACCAAGGTTAAAGCAGGCTTCAGAAAGCATGTCATTCCCACGCTGGGCTGTGCGGTGGCTTGGGATCTATGCTTTCTGAAGCCGTTTATTAAGGTTCTTGCCTCTTGAACCGCCGCGCATAGATTCCTTGCCCACCCACTTGTCAACGCAGGAATGACATGCGCGGCTGGCGGAATGACATGGGAGGCTGGCGTCCATCAAAGTTAAAGCAGGCCTCAACAGGTATGTCATCCCTACGTGGGCCTGTGGGCAAAGGCTTGGGATCTATACCTGTTGAGGCCGTCCTTTATAGGTTCTTGCCTCTTGAACCGCCGTGCATAGATTCCATTCTCCCCGCTTGTCAACGCAGGAATGACATGGGAGGCTGGCGGAAATGACATGCGTGGCTGGCTGGAACGACACGGGAGGCTGGCATTCAGCGTTCAGCGCGCATGGGGTTGTGCAGGAAATCATCATACACCAAGCGGATGCCGTCTTCCAGTTCGGTCTTGTAGGTCCAACCAAGCGCCGTGGCTTTGCTCACATCAAGCAACTTGCGCGGCGTACCATTCGGACGGCTCGTGTCCCATTTGATCTCACCCTCATAACCAATCACTTTGGCCACCAATTCGGTCAAAGCCTTGATGGTCAACTCCTTGCCCGTACCTGCATTGACGGTCTCATTGCCACTATAATTGTTCATCAAGAAGACGCAGAGATTAGCCAAGTCGTCCACATAGAGGAACTCCCGCAAAGGGCTGCCATCACCCCAGCAAGTCACTTCCTTCAGCCCGTTGACCTTGGCTTCGTGAAAACGACGGATCAAGGCGGGCAACACATGGCTGTGCTCGGGATGGTAGTTGTCGTTGGGACCATAGAGGTTGGTCGGCATGACGGAAATGTAGTCAGTACCATACTGTCGGTTGAGGAACTCGCAGTATTTCAGGCCGCTGATTTTCGCCAAGGCATAGGCTTCATTGGTCTTCTCCAGCTCGCCTGTGAGCAGGCACGATTCTTTCATCGGCTGGGGAGCCATCCTCGGATAGATGCACGACGAGCCGAGGAACTCCAGCTTCTTGCAGCCGTTTTTCCAGGCCGAGTGGATGACGTTCATCTCAAGGATCATGTTGTCGTACATGAAATCGGCGAGGGCATTTTGGTTGGCGACGATGCCACCGACTTTGGCTGCGGCGAGGAAGACATATTCGGGTTTCTCCTCAGCGAAGAACTTCTCAACCTCATCTTGCCTAGTGAGATCAAGCTCTTTATGGGTTCTCAGCACCAAATTATTAAAACCTTGTCTCTGTAACTCTCTGACAATGGCACTTCCAACCATGCCTCTATGCCCGGCTACGTATATCTTGCTGTCTATATTCATGTCTTTTCTTTGTTATTTATTATCTAACCGAACGTATCCGAATTATCCGAATTGTTTTTCTTCAACCATTATAGTATAACCATTCGGGAATATCTCCTTGATATCTTAAGTTTTTCACTTTTTCAAATCCTTTACCCACAACAAAATCATCCACATTAAAATTGATTAAATAGCCCAATGGTAAATTGGTTAAATGAAGGTAATTGGACAATTGTTTGTAATGAATGCTCTCGAAGGCAATGACAGATTTAAGTTCTAAAACTAGAATATCTTCTACTAAAATATCCATGCGAAAACCCAACCCGAGATCCACACCTTCGTAAGCAACTTCAATAGGAACTTCGCTCTCAGCTTCAATACCTTGATTATCTAATTCTATCAGCATCGCTTTTTGGTAAACCGACTCAAGCAAGCCTGGACCCAGTTTGGAATATACCTTCATAGCACAACCTATCGTCCTATATGCCAGAGTCTTGCTTTTTTTCTTTTCTTCTTCTCGCCATTCAGCTAGCAAATCCATAGTTTTGTTTTTTATTGTCTCTAACTTTATTGTCTCTAACCGAACGTATCCGAAAAGATCCGAAAGCCTATTTCTGATTATTTCGGGTCTATTCGGTTTGAGACTCTTCTAACTATTTCAGGTCTGTTCGGTTAGAGATTATTCTTCTATGTGTGCTTTCAAATATAGCTTCTTCACGAAGCGCATGTCATGCTCGACCATGATCTTGACGAGGTCTTCGAAGGACGTCTTGCGCGGATTCCAGCCAAGGAGCGTCTTGGCCTTGGTGGGGTCGCCGAGCAGCTGTTCCACCTCAGCGGGACGGAAGAAACGGGGGTCAACTTCAACGAGAGACTTGCCCGTAGCCACATCTATGCCCTTCTCATTCACGTCCTCTCCTTCCCAACGCAACTCGATACCGACATGCTTGAAGGCCAAGGTGCAGAACTCGCGCACCGTGTGGTACTCGCCCGTGGCGATGACGAAATCCTCCGGCTGCTCCTGTTGCAGGATGAGCCACATGCACTCCACGTAGTCCTTGGCATAGCCCCAGTCGCGGAGCGCGTTGAGGTTGCCGAGATAGAGCTTGTCCTGATAGCCTTGCTTGATGCGCGCGGCGGCGAGGGTGATCTTACGCGTGACGAAGGTCTCGCCACGACGTTCGCTCTCGTGGTTGAAGAGGATGCCGTTGACGGCAAACATGCCGTAGCTCTCGCGGTAGTTCTTCACAATCCAGAAGCCGTACTGCTTGGCCACACCGTAAGGCGAGCGCGGATAGAAGGGCGTCGTCTCCTTTTGCGGCACCTCTTGCACCAGGCCGAAGAGCTCCGAAGTAGAGGCTTGGTAGATCTTACATTTCTTCTCGAGGCCCAAGATGCGCACGGCCTCCAAGAGGCGCAACGTGCCCACAGCATCCGCTTCAGCGGTATATTCGGGACAGTCGAACGACACCTTCACATGGCTCTGCGCAGCTAGGTTGTATATCTCATCAGGCTGGATTTTTTGGATGATGCGTACCAATGATGACGAGTCGGTCATGTCGCCATAATGCAAGGTAAGCAAGCGTTTGTTCTTCATGTCGCGCACCCATTCGTCAAGGTAGAGATGCTCGATGCGACCCGTGTTAAACGAAGAAGAACGACGAATGATGCCGTGCACTTCATAGCCTTTTTCCAAAAGGAACTCGGCAAGGAAAGAGCCGTCTTGGCCTGTGATACCTGTGATTAATGCTGTTTTTGACATAGGATGATCAGATTTGTTATTGGGTGCAAAGATAGAACAAAATCCTTTGTGCAGACAAAAAAAAACGGACCCGACTGTGGTCGAATCCGTTGTGTGTATTAAAGCAGGTTCCAGAAAGCATGTCATCCCCACGCTGGCTTGTGGGCAAAGGCTTGGGATCTATGCCTGGTGAGGCCGTCCTTTAAGGTCTTCGCCTTTTGAACTGCCTCCTATAGATTCCATGCTCTCGCACATACCCACGTAGGAATGACATAGGAGGCTGGCGGAAATGACATGGGAGGCTGGCTACTACCAAAGGCTAAAGCAGGCCTCAGCAGGCATGTCATCCCCACGCTGGCTTGTGGGCAAAGGCTTGGGATCTATGCCTGGTGAGGCCGTCCTTTAAGGTCTTCGCCTTTTGAACCGCCTCCCATAGATTCCATGCCCTCGCACATACCCACGTAGGAATGACATAGGAGGCTGGCGGAAATGACATGGGAGGCTGGCTACTACCAAGGCTAAAGCAGGCCTCAGCA
>JAEEGG010025071.1_pt1 | contig 11509 bp, 6 predicted proteins | sample 9134161 | NCBI WGS metagenome assembly JAEEGG01 (sample SAMN16246543, study PRJNA631951) | gut metagenome | biome: gut microbiome; feature: rumen; material: CR-attached | host: Bos | place: Iran: Karaj | collected 2018-10 | reverse complement strand
GATTTAGTTTTTCCTATCTCGCATTTAGGCGCGACGAAAACGGATAAAGACTTCCCGACATGGCGCCACCAGTCCCTTATTACCCATTGTAAAGAAAAAAAACGTTATTTCGGAAAAAATCTCCAATTTTGTACTTAACATTGTCCCGTTTGTCCGTTATAAGAGTGAGATGACACAAGAAACGTTCGTAGAATTGGTCCTCCCCATGCGTCGTCGGTTTCAGCAGTTGGCCCGAACCTTCTTCGGCAGCCGCGAAGACGCCGAGGACGCCGTACAAGACACGCTGCTCCGCCTCTGGCGGCTGCGCGACGCGCTGCCTACGGACGGTCTGGAAGCCTATGCCACGCGGGTGGCCAAGAACGTGTGCATCGACCTCTGGCGCCGGCAGCAGGAAGCGCCGCAGGGCCTGAACGACATTGAGGAACCGCTCCACAGCGACACACCCTTAGGGCGGATGGAAGCCCGCGAGACGGAGCAACGCCTTGCCCAACTGATAAAGCAACTGCCCGAGCGCCACCGCCTGCTGCTGCGCATGCGCCATGAGGACGGGTTGCAGACCGACGAGATAAGCCGACTCACCGGCATCCCCTCACGCAGCGTGAGCGCCATGATTTCAGAGGCGAAGGCACGGCTGCGAAAAGCAATGAACCAAGATATTTGACAGGAAACAAAATGAGACAAGACCAAAACGTTCAAGACGACTGGCTGGACCGCCTCGCCTTCCCCGAGGAAGACACGGCCGCCTGGACCGACGAGGCGAAAGCCGCCGAATTCGACGCCCGCCTGCGTCGCCGCCGCAGACCTTATATAATAGGAATGCGCCTGCTGGCCGCCGCGGCCATGCTGACGGCCGTATTCGTGGGCGTGAAGCAGTGGCCGGCCCAACCGGTTGAAACGGCTGTCGCTCCCCAAGCGCCCGTTGTGACGGCACAGGCAACACCAGCGGCCGAGCCCGCTCCGCAGCCCTCACTGATGGCCCAAAGCGAGCCGTCCGCGAAGCCCAGCCGCAGGGTTATAAAGCAGAAACCGGTGCCCCCGGTGGAAACGGAGCCTGCAGAAGAGGCCGAAACACCCGAAACTGCAGAAGAGGTCATGACCCCGGCGCTGTCCACGACCGAAGAACTGCTGGCAGACCTGTCAGAGGCCGACCGCGAACGGTTGCTGCTCTGTCTGGCCGAATTGGAACAGCAGAAGGAGACGCATCGCCGTCAGGCAGCCGCAAGAAAAGCGCAACAGCAACGCGAAATGGAACTGGTGATTGCCCTGCTGGCGAAAGAACCGGCAAAGACTCAGGCCGGCACCGTGATTGTACAGAACAGTTAAACTTTTAATTATAATAAAAATGAAACCAATCAAACTAACCCTGCTCCTCTTGGTCGTGAGCCTCACGGCAGGAGCGCAAAACCAAGAAATCGAAACTGAACTGCGGTCGTTCTTGCAGTCAGGAGGATTCACTGTTTCGCAGAGCACCACACAGGAACGCGATGTGAACCAACCCGGCGCACCGATGAAATCCATGTGTTACCTGTGGGACTTTACCTGCAATGAGAGTCAACTGCCAACACTCCAACAAATGGCAGACTACATGACGGCATGTTCGATCGAACCGCTGTGTTACTTTGTAAAGACGCACACGCCGGGCAGCACGGACTGGCACGACATCCTCATCGGCGACGACCCTAACCAGAAAGTGGAACTGGGACGCTCGGCCACCAGCCACTACACGATTATCAATTTCCTCGATGCCAACGACAGCACCAAGAGCCACCGCTATGCCTACGCCCTGGAGTGGCAGGAGGCAGGTGCGCCGTTCAAACTGGTGGAAAAGAACGGCAAACTGACGAAGCAGCCGGTAACGGAGAAGAAGTATAAAGGCAAGGTGGTGATAACCTACGCCAGCATCCCCGGGAAGGGGCAAAAGGCGGAGAAACAGGAGTTGTCAATTAAACTGAATGATTCTGATCTGATGGCCATGGCCCAAGGCATCGCAAACATAAAGAATATTGAGGAATTTATCGAGGCTTTCACTCAGATAGAAACCCTATATATGATGAATCCCGGACTTCGTGAACCGCTGTCGAGGGTTTTGTATGCACTTGCCAGCCAGGGGACGCGCTTTGTCACCCATCCGGATCAGTATAAGGCCTACGGTCAACGGTTGAAAAGTCTCATAGACCTGAGCGAACTTGACGGTGAGGATAGTTCAATCCTCGCTACGCTCGAGTTGGCCATCAAAACGATAACGAGAATGAACAAATAAACGATGAACAAAATAGAACGCGTTATGAAAACGACAGAAAAACTGATAATGGTTCTCATGCTCTGCATGATATTCACAGTAGGCTACGCCCAATCTGATACGAACGACGGAAAGGAGACGGCCGGCTGGTCGCCGGCCGGCATACAGACGTTGCAGTATGACAAGAATCTCAAGAAGGATGCCGTCGCGGAACCTAAACTGATTTCGAGTCAGGAGGACTACGATCCGATGGACTACAACACTTGGCCCTGCTTCGAGATGCCGGCTGGCACGGTCAAAGACGGGTCGTCGCGTGGCCGGAAGGACGACATCATCCTCTTGTGTACCAAAAAGGCGACCTACCTCTTTGAAATACATCAAATGATGTGGGATAAGATGTATTTCCACACGTCAGCCACAAGTTTCATCCGCGACAGCCGCACGGGGCAGAAGTATTACGTGATGGACCATGTGGGCGCTCCGCTCGACGTATGCTATTGGATGCAGGGCAAGGCGGGCCGGTTCTTCTACTCGGTGAGCATCTATCCGCCACTGCCCAAGACATGCACCGTGGTGGACATCGGCCAGGACAGCCACCCTGAAACCGCGCCCGGCACGACGGGATGGGCTCGCCAAGAGACACTGATGAAGATTCCCGTACGCGAACTGCAGGCCAACCAGCGCAAAATAGTGCTTCAGAAGTAGCCCAATTCCCCAAAGTTGAAACAGTAAGGTTTTTTCATATATGTTATACATGCGTTCGCCTGTGCCGTGAGGTACGGGTTGAACCATTTCAGACGAACCAGAAGCGGCGCCTCGGAATTCCGAGGCGCCGCTTGTAATTTTTGAGGCGCCGTTTCAAAAATTTGAGGCGCCGCTTTTGATGTCGTTAGTTCTTGGTGTGCTCTTCCACCCAGCGGCGGGCGTTGACGAAGGCTTCGACCCACGGGGTGACGTCGTCGTGGAGACGCTCCTTGGGGTATGTGGCGCACTGCCAGGGCAGGAAGGCGCGTTCGGGGTGGGGCATCATGGCCAGATGGCGGCCGTCGGCGCTGCAAATGCCTGCAACACTGTAGTCGGAACCGTTGGGATTGCCGGGATACTGGTCGTATGTGTATTTGAGCACGATGTTATAGTCCTTCTCGGGCCGCGGCAACTGGAAGTGGCCTTCGCCGTGAGCCACCCACACGCCGAGTTTGTTGCCGCTCAGTGAGCCGAGCATGACGCTGCGGTTGGTCTGGACGGTGAGGCCGAGGTAGGCGCTCTCGAACTTGTGGCTGTTGTTGTGGAGCATCTGGGCGAAGTCGGCGGGACGTCCGGCCCCTTTGTCGAGCAGTCCGAGTTCCACCATAAGCTGGCAACCGTTGCACACGCCGAGTGAGAGGGTGTCGGGGCGGGCATAGAAGCGGTCGAGGGCGGCTTTGGCTTTCTCGTTGTAAAGGAAGGCTCCGGCCCAGCCCTTGGCGCTGCCCAGAGTGTCGCTGTTGGAGAAACCGCCGCAGAAGACAATCATATTAATGTCGTCGAGCGTTTCGCGGCCGCTGACGAGGTCGGTCATCATCACGTCCTTCACGTCGAAGCCGGCGAGATAGAGCACGTATGCCATTTCGCGTTCGCCGTTGGTGCCTTTCTCACGGATGATGGCAGCACGCACGCCACTGGGCTTGCGGCGGTCGGGTGTGATGCCATATTGCTTGAAAGAGCCAGTGAAATCTTTGTTATAGGCAAATTCCACGGGCTGCTCTTTATAGTTCGTGTAGCGCTCGTCGGCCTGGCCGTTAAAGCTCTGCTTGGTGTCGAGCGTATAGCTGGTGTGGTACCACACGTCTCGCAGATAGTCGATGGCAAACTGGTAGGTTTGGCCGTCGCGTTGGGCCAGAATGTGGCGCTCATCGGTGGGGTGGCCCAATTTGATGAAGCATACACCGGCTTCGGCAAGTTGTTTTTCCACCAGTTTACAATTCTTGTCAGCCACTTGGATGACGATGCCGGGATTTTCAGCGAAGAGCGTCTTGACCAGGTCAGCCTCCTTGAAACCGTCGAGATTGATCTTCAAGCCGCCGTCCACATTGGCGAAGCACATTTCGAGCAGGCAGGTAATGAGACCGCCGGCGGAAATGTCATGACCGGCCAGCAGCAGACCTTCCCTGACTAATTGCTGCACGGCGTTGAAGGCGGTACGGAAGTATTCCGGATCTTTCACCGTGGGAACGTCGCTGCCCACCTTGCCGAGGCTTTGGGCAAAGGCGGAACCGCCCAGACGCAGTTCGTCGAAACTGAAGTCCACGTGATATAACGTCGATTTGGCCTTGTTCACCAATACGGGGGACACTACCTTGCGCACGTTGCTCACCTGTCCGCCGGCACTGACGATGACGGTGCCCGGACTGATGATTTTCTCGCCGTTGGGGTATTGTTGCGACAGCGACAGTGAGTCTTTGCCTGTCGGCACATTGATTTTGAGGGCGCAGCAGAAATCGCTCAAGGCTTCGACGGCACTGTAGAGTCGGGCATCTTCGCCTTTCTGTGAGCGGCAGGGCCACATCCAGTTGGCGGAGAGAGATACGCTGTCGAGACCTTCGCTGAGCGGTGCCCAGACGATGTTGGTGAGTGCTTCGGCTACGGAGAGCACGGAGCCGGCCTGTGGGTCGGCCAGTCCGGCCTGCGGGGCATGTCCCAGTGCTGTGGCAATGCCTTGTTTGCCGCGGTAGTCGAGAGCCACCACGCCGCAGTCGCTCAGCGGCAACTGCAGTTCACCTTGGCACTGCTGGCGAGCTATCTTGCCAGTCACGGAGCGGTCCACCTTGTTGGTAAGCCAGTCCTTGCAGGCCACGGCTTCCAGTTGAAGCACGTTGTTCAGGTAATCGGCCAGTTTCGATGGCTCATAGCTGACGTCATCGTATTTTCGTGTCACGGTTTCGTCCACCATGACGGTCTTGGGCGAATGGCCAAACATCTGGGCCACGTCGAGATCGAAGGGCTTCACGCCGTCGCCTTGTACAAACGAGAAGTGGGCGTCGCCCGTGGTTTCGCCGACAACATAGAGCGGGGCGCGTTCGCGTTCGGCAATCTGTCGCACATGGTCGATGTGCTCCTGGTCAATGAGGAGTCCCATGCGTTCCTGACTCTCGTTGGCGATGATTTCCTTGGCCGAGAGCGTATGGTCGCCGATGGGCAGTTTCGTCATGTCGATGCGTCCGCCGCATTCCTCGACGAGTTCGGAGAGACAGTTCACGTGGCCTGCCGAGCCGTGGTCGTGGATGCTCACGACGGGGTTCACGTCTTCTTCGCAGAGGGCGCGCACGAGATTGTAGGCACGTTTCTGCATTTCGGGATTGGCGCGCTGCACGGCGTTGAGTTCAATGCCGCTGGAGTATTTTCCGGTGTCCACCGACGACACGCTGCCGCCGCCGAGGCCGATGCGGTAGTTGTCGCCGCCGACCACAACAATTTTGTTGCCTTTGCGGGGTTCTTTCTTCAAACAGTCGCGACGGGTGCCGTAGCCTACGCCGCCGGCCAGCATGATGACTTTGTCGTAGCCGTATTTCTCGCCGTTTTCCTGATGTTCGAAGGTGAGAACGCTGCCGGCGATGAGCGGTTGGCCGAACTTGTTGCCGAAGTCGCTGGCACCGTTGGAGGCTTTGATGAGTATCTGTTCGGGCGTTTGGTAGAGCCATTGGCGCACGGGCAGGATGTCTTCCCATTCGCGGCCGCCGTCGGGGCGCGGATAGGCTGTCATGTAGACAGCCGTGCCGGCGATGGGCCACGAGCCGGTGCCGCCGCCCATACGGTCGCGGATTTCACCGCCTGTTCCGGTCGATGCTCCGTTGAAGGGCTCGACCGTGGTGGGGAAGTTGTGCGTTTCGGCCTTGAGCGAGATGACGCTTTCGATGTCTTTTATCACGAAGTAGTCGCTAGTGCTCTGGTCTTGCGGGGCAAACTGCTCCACTACGGGACCTTCGGCAAAGGCGACGTTGTCCTTGTAGGCCGAAATGATGTGGTGCGGGTTTTCCTTCGTGGTCTTCTTGATCATGGCGAAGAGCGACGAGGGCATTTCCTTGCCGTCAATAATGAACGAGCCTCCGAAAATCTTGTGGCGGCAATGCTCCGAGTTGATTTGTGCGAAGCCGAACACTTCAGAGTCGGTCAACTGCCGGCCCAACTGTTTTTCCACGCCGTGCAGGTAGGCTATTTCTTCGGGTGAGAGGGCCAGGCCTTCCTTTTCGTTCTCGGCTTCGATGTCGTCGACGAAGCGTATGGGCTCCGGCTGGCGGTCGGTCTTGAACACATTTTGGTCCAGTCCGCGGTACATGCGTTGCAGCATCGGGTCATAGTCGGCGTCCTCGCTGTCCACGGGGAAGTATTCCTCGATGCGGGTCAGTCCCCCGATGTTCATGTTTTGGGTGATTTCCACGGCGTTGGTGCTCCATGGGGACACCATTTCGCGGCGCGGGCCGATGAAGAAACCGTCCATTGCCGTGGCTTTTTCTACCGTGGCATTGCCGAACAGCCAGCACAGGGCGTCCAAATTTTTCGCTGTCAAAGCGCTATCGCATTCTGCGGCAATCACGCTGCCGCCTGTCGTTTTGAAGAATTGTATCATATTCTTTTCGGAGTTTCGCTATTTGGATGCAAATATACAAAAAACTTGAGCCATTCCGATGTGTCCGGCCATATTTCTCTCAAAGAAAATGCTGTCTCGCGCGACGGGAATGTCATGTTTTTTTACCTGAAATTTGGACGTTTTCTAACCTGCTGATTTTTATGGCGTATTAGAAATGGCAAATTAGAAGCGGCGTTTCAAAATTTTGAAACGCCGCTTCGGCGCGCCGAAGTCCGACCTTTGCGGTCCGAAATCCGGCCTCTATTCCGTGAATGTCAAAAAAAACGAGCGTTTTGAGGGGTTTCTCTATACGCAAAGGAAGAGGATGATGAGTTGTGCGGTGAGTATGCGCAGGAACATGGTGAGGGGATAGACGGTGGAGTAGCCCACGGCGGGTGCGTCGTTGTTGGCCACTTCGCTGGCGAAGCCCAGGAGGGGTGCCGCGGTGTTGCCTCCGGCTATGAGTCCCATGATGGTGAAGTAGTTGGTGTGGTAGCGACGGCGACAGATAATGCCTATTATTAAAATAGGAATGACGGTAATAATGAGTCCTGTCCACACGTATTTAAACCCGTCGCCGGCGATGAGGGTGTCCCAGAATCCGGCTCCGGCCTTGATGCCTACGCTGGCGAGGAAGAGGATGAGACCGAGTTCGCGCACGAAGAGGTTAACGCTGGTGGTGGTGTAACTGACGAGGTGTATTTTATAACCGAAGCGTCCGATGAGTATGGCGACGATGAGGGGTCCGCCGGCGATACCGAGCTTGACGGGTGTGGGAATGCCGGAGAGGGTGATGGGTATGCTGCCGAGGAGGATACCAAGGAGTATGCCGATGAATATGGGCGCGATGTTGGGGTGCTTAAGGCGTTTTATTTCGTTACCTACGAGGTTGGCCACGCGTGCGACGTTGGTTTCCGATCCAACGACCATGAGGCGGTCGCCAATTTGGAGTTTGAGCTGCCGGTCGGCGTAGAGGTCGAGCCCGGAGCGTGTGAAACGTGTGATGTTGACGCCGTGCACGGAGTTGAAGTGCATCTCACCGAAGGTTTTGCCTTCGATTTCGGGGCGTGTGACGACGATGCGCTTGGAGACACTGGGGGAATGGTCTTCGTCCCAGTCCATCTCGATGCGGTCTCCAAGGAAGGCGAGGATGGCTTCGGCGTCGTCTTCGGCGCAGACGATGCGCATCTTGTCGCCCAGACAGAAGAGAGTGTCGTTGTTGGCCTGCGAGATGACGCCGTTGTGCTCGATACGGGTGCATACGAAGGTGCGTCCGAGGAAACGGCTGACTTCGAAGAGCGTCTTGCCCTGAAGCGACTTGTTGCTGGCCACGATGGTCATGTGGTGCGGACGGGCGTGGGGATTGGCCTCCATCTGCCGCTGTATTTCGTCGGATTCTTCCTGCAGGGAAATGCGCATGATGTGGCGTAGGGCAATGGCGGCACCTATCTGTCCAACGACGGCGAGAGGATAGGCACAGGCGTAGGCTGCGGCAATCTGCTGGCCATCCATGGCTTTGGCCATGTGGGCGTTGTTGGTCATGATGTCACCCAGCGTCTGGTTGGCCGCACCGAGTCCCGGCGTGTTGGTGACGGCGCCACAGAGAACGCCGACCATCATGGGCAGGTCCTTGGGGTTACTGGTGTCGAAGAAGAGGTAATAGAGGGCGAACATGACGCCAATGTTGAGTACGACGAGTACAGAAGCCATTATATTGAGGCGCAGGCCGCCTTTCTTGAACGACGAGAAGAAGCCGGGCCCCACTTGCAGGCCGATACAATAGACGAAGAGGATAAGCCCGAAGTCCTGGATGAAGTTGAGTGTGTCGGCAGGACAGGCATAGCCGCCCTGATCGAGGCCGGTCTGGCGGTAGATGTGCCCTAGAAGGATGCCGGCGAAGAGGACACAGGTGGAGCCGAGGGCCACACTGCCGATTTTGATTTTTCCCAGTTTGAAGCCAACGGCAATGACGATGGCGAAGACGAAAATGGTGTGGGCCGGCGACGGAAGGTCGGTAAAGAGTGATTGTAACCAGTTCATGACAGCAACAACGGGTTTTAGATATCTGTTTCCAAGTGCAAAGTTACGATTTCGTCCAGGCTTAGCCTTTTGTTCCCAAATGTTTTTGCGTTTCTGCTCCGTTTAGTCGGTTATTTGCGGAGGAATAGAGACCAATCCGCACGTTTTGTAACGTTTACGTTTAAATTGGCCCGAAAGCACGCCGCCCCGCCAAACGCTTGGGTCTGGCGGGGCGGCGTGCAGTGGGAGAACACGTTGGAATGCGGCGTGTAACGATTAGAGAATCTCGTCCACGCTGTCGTCCTTGTCTTTGTTTTCCTTTTTCTTATCTTCTTTTTTCTTGTCTTTGTCTGTTGAGCCTTTCGTGGTAATCAGCCTTGAAGGTCTTGAAGGCTTTTGGGCGCTGTCCTTGGCTGCCGTAATGGGTTTCTTTGTCTCGGCCGGTTTTTTGCTTGCCGTTGAATCCTTGGTGGCAGGCTTGCTTCTAGTGACGGCCGGTTTTGTGGCAGTGGAGTCCTTTGTCGCTGCGGCCTTTTTCTCGGTTGTAGCTTCTTTGGTTGCCGGGGACTTTTTGTCCGTGGCAGCAGGCGCCTTTTTCTGGTCAGCTGCATTCTTGCCAGTCTCGGCAGGCTTGGCTGCTTCTTTTTTGGTCTCGGTTTTCTTGGTAGCGATAGTGTCCTTTTTCTCTTTGAGGGCATCGGGCTTGAGATTGCCTTGTTCGTCGAAGAGTCCGAACTTGGTGCTGAGCACACTGAACTCGGTGCGCCGGTTCAAAGCGTTACAGGAATCCTGTTGGCTCTTGGTGAGTTTGTTTATGTAGGCCTGAGTAAGTGTGTCACCGGCGTGGAGGAAGGGATACATCTCGGCAAATTTCTTGGTGATGACCTTCGGGCGCTTCTTGCCGTAGCCACGGGCCACGACGCGTTCTTTCTGGATGCCGTGGGTGATGAGATAATTGACCACCGACTCGGCGCGCCGTTGCGACAGTTTCTCGTTGTACTCAGCGGTGCCGCGGTAGTCACAGTGGGAACTCAGTTCGATGGCAATGCTGGGATTCTTGCGGAGTAGGTCGGTGAGTTTCTCCAGTGCGGGGAACGACGAGGGGAGGATGGTGGCCTTGTCGAAGTCGTAGAAGACGTTGCGCACCAGTACGGGGATGTTCATCGACGGCAGGGGGAACTGCAGGGTGGTGTCGATGGAGCCTTCGGTGGGGGGGATGTAGAGTGTCTGTTGTACGTTGAGGTAACCGTCGCAGGTGGCGAGCATCAGGTAGCGCACGCCGGCCTTGATCTCTTCCTGGAAGGAGCCGTCGAGTTTCAGACCGATTTTCTTGTTGGTGCCGTCGTCTCCAACAATGTAAACGACAGCCTTGGGCAGTTCGTAGCCGTCCTGCTCGTAGACCCATCCGGTCATGACGCGCACGATTTCGGGGTGTTCGAAGGTATAAATCTTGTCCCATCCCTTTTGGTTGGCACGGTTCGATGAAAAGTAGCCACGGTTGTAGGCTCCGTCGAACGTCATGCCGAAGTCGTCGCCCTCGGAATTCATGGGATAGGGCAGGTGCAGGACTTCCCATTGGTTGGTCAGCGTGTCGATGCGTGCACGGTAGAGGTCGAGCCCGCCCATGCCCACCATGCCGTCGCTGGAGTAGTAGAGGTCACCGTTGGGGCGGAAGGTTGGGAAGCGCTCATTGCCTGCCGTGTTGATGGGTGTGCCGAGATTCTCGACAGGACCGAAGCCATGGTCACCGCTTAAAGTGCAGCGCCAGATGTCGGTGCCGCCCAGTCCGCCGGGCATGTCAGAAACGAAATAGAGGTATTTGCCGTCGGGCGATACCGTGGGATGGGCATAGCTGGAAAGGGTGTCTTTTACGATTTCGCACAGAGTGGCTTTGCCCCATGAGGCATCGCTGCGGGCCGACTGGAATATCTGGGCCATGCGCGGATATTGGGCATCCCAGGCACAGCGCGTGAAATAGAGCGTCTTGCCGTCGGGTGACACGGTGCCGGCACCTTCGTCGTAGGCGCTGTTCACTCCGTCGGGCAGTGGCTCGGGTCGCAACCACTTGCCTTTATCGTCTTTCTTGGCATAGAAGATGTCTCCGTTCTTCGTGCCGGTGATGCCGCTGGCTTCGTCGCCAGTGGCCGTCTTGCGGGTGGAAGAATAGATTATCTGGTCGTTGCCGATAAGCCATGGGCTGTAGTCGGCGTAGTTGGCATTGAACTGACGGTCTTCCCTGACGGTGTATTCCGACCCTTGTTTGCGCCATACGGGTGCTGCGGCGCACGACTGCAGGCCCAACAGGGCATTGGGGTCGTTGGGATGCTGTTCCAAGTATTGCTCGAAGGCGGCCTTGGCACTCTTATAGTCGCGTTGGCGCAGGGCTAACCGGCCGACGTGGAGGTAGGTCAGCGTGTCAACATATTTATAACGTGCGGCGTTGCGGTAACCTGACAGAGCTTTGGCTGTGTAACCCATCAGACGGTTGCTTTCTCCCACTTTGTAGGCTATGGGACCGCGTTCCTCGCGTTTGGAAGGCGGTGTCTTCGAGAAAGCCTTGGCATATTCCAGCGAGGCCTCGTAGTATTCGCCGATGGCCATGTACTGGTCACCTTTCTTAAGGTGCTTGTCGGCACCGCAAGAAGCAA
>JAEEGG010025064.1_pt1 | contig 11511 bp, 11 predicted proteins | sample 9134161 | NCBI WGS metagenome assembly JAEEGG01 (sample SAMN16246543, study PRJNA631951) | gut metagenome | biome: gut microbiome; feature: rumen; material: CR-attached | host: Bos | place: Iran: Karaj | collected 2018-10 | reverse complement strand
TAAGCGGTCTTCTGGGGCATTGAAACTGAAAAACAATAACGAAAAAGAGCATCGGGTTTCCGATGCTCTTTGATCATTCAGAACAAGATCCGTTTACGCGATCTCTTCCTTTTCATAAACGCTTACGCACTTATAACCGCCATGCTTGGTCTCGAAACGGACGACGCCGTTGATCTTGGCATAAAGGGTATCATCCTTACCGATACCGACGTTGGTGCCGGGATGGAAGTGAGTGCCGCGCTGCCTGACGAGGATGTTGCCCGCGAGGACAAACTGACCGTCAGCACGCTTGGGCCCCAGACGCTTGGATTCGCTTTCACGACCGTTGCGGGAGCTACCAACGCCCTTTTTATGTGCAAAAAGCTGCAGATCGAACCTGAACATTAAGCCTTTACCTCCCTCTTGATAACTTTGAGATAGTCACTGTAATTTTCTTCTATGGAACGAAGCCCCAAAAGCATCGTCCCGAGTATCAGCTGCGCCTTATTGAGCTCTTCTTCGGAGATATCCTCCGCGAGCATCAGACTCAGCTCGCCGTCCTTCTGCTCAAGCCGCATATCCGCACCGACCAGTTCCCCGATCCCGAGATACGCTGTTTGAGTAAGGGCGGATACCGCCGCGCAGACGATATCCTCGCCCGCTTCGGCATAACCCGTATGCCCTTTTGCGCGGAAGCCTACGGGGCTTCCGTTCTTATAAAAGACGGTAATCCTGGTCATGCGTGACCTCTCTTAGCCAATAGAAAGGACCTTGACCTTGGTGTACGGCTGACGATGACCCTGCTTCTTGCGAATGTTCTTCTTGGGCTTATACTTGAAGACGATAACCTTCCTGCCCTTGCCGTGCTCGACAACTTCCGCCTTGGCGGCAACGCCCTCAACATAGGGCTTGCCAACGGTAACGGTCTCGCCATCAGCCATCATCAGTACGTCGAAATTGACGGTGTCGCCAACCTCGGCGTCGAGCTTTTCAACGAGGATCTCGTCGCCCTGCTCGACCTTGTACTGCTTACCGCCGGTTACGATAATAGCGTACATTTTAGAAACTCCTCTCTGACTGATCTCGCCCGGGACCCGGTGCAGCGCCGAAAGCGCATGACTTTTAACCGACTCGGAGCGGCTTACCGAAATATGTTACTACAACGCGGCTCGGCTGTCAAGCACTTTTTTCTTGAAAAACCTATATATTTTGCAGAGTTTTTGCGGCGTGCCCCCGTTTTTTTGCCGGCGTCCGCCCTGCGTATTATATTTGCAATTATCTCTTGACCTTTTTCGCCAAAATGCTACAATTCGGGTATGGATATTCGATTTGAAAAAAACGCCGTCATATTCGGCGGCATAGACTGCTTCGATCTTGAGAAAAGCTGCTCCTGCGGGCAGGCGTTCAGATGGCGTCCGTTCAGGGACGGGCAGCTCGGGATAGTGCGCGGCGAGCCCGTGCTCATCACCCGGGAGGGAAGCTCCGTCGTTATAAACGGCGCGTCCCCCGCCTCCGCCGCGATGTGGATGCACTACCTCGATCTGGGGCGCGACTATGCCTCCATCGAGGCGAAGGTCGCCGCCGACCCGCGCCTTAGCTGCTGTTTTCCGGAGGCGCACGGCATCCGCGTGTTCAATCAGGAGCCGTTCGAGGCGCTGATCTCCTTCATCATCTCGCAGAACAACAACATCAAGCGCATCTCGGGCATAGTCGAGAGGCTGTGCGCAAAATGCGGCGAGCCGGTCGCCTTTATGGGTGAAACGCTTTACGCCTTCCCCGCTCCCGAAAGGATCGCCGCGCTTACGGAGAGCGAGCTTACCGCGCTCGGCTCCGGCTACCGCGCCCCGTTCATAAGGGCGGCGGCGGAGAGGATCGCCGGCGGTTACGATCTTGAAAAGCTCCGGGATATGGAGCTGGCGGAAGCAAGGGAAGAACTGCTTTCCTTCCTGGGCATCGGACCGAAGGTCGCCGACTGCGTGCTTTTGTTCTCGCTCCAGCATACGGACGCGTTCCCCGTCGACGTGTGGATCGACCGCGCGGTCAAGGCGCTGTTCTTTGAAGGAAACAATTTCAAAAAGGCCGAGCTTTACGAGGCGGTGTCGTCCCTCGGCGAATACTCGGGCATAATCCAGCAGTACATATTCCAGTACGCAAGGAAAAACCTCGGCGGAAAAGCCTGACGGAAGCGTCGAATATACTTGCTTCATTCAAATAAAAGAGTTATAATTTATTGTTGGAATAATACTTATCCGAAAGGAGTCAGTTTTATGGAAAAGAAGTATCGCATTCTTGCTATCAACCCCGGTTCGACCAGCACCAAGGTCGGCGTTTACGAAGGGTACGACATGCTCTATGAGGGCACCGTCCGTCACAGCCAGGAGGAGCTCTCGAAGTTCGCTCAGATCCACGACCAGAAGGATATGCGAATGGAGCTCGTTGAGGCACTGATCGAGGAGCACGGCTATAAGCTCTCCGAGATGGACGCATTCGTCGGCCGCGGCGGCATCGTCCGCCCGCTGAAGAGCGGTGTTTACACCATCAACGATAAGCTTCTGGACGACCTCAAGAATCTCCCCAGCGCACAGCGTCACGCCTCCATGCTCGGCGGCGTCATCGCCAGGGCGTTCGGCGAGACCTACGGCAAGCCCAGCTTCATCGTCGATCCCGTCACCGTTGACGAGCGCGACGAGGTTGCCAAGATCACGGGTCTTCCCCAGATAAAGCGCGACTGTATTTTCCACTGCCTCAATCAGAAGTCCGTATGCCGCTATCACTGCAGGCTAAACGGCATGAAGTATGAGGAGCATAATTTCGTCGTGGCGCACCTCGGCGGCGGCATCTCCGTTGCGGCTCACAGGAAGGGCGTCATCGTCGACGTTACCGACGCCATGATGGGCGAAGGTCCCTTCACTCCCGAGCGCTGCGGCGCTATCCCCGCAAGGCTCCTTGCCGACCTTATCTACGACGGCGGCTACTCCCGCGAAGAGATCAACAAGATGATCGCAGGTCACGGCGGTCTTATGGCGCACTTCAACACCAACTCCGCCATCGACGTTGAGAAGATGGTCGAGGCTGGCGACGAGCATGCGAAGCTCGTTTACGAGGCGATGGCGTACAATATCGCCAAGAACATCGGCGCTATGGCGGCGGTATTGAAGGGCGAGGTCGACGCCGTGCTCATCACCGGCGGCATCGCTTACAGCAAGATGCTCTCCGATTACCTGGTGGAGCATTCCAAATTCATCGCTCCCGTGTTCGTCTACCCCGGCGAGGGCGAGCTTTCCGCTCTTGCCGCAGGAGCCACCCGCGTTTTGAACGGCGAGGAGCAGCCCAAGGAATACCTCGGCTGACAAAAAGGATCCTCGGACGGTCGGCTTGAAGCAATCGGGCTGCCGTCCGAATTTTTATTATGAATCTTTTTCAATGGATCAAAAGCATATTCAAAAGGAAGGGCGACGGTCAGATACGCTTTCGCCCGGAGGAGTATGATGGTATGTTCGTAATAGTCGGACTCGGCAATCCCGGGCGTGATTACGCGAATACGCGTCACAACGCCGGTTATATGGCGCTTGACATATTGGCGGACAGGTTCAATATAGATATCGCACGTCACAATTTCCGCTCCGTTTACGGGGAGGGGCGCATAGGCACGGAAAAGGTGGTGCTCGCAAAGCCCGAAACTTTTATGAACAATTCCGGATTTGCGGTGCGCGATCTTGTGAACTGGTACAAGGTCCCGAACGATCATCTCATCGTGGTCTACGACGACGCTGATATCCCCGTGGGCACGCTTCGTATGCGCGCAGCCGGCAGCGCCGGGACTCACAACGGAATGAAGAGCATAGTCTATCAGCTCGGCTTCGACGATTTCCCCCGCGTCAGAGTGGGCATCGGCGGCGCGGCGCATGGCATGATAGGTCACGTGCTCGGTCCGTTCACGGAGGAGGAAAAGCCCCTCGTAAAGCAGTCCCTCGCCGACGCGGCTTCTGCGCTCGAGCTGATCGTCATGGGCGAAATGAAGGAGGCGCAGGCGCGCTTCAATCATAAAGGCAAGAACAATCCGAAGCCCGAAAAGCCCTCCGAAGCGGCTCCGGCGAAGGAAGACGGGTCCCAAAAAAGCTAACAATATTAACCGTTTTTTGAGCCTTTTGGGACCATAAAATTATTAAAATTCGGTTAAAACTGTCCAAAAAGCCCCCTCGAGGGGCTTTTTGTCACGATTTATTGATTTATTTTTTGCCCAAGATATGTTATAATAGCTCCGATCTTTAAGAAACGGAGGTGATATGCTTGAAGTCATCAAACAGGGTGCGCGCCTTTTTCGGCGATCTCCTTGACGGGATCTCCTGCAGGCTCGCTGCGATCTCCAAATTCATAAAAAAGCACCCCAAGCCGGTGCTGATCGGAGCATCCTCCCTGGCAGCAACGATTGTACTTCTCTGCATTTTCGTGCCCCTAATAAAAAGGGCAACTCAAGATAATCCCGATAAAGAGGCAACTGCCGTGCCGAGCGATTACGTATTGATCCCCTCGGCGATCCCCACGGCAACGCCGACGGCGACTCCCGTCCCCACGGCGGCGCCGGACCCCACTCCCACCCCCGTCCCTCTGCACCTTGTAAAGGGCGACAGGAACGACATCGTTTATGACATACAGCGCAGGCTCATGGAGCTCAACTATATGGATTACGATGAACCAACCAACAAATTCGGTCCCACGACAATGGCGGCGGTAAAAACCTTCCAACGCCGAAACAATCTTGAAATCACGGGTGAGATACAGGAAAACGATTATTCTCTCCTCATGTCCAACTCCGCAAAGCTCTATATGGCGAGTCTCGGCGACGAGGGCGAGGATATCACCGAAATGCAGAAAAGGCTTCACGAGCTCGATTTCCTTGATAGGGTGAACGGCGTCTTTGATGAAAAGACCGAGAGCGCGGTAAAGCTGTTTCAGGAAAAGAATGCCCTGACTGTCGACGGAATGGTCGGCAGCCAGACAAAGGAGTGCTTATACAGCGAGGACGCCATACCGTTTGCGCTTTCATACGGTTCCACGGGTCCCGACGTCAGGAAGTATCAGGACAGGCTGTATGAGCTCGGTTATCTTGCCACCAAGCCCGACGGCGTTTACGGCAACGATACCGTAAAGGCGGTCAAGCGCTTCCAGGAGAGGAACGACATCATCGTCGACGGTCACGTCGGACCGAGCACAAAGAGCGCTCTTCTCAGCCCGAACTGCAAGTACAATAAGCTTGAGCAGACCATGAGCGGCGACGACGTCGAGCGCGTTCAGCAGAGGCTTTACAAGCTCAACTACCTGAAGCGTTCCGAGGTCACCGGCTATTTCGGGGAGATCACGGAGAAGGCAGTACGCGTATTCCAGAAGAACAACAAGCTCACCGTCGACGGCACAGTCGGCAAGCATACGCTCCAGGTGCTGTTCTCGGACGGCGCGATCAAGGCGTCAAAGCCCGTAAGCTCAACGCCGAAGCCCACGCCCAAGCCCACGAACGGCACGACGCCGAAGCCCACGCCCAAGCCCACGAACGGCAGCGGCGGCAGCGGCGGCGGCAGCACGCAGGATAAGATCAACAACCTTATCAAGATCGCGCGCAGCAAGCTCGGCTGTCCGTACGTGCGCGGCGCGAAGGGTCCCAACGCGTTCGACTGTTCCGGCTTCGTTTACTGGTGTTTGAACAAGGCGGGCGTACAGCAGAGCTACATGACCTCCTATATGTGGAGGACGACGACCAGGTATCCGAGGATCTACTCCATGTCGAGCATCAAGGCGGGCGACGTTATCGTTTACAAGATGGGCACGTATCAGGGTCACGTCGCGATAGCGGTCGGCAACGGCATGATGATCGACGCCTCCAGCAGTGAGGGCAAGGTCGTTTACAGGAGCTACCAGACCTCATACTGGCGTTCGGTGTTCTACTGCGGATACAGGATATTCGGAAGCAAATAACGGATCGTTAAGAAAACTCAATAAAACAATGATAAAACCGGGGATGGCGCACCATCCCCGGTTTTTTATCCTGTTTGCCGGCAGGGATTTTTATAATGCCTTGTTCATTACCTTCTCCTGCCGGAATTGGCGATCGCAAAGAGCCTTAAAAGCGATACTGCGGCGGAGAGCACCGCTACGACGTACGTGAACGCAGCCGCGCGGAGCACCTTGCGGGCGGCGGCTTCCTCTTCCCTGCCCCTTATGTAGCCGCCCGAAACGAGCATCGTTATCGCCCGTGAGGACGCGTTGAGCTCGATCGGAAGAGTTATAAGCTGGAACAGGAATACGATCGCAAACAGGGCGACGCCGATCAGGCTGACGACGTATCCGAATTTGCCTAAAAACAGCCCGAGTATTACGAGCAGATACGAGAAGTGCGAGCCGATGTTGGCGGCGGGCAGCAGCGCGTTGCGAAAGCGTATCGCGCCGTAGCCCTTCTCATACTGCATCACGTGCCCGCATTCGTGCGCGGCGACCGCCAGCGCGGAGATGCTCGAAGAAGGATAGACCGACTCGCTGAGCGATACGCAGCCCGTCTTCGGATTGAAATTATCCGTAAGCGAGCCGCGGATCATCTGTATCCTGACGCTGCTGCCGTTCGAGCGAAGGAGCGCCTCCGCGACCTGCGAAGCGGAGAGCCCGCAGGATGCGGACGTACGGGAATATTTGTTGAACGTGGTGGCGACCTTGGACTGAGCGACGAAGCCGAGCAGCATCAGACCGAGCAGGGCTATCAGCAATATCCCCCGCCCGTTGGTGAGGCTGAGCGCCAGCCTTCCCGCGTAATCGCCGTATGAAAGAAGAACCAACATGTGTTTACCAGCCTTTTAGCAAATATTGTAATCGAGTATAAACATCAGCAGATACGCTACCTGCCCGAAAACGAGCAGCGTCATAACTATCGCGGCCTTTATCCTTGCCCTGCCGAGAGCTATGCCGTCGTCACGACTCTCGCACAGGTGCGAAAGCGCAAGCGGCAGCGCAAGGCAGACGGTCATCAGGCGCGGCACCGAGAAGAATCCCGTGATCCCGCAAACTACGGCGATGAACGCCGCAAGGTACATTGAATACGACGTTCTGAAGCTCCTTGCGGAGAATATCCATACCGAAAGCGCGCCGAATATAAAGAGCATATTCGGCACCATCGAGCCCAACAGCTCCCTGTCCGAACGGGCAAGCGCACCGAAGAGCAGCTCCGTATCGGAGGCGATCGTACCGAAGAACGGACCGAAACCGACGCCGTACTCTGCCGAAGCGCGCTTTATGAATGCGAACCAATCGCCCGCGATAACGCGGTTCATTATAAGGAAGCCTATGCTGCCAAGCAGCAGTACCGCTCCCGCAAGAACGAGCTTTATCGCCCGCTTTACCCTGTTTTTCTTTTCGGAAACCGGCTTGAGCCTTGCGGCATAAGCGATCGCTTCCGCCGCGAAGGGCACTATCATAAGTATGCCTATATTCCGGGTAAGCGAAGCAAGCGCGCCGAATATCGCGCCAAGCCAAAATTTGCCTTTTCTGACGGAAAGCAGCGCGGCTGCGCTCAATACGAGGAACAGCGCCTCAGCGCCGGGAGCGATGAAGAATATCGCCGCAGGCATTACGAACGTGAATACGACGGCGTTCCTTGCGGAGCGAAGACCCATATCGCAAAGCGCCAGCTCGTTTATTATCGGCGCTGCGGCGACGGTGCACGCGGCGCCGATGATCATTGCCGAGGCGAAACTGTTTCGGGTCAGAAGATCCAGCACGTTGAGCAGGAACGGATAGAGCGGCGGAAATACTATGAGCGAGGGATCCGACGAATACCCCTGTTCCGCTATCGCAAAATACTTCGGGGCTTCAGTCCCCTGCTTGAGCCATATGCTTTCGAGAGTGGAGAGCAGCGACCGGTGCATATCCCTGAAGACGTAGGCGAACGCGTAGCCCAATGCAATAAGGAATACCCTTGCGGCGAGCACGAACAGAATGATCCTTGCAACGCTGCCCGCCTTGCCCTTAACTGAGCTTCGCGAGCCGAGAGAGGGCGCAGTGAACACTTCCTCCCCCTTAAAGAAGCGGATCGCCGCAGGTATCAGGAGCGCGGCGGAAAGCGCGAACACGCCTATGGAGAACATGGCGGCGAGCGCGCCCTGCACGGTCATTTTTTCACGGGTGAAGCCCCACCATGCAAAGCCGCCGAGAGCCGCGAGAAAGACCGCCGCGTCGATCGGCTCCGCGGTCCTGAAACGCCTTGATGCTGCTGTACGCTCCTGTTTTTTCATACATAGTCATTATATCACCCGGACAGCTTTTTTGCAATCCCATTTAGTCCGGGCGCCGCGCGCCGCTCCCGGGTTTTTCTTGTTGACAAAAACGAACAAAAATCTTATTATAATGATACATACTTCAAAAGAAAAGGAGATATGTCATGAGATACTGTTCAAAGTGCGGCGAACCTCTTAAAGACGAAGCCGTATTCTGCCCCATCTGCGGCAACAAGGTCGTAATGCCCGAAGCCGAAGAAGCCCCCGCGGAGATAAACGAAGCCCCTGCGGAGATAAACGAAGCTCCTGCGGAGATAAATGAAGCTCCTGCGGAGATAAACGAAGCTCCCGCCGAGGCATACGAAACGCCCGCTGCGCCCAAAAAGCGCAAAAAGGGCGGCAAGGTCGCTCTGATCGTCGCGCTCGTTGCCGTCGGTCTGGTCGCTCTCCTTCTGATCGCCGGCGCGCTCCTCTATTTCACCGGCGCCTATGCGAAGCTCCTCCCCGCATCGAGGCTCAAGCTCGGACTTGCGGAGAAGGAATACGTTGAAAGGGCGCTCGACGACTTTTTCGAGAACTATAACGAAGCGACCGAAAGATCCGAAAACTTTGAGATGAAGGCGGATCTGGACGTTACGGCGGATATCGAGCTTTCGGATGACGTAAGCGTGTTGAGCGAGGCTATGGTCATCAGCACGCTGCTCGAGAAGACCGCTTTGAAGGTCAAGCTCGACTTAAACGACGAGCATTCGAACATCCTCTTAGAGGCGTACTTCTCCAACAACCCCGTCCTCGACGCGCGCATAATCCGCACGAAGGATCTGATCGGGCTGTACGTTCCCCTGCTTGACAGCAAGTATTATACCGCCACCCCCGAAACGCTTGCTGCGCTTATAAAGGACGCCGCGGAGCAGAGCGGGTCGGATATCTCCGAAACGATCCCGGACGTCGACGCCGATGCGCTTTCGTTTGAGAGGCTCGACGAGCAGAAGATCCGCAAGGAGACCATGGATATCCTCAAGATAATGAGCGGCCTTTCCACCAAGCAGAACACCGAGATCACACGCGATCACGCGCTTACCGTAGCCGGCAAATTCGACGAAAAGGGCGCGCTCTACACCATCACCCCCTCCGCCGAGGAGTATGAAAAGGTCATCAACGAGCTGGCGGATTATCTTGATAAGGACGGCTGCTATATCGCGGAGCTTGCGAACAAGTATTACAGCCTTATCCAGACTGCCGCTGCAAACAGCACGCCCGACCTTGACTTCGGGAAAAAAGACCGTGCCGAGAACATCTCGGAGCTTCTTCGCGAGAACGCAAAGGAGACCGCGGAAAACCTTGCCGAGCAAAACACAAAGATCGAGGTGTTCATGGCAGGGAACGAGATCCTTTCGCAGGCAGTCGTTTATGACGGCGGCAGGTTCGTTTACGACGCGGTCACAAGGGACAAGACGGAGTATAAATGTCTCTCTTACGAAGGCGACGAGGATGAAGGCGCCGCAAAGCTCCTGCTTGAGAACAATATAGCCGATAAGAACAAGCTCGTCGGCAGGTTCACGGCGGACGTCGAATCCTATACGCCTGCCGAGTTTGGCGGTATGGGCAACTCGAAATTCGTGCTCGATTATAATTTCGACAAGACGAAGACTTCCTCCATCGGTTCCTATCCCGGCACCGCCGTCGCCTCTTATAACGGAGAGGAGATCGTAAGCGTCACCGTGACCCCCGTCGGCGACAACATGAAGCATACGCTGATAATCGACTTCGATGCTCTCAGTATGTTCGACGACATATACGCTTTTGACGACATATCAGACGGCTTTGACGTATCTAAGCTCACCCTTATCGTGCTCGCTTCCGAGGGCACCGGCGTTGAGGCGCCGACGGGCGTCGAGCCGACCGATATTTCGAATTACTCCTCGGAAGAGCTTGAACAGATCGTTACCGATATGTTCGAGAAGCTGAGCTCCCAGCTCATCAACATACTTACCTGATCATGACATTTTGGGGCTGCCGGCGGCGGCAGCCCCCGTTTTTTAACATGGCGGAAACCATTCTTTCATTAAAAGACATAGTTATGGATTACGGCGCGGAAAGGGTGCTCGATCACGTATCGATCGATATTTCCGCGGGCGAAGCCGTCGGCATTTTCGGCAGAAACGGCGCCGGAAAGTCGACGCTTTTAAGCATTATGGCGGGCACATTGAAGCCTGTTTCCGGCACGCGCACCGTTTCGCCGGAGCTAAAGGGAAAGATCAGCTACGTGCCGCAGGATATCGGGCTTTACCCCTCCCTTACCGGCAGGCAGAACCTTGAGTACTGGGCGGAGGCATACGGGCTTTTCGGGCGCAGGGAGCGCGCAAGAGTGAATTACCTGCTTGAGCTGTTCGGACTTGCGGACAAGGCGAACAAGCGGGTCGAAACGTACTCCGGCGGCATGAAGCGCCGCCTCAACATGGCTGCCGCGCTCGTGGTGACGCCCAAGCTGATGCTCCTCGACGAGCCGACCGTCGGCGCGGACGAGGCGTCCGTCGGCGTGATGCTCGACACGCTTCGAAGGATGAAGGAAAACGGTACGGCGGTGGTGCTCATAAGCCACATTACGGACGATCTTTCGTCCGTCTGCGACAGGGTAGTGACCCTTTCGGAGGGTAAAACGGAATGAGATTCGCAGCCTGTCTTAAAAAGGATATCAGGCTGCTGACCGGCGGAGGGCTGCGCTCGCTGCTCTTTTTGCTGCTGCCCGTGCTGCTTGCGTTCATAATGGCGTTCGGTATGCGCTCGATGGCGAAAGTCGACCTCAACACGGTGAGCTTCAATATCGCCGTGAGAGACGAGGACGATACCGTTATGTCAAGGCTGCTTATGACTCAGCTTGACAAAGTGAGCCTTTTTAAGACCGTGATACGCGCCGGAGGCAAGACCGACGGCGAGCTGCACGACATGGGATGCGCGGCGGTAGTCACCATCCCCAAGGATTTCTTTTACGACCTTTACGATATGGAAGACACCGACGTGGTGATCGCGCTGAACGCCGATATGCCGGCGGGGGCCGCGATGGTCAGATCTGCGTTCACCTCGCTCGTTGGCATATTGGAGGAGAATCAGCGCGTTCATTACGCCGCGGCGCGCGTCCGCTTCGGCGAGCTTGACGATGCCGAAATGGCGAAGGTCTATCACGATTACTCGAACGCCGCCGTCGAAGACGCGCTCGGGCGGCTCGATTTCTTCTCCCTCGGCGGAGTTTACGAAAAGAGCTATGACGGCGCAAAGC
>JAEEGG010025063.1_pt1 | contig 11511 bp, 8 predicted proteins | sample 9134161 | NCBI WGS metagenome assembly JAEEGG01 (sample SAMN16246543, study PRJNA631951) | gut metagenome | biome: gut microbiome; feature: rumen; material: CR-attached | host: Bos | place: Iran: Karaj | collected 2018-10 | reverse complement strand
TGTCATCTCTCGCACAGGCTACACGGGCGAGGACGGCTTCGAGATTTACGCCTCTCATGCTTATATCAATGACTGTTGGGACAAGCTGATAGCTGCTGGTGTGCAGGCTTGTGGACTCGGTTGTCGCGACACGCTCCGCTTTGAGGTCGGTCTGCCGCTCTATGGCGACGAACTGTCAGCCGAGATTTCGCCTGTCATGGCAGGTCTTTCCATGTTCTGCAAGTTCGAAAAGCCCGATTTCATCGGCAGGGAAGCACTCTTGAAGCAGAAAACTGAAGGTACGGAGAAAAAACTCGTGGGTATTGAGTTGCAGGACAAGGCCATTCCTCGTCACGGCTATGCAGTGCTGAAAGACGGCGAGACGATCGGCGAAGTGACAACAGGCTATCACACCCTCTCAACAGACAAGAGCGTCTGCATGGCGCTCATTGACAGCCGCTACGCTCAGCTGGGCACTGAGGTCGAGATACAGATTCGCAAGAAGGTGTTCCCCGGTGTGGTGGTGAAGAAACGTTTCTACGACAAACATTATAAAAAATAACAAAAAACTTAATACTATGGCAACAGTGAAAGAAGGACTCTACTACAGTGAGTCGCATGAGTATGTGAGAATTGAAGGCGAGTATGGATTTATCGGCATTACCGACTATGCCCAGCATGCTTTGGGCAATGTGGTCTATGTGGATATGCCCGAAGTTGACGATGAGGTGACAGCAGGCGAGGAGTTTGGCGCTGTGGAGAGCGTGAAGGCTGCCAGCGACTTGATGGCTCCCGTAAGCGGAACCGTTGTTGAGGTGAATGAGGCACTCGAGGATCAGCCAGAGCTCATCAATCAGGAGCCTTGGGAGAATTGGATTATCAAGGTGCAGCTCACCGACAAGGGCGAGCTCGACAATCTGATGGATGCCCAGACGTATGCAGAGTTTTGTGAGAAGGCTTAGGTTCGTTACTCCATATTATTAAGAGAGAAATCCATGTATAAGTATTTCCCCCATACCTCTGCTGATCTCCAGTCGATGCTCGCCAAGGTGGGCGTCGATGAAATCGATGATATCTTTGCTGATATTCCAGAGAAACTACGATTTCATCGAGATTATCAGCTGCCTTCGGAAATGAGCGAACTGGAGGTTCGCCAGCTTTTCGAACAGTTGGGCTCACAGAATAAGCAGCTGACCTGTTTTGCCGGTGCCGGTGTCTATGATCATTACACACCAGCCGTGATTCCCAGTCTGTTGTCTCGCTCAGAGTTCCTTACCAGCTACACGCCCTATCAGGCCGAGATCTCACAGGGTACACTCCATTACATCTTTGAGTATCAGTCGATGATGGCTGAACTGACGGGCATGGACGTTTCGAATGCCTCAATGTATGACGGAACCACCGCTACGGCTGAGGCTGTGATGATGGCTGTGGCCGCTGGCAAGAAACAGCACACGGTGCTCGTGTCTGAGACAGTGGATCCAAAGACAGTTGAGGTTGTTAAGACTTATGCTCATTTCCACGGAATTGACATCAAGATGATTCCTCAGAGCGAGAACGTCACTCACAAGGAGCGAATGACTCAGATGCTCGCAGACAGCGACGTTGCCGCTGTTGTCGTGCAGCAGCCCAACTATTTCGGCATAGTTGAAGACTACTCAGGCTTTGCCGAGATGGTGCATGAGAAGAAGGCACTCTTCGTGATGAATAGCATTATAGCCGACCTTGCCGTGCTGAAGACACCAGGCGAGTGGGGGGCTGATATTGCCGTGGGCGATGCTCAGTCGCTGGGCATCCCCATGCAGTTCGGCGGTCCATACGTGGGCTATATGTGCTGCACGGAAAAGCTGATCAGGAAGATGCCCGGACGTATTGTAGGTAAGACGCTCGACAATCGCGGACAGCGCGCCTTTGTGCTCACGCTGCAGGCTCGCGAGCAGCACATTCGCCGTCAGAAGGCCACGTCGAACATCTGTTCCAATCAGTCGCTCATGGCGCTATGGGTCACGGTCTATCTCTCGTTGATGGGTAAACAAGGATTGCGCGAGGCTGCCCAGCTGAGCTATGCCGGAGCCCACTACTTGTGCGAGCAACTCTTGGCAACGGGACGTTTCTCGCCCGTTTGTGACCACCCGTTCTTCAATGAGTTCGTGCTGCGCTATGATGGCGATGTCGATGCTTTGCAGCGCCGTTTCGTAGAGAATGGAATCTTCGGAGGCGTGAAGGTTGCCGACCATCAGATCATGTTTGCCGTCACCGAGAAGCGCACAAAGGAAGAAATCGATCAATTAGTATCACTAACAGGGGCTTAAGACAATGAACAACAAACTATACGGAAATCTTATTTTCGAACTTTCCCAGCCTGGTCGCAAGGGCTACAGTCTTCCTAAGAACCGTTTCGGCTCCTACGAGATACCTGCCGAGATGCGGCGTGCTCATGAGGCCGAGCTGCCCGAATGTGATGAGATGACGGTGGTGCGCCACTATACCAACCTGTCGGCTAATAACTTCGGAGTGGATAACGGCTTCTATCCCTTGGGGTCATGCACCATGAAGTATAATCCGAAAATCAATGAGGAAGTGGCAGCCCTCCCCCAGTTTGCAGGCCTTCATCCCTTGCAGCCCAAGGAAACGGTTCAGGGCGCCGAGGCCGTTTGCACTTTGCTGTGCCGTTCGCTCTGTGAGTTGACGGGGCTTCACGCTTTCACGCTGAAGCCTTTCGCAGGAGCACACGGCGAGCTCACCGGACTGATGGTGATTAAGAAGTACCATGAGAGCCGAGGCGATGAGGCTCGTCGGCTGGTCGTGGTGCCAGATTCTGCTCATGGCACGAATCCTGCTTCGGCAGCAGTCTGCGGTCTCGACATTATTGAAGTGAAGTCGCTCAGTGATGGAACGGTCGATGTGGATGCACTGCGCGAACTGCTGGCCCAGCACGGGTCGGAGGTTGCCGCAATGATGATGACCAATCCCAACACGCTCGGCCTCTTTGAGCGGCAGATTCCTGCGATTGAGCAGATGGTGCACGAGGCAGGCGCACTGATGTATTATGATGGTGCCAATCTGAACCCCATGCTGGGCGTTTGCCGTCCCGGCGATATGGGCTTCGACGTGATGCACATCAATCTTCACAAGACCTTCTCCACACCTCATGGAGGCGGTGGCCCCGGTGCCGGCCCTGTGGGCGTGCGCAAGGGATTGGAGGAGTTCTTCCCCACCGTGTCGCCTTATCATGGCAACTTCGCAGTCGTTATGCGGGCTTACGCCTACATCCTTTCGCTCGGTCGTGAGCATATAAAAGAGGTGGGACCGCTGGCAACGCTCAATGCCAACTACATCAAGGAGAGTCTGAAGGACGTCTATGAGCTGCCCATCGAAGGCTTGTGCAAACATGAGTTCGTCTTCGACGGCTTGAAGGACAAGTCAACGGGTGTCACTACGATGGATGTGGCAAAGCGATTGCTTGACTATGGCTATCATGCCCCCACCATCTATTTCCCCCTGCTGTTTCATGAGAGCCTCATGATAGAGCCCACCGAGAACGAGTCGAAGGAGACCATCGACGGCTTCATTCAGGTGATGCGGCAGATAGCCGAGGAGGCCAAGACGAACCCAGACGAGGTGAAGTCGGCTCCCCACAATACTCCCATCGGGAGGGTTGACGACGTGTTGGCTGCCAAGCATCCCATCGTGACGTTCCGGCAAATGAAAGATGAAAGATGACAAATGAGAGATATGATTAGTACAGACCTTATTATCATCGGCGCGGGGCCTGGTGGCTACCGCGCCGCTGAGTATGCAGCCAAACAAGGGCTCAAAGTCGTTGTCTTCGAAGGATGCGAAGTGGGAGGCACTTGCCTCAATGTGGGTTGCATTCCTACGAAAGCCTACGTGCATAGTGCCACTTTCCAAGAAGCACGCGAGCGCAAAGAGCAGGTCGTACAGCAACTGCGGAGCGGGGTGGAAGCACTCTTGTCGCACCCCAATGTCACGCTGGTGCGCGGACGTGCCGAATTTGTCGATGCCCACACGGTGAGCAGTCCTGCTTGCGGCCATGTGACAGCCCCGAACATCATCGTTGCCACGGGTTCCGAGACCAAGTGGCTGCCCATCAGCGGACTCGACGATCCGCGACTGGTCGATTCCACAGGACTGCTGCAGCTCGACCGCTTGCCCCGTCGTCTGTGCATTATCGGTGCAGGCGTCATCGGCATGGAGTTCGCTTCTGTCTTCAGTCGCTTCGGTGCCGAAGTGACCGTAGTGGAATATCTGAAAGAATGTCTGCCAGCCCTCGACAGCGACATTGCCAAGCGTTTGCGCAAATGCTTGGAGAAGCGAGGCATCACGTTCAAGATGAAGACAGCCGTGGACAATGTTGCCGAGCTTGATGCCGATGTCATACTGATGGCCGCAGGGCGCAAACCGCGTGTTCAGCCCGATTTCGCTCATGCAGGCTTCGACTATGACGAGCGCAAGGGCATCACGGTTGACGCTGACTTCCGTACCACTGTTGAACACATCTATGCCATTGGCGATGTGAACGGTCGGCAGATGCTGGCTCATGCAGCCGAGATGCAGGGCTTGCATGCGGTGAATCAGATATTGGGAAAGGCCGACGGCATACGCTTCGATGTGATGCCGGCAGCCATCTTCACCAGTCCTGAGGCAGCTTGCGTAGGGCCTACTGAGGACTGGCTGAAGGAGCAAGGCATTGCCTACGAATGTCGCAAAGCCTTCCATCGTGCCAACGGCAAGTCGCTCACAATGAATGAAACCGACGGCATGCTGAAGCTCTTCTCCGCGCCCGGTGCAGGACGCATCTTAGGTTGTCATTGCTTCGGTGCTCATGCTGCCGACATGGTGCAGGAGGTGAGCGTGCTCATGTGTCGTGACACCACGGTGGCCCAGCTGCGCGACATGGTGCATATCCATCCCACGCTCTCCGAAATCCTGCTGACGGCTGCTGAACAATAGTCGCAGAAAACACCATACAATCAACACAAAAAATATGACTGACAGACTAACAGACTCCATACCAATAGTAAAGTGGTTGACTATCACAGTTGTGGTGGTCACTACTTTTTTGTTCTTTTCCTGTAATTTGGGCGAACGTTCGTATGGTGAGGTGAATCGTCGGCTCAGTGAGGCTATTTCTATAGAAGACAGTGATGCTGTTTCAGCTCTCAACCTCTACGAAGAAGCGCTCGATGAACTGCTTGGCGAGCCAGATTCCAGCATGCTCCGCGAGACTTACTTCCGGATGGGTCTGCTTTTCATGCGCTGGAGTCTGCCCGAAGAGTGCGTGGCATCCGTACAACAGGCCTTTGTGATTGATTCCATGCGTGGTGATACACTGTCAATGGTGAAAAGCCTGCGGAGCATCGCTTTTGCCTATGAGAGTAGCGGACAGTTGGAAAAAGCCCGCAGAGTGGCCTCCCATGAACTAGGAGAAGATGTCAATACTAAGAACAGCACCCTGAAACGTCTGAATTATGATAGTTATTCCCGCTATGTTGACATGCAGGAAATGCAGCGTGAACTGCCAATGGTCTATTTGGATGAAATGAGCCATATCACGCCGATTAGCTCAGAACTTGAATTAGCTTATCTCGCATGGTTGGCTGAGCGCGACCAGAATACATCAGAAGCCATTAAGAGGTATCGCCAGCTGTCTGAAACACGCTCTCACTATGTGCGCGGATTTGCCCAATTGCATCTCTCTCGTTTACTTTTAGTGGCGGGGCAGGTGGCAGAAGCTAATGAGACTTTGGATCGTTATGAGGAGACCAATGCTTTAATACGTAAGGGCGAGCAAACCACCAAACGACTTTTGCAACTGCATGCCCGCTATCAGGATGCACGTTCAAAAAAGCAGATAGGCAGGCTTGAAGTGCTCAATCATCGTCAGTGGTTCATGCTGGTCAGCGGGGCGGTGGTGTGCTCTCTCTTGATAGGCGTACTGCTGTTGTGGATAAGAGTCAGCAGTCAGCGCCAGCAGATCCTCAAGTTCAGAATTGACAAGCTGAGGCAGTGGCGTGAGGAATATCTGCATCAGGACAACGAGGTCAGGAAAAGTTCTGCCCAGACCGCACAACAGACAGATATCTACCAGAAGGTGCGGCTTAAACTGAATGGAGGCGACAGTGCAACAATGAATGATGATGACTGGCGTGTGCTTGAATCAACGGTTCTGAGAGTCTATCCCCATTTTCGTCAGCGCCTGTTTGAACTTTGCCGTTTGTCTGATCATGACTATCGTGTATGTATGTTGCTCAAGATTGGGATACGCCCCAGTGAAATAGCCCGTCTCACCATTCGTAGCGATGAGGCCATTACGTCAACTCGGCGCAGGCTCTATGAGCGTGCTTTTGGGAAAAAAGGGAAGCCCACAGACTGGGATGAAGTGGTGAAAACACTCTAAATAGAAAATGCACACTTTTTTGCACACTGGTTATTCGCGACTTTTTGGCATCATTTTAATAATTTTGCACATGTTTTTTTTCGTGAATTCTCTAAAACTTAAAAAAATGAATGTTATGAAGCCGATAATGACCTTTGCTCTTGCTGTCATTGTTGTGACGAGCCTGAGCATGTGTACACAAAGCAAGCACAGTTCATCCGATGAGGACCTCGTTGACTCATGTGCAGTAATGCCTGAGTTCCCTGGTGGTCAGAAAGCACTCATGGATTTTATTGATAATAATGTTCAGTATCCTGTACTGGCAGAAGAAGTGGGCCTTGAGGGAAACGTGCTGGTGGGCTTCATCATTGAAAAGGATGGATCAGTCAGTCATGTGACGGTAAAGGAGTCAGCCGACTCGCTGCTTGATGCTGAGGCAGTGCGCGTGGTAAATGCCATGCCAGCTTGGACACCCGGACACAATGAGGCCGGTGAGGCTGTTCGTGTGAGATGTGTTCTGCCTGTTACCTTCCAGTTAGACGGCTCTCGTGACCGAATTGACCAGATGCCTGAGTTCCCTGGTGGTATCAGTGCCTATATTGATTATATGGGTAAGAATCTGAACTATCCGGCTGAGTGCGAGGAAAAGGGAGTTCAGGGACGTGTGCTTGTAAGTGTGGTGATCGACAAAAAGGGGAACGTGACTCATCCGAAAGTGCTGAATTCTGCCCATCCGCTGCTGATGGCTGAGGCCCTGCGCGTGGTGAAAATGATGCCACAATGGACTCCTGGCAAGAATGAAGGAAAAGAAACTGCCGTGACTTACGTCATCCCTGTCACTTTCCGACTTCAATAATTCATCTATGACGTATGGAAAACAATTATTAGTTGTCTGCCGCTGTCAAATGATTTTTGATGGCAAAGAAAAAAATCCTCTGCTCAAGAGGGCAGGGGATTTTTTTTAGTCTCCAATAAAGCAACAACACAATCTGTAATAAAAAACTATAATGCAAAAATGAAACGAACAACATTATTCCTACTCATTAGTCTATTCGTGTCAAGCACATCCTGGTCACAGGATGAAAACGCTATTAATGGCTTCATGTATCAAGGTGACAGCCTGATGAGCAACTATAATACGTTTGAGGCGCTGAACTGTTATCAGCAGGCATTTGACTTGAATGATTGCGCTATGACACGTATGAAACTTGCCAATTGTTATTATCAGCGGGTGGCTTATCGTCAGGTGACAGATATTCTGAAGGTGATGAGTGAGGACAGCTTGAGCCACGATGCGCTTCGGCAACTGGTGTTCAGCTATCATAAGCTGTCAGACGTCCCTGCTATGGTGTATTGGGCAGAGCAGACGGTAAAACGTCATCCTATGGATGCTGAGATTGTTTCCAAGCTGACATCGGGCTTTTCCCAACTGAATCAGCCCCAGAATGGTGTGGAATGTGCATTGCAGTATGTAAAGGTCGATTCTACGAGCATAGAAGTGAATCGCGCATTGGAGAATGCATACTTCATGAATTTTCAGTTTGACAAGGCTGCTGAGATGGGTGAAAGACTGTTGGCTTTAGGTGATTCGGCATTCACTACACTATTCTTGACAGGACTGTCCTATTCAAAACTGGACAGTCTGGAACAAACCTATTCCATGCTTTTGAAAGCAGCAACAATCAACGAATTCAAAAACGATGTGTGTGTGAAACGCTTAGGCACGACGTGTCTGAAAATGAAGCGCTATGATGAAGGTCTTGAATACCTTAATATAGCCAAGAAACTGATATATCCTGACACGTTGGTTATGCGTTCATTCACGCTCGCCTTGGCCGAGGCAAACTATATGACCCAACATCCGCAGGAGGCTATCGATGCATGGGAACAGCATATTCAATATAACCCGAACACATTGGCAGTCTATTATAATATTGCCAATGCGTATGCTTATCTGTTGGATAATAGTGGTCAGGCGAAGACCTATTATAACCTTTTTCTGGAACGAGCTAAAGCCGAGAAAAATCCTACCCCTCAGTTGCTTGAGATGATTGAGCGTGCAGAGAATATGATAAGAGAACTACCCGTTGACGAACTTGAAAACAGCAGAATACCAATAGAGAAAGACTTGAAACAGGACTCCATCTCTAATGAAGATATTCCTAATGACAGTATCAAAATAGGATTTTAATCAAAGACTGCACAAGAAAACATGAAAAGACTATTTCTCGCATTCTCCCTCGTATGGGGAATGTTACTGACACTTACTGCTCAACATGTTAGCGGTATCGTTGTAGATAGTAAGGGAGCGCCTTTGGAGTTTGTGTCAGTAGCACTCTTGCAGGCAAAGGATTCTGGATTCGTAAGCGGTTGTGTGACAGATGAGCAGGGACGGTTCTCCATTCCCACTGAGGCACTACCGTCCCAGCCGTTGTTGATCAAGGCCACATCGGTGAGTTACAGGCCATGTATTCTAAAATGTGGGAACGGAACCACCGGCTTGAGGCTGGTGATGGAGGACGATATGGTGGAATATGCCAGTGTGATCGTCAATGGTAAGCGTCCCTTCACCAAGAATGTAGGTGACAAAGTGGTGTTCAATCCACAGTTGATGAAGAATATCGATGCCATGCAAGCCGATGACGTGTTAAAATATGTGCCTGGAGTGATAGTGAGCAAGAGTGGCATTACATATAATGGTAGAGATGCCACAATCCTTGTTGATGACCGGGTGGTGAGTAGGGATTACATAGCAAATCTGAATGCCAGCGACATTGAACGTGTGGAATTGCGTAGTAGTCATGGTGGCATGTATAGTGCTACCATACAGGGAGGCATGATCAATATCGTTACAAAAAAAAGGCTGTTAGGTGTTCGTGCCACAGCCAGCATCTATGCCGACACACAATTCAGGAACACCTATACATGGTTTCCCAGGGCAAATGTGTTTTTCGGAACGCAAAAATGGAATGTCTATGTGAACTATTCCTTCATGCAGTCAAGGTCCAAGATGATGACCGAGGCCACAAACGAGTTTTTGTATAACAATACTGTTCATAAGAGTGATAATGACAATTCTCCTTTTCTGAAACAACATCAATATGCAGTGGGAACGGTGTTCTATTTATCTGAAAAACACCAGTTGAGCTTCGAGTTGAATGGCTCTCATACTCCAACGGATATAGGGGCCACTACTGCAACCGAGATGCTTACACTCTCTGACGGTAGCCAACATCCTGCCACTATGACATCAGATAATCCTTCGAAGGCCGATTTCTACAATCTTGTGGGCTCTTACAAGTGGGCTGTTGATACGCTGGGCAGTAGTCTTAAACTGTTAATGAACTACAACAAGAAGAAAACTAATAGCGATAATCATCTCGTCACTGCCTATCCTGATCTACCCTCAAACAATATTCATGAGATTGATGCTTTAAAGGCCGATGCAGACAATCTCTCTGGTAGAGGAGACTTTGAGAAGAACTGGAAGAGAGGATGGAAGCTTACGCTTGGAGGTGAATACTCCACATCCAGGCGCTACAGTGAAGCGGTGTTCAATATGTTGCACGATCATACGACCAAGTCTTCATCATGGAATTATAGGGAACAGGCTGCTGGGGGCTACCTGGGGGTAGAGAAACCATTTGGGCACTTCTATGCTTCTGCCCGTATGCGCGTAGAGCATACTGATCTGCGTGGGTCAGCCACTGATAATGACGACGTAAAGCACAGTTCTACCATTATAGTTCCCTATGCCTATCTTCGCTATTCTACTGATAATGGATGGAATTTCAATGCCACCTATACAAGGAGCGTCAAACACCCGGCTTTCGCGCAACGCATTGGATATATGGTGCGTTATTCCGATGTCCTTTACGAAATGGGAAACCCTGATTTGAAGCATGACATCACCGACCATCTCTCTCTTTCCGTTAATCATAAAGGGCATTTCTTTTCTGCAGAATATACGTCAACGCCTGACGCCATGATCACTACCCTCCGTACCGAAAACGGAATTACTTACATACAGAAACGAAACGAGGGAACAAGAAAGATCTTGTTTTTAATCTATAATTATGGCGGTAACCTGTTTCCGTGGTGGCAGACACATTTCATGACTCAAGTTGCCTATATACACTATCCTAAAAGCTATAACCAAAGTTCAATCTGGTGGGGGCTGTTTTACTGGGTGAATCGCTTCTCGTGGGAGCGGGTTGGGACGTTTGAACTGGAAACAACTTACAGAACGAAGTATCTTCAAGCTAATATCACACAAGAATGGAATGGCGTTGAGATGAATTTTTCCTATGAGCGAAATATCGGTAAGCATTTTGTCGCATCTGTGGGCATAAATGATATTTTCAATGGCTCAAGAACTCACAGCGTTCACAAGAGTCCCACACTCATTTATGACTTCCGCGTCAATACCGCCTTGCGGTCATTGTGGTGCAAACTGACCTATAAGTTTGCCAGCAAGCGGAAGACGAAGACCGAACAACTCGAGAATAATAATGAGATCATTAATCGGATGTAGTGTGTGATGATGAGGATGCTGCTGCTGTTGCAGCTTTTCTCACGGAAGCCATAAAAAAACACCGAGGTGTCTGTGCAGCGACACCCCGGTGTGTAGAGAGTAGGTATTTTTCAGTGATCAAACACTGAGCGGTTCAGAAGAGTGGCCATCGTGACACCCCCATGCAGGAAGTGGTGGTAATGGTGGCCGCAATGGCCGTCAAGATGTTGATGACTATGCCGATGATTGTTTTCCATAATTTTGCGTTCATGATGTTCAAGTTGTTTTTGATGTTAATAATATAAGATTCCCTCACTTTTCTTTTTAACCACGAATTGCTCGAATGACACGAATATTCTATCATAAAACAGCATTTCTCGATTACATCTGAAGATGTCATATTCGTGAAATTCGTGTTTTTTTTTAAAGGTGGGAAGTTGAGTCAAGAATTTGCGTGCTTATAATTTATAATTTAGAATTTAGAATTCTAAGAAACTCCCCTCGGTTCCCCGAGGGGAAGTTTCTTACGGCTGCTCTTCCACGCTTCCGCTGGTGCCGCCTCCATGCTGTGCGCCATTGTCATCATCGTCATCGTCGGAACCGGTTCCGTTGAGTGATG
>JAEEGG010025057.1_pt1 | contig 11513 bp, 8 predicted proteins | sample 9134161 | NCBI WGS metagenome assembly JAEEGG01 (sample SAMN16246543, study PRJNA631951) | gut metagenome | biome: gut microbiome; feature: rumen; material: CR-attached | host: Bos | place: Iran: Karaj | collected 2018-10 | reverse complement strand
ATAATCATGGATATAACCCTGCCTTATATGGGCGGGTAGTACTGGTGTCAGGAGATTAGAAAGACAAGCAATGTGCCGATCATCTTCATATCATCGGCGACAGACAACATGAATATAGTCATGGCCATGAACATGGGTGCCGACGATTATATTCCGAAGCCATTTGACCAGAGTGTTCTCATTGCCAAGGTTCAGGCTCTTCTCCGGAGAACTTATTCATTCAGTCAGGGGTCGAATACATTACAGGCAAAGGGCGCAGTCCTCAACACCAATGACAACACGTTATCCTATAACGGGAGCAGGATAGAACTTGCCCGCAACGAATACAGGATCCTGCTTACGCTGATGCAGAACAAGAACAAGGTCGTAAGCCGTGAGAAGCTGATGGAGGCTCTGTGGGAGAGTGACTGTTATGTCGATGAGAACACGCTGACGGTCAATGTCGGAAGACTCCGCAAGACTCTGGAGGGAATAGGACTTAAGGATCTTATCAAGACCAGGTTCGGAATGGGGTATATTCTGGAGGATCAATGCTGAAGGATTATCTCAGATCACGCATAAAGGTGATCATAATGCTGGCTGTCGTGGAAGAAATCTTCGCGTCGGCCTATCTGCTCTTCGATATGCCCGCTGTAACAGTGTTATATCCTTTATTTCTAAGCATTGCGGTCGTTTTGGTTGCCGGCGTGATCGATCTTATCCTTTTCGCTAATAAGCATAAAAAACTTCTTCAGATGGATATACCTTCTTCCTCGGACCTGCTCGAAAAGGATTATCAGGAGATTATAAACAAGCTGAAGGAGGAACAGCGTTTTTCGCATCAGAAGGCAGCATCTGACTATAACAATATGGTCGAATATTACACTGTCTGGGCTCATCAGATAAAGACTCCGATAGCTTCAATGAGGCTGCAGATACAGTCTGAGGATTCTGATCTATCCAGAAGGCTTGATGCCGATCTCAACAGAATCGAAGCTTACGTTGAGATGGTTCTTACATTCCTGAGACTTGATTCCGACAGCACTGATTATGTGATTAAAGAGATCAGTCTGGATGATGTGATCAGACCCGCGATAAGAAAGTTTGCGAGGGATTTTATATCCAAAAAACTCTCCATGGACTTTAAGCCTTCCGGGATAAAAGTGTTGTCTGATGAGAAATGGTTATCCTTTGTGATAGAGCAGGTTCTGTCCAACAGCGTAAAGTATACAAACAGCGGCGGCATTAATATCTATATGGCAGAGCCGGAAGTGCTCTGCATTGAAGATACCGGAATAGGCATAACCGCTGAAGACCTTCCGAGAATATTCGAGAATGGCTATACGGGTTATAACGGACGCGAGGACAAGCGCGCAAGCGGTATCGGACTTTACCTTTGCAAGAGGATCTGTGATAACTTAGGCCACAGGATCAAAGCGGAATCAACACCCGGCGAAGGAACAAGGATACTTCTGGATTTCCACAAAGAAAAGATAGGCGTAGAATAAGCCGGCCCGGGCAGGATGCCGGTGTAAATGAAGATGTGACAAATATGTTAGATTTGCGTAAGCAGATGCTAAGGAATGGACAGGCATGAAATCTTATACTGTTGCCATCAAAACCAGGGAAAGGAAATATCAGTATGAGTCTGCTTGAAGCAAAGAATATCAAAAAGATATATAAGACAAGGTTCGGAGGCGCTTCTGTTGAAGCGCTGAAGAATGTAAGCTTTACCGTTGAGAAGGGTGAGTATGTTGCAATCATGGGAGAGTCAGGATCGGGCAAGACAACACTTCTCAATATACTTGCCGCATTGGATAAAGCAACTGAAGGAACTGTCATTCTTGACGGAATGGATCTTTCCAAAGTAAAGGATAAGGATGTTGCCGGATTCAGAAGAGATAATCTCGGTTATGTATTTCAGGATTTTAATCTCCTTGATACTTTCTCTCTCGAAGATAATATCTATCTTCCGCTTGTTCTTGCCGGTAAAAAGTATCCTGAAATGAAAGAGAGGCTTGATAAGATATCCGGAACTCTGGGCATATCAGAGATACTGAAGAAATATCCTTATGAGGTATCCGGCGGTCAGAAACAGAGAGCGGCAGTCGCAAGAGCCCTGATCACAGAACCCCGCATCATCCTTGCTGATGAGCCTACCGGAGCGCTTGATTCAAAATCCTCGGATGAGCTGCTTTCGCTTTTTAAGAAAGTAAACCAGACGGGACAGACGATCCTGATGGTAACCCACTCGACAAAGGCTGCTTCAAATGCGTCGCGCGTTCTTTTTATCAAGGACGGTGTCATCTTTCATCAGATATATAAAGGCAGCAATACTGACCGCCAGATGTATCAGATGATCAGTGATACGCTGAACCTTCTCGCAGGGGGAGGTGAAAGATAATGAAAGCCGGTTTTTATCCGAAGATGGCCGTCAGCGGAATGCGGAAGAACGGCCGGTTATATGTGCCGTATCTGATCACGTGTATTCTGATGGTATCGATATTCTATATCTTCCATTTTCTGGGCTTTTCCGGAGTAATGAACGGAATGGCCGGCGGAGGGACCGCTACCCAGATGGTTGGTTTGGGAACATACATCATGGCGGTCTTTGCAACGATATTTCTGTTCTATACCCAGTCTGCTCTTATCAAAGGACGCAAGAAGGAATTCGGTCTGTACAGCATCCTCGGTATGAACAAAAGAAATATCGGCAGGATCATTCTCTGGGAAACATTCATTATATGGATGGTTGCGGTTTCATTAGGTCTCCTCTCGGGCATCGGTCTTTCAAAACTTGCCGAGCTCGGGTTTACAAAGCTTATCGCCGTGCCTACCAGATATTCATTCTCGGTATCATGCAGTTCTGTTGTGACGACCGTAATTCTTTTTGCAGTTATCTTCTTCATGATCTATCTCAACACGGTAAGGCAGATCAGGTTTGCGGATCCTGCCCAGCTCATCAGCGCAGGAAAGTCAGGGGAGAAACCTCCGAAGGCCAATTGGGCTATAGGCATACTGGGTCTTATTTTCCTCGGAAGCGGTTATATCCTTGCTCTTAAGATAAAACAGCCTATCTCAGCTCTTATGTGGTTTTTCATTGCGGTTATCCTTATTATCATCGGAACATATCTGCTGCTTATATCAGGATCTGTCATCATGTGCAGGCTCCTTCAAAAGAATAAGAGTTATTACTACAGGACAAATCATTTTGTATCAGTATCTTCAATGGCGTACAGGATGAAGCGCAACGGCGCGGGACTTGCCTCCATCTGCATCCTTCTTACCATGATCCTTGTCATGCTCTCGTCCACATCAGCTCTTTACACCGGCGAGGAACAGTGTCTTGATGCCCGCTACCCCAATGAGATCGGCGCATTTGCCTGCAAGTACGGCTACGATAAGACGCTTTCCTTACAGGGCGAGAAACTGGATGAGATCCTGAAGACTGCGGCTGAAGCCAAAGGTGCCGAAGTGAAAAACAATTATACATATTCTGTGTATTCGATCAGCGGTTATTTAGAGAACAGCAGGCTTGAGGTAAACCTGAATTCGCTGACTGACATGGCTTTTATCGACTATGATAAAGTCGCCCAGATAATGTTTATTGACGATGACGAATACAACAGAGTCTTTGGTCATGATGTTAATGTGAATCCGGGAGAGGCTTTGGTCGGCACCGCGAAAAAGGTCGATATAGGAGACACTATCACAGTCGGAGATGTTGTTTTCGAGGTCACGGATAGATTCGATGATAAGGTTGCCGAGATTGATCCGATGGCAACAGGAGCCGCTACGCCTACGGTATATCTGATAGTTGATGATGTTGAAGCAACGGCTCAGGAGTATATCAGATATTCTGATTATAACGGTGAACCGATGCTCGCGTGGTTCTGGTACAGCAGGTTCGATACCGGACTCGATGAGGAAGGGCAGATTGCGCTCGCCGAAGAATTGTCCGGGAAGATCAAAGAGGAACTGAACGGAAAAGGTTTTTCAAATTACTATTGCGAGAGTCACGAAGCCGAGCGCGGAGATTTCGTCAGCACATTCGGAGGACTGTTCTTCCTTGGCATCCTGCTCAGCATCATCTTCCTGGTATCCTGCGTATTGATCATATACTACAAGCAGATATCCGAAGGGTTTGAGGATCAGGCACGGTTCACGAGAATGAAGAAAGTCGGCATGAACAGCGAAGAGATAAAGAAGAGCGTTAATTCCCAGATGCTTCTGGTCTTTATGTTTCCTGTCATCTTTGCCTGCATCCATCTGGCAGTTGTTCTTCCGATAGTTGATAAACTCCTGATGCTATTCGGTCTGTTTAATATGCCGCTGCTGATTGCCTGTGCTCTGGTCTGCGTTTTGATATGCGGCCTGTTCTATGCGGTGATATACAAAGTAACATCTGTTGCGTATTTTAAGATAGTCTCTTCTGCAGAATAGATAAAAAACAAGGGGTTGTCTCAAATCCAGAGGCAACCCCGTTACTTTTGTAATTGATGACGGATTAAGTTTCCCTGCCTTCCTCATCCAGCAATCCGTCACGCAAAGCTCCGTAATATCCTGCCATTACATGGTTATAATAACCATCCGGGGAAGTGAATACGGTGCCGAAATCGAACGTGAAGAGCAATACTTTTCCGTACTTGTTGTCATATGTATACCATCCGCCTGACGGCTTGAAGAACTCCTCTCCGCTTGGACCGTAATCATCATAAGTGTTGTAGATATTCCAGATATCATATTGAGTGTGCGGTTTGTCTGTCGCATTAAGTGAACCGAAAGAATAACCGTATGCACACTTGCCGGCATCCTGAAAACATGCTGTCAGCAATTGCACTGGGGCACCGCCCAGACTGTGTCCGGTGAACAGGAATTTAACATCTGATGCGAAAGTCTCCGCGTAATTGTTTACATAGTCGATAAGGGCATTTTTGATCTGGTTAGCATAATTCGCATAGCCCAGATAAGTATCATAGCCTTCCCAGGTCTCGGCTGCCAGAGACAGACTTCCTATAACATCATAGAAAACAGCATCCTGCCAGCCCTCTGTTCCTCTGCATACGACGACGATCACTTCGAAATCATGACCGTCTGCCGCTGTCATGGTCTGATGGCCGATGGCGAATGCCGTGGACAGATCCCAGTCTGCTCCGTCTGTTTCGACAGTAGCTTTTTTGCCGCTGTATTTGTTGTAACTGTATAGCCAGATATCCTCAAGTCCAAGATCATCCATGGCATCCGCGATAAACTCGCCATACCCGAGTCTTCCGCTCCTGTCATTTGAAGCTGCGCATAAGGCTGCAGATGCCTTTGCAAGATCAAGACTGAATTCGTCAGGGTCCTTCTCGAAAAGCTCACTGCCCCAATATACTTCGGCCACCCCGGTGTCATAATTCTTGTTATATCTGATGGTTACAACGTTGCGGCTTTTAACAGAATCGGAAGAATCCGGCATTTTGCATCCGGATAATGCCGCTATAACAGATAAAATAAGGAGCAGAGATGTTATTCTCTTGAATTTCATGATGATTTCCTCGGGTTTTGATACAGCTATTTTAGCATCATACGTCAGGTTTTTGTCTTTGGTAAACAGAAATGCCCGAAAGGACCGGTTTAGGGATTTCCGTATCAATCCTATCTTGAAACATACGGGTAATATTTCTATTATAAGAAAAACAGAAAAGTCGCAGGTGACCTGATATGACAAAGCGTTTCCGTGAATGGTTCAGTATAAGACTTGCAAAGAATCCGGGACAGATCGTCCTGTTGTCGATCCTGTTTTTCAATGTGATATTTCTGCTGCTGTCGGCCTTTATCATAAGCCGGATGTCCCTGACCGGGACGGAGCATCTGGGATTCCTGCAGTCTGCTTACTATACGATCAACATGATCCTTGATGCCGGCGGCATATCCTATGTGGTTGAGGATATAGGTCCTCAGAATGCGGCAATAGCGATCGTATGCATTATCATTATCCTTATCGGAATGATCTCATTCACCGGTGCGGTCATCGGTTACATTACCAACTATATCTCAAGCTTTATCGAAGCATCCAATGCAGGTGATCACAGGCTTCAGATCTCTAAGCATTTTGTCATCCTCAACTGGAATTCCAGGGCTTTGGAGATCATCAATGATATGCTGTACAGCGGATCCTGCAATAAAGTCGTTGTTCTTGTGAGTTCAGGCAAAGAGGAGATAGAAAAACAGATCGATGAACGTATTCATGAGACAGTCAAACGTGAGAATATCAGAGTCAAGGAAGAATGCGCGGACAGGTCTTATCTTGCCCGTAAATGGTATTATCATAAAAACAAATTCTCCAGCAATCTTACCGTTATCGTAAGGGAGGGAGACGTCTTCTCATCCAAACAGCTTTTCGATATCTCCTTACAGAACGCGTCAGCAGTCGTGATACTCGGCGAAGAGATAAACAACGCGGTATGCAAGTATCAGCTTAATGAGCGGATCGAGAAGATCGGGAACGGAAATGCCCTGACGATCAAGACTCTGATGCAGGTTTCCGATATTACTTCAGCTGCTTTTTCCGAAGATAATCAGAGGATCATTGTTGAGATCACGGACGACTGGACATGGGATCTTGTCCAGAAGATAATCAGGAGTAAACAGGTTGATGGCAAGTGCAATATCGTGCCTATAAGGGTCAACCAGATCCTTGGTGAACTAATGGCACAGTTTTCTCTGATGCCGGAACTGAATACTGTATATAACGAGCTGCTCTCCAACAAGGGCGCAACGTTCTTTACCTCGGAAAGTGAGGGCAGTGATGAGACCACATTCATCAGGGATACGCTTTCCAAAAATGCTCATGCAATACCTTTGACGATCAGGCAGAACAATAAAAAGAACTACTGTTATTTTATGTCATTCGACGAAAAGGATATTCTGAGGAAGGAAAGAAAAGAACTTCCCGGGATTCCGATAAGCATCAATAAGGATTTCTGGCTTGAGAAAAAGAAGATCCTGATCCTCGGACATAACAGCAAGTGCGTGGATATAATGAACGGTTTCTCATCCTTTATCTCGGAGTGGGGATATAAGGGTTCTGATGAGAGTCTTCTCAGCATTGTTGTGATAGATGATGAGAAGAGTCTTGAGAAAATGAATTACTATCAGGATTACCCGTTCGTTATAAAAACAGTGGCAGCCGAACTTTTCGAAAAAGATCTCATCTGTGATTCGATAAACGAATTCCTCAGGATGAATGAAGAAGACGTAAGCGTTCTTATCCTTTCGGATGACCTTGTTTCCGAGGATGAGATCGATGCCGGTATGCTCACGAATCTTGTATATGTCCAGGATATCATCAACGACAAGGTTGAGGCTGATCCGGACTTCGATGCCGGAAGCATAGATGTTATCGCCGAGATCAATGATCCCAAACATCATGATGTTGTAAGCAGCTACAGCGTTAAAAATGTCGTTATCAGTAACAGATACATAAGTAAAATGATAACCCAGATAGGTGAGAAGGATGCGATCTTCGATTTCTTCCAGGATATCCTCGTATATGATACTGATGCTGAAGACGGATTTGAGAGCAAGGAAGTATATATCAAGAAAGCAAAGGATTTCTTCGGCACGCTTCCGCCTGAATGTACTGCCGAACAGCTGATAAGAGGAGTCTTCGATTCGTCATATGATCCGGACATCCCTCCCGAAAAGCAGAATATTTCTATTGTTCTCGGTTATGTTAAGCAGAATGAGAAGATCATTCTGTTCGGAGGCGACCAGTCAAAGATCAATGTAAAACTCGGTCCTAAGGACAAGATAATCGTCTTCAGTAACCACTGATAAGCAATAATTTTATTTGTCTGTTATAATAGCCAAAGATTTTTGTCATTTGGGTAGGGGTATCTTATGGCTTTGTTCGGTTTTACCAAGAGATTGACTCTTGGAATGAAGATAATCTATTCGATCGTCGCTATAGGTATTATTGCGGCAGTTGTTGCGGGAATAGTAATGTACCGCAATGATATTAATGCAAAGACAATGAGGATCGTCCGGGCTGAAGGCACCGTCAGGCTCGAGCAGAGTGAAGGAGCGACAAAGAATGTTACCAAGAAGACAAGGTTCCAGTCAGGCGACTCCGTTCTTACAGGTATAGACGGTTCTGCTGTTGTTGAGATGGATGATTCGAAGAAAGCTACTCTCCAGGCTGAGAGCAGAGCTGAGTTTATTAAGAAAAACAATCAATACGAGATCAGATTAACCAAGGGCGGCCTGTTTTTTGAATTAAGTGAGAATCTTAATGAAGGTGAGACCTTTGAGATCAAGTCGAACCTGATAACCGCCGGTATAAAAGGTACTTCAGGCTTCATTTCATATGACGGAGATGGAGGTGAATCACTGATCGTCACGGACGGGAACGTAATAGTTACCGCAACAAATCCCGATACAGGCGATAAAAAGTATGCTGAGATCCACGGCGGACAGAAGGTTACGGCAAATGTTCTTTCCGGCAAAGCAGATGACAGCGTTGAACTGATCATTGAAGATGTCACAGAGAAGGATCTTCCTGATTTTGTGCTTTTGACGATCGCCGATGACAATAAGCTTTTAGACAGGGTATGCGAGAGCAACGGGTGGAGCAGAAATACCATACTGGTCCTTGTTGACAACATGATAAAAGCAAGCGCTAACGCTGATAACGCTGCAGGGACTTCCGATCCTTCTGATGAGAGTGCCGCAGCTGCCACTCCTACCCCAAAAGCAGCTGAACAGGGAACAGATACAACTGCTGAGACAACGGAAGCCCTCGAGACATCCTCGAATGAGGATTCAGGAAACTCTGACCGTGATAATTCCGCTACGGCTACTCCGAAGCCCAGTGTTACGAATACACCGACACCGACCAAAAAGCCGACGTCCACGCCCAAGCCGGTCGTTACGGCTACATCGACACCGAAGCCTACGGCAACCCCTGTGCCTACAGCCACATCTACTCCCACGCCAACTCCGGAACCTACGGCTACATCTACTCCTACACCTGAACCGACAGAGCCGGAGCCTACAGATCCTGAACCTGTTCTTGTCGCATTTGATGTTACATTGGAAGTTGTATCTTTGGAAGAAGACGGTTCTGAAACTACTGATGTGATCACGATCGAAGATGTTCCCGCCGACGGAGACTCTCCGAGCATCAGTTATCTTAACGAATCTCTGAAAGGCTATATATCTTATACAATCCTGAGTAGTGAGCCGATCTACAGATAAGCTTTGTAACGCAAACTGATATTTCAGAACTCCTCTTTAAATGAAGTGAACCCCTGAAGTTGGACGATTTAAAATGAGTATAAGGACTGATTCCTTGCCTGGCAAGGAGTCAGTCCTTTAAGTTTGACCTGAATTCTCTCATTGTTGTAATACTCAATGTATTCTTCCATAGCCTTCTGGAGCTGTTCTATGGTCTTGAATTCATATTCGTGTCCATAGAACATCTCATTCTTCATCTTTCCGAAGAAGTTCTCCATAGGGCTGTTATCTAAGCAGTTTCCTTTGCGCGACATGGATTGTGTTATTCCTCGTTCTCTTAACGCTTTGTGGTATTGGAACATCTGATATTGCCAGCCCTGATCTGAATGAAATACGAGATTGCTGAGGTCTTCGAATTTGTTAAATGCCTTATTCAACATATCCGTTATCTGCATGTAGTTTGGACTCTTTGAAATGTTATATGAGACAATCTCTCTGTTATGCATGTCCAGAATAGGTGACAGATAGAGCTTGCCGGCTGCTATATGGAATTCGGATATATCCGTTGTCCATTTCTCGTTGACATCTGTTGTGCTGAAATCTCTTATGTATTCTGTTCTGTGTCTCTTGGTGTCTACTCTCTTGTACAGGAGCTTGTTATCTACAGTACCGTTGAAATCGCCTTTATAGGACTTGTATTTGGCTCTGGGCGTGATGCCATATAACTTTAGCTTCGACATAAGCCTCTTTATAGTCTTATGGTTTACCGTCCAACCGTCCTTCTTTAGCTGTAATGTGATCCTTCGATAGCCATAACGCTTATGGTTATCTGTATAGATGGTGGTTATGGCATCCATAAGATCCAAATTCTTTGTATCCGGATCGATTCGGTTCTTCCAATAGTAGTAATCCGATCTGGGAAGACTTGGCAGTGAATCGTTTGAGTTAATAGTCTCAAGGATAAAGTCTAACGAACACTTTAATTCTTGCCTTAACTCAGTCACTGCCTCAGTCAGTTTTTCTTTTTCTTCTTTTCTTCCTCGTGAGTTAAGGCATACAATTTTTTTAAGTATTCGGCTTCTACGGTCTTCTTCAACAGCTGTTCGCGAAGAAGTTCGTTCTCCTTCTCCAGCTCTTCGACTGTCTTCTTTTTCTTTGCCACGGGTTGAAGGCCTGCCTTTCTTCTTAGTAACGACATTATACCCGTTCTGTCTATAGGCTTTAATCCAGTTGCACAACAATCCAGCACTCAAGCCCAAATCGATAGCAACAGAGACTATAGATTCTCGGGAACAAACAACTCGCTCAATAGCAATACGTTTGAATTCCTTGGAATGGTGTGTAAAACCTTTAAGAAAGACATTTAAGCCGTGTTTTGATGCCAATCTACAAATACGTTGAATTGTAGTTCGATTTACATGGTAGATACGTGCGATAAGTTTGTATCCATACCCCTGACAATACAAATTATAAATTTCTTTCTTGTCTTCAAATGTTAGTTTCATATTAAAACCCCCAAAGTTTGTCCAACTTTGGGGGTTCACTTCAAAACAGGGGAGTTCTTTTTTATTAAATTACCGCTGTTTTGATATAATAATATAATATGCTGAGGATCATCGGTGAAAGAATGCCTATATGGGATTTCCGCAGCCGACGCTTTCAGTGATGAAGCTGGTTGGACCGGAGGAATAAGCAATGCTGAAGTTTTTGGGAAGAGGTTCCGCTTTTACTGATGAGCACAACAGTGCATACTTTATTGCAAATGATGAGCTTGTCCTGATCGATTGTCCGATGAGCGCGTTCTCGAGACTGAACGATAAGAACCTCGCATTGTTTGACCATATCTATGTGCTTGTTACACACACTCACGGTGATCATGTCGGCGGTATCGGTATGCTTATCGATCTGCTGCAGTTCTCGGTAAAGACCCCAATAACAGTTGTTGCTCCGTCTAAAGAAGTTGAAGCAGACATGTTCTATCTGCTTACGAGGATCGAAGGCTGCAACAGCTCGTGGTATGAACTGATCAGCGTTGAGGATCTTGATAAGGACTGGTTTGTATGTTCGATACCTACGGTACATACTGAAGAGCTTGCGGGAAAATGCTTCGGATACTGTCTTAATATCGAAGGAAACAGGACGGTCTATACGAGTGATACCAATACTGTCATTCCTTTTGAAAAGTATCTTGAGAGAGGAACATACCTTTACACCGAGATATCCGCATATAAATCTTCGGTTCATCTTTACTGCAGTGATATGGTCCCGAAGATCAAGGATTATGTCTCCAACGGTATTAAAGTTTTTCTCATGCA
>JAEEGG010025056.1_pt1 | contig 11513 bp, 6 predicted proteins | sample 9134161 | NCBI WGS metagenome assembly JAEEGG01 (sample SAMN16246543, study PRJNA631951) | gut metagenome | biome: gut microbiome; feature: rumen; material: CR-attached | host: Bos | place: Iran: Karaj | collected 2018-10 | reverse complement strand
TAAAACAAGCGGAAGGACTAAAGGTTACTTCACAAAAAGATAAGAAAACGACGATTAATCGTTATAACAACTTTGGATTTAGAGAAAAATGGCTCCAATTCTATTTTGAGCACGTAGACACATTCTTTGAGAATGACGAACATGGCATCAATAAAGAGAATCAGATGAACCCGTTCTTAAACTGGATGAGAGATTCGAATATATTGAAGTCAGACTCCAAAGAGATAACTGAAATTGGTAAATTGTTCGCAGATAATTATACTCAAAAGTTGGAAATCATTTGGGAACTCATTTGGATTAATCTAACTTGCAACTCAGAGATATGTAATTGGTTTGCATGCAATATAAGTTATGGGAAGTCATATTCAAAACAAGAAGTAGAATCTATGATGGAGTCTTCTCTTAGTATGTATAGTGGGTCTGTTCGCAAAAATGCGCTTGGCTCACTTCAAAATGCTTTTGTCTCCTCACCACTTGGAGACAAGATACATGTAGGTGTTATTACCAAGGAGAATAATAAACCTGTCTTCTCAAGACAGTCTCATGACAATATTTCGCTTGTCGCATTAGCGTATTCTCTCTATCGATATGCAGAACGCAAGAAGCGTTATTCCCTTAACGTTTCTGAGTTCTATGATGAAAATCAGCCAGAAGGAATATATCGCCAATTTGGCATCAGCAGAGAAACTATTGAAAGTCTATTGCTATCTCTGCAAGAAGAAGGGAACCATGTGTTGAGAGCAGAATTGAATATGGGACTTGACAACATTATACTGCGTGAAGATCTTACTTCTGTGGACATATTAAGATTGATGCTTTAAAATATACAAGATACTAAAAACAAATATATATGGCTACTAAATATTCAGACTACATCAAAATGCAGAATTTCCTGCCAGTCTATGATATGACTGATGAAACGCCAGAGATGTGGCGAACCTTCATTCCCACCAAGCAATTCTGTGATTTGCTAAGCAGAAGTGTAACGGCTATCACTTCATCAGAGATTAGTAAACGTCGCTCTATGTGGGTTCGTGGTACTTTTGGTACAGGTAAGAGTCATGCAAGTAGTGTTGTACGCCACTTATTATGTGACCCCTCATCAGAAGTAGATGGTTATATTCAGAATCTCCCCAACGACTCCTTAAGGGCTAATCTTTCTGCAATTCGTAAGAAGAAAACTTATTTTCCTGTAGTTCTGAAAGGTGTTGAAGGTGCATATAATATCCCTCGCTTCTCATTGTCTATACAGAAGCAAACCAAATTAGCATTAGCAGCAGCTGGCCATCAAGAAATTGTAGTTCAATCTGACTTTGACAAGGCTTGTCGCTGGGTTGAAAGTCATCAGACTCGCATACCTGAATTATTGGATGCGAGTGATGAATTGGCATCAGAGGCGCCCACATATGAGAAGCTCTTAGCCAAACTCCATTCTAATGACATCGACGTCTTCCTGCATCTGGAAGAAGTATTGGCAGCGGATGACACGTATTTGACAAGCGATAGTATCAGCGATTGGCTTGTAGAAATAGAAAAAGAGATTGAGGCAGCTGGCATAGCCAATGGTCTGATTATATTCTGGGACGAGTTTACCAGTGTGATGGATACGCTGAAGAGCGATCGTATCAACGTATTGCAAAACATTGCAGAGAAGTCACAGAACAACAATGTTTTCCTATATCTGATTTCTCATAGAACAGAGACTTCCAGTCTTGATACAAAGGGTAAAGATATTACAAAGATGAGTGACCGTTATGACAGTGTTGACTACCAAATGGACGAAATCTCAACGTATCTGATCCTTCGTCATACTTTCACCATACCTGATACATCCAAATTAGCAATGACGGCATGGGAGGTCGCTAAGAAATTGGACAAAGGGCTATATGACTATCTTTGTGAGAGCAATTCTCTTGAAGAGAAAGAGCACATCCACAACCTATTCCCACTTCATCCCTATACTGCATTCCTCTGCTCCAAAATGTCGAACATTATGGGGTCGGCCAATCGAAGCGTATTGAAGTTTATGAATGATGAGCAGAATGGATTTAAGGGATTCATTGGTGACGAGAACAATTATGCACAGAAGATGATGCTTACAGCTGACTGGCTGTGGGACTTCTTCTATTCTGAGTTTAATAACGACGCGCGTTGTTCAGCATTCACAAATGTCTATATGAGCAATCTGGCCCGTGTGGAAAAAATGGGCGATGACTATGTACGAGTGTTCAAGTCCATACTTCTTCTAAATGCACTTGGTGTAAGATTTGACAAGAAGCAATCACCAGAAAAGTACGCTCCCAACGAAAGAAATTTGTTGTTTATCTTCTCTGGAGATCGTTGTGAGGACAAGATGGAAAAGATTCTCAATTGGCTAGATGAAAGCAAAATCATTGCACGCGATATATTTGGTGAGTTCAAGATTTCTGTATCGTCATATAACCCAGTTGAAATCAATCAGGAAAAGGCAAAAGTTACTACCAGTTACAAAATGGCGGTAGACTACTTGAAGTACAATGGTCGCAGTATGGCTGAGATTGGCGTAAACTTCTTGGTGGGTGATCGCCTGTTCCGCAAATGTGAACCCCAGTTCTATTCATGTGAAGATCAAGAAGCAGTATTGCGTAGCAGGCTAAACAAATATACTCGTGAGAAACCCAATTTCCTGCATATATGCGTATTCTATTCCATCACTGATGAGTCAAGGGATATGATGGAAAACAGAGTCAAGGACTTCTCTGAAGAATTTGAAAACACGATATTTATTATTCCATCAGAAGTACTTACCCATGCTTCTCAGAATCATTTCATTGATGCTGTAACCCAAGCCAATGTAAGTCGTTCACACTTTAACAATGATGATGCAAGCCAATTTGATAATGCTGCAAAAGAATACATAACAAAGTGGAAAACGCGAATGATGGGTGGTACATACACCTTATATTTCAATGGCAAGCGCAGTTCAGAAGGAATCTTTAATAACGTTTATAATGTCATCAACAAGAAGTTCAGTGCTCAGGTGTTCCCTCATGGAATGGAAAGCGTAAAAGCATTGCAAAATGAGCCTGTAACTTTCTTTGCTAATAAGAACTTCAAGGCACTTTCATTGCAGATGCTCCAGAAGCGTACTCGCGACGAGTTGCTGACCTTTGGCGGTTCAAGCAGACCTGCCAAAAAGATTTTTTTAGATGGAGAGAACAATCTTGTCAATGACACCTGCGAACTGACAGAATCTGCTTTAGCAGGCGACTCTTGGCTGGTATCTATCTGTAAGGAAGTTGATAGTCTGATTGCTGCGGCAAAGAAAAGATACGCAGACCGCTTCTCATTGAGTGACATATTGGAACCACTTATCCGCGAACCATTTGGTCTTTTTGCCAACCAAGCAAACTATGTAGCACTATCTTATGCGCTGCGTAAGCACAAGGAAGACTTGTTCAATCCCAGCACGTCACAACCTGTTGGAGATGAGAAGCTGAATGATATGATTGAGATTCTTCTCAAAATGTGGGACAATGGCAGCAGCGAGACCAGCAATAAACTATTGCTCCGTTTCGGCTCTGCTGAAGAACGCAACCTTACCAGCATTCTTGGAGAAATTTTCAATCTCAGTACGGTAAAAGGGGTAAGTCTAAGCGACCTTAAGAGTTTGAACTATGCAAAATGGAGTATTACAGAGTTTAGCAAGCAGATTGCGAAATATCCTTTATGGTCACTTTTATATTGTACTAAGATAAAGGAAAAAGAAGCTTGTGCAGAGGCAATAAAGGATTTGATTAGCCTTTTCAACCAAGACAGTTATTCTTTGGATAAGATTAAGTCATTATATCACGAGATAAAAGAAGTTGGCCAGGTTGATCTATACAAATTATGTACCAATTCTTCAAACTATCAAGAAGGCTTTACGAACTTTGTTAATGGAATTAAAGAAGTTGAACTTCAGCCAGAATGGTGGGATGAATTGATGGAAGAATTAAGTCACTTGCAGTCAGAAATCGCTTTCCGTAGAGAAGAAGATGTGCGTTCAGCTGTGATGTCGTTCTATATCAATAAGATTAAGAAAGCAGAGCCAGTGTCTCCACCTGATGGAATGGCAGCAGAACCTGAACCAGCTCCATCAACTGTACAGGCAAAGCCTGATGATATCAAGAAGGCCAAAACATTGGTTCGTGAACAAACGATGCCAAGCATGATGTGGCAGAAGGTTATTTTGGATTTGATAGAGGAACATCCAGAGGTATCGCAATTCCTCATATCGTATTTGGGTAGTTAAAGTCATGGAGTTATGGATTCAGCAGAGAAAATAAAAGTTTTTAATTCCTTTGAGGATCTAACTCGCGAGATTATCCATGACAAGGATACTAGCGATATGCTGGCACAGCGTTATGCCATTCGTTTTATTATGCTCAACAACTTCAATGAGTTTAAGAACTTGGCGAAGTTTATGGCTAACATTGGCGTAGAGGCACTAGACCTCGAAAACTTAATTGAAGAAGGCGAGGATGACACATGGATTACCAAAGATATGCTAAAGACGGCCATGAAATCATGCTGCTCGTCAACTTTTGTTTCTCCCTTCTCAGAACTAGTTCGTTTTTATAACGATGATGACTTCAGGGGCTTCTTCAATGAGATTATGTTACTTGAGGACATTAAGCGTCCCAAGAAACGCATCTATGTGCCATTAATAGGATTGCAGAACCGCTTTACAGACTTTCTTAACCATTTTGGACGTATTCAGGAAAGTGCGCCTATTTGGCGTTATGACGCAGAATCTCAGTCAGTAGAGGTGTTTTTTACAAAATACAAAGATTTCAAGTTGTCTAATGGAGATACTCAGTGTCAATTAAATACGTTAAGAGATTGGCTGAAGTTCTGGAAAGTGCAAGCACCTCAGGAACGCATAGTATGTTGTTCTGTTCCTATTGCTGCCAAATTCAAGTATTCGAAGCCTGACAACATTTTCAACTTCGTAAAGATAAATAGTCCATACGAGTTTATGACTCAGTTCTTGGACTTATCTTTTCCCTTTGATTATTTGGAAGAAGACAAATCTTTCTGGGATGAGTTGTTGAATAGTCTTAAAAATATTAAGTTGTCATCATTTAATTTCGAGTCATTCACGCGTTCTGTATTCAATAAGGTTACATTGACTGCTTCAGACGTTATTGGAGAGTGGCTTAATTCGAATAACACAGCATTCAGAAGATGGTTGTTGAAACAATACGTTTTACACACATCTTTCAAAGAAAATTATCCATATGTAGCTTTATGCATGGAAGGCGTTTCAGACTTAAACGACGAGAATCAACTGCCCAATTATATAGCGACTCGTATTCTCTATGAAATGCCAACCAGTAAGAATAGAGAATCATATGCTGAAGAACGTAGGAATATCATCGTAAACAATCGGGCCATATTCCTTAATGCCATTACCCAAAATGAACAAGAATGGCTACTTGAAAGGACAAAAGAACTTTTCCAGCAAAACCAAGATTTAAAGGCCGCTATTGACATATGTACAGGCGTGTTCGATTTTGAAAAGATCTTGTTGATGGGCTGGTTCATTCACAATCCCAATAATAGCATAATCAAAAATGCGATTGAGAACATATATCCAGAATTTGCTGCTTACATCAAAACTACTAAGCCATCTCATTTCAGAGTAGAAAACAATTGGTGCGTTAATTATTTTGAAGAATACAAGAAAGCTAAACTTCTCGACAAATATACAGAAGCAATAGCCCAACATATTGCTGAGAAGAATGAATCGGCTAAAACGTTTTACAAGTGGTACTTTGAGTTTGAGAATTCACATAGCTTGTTATCAGAAGTAAGCAGTAATGCCGTTTATAAACCAGACAAAGTGTATTGGATAGATGGTTTAGGGGCAGAGTTTTTGTCGTATATCCTCTATCTGATTGACACAGAACAGAGCAATATGAAAGTAGTTCGTTCGCAGATTAGTCGTTCTGACATACCCTCATCTACCTATCATAATAGATTTGATGGTGAAAATGTTGTAAAGTATGATGCATTAGACGAACTTGGTCATGACTCCCACATGTACAAATACCTTTATACACTAAAGGACGAACTCAATGTTCTTAAAGTAATAATCCACGAGATCATTGGAAACAGCAAGAAACAATCTTGTACTGTTGCTATCGTTTCTGATCATGGATTAAGTTGTCTTTCCCGCAAGGCCTTATCTAAGAAATACGATGGCAAGTTTGAGCATGAGGGACGCTATATCAAGACAAAAGAAGAAGCTCAATCAGACCCAGACTATTTGGTACACAAGAATGAGATTGACGAGGAGTATTACAAAGTCGCTCTCACTCATTCGTCATTGTCAAAGGCTCCAACGCATCAGGTGCATGGTGGTTGTACACCAGAAGAAGTTTTAGTTCCATTCATTCTTCTATCTAACAAGAATATACCAGGCAGCATCAAGTATGAGATTAAGCTTTCACCTGATGACGTTATGCTTTCTAACCCTGCTGTTTCCTTGACAGTGATTCCAGAACCCACAGGTGTTATGCTGACATGTGAAGGTAAACCATACAAGATGGATAGAGTTGGTACTCAGTGGACTACACTTTTGCAAGACATCACAGAGGGTACCCACATAATTGACATTAAACCAGACGGCGCCCCAAGTCATCAATTTTCCATTAAGGTTGTAGGCTTGAGTGGTGATTTAGATATTAACAATGCATTTGATTTGTAATTATGAGCGCGATAGGTGATAAAATAAAACAAGTCTTTGGCTCTGCAGCCGTGTATAAGAACCCTGCTAACTACGACATCTTTAGTGGCAGAAACCTCCCTTCGTTTGTTAAGGACTATCTGATATCAACACATATCGCACCAGATGGCTCTTTTAAACGGACAGAACTTGCAAGGTTTTTGGATGCCCATATTCCAAATGACAACAGTGCTATTCGAGCGAGACTACGTAGGGGTGAAACGCTTACGTTGCTTACTCGTTTTGTCGTATCAACAAGTCTGGCACAGAATAAAACCAGTTTTCAGATACCAGATATGGGTATCAAAGCCTCAGACACTTTGATTCCTGACTATCTCATTGAGGAATACCCAGATGACTTGATTGATGGCGAAAAATGGGGCATCATGAAAATCGTCTATATCCAGCCACAAGAGCGTGAGGCAGGACATGTAGAGATGGTAAAGTTCAAGCCTTTCCGTCCCATGCAGAAACTTGACATAAATTATATACGCCAATGTCGTGCCCAATTTTCATTGGAAGAATGGGTAGATGTCCTGATATCTGCTATGGAGTACACTCCCTCTGCTTTTAAAAACATGACACAGAAGTTGGAATTCCTAACTCGTCTTCTACCTTTCATTGAGCCACGTTTGAACCTCATAGAATTGGCACCAAAGGGAACAGGTAAGAGTTACGTGTTTGGTAATCTGTCTAAATTCGTATGGCTTGTAAGTGGAGGAAAAGTCTCTCGTGCAAAATTGGTGTACGACAAATCAACGAAGTCGCCTGGTATCATGCGTTTTTATGATATGGTGGCTTTCGATGAGATACAAACTATCACTTTCTCAGACAATACAGAAATACAGTCTTTCCTAAAGAATTATCTGGAATTTGGCAAAGCAACCATCGATAACTATGAATTCATGTCTGAATGTGGCTTGATGCTCCTTGGCAATATACTCCTATCAGAAAACAACGAGCCATTGAGCTACAAGTATTTCTCTGCATTGCCAGAGGTCTTTAAGGAGTCTGCATTGCTTGATCGTTTTCATGGCATGATAGAAGGCTGGCTGTTACCACGAGTTAATGTTGACATGGCCCTACATGATTGGACGCTGAATGTTGAATTCTTCTCAGAAGTGCTACATCAAATGAGAACAGAGTCTGTATATTCGCATATTGTCGATGCAGCTATAGAAGTACCCAATGAGGCCGATATGCGTCATACCAAAGCGGTGAAAAAAGTGGCAACAGCATATCTGAAATTGTTGTTCCCTCATGTCACATCAATAGAGCAATTGGATTTAGACGAATTTAATGCTCTCTGTTTACAGCCTGCTATTCGTCGACGCGATATTGTTCGTCAGCAATGTAGCAATATAGACGCTGAAGCCTCGTTCTCAAAGCCGATGCCAGCCTATACAATTAAACAGTTGTAATATCAACGAAGGAGGACTAATAGTGAAAGAAAGAGAAGAACTTGAAATGATACTGAGACTCATTGGAAAATACAGTCTTCCTTTGAGTCCTATTCTTGAATATGCTATCAAGGAGAAAATGGAGGAGTATCCTGAAATGGATATCGCCCCCTCCGATGTTATTTCTGAAAGCGATTCTCTGTTGGAGGCTATTGAGGCGCCAATAATGGTTAGTGATAATGAAAAACCATGTAATAATTTTACCATTAAGAACACATTAAACCGGTGCTTCATAATAAATCAACTTGGCGAAAAGGCGTTCTCGGCTGCAGGAAGATTAATATACATTAATGAGATAATGTATCAGCTAAGCATAAATACAGAATGTTTTACGCTGAAAAGTATGATATATGAAGACGGTTTATGGAAAAATGGAGAGACAAAGATTGTTGCCCTCCCAGATACTGAATTGTATTATATTATGGATTATTCTTTAGACTATGCATATGAAATTGAGGATATTATTGACAGTACTGTCTTCGAGAATTGCAAGTTGAAGGTCGAAGGAGCCTGGTTTGATTATAAAGGCATTTTGGACTTAGGTTATCAGTTTGAAGTTTGCCGGGATTAACTAAAGTAGAACGAGTATGAAAGAAAGAGAAGAACTAAAACAGATATTGGAGCTCATTGGAAAATACAATCTCCCCTTGAGTCCGATTCTTGAATATGCCGTCAAGGAGAAAATGGAAGAGTATCCTGAAGAAGTATTGACAGATTCTGTTAATGACGATACAACTGAAGAAGATAACGAAGGCAATGAAAATATGCAATGTGATGACATATCTGTTGATACCTTATCAGATGGGCTAAGAATAGTTGACTACGGAGAAAGGACAATTGCAGTAGTAGGTAATACAAAGCCCCATAAAGATGCTCTGAAATCCATTGGCGGATATTTCGTATATCACACCCAATGGGGACCAGCCTGGGTGTTTCGTGACAAAAAACGTAGTATTGTACAGGCGTATATAGATGGTGATACATCTGTTATAACACGTGAGGAAGAAGAAAAACAAGATGAGCCCCAGAAGAAAAGAACGTCTCGCTATATCATCCGTGTTAAATACCCTAATGGAAGAGTGTTCGACAGTAATCTTGTATGGGAAACACTTGTGGATGTAATTAAATACGCTGGGCCAGAAAAGGTTAAGCAGTTAAACATTATATGTATGGGCGATAATCTTGTTTCTTCACGACTTAATGAAAACCCAATATACAGATCTGCACAAAAAGAAATTGGTCGAGGATTATATGTTTGTACATATTCTTCCACAGATTCCAAGTTTAAACAGATAGTCAGAATTAATATGGACTGTAGACTTGGCTTAGAAGTTGAGAAGGTCTATATTGGTGAAGATGGAAACACGCGAACCATATTTTCAGAAGAAGCCCTAGGTTGGAGGGATGTGGAAACCAGAGTTGAGAAGAAAAAGCCATTAAATAAACGACGTTTAGTGCTTGAAACAGTTAAGAGTTATGTACGTCATCATCCTGAGGTTTCTTATGAGACCCTTATTCGCGTATTTCCTGCTTCGCTGAATTATAATCAAGCTAACGGGGTGATAAAACGATATAACGATGTACTGAAAAAATGTGCAATTAACCCAAGGACGCGTAACTATTTCTTCCTAAAGGATGAAGAAATAATCCAATTGTCCAATGGTTTGCAGGTCGTTGTTCATAGTCAGTGGGGAGATGACTTTGAAAAATTTCTTAAAGTTGCAAGAAGTTTATTTAAAGTCACAATTTGTGATAATGGTTATTATTTAGATACTTCAAAAGTTGTTAATGATAGAAGTAATAGTGGTACATCTCTAATTAAAAATGGTGTCAATCCTAAAGAAGACACAAGAATAGGATATATTGTCAGATTGTTCCCATCTCAGCATAAAGGTGAAATAATAAGAGTAAGAATAGACACCAAAGGAACAAAGAAACTTGTGGTTAAAACGACAAAAGGTGATATCGTCGAAGTCGATGACTTACCTTATCTGTATGAAGTGTTAAAACGTAATTAAGAAATAGCAACACACATTAGGTGCCTGTTAGGTACCTTAATCCTTATCCCTGGCAGAAGTTCTTGATTATGTCAGGGGACAGATACATTGACATACGCCACCGAAGGCCTCTCGCAGAATCTCTTCGTCAGCAAATACCGCCTCCAGCTGCCGTCTGAAGACGATATCAAGCAATACCTGCTGGAGAACATCCCGGAAGAGAAATTCAAGGAACTGAAGGAAGAAGAAGCAAACGAAGAGGAATGATAGTAAAAGCCCCCTATTTTTAGAGGGCTTTTAGGAAATTTACGATATTCAAAAAGAATTAAAATTGAATATCTTTACCACACATGAATATAATCTGCTTTGTACTCAGGCTCATACTTCGATTCTTGGTTTCTCACAGATGAAAAGGCGATTTTTTTACCTTTATTAAAGAGGGAAAAAATCTGAGAGAATGGTCTCTCTTTCCATTTAAAACCATATCCCACAAAATGGTGAATACCAATATAATTTTCATCATAAGAGGGAGAATTGGGGTCTTTAGACCATGAACAGCATAATGTCATAGGAAAAAAGATTAGTGGTGCATTATTTCCATCGCATGTCACTGTCATTAACATACCTGGTACAATAGAATCCTCTAAAACTATTTTTGCACATATTGGATTATCAAGAATAGTCCAATACTCTACTTTAGACAAATCAATTTCCAATTCTGATTTGAAGAATTTATCTGGATAACACTTATCAAGACTTGTTATCAAAGTAACATCTTTCTTCAAATAACTAAACCATGTATAGTCATTCCCCAAAAATAACTTCCTAAAATTTCTTTCAATACATGGACTCGTTTCTAACTCATGAACATTTGCAGGTTCACATTCGTATGTTACACTATTTATAACTCTCATGAAATAGCCTTTGTTGATAATGTTATTAATCTGCGCCAAAGATAGCAATTATTTTTGAGATTACCAAAATCCCAATTCAAAAATTTATGATTAGAGCCTCAACAAAAAGAAAAACCCTCATAAATAGAGGGCTTTCTAGTGATTCTTATATTCTTTTAGATTCAAAATTGAATATTACCAATCATTTGACAGCAAATGCTAATATTTTCTTTGAGAGATTTACTTCATTATCATCAAAACCTATTGCAGTAAGGTTTTCTGCAAAATCATCTTTTGTAATATCATAAAGATACACTAATAATTTCTCGCACAATTCTTCGTCACCTTCTTCTAACAGAGCTATCTTCCAATTTAAGGCACTCGTTGTCTCTGACTTTGTGCATAGAGCAAA
>JAEEGG010025051.1_pt1 | contig 11515 bp, 10 predicted proteins | sample 9134161 | NCBI WGS metagenome assembly JAEEGG01 (sample SAMN16246543, study PRJNA631951) | gut metagenome | biome: gut microbiome; feature: rumen; material: CR-attached | host: Bos | place: Iran: Karaj | collected 2018-10 | reverse complement strand
GTGATCGAAATCCACCGCACTTTTTACAAGATCTGCGGATGCCGAACTTGTTTCAGCCGATTCATAACTTTTTTGCGTTTCGGGATCGTTATCGGAACTTATCTTCGATGAGGAAACAGAGCATGAAGATAAAAGGATCGTTGCCAAAAGTGTAAACGATAATATGCGGTTTCTTTTGCTTAAATTCCACATAACATGCGCCTCCGATGATTGATTCACCACTTTTAAAAACCGTGATGATTAAATCAGTTTCCAAAATTATACTTCTGATGTATTAACAAATAGTAACACCGAAGTAAACCGAGAGTAAAAAAACGAATAGGTGGGCGAAAAAAAACACGCCGAAAATAAGCAGGGCGTCATAAGACATTAATTACTATTAGAATTAAAAGAAGGAACACTTTCCAGATGGGAAAGTGTTCAGTCGATACAAATAGTGTATTATAATATTGACCGTTTTTCGATAAGCTTATTCGTAGATCAGATACGAAATAAGGAGATTTGCATAATGAAAAACGAAAAAAACAGAGGACTGTATATAGATATCAAGTTACACGGTTCACCTCCGCACTATTCTTTGTGCGCCTGATAGTATTTCCCGAAGTTTACAAAGACGTCATCGCCAAAGGTCTTTACAAAGACGTCCGCCAGTTTGTTGCGATCCGCCTCACTCAGATCGCCCCAAAACTGCTCATATGAATAGCCTGCTTTTATACAGGCATATGTATAGTCGCGAAGGAAGTTTTCGCCATAGGTATCGCTGAGGAAACTGCAGATCATACGGCCGAGTGTATATTCATCACCGCGGTTTGCATGGGAAAGGTCGGAATAATCATTTCTAAAGATCTCTTCTGCATTTTCGGGTGTGACATCATCCTTCACACTGCAGAAAAGATTATTTGACATGATTTCCACGCTGCCCGCAAAGTCCTGTGAAACAAAAGCAAGCGAATCGATTGCTTTTTCGGCAGCGTAATCCGCACACCCCTCGGTCAGGATCTTTCCGTATTTGGCATATCTTAATGTGAGTGCATGCGTTAATTCGTGGGCTACCATATAATAATCTATGCAGTCGCCGCGCCGCCAGGGATTGTCACGGTATGACGGAATCGCGTTCCATACATCTGTGCTGTACAACTCGTACATATAAAGTGTCACAAACTCTGCCGATGCACAGGAAATATACCCCACATCTTCAGGATCCACTTTTATGTATATCTGCAGCTTGTCTTTAAAATCAAAGCCTTCCCACGGATCATAACCGTAATCGACCGTGGAGTTGTCAACACCGGCAAGTTGCCAGCCGACTTCAAAAGTGAGCCCCGTTTCCTTTTCGATCGCGTCCATGACAAGAGACACATTATCCGCAAAATCGCCGGGAATGTCTGCTCCTTCCGATACTATCAGGAAAAATTTATCTCCTTCTATATAGCAAAGTTCATCCGTGATCAGATGATCGTCGCGGTTTCCGCTTAAGCTTACCTGGGGCGGGTAGACACCGGGATTCGGATTAACTGTAGTATTATCTGCCGGTTCCGAAATCGATGTCTGCGCAGATGTATCATCAGCCGCTTTCGGAGTCGATGCCGACGAAGCAGTATCTTCGGACGCCTCCGAAGACAGCGACACTGAAGCCGCAGTCTCGGCGGTTTCATAAGTTTCCGCAGTATCATCTGACGACTTGGCCGGGCCGCAGGCAACCATTGAAGCCATCGCCATCAAAAGTATAAGTATCAGGATTCTTTTTCTATTCATTTGCTTCCTCACATATAAAACTTTATATGACCCAAACCGGAATATGTCATATCCTTTCAATGATCAGTTCCTTCGAGCCGTCTTCAGGCGAGTTGTGCTCATTTTAATGTTACTGTTTTATGAACACCGCCCTATCGGCGTGCTCTCTTATTATTATTTCTATATTGCCCGGTCAAGTATTTCTTTTATTTCTCTGTATTCTTTCACAAACTCGATATGTTTGTCACGCAGTAACGGTCCGTCCTGCGAATCGCTCACATGCTCAAGTGATTCGGCCATTTCGCCGAGTTTACCGGCTCCGATCGTCCTGCAGTTGCTCTTTATGCCGTGGATGAGTATCGAATAGTCTTCAAAGTTTTCTTCTTCAAGGTACTGTTCCATCTCTTTAATGTTCTTTTCGACCGCGTCGCTGAATGAACGAAGGATGGTTATATACGTATCGGTGCTTCCAAGATGTCTGAGTCCCGTATGGATATCAATGTATCCCTCCAGAAGATGACCGTTGATACTGCCGCTCTCTTCATTGGAGTCCGAGGAAGAAGCTTGCTTTTCGTCAATTTTTTCTTTGGGCAGATATTCCAAAACCATCTTCTCGAGCTTCTCGGGATCGATCGGCTTGGTAAGATAATCTTTGAATCCTTCCTTCATATACTCTTCTCGCGCACCCGAAACTGCGTTGGCCGTAAGACAGATGACCGGAGTTTCCTTGTTAAGAGAAGTTTCAAGACGGCTAAGTTCGTGAAGCGTCTCTATACCGTCCTTTTTAGGCATCATATGATCCAAAAAGATGATATCGTATTTTTCACGTGCGCATCTTCTTAAGCACTCATCTCCGCTTAATGCGGTGTCTATCTTAATGAGCGTCTGCTTCATGAGGTTTTTGAAGACCAGAAGGTTGGTCTCGTTGTCATCGACGATAAGGATGCGCGCTTTGACCGCAGTAAAAGCACTCTTATAGCGTTCTTTTTCGTCTGCTCGCTTATTGTAGGAAACTTTGTAATCTCCCAAAGGATCCCATTTAACGACCTTTTGCTTAAGTTTGAACGAGAATACCGAACCGAGGCCGTAGGTACTCTCAACCTCAAGGTCGGAGCCCATCATGTCAAGGAGGCTTCTGGTGATCGTCATGCCAAGACCGGTGCCTTCGATGTTACGGTTTCTTTTTACATCAACACGTTCAAACTTCGAGAATATGCGGTCCATATCCTCTTTGCGGATGCCTATGCCCGTGTCTTTGACCGAAACTAATAGGTTTATGCTGTCGGGATCGCTCACTATCTTTTTGTAACCGATCGAGAACGTAACGCTGCCCATCTCAGTGTATTTAACGGCATTCGTAAGAATGTTCGTAATGATCTGCTTTATGCGGACTTCGTCGCCGTTAAGTATCTTGGGTATATTTTTGTCGAAATCAAGCGCCAGGGAGAGACCTTTTTCTTCGGCTCTCACACTTATCATGTTCACAAGGTCGTTAATGACCGATGACAGGTCGTAATCAACCGGAACGACCTCGATCTTGCCGGCCTCGATCTTCGAAAAATCAAGAACGTCATTGATAAGGCCCAGTAACGTGTGGCCCGATGCATCGACTTTTTCGGCGTAGGAAAGGATGTCTGCGTCGTCGGACTCCCTTAATATCATCTCATTGAAGCCCAGCATAGCCGTGATGGGCGTTCTTATCTCATGAGACATATTCGAAAGAAACGAGGTTTTGGCATCGTTGGCCGCATCGGCTACCTCAACCTGATTCATAAGCGACTCAGACATCGTCTGGAGGCTTCTGGAAAGCTTGCCGACCTCATCTTTTCTTTCAACTTCCATCTTTTCGCTGTAGTCACCGTTGGCATAACGGTCGGCAATATCTGTCATTCTCTTTAACGGTCTGATGATCGACCTGACCATTAAAATACTGGCAACAAACAACACTATGAAAACGATGACGGAAATGAAGATAAACAGTGGGAACATCTTCATCTGCGGCACGGCAATGCTCGATTTGTGGACGGCGACGATAAATATCATGCCGTTGCTGAGTTCCTCGACAACTACTTTACCGATGTTTTTATCGGGAAGTGTCTGTAAACGATGCGTAATGTCTTTTTCCAAAGTGAGGCTTTTTTCTATAAAGCGGTCAACCATTGCCGGCACGTCACCGGAAGGCTGATTGTAGTAAAAGTAGCTTCGATACAGAACCTCTTTGTCTTTTGAAAGCAAAAACGCGTTGTTTTCTTCGTACGCGAAGGCCGAAGAAACGATAAGTTCATACGTTTCCGGGTCAACCTCTTCGTTGTTCGCTTTGGCGGACTCGATCGCTCTGTCAAGTTCGCTCGCGTAGTAACGCGCTGTCATAAGCACAATGGCGTCCGAATAGTTGTTCATGACTCCACGGCCTCTGGCTAACGATATGATTATCAGAAAAGCTGTTGCGGCGATCGTTAAAAACGCCATTACCAATGTGATCTTTGTTTGGATCGATTTCATTAAATGATTCCTTACCGTTGCTTATTCAATGGATTATTCGTCTATTATATCCCTAATTGTTGTCCAGTCAAAGCATCTTGTATAGTTTTTTCCCGGCAGTTCATGTGCCCTGTTCCATGGGCGATCGTATACCAAGACCTCAAGTTTCGGAAGATGCTCAAAGAATCGGAATGCATGCGGGGAATCTTCCACTGCGTAGTCAAAATGCATCTTGTAATAATCTTCAAGTTCAAGATTATAAGAACTGTCTTCTACAAAACTGATTCTGCCGTATTTATTTAAACAGTAGAGTTTGACACGCTCAAGGCCGTGACGGTCAAGCCACTCTCTCGATGCTTCATATGCGCTGTACGGACGCCCCGTGATCACGGTCACATCATAGCCCTTATCGATCCAGCCGTTTACCGTCTCGATCGCTCCCGGAGTTTCTTCGTAAGTCAAAAGTACTTCAGGCTGATGCGCGATCTCCATCATGTGGTCGTACTGCTCTTTTGTCAGTGAAAATGATTTTTTAAGATCAAAAAAGTTTATACTCTCGTAGGGCACATCCACCCCGTACATGTCTGCCACCAGCCCCGAGAAATGCCTCGCCGTCTCGCAAAGGCAATCGTCAAAATCCACGTATATACTTAAACTCATGTTTTACCTCTTTCTTGGATTCATTATAAATAAAACAAAGGAACATCTCAATCAGATGTTCCTTCTATTTCTTACATTTATTTCATTTTATTCTTTCAATCGTTTCCACTGACAGGACTACCCGGATCATTTTCAGATACGTCATGGCTCGGCTCTTCGGTTATTCCTGCGTATACGGTTAATGACAAGGCATCGTCGGGTACCTCTTCAATTAAATCTTGCTGATTATTGTTTTGGGCTCCGGTTTCGCTTTTATACCACCCGGAAAAATAGTAACCGGCATATGATCCGTTTTCATCGGAAACATCAATGAATATATCTGAAGCGACTCCGGGCTTTTCTATTCCCGGCAAAGTCGTACCTTGCTCAAGCTTAGCCGGCAACTTATAATTCGAATCTTCCCGGTATTCTCCCTCTATATCCTTTTTACAGAAAATAAGATGAAGATTAACAGAGAGTCCATTCTTTGTAACAGTCTTGTTCAAACCTTCATAGTATATCATAGCAAAAGTCGCGGTTCCCACCGATGAACTCGAATCGGTATTTTCCGTCAAATCTGTTTCATTCATTTTCTCAGGTTCGTTCTCTTCTTTCATGTCATCTGAATTATTCGGTTCTGTATTAAGCGATTCGAGGTATTCTTCCTCTTCTTTCTCTCCCCAATCCATGTCTGGATACTGTGCCCCCGCCGCTCCTATCTCCTTATACAACGCTTCATCGTCTACTTCCCATTCGTTCTTCTCACCCTTATTATTGAGACTATCATCGACCGTTCTGTCCATATTTACTTCGGGCTCAAACTTATCAGCCAAATGTGGCGTTGGATCGGGTTCGGTAATTGTATCTGATGTTCCGCCCGATGCGGGTGTGTCATAAACTAAGGGTTGATCATAATATGGTTGGGCCTGACTTATAATATACTCCTCGATTGAGGCTGGCAGTTCAACTTTACCGTCAATTACTTCATTCAATATATTAATGGCAGCATTTAGTTCTTCTTCCGTTACATCTTCTGCTACAAATCCCTCTTCTATATCCTCCTTCCTGCTTCTTGCAAGTACCGAAGCACAATTGATGAGAAATTCTTTGCTGAATGCCGGTGTTTCAAGAATTGAACCCAGCTCTTCATGAGTTGTTTCTTCTGCCACCTGACCGTCTACCGCTTTGCCTTCTTCAGCAATTCTTTTAACATCATCAGCTTTAAGAAGATCCACACGCGCGGTAGTAACAGCAAAACCCTCATTTACGCCGACGGTAACACTTACGATTGAAGGTGTACCTTGCTTAGATTTTTGAATAGATGAGAACAAAACCTGCCCTTCTATAACGGTAGCGCTCGTCTTAAGTGCACCGAGAATGTCTTCATAAACCTCTGTAAGTGTCTTTGTGCCATGAATAGCCATCGACGTGTTGGGAGTTACAACGTTAAATGACGAAGATTCATTAAGTTTTCTTTTGACCTCTGTCATTACAGCTCCTTTTTCAACAAACACATTTGTCTCACTGCTGTCGGCCGTACCACCGGCGGACAAAAGAACTCTAGACGACGCATCAAGAAACAAGAACTTGTCATCATCAATACGAATACGGGCATTGCTGTTTTCTCCTGTCACGATAACGTCACCGGATTTCAAAGACATGTTAAGTTTTCCATCAAGCGTCTTCTCTCCACGTTCGATACTGATTACACCATCAAGTTCAATCAGAGATAGTTTTCGATTGTCGGCTTTCTTGCCACAGCCTATAAACAATGCTGCAAACAGAGTCATAACTAAAACCATAAGCAGACTGACGGATACTTTTCTTTTACTCATTCCTATTTCTCCTTCGTGAAAGCTATTCAAAATTATAATGAGGATTATTCCCCTTATACTTATTAGTACCGCTAACAGAACTTTTTACTCACCCTGATTTTGACCCTAGGGGACGGTGGTGTTGGTTCATTTTTCATAATAATATGATAAAATGTTTTTGCAACCATAAAAACACATGAGGCTGTGCGTATCTATGTACAAAGAAACCGCTCCGCCTCATACCATCAAAAAGGAGAAAATGTGACAGAGGCGGCATTCGACGCCTGCATTAAAGCTATACTTGGCGGTGACAAAAAGGGGCTTAAAGATATCTACGATGCGTATCTGGACTACATCTACCGCATTGTTTACGGTGTGGTTGGAAACAGGGAAGACGCTGAAGATATAACGTCCGAGTTTTTTATCAAGCTCTGGCAGCAAGCCGACAGGTACAAAGCAGGAAGCGGGCATAAAGGGTATCTGGCAACCATTGCCAGGAATATGGCGATTGACCATATAAGAAAGTACAAAAAGGAAGTTACGGAAAGTTTCAGAATAGATGATGAGGAAGCCGTTGGATTTGAACCTGTAAGCGATGACGACATTGAAGGCGAAGTCATTGAAGATATCTCAATAAAAGAAGCGATCGGGCATCTCAATCCTGCCGAACAGCAGGTCATCAACATGAAGGTTCTTTCCGACATGACATTTGCGGAAATTTCGGAAACGCTAAAGATACCGATGGGTACTGTAACCTGGCGATATCGCGAAGCGATTAAAAAACTAAGGAGGTGCGGCTATTATGAAACAACTTGAAACCGAATATAAAAACCAGATAAGCCTTGAAACGCCGGACCTCTGGAGTCGCATCGAGGCAGGCATTGATAAATATGAATCTGAGCAAAAAGAAAACGCTCTGTCCTCTCCCATTTCCGAAAAATCCAAGGGAAACGCAGTTAACTTTAAAACAAGAAAAATAATGTATACGATAGGTCGTATTACCGCAGCTGCAATATGTGTATTGGCGATCGGTGCAACAATAAACTTCTTTAGAGGCGGTCGCAGCGATTCCACAAAATTTGAAGCGACAAAAGTTATGGATACGGAACCTGCCGCAGCCGCAACAGATAATGCTTCATACGAATGCGCAAACGGTACCGCATTTGATACGGTTGAAGCCGAAGCTCCGGCAGTTGCCGAAAATTCCTATGTCACTAAGACTGATGAATCCGAAAATTCCGGTGATGATCTATTGGCTTTGGAAGAACTTTTTAACATAGATTATGAAGGTCAATTGACCGAGCAGTTAAATGAACTGGGATTTACGAACATATCCGATCTGACTTATCAGAAGTTGAATGTTACCAGAAGCAGCAATATCTATACCGGCTCATTCATCAACGAAGATACCGGCGACAAATGTTCTGTCGATTATATCATAAGTATTGAAACGATCGAGATTGTGAAGATACTTAAATTACCCGACAAAGAGATTCTCTACCAAAAGGATTTAGACTAAACAAAAGTGACCCAGGGGGACGGTGGTGTTGGTCCATTTCAAAATGAACCAACACCACCGTCCCCCTGGGTCATTTAGCATTTTTATCTTCATATGCATCCTTCTAAAAACTTTGCAACTCCGTCTTCATCGTTTGATAATATGATATCCGTTGCAACTTTCTTTAAGTCTTCGTGTGCGTTTGAAACGGCATACCCTTCATCTGCAGATTCTAAAAGATCTATATCGTTTCTGCCGTCTCCAAAAGCAACCACGCGATCACAACCGAGCATTTCTTTAAGCTGCTTTGTGGCATTCGCTTTTGAAGCATTCTTTGGCATGAATTCAAGCCAGTAATCATCGGAGTAGATATCCTTCTGAAATACGCATCGATATCTGTCTTTATATTCATTGTACAAGCGCTCAAGTTTTTCAGGATTGGCATCAATGCAGGTTATATAGAATATCTCACCGTTTTTTAATTCTTCCGGTGTATTAACCACGTTGCGCCTTATGTCATTTTGTCTGGAATTAAGAAAAGCGAGAACACCCGGCGTGCTCACCTCCGGGCAGATCGAAAACTTCTCTTTACCGTCTATAAATGAATAAACTATTGGGTAGACGTTCTCTTTAAACAATATGTCGATGAAATCAACGATATCGCTGCCAAAAAGATTGGACAAAAGTATTTTGTTACTTTCACCGTCAATAATGAACGCACCGTTATAGAGTATAAGTGGTACTTTGGGTTTGAGCCCGTTTGTAACTCTTGATGCTGACACCAATGACCGCGCCGTAGCATATGAAAAGATAAGCCCCTTATCAATGAGTGAATTGATCACTTTAGCAGAGTATTCAGATATCATTTCATTGCTTCTTAACAATGTTCCGTCAAGATCGGAAACATATAATGTTTTCATCAATTACCCTCCCCGAATATTTGATTTTGAACCTAGGGGACGGTGGTGTTGGTTCATTTCAAAATGAGCCAGCACCACCGTCCCCTAGGTTCATCCCGGTAATCCAAATATCAAAAATCTGATAAAATCAACGATTCCGTGCGCAATCATAGCAGAAGCGATATCGCGTTTCTGCTGCAAGAAAGCGAAAATAAAGCCAAATATCACAATATAAAGGACCAGATAGATAAGCCACATAATAACGCCATTTAAGCCCTCTGAAAGGCTGAACATAAGATGCGGCAAAATGTGAGGAATTATCATCAAGAACCACACCGTAAATTTTTGTTTTTTGCTTATGAGTTTTCCGCCCGCGCAATGAAGGCAAAATGCGTAAAACACAGTTCTTAGAGCAACTTCTTCCATTGTTGCGGGATTAAGTGCAAATATAAAAGCTTTTAAAGCATCCGGTTTCACAATTGAATTGCTGCTCTTCATAAGAAGATAGTTGATTCCGCCCCAAACAAGACCAACACCTATTCCTATCAGGATGCTGATTAATATGTCCGTTTTCTTTTTACATCTTATCCATTTAAGGCTCTCTGTGATGTAATCCTCAAACACACTGCACGACGCAGCCGCAGCCAAAAACAAAACCGTCGCCTGAATGAGTGAAAAGAAATTGAACCTGTAAACGTTTGAAAGCAAATATATAGCGGTTATTACTGTCGATAGTATTATGCCGCTTTTCCCGGAAAAGTGATGCTTTATCAGCATGATCACCGAGACAGTAAGTGAAAATATATCAAGCCATAACCACAAAAGGGATTGATCTTTTATGAGCATTGAAATGGCAAAATAGCCTATCAAATATATTCCAAAAAGAATCCAAGGAGAAAAAAAGTTTTTTCTTTTCTGTTTAACATATTGCATTTTCCTCGACATGAAAATAATTATATATACAGATCTACTCCACTCTAAAAATCTGTACCACCGTCCCCTTAGCTCAAAAACTCAAAATCTCATTGATCGTCTTCTCATAATCGTCCCCGATCATTGTTACCTTCTCTCCCGCTCTTTCAAAGCCCTCGACGAATTCCCGATTGCTTTTTCGGAAAAAGAAAACGTCACAATCAGCGTCAAACAGACGCTTTTCAATCTCGGATTCGTGACCGATGATATCATCAAAATGCTTTTCTATATATTCATCCGACATCGCCAAACAAACAAATCTTATATGTGACAAATATTCGTCATCAAAGTCCTTACGCCACTCATACGGAATATAGCAGCCCTCAACGATCAGATTCTGATCGTTCTCGATGGCAGTCTTTATCATTTCCCGCACGATCGGCCAAAGATACTCGGTCAGTTTATCGTCATCGTCAGGCGTAAGCGTCGTGTTTTCACTTCGTATCAAACCCATTTTCAAATGGTCGATTGAAAAATACGGATATTTGTACTTCTCAAGCAACTTTTGTGCCAGAAGCGTTTTTCCCGTATGCGATGCGCCGGTAAGCAATATGATCATGTTAACCTCTCCCGGGACTTAGCGCCCCATTTATACAAAACGTGTTTTTTCACTCTCAAGAATCCATTTAACCGCCGACTCCACGAACTCATCCGCCTGCTCGGCTGTCAGATACTTATACTGCCTATGCAGGTCTCCGTGATTGTCGCTGTGATAAAACCCGGTAATGTACTTCCGCCTGTTATCAAACGCTTTGGGGCTGAACATGTCCATATACACGTTTTCAAACCCTACCGCATTCTCGTACAAAGAAAAAGCTCTGAAATCCGGATGTTCTTCCAAATAAAGGAAATCCAGATCGTACCAGTCTCCCTTGGCAGTCCATACAAGTTTGGGCATGTCAGCCTCATACTCATCCCGATAGGTTTCGGCCAGCTTCTTGAATACCGTCTTAACCCAAAATCCATCGGTCAAAAGATGGGTGTAATACCCTAGGAAAAACGAATATTCCTTCAATGAATAGTTCTTTATAAGTTCTTCGTTAAAGTAATTCTTGCAAAAAGAAACCAGATCGTAAACCGTCTCCGTTCCTGTTCCTATCTGAAAATGTGAAACGTTCTTTGGCGGAAAATACTTGGACCAGTCTTCGTTTGGTTCCCCGCTGTCAGGTGCGATATTTCCCACAATAAATGCAGTTTCATCAATGTCGTTTAAGTGCTCAAGGAGCTTTTCCGCGACACGTAAATGTAACATCCATGATGCCATGCCATAACCTCCGGTAAAAATCTTCCCATTCAAAATACCATATCTATTTTATCATAATTGAAACAACTCTTTAATTATTTCTAAAGACTAAAATGACCCAAGGGGACGGTGGTGTTGGTTCAAAATAAAATGAACCAACACCACCGTCCCCTTGGGTCAAAACTCAAAAACTCACTATGCTTCTTTCTGTTCACATATAAACCAACGGTTCCTG
>JAEEGG010025050.1_pt1 | contig 11515 bp, 7 predicted proteins | sample 9134161 | NCBI WGS metagenome assembly JAEEGG01 (sample SAMN16246543, study PRJNA631951) | gut metagenome | biome: gut microbiome; feature: rumen; material: CR-attached | host: Bos | place: Iran: Karaj | collected 2018-10 | reverse complement strand
CGGTCGTGCCCTGCACGCCGCGGAACGGGAGAACTTCGATGAGGAAGTTGAGTTCTTCGAGGTCGATGAGCATGTCCTGAAGCCAGAGGCAAGCGCGCTTACCGACGGTCGTGAGCTGGGCCGCTTGGAAGTGCGTTGCACCGAGCTGGGCCATGTCCTTGTATTCCATGGCAAACTTGGAAAGCTTGTCCATCACGCGGCAAAGACGCTTGCGCACGAGGATCATAGCCTGTTGCATCTGGATAAGGTCAGTGTTGTCGCCCACGAATGCAGACGTTGCACCCAGGTGGATGATGCCCTTAGCCTTCGGGCACTGGACGCCGTAAGCGTAAACGTGGCTCATCACGTCGTGACGGCGGCGCTTTTCTTCTTCTTCGGCGACTTCGAAGTTGATGTCCTTTTCGTGGGCCTTCAGTTCGTCCACCTGCTCCTGCGTGATCGGGAGGCCGAGTTCCATTTCAGATTCGGCGAGGTAAATCCAGAGCCTCCGCCAAGTCTGGAACTTGTACTGCGGGCTGAAGATGAAACTCATTTCTTTGGAGGCGTAACGCTTGATAAGCGGGCTTTCGAACTGATCGCGCATATTTCTATCCTTGTTGAAATTTTACAAAGGTAAATTTAGAAAAAAATGGAATACTACTCCAGGTAGAGATCCTTCGACTTCGTTCACTTCGGCCCTTCGGCTGGCTCAGGGACCTTTGTGAACTACGCTCAGGATGACACTCTCCTGACACCTATTTAAATTCAGGAGCGATTGTCAGAAGCATGTTCACGCCATGCAGCCCATGGAAACCGAACTGCAAGCGGAACAGGTACATATTGGGCATACGGACACGAACGCCAAAGCCCCAGGAGTTGTAAAAATGCTCGAAACTCCATTTGTCAAACTCGGGCGCAAACAGGGCGTATTCGTTAAAAAGGACGCCATCGACAAAGCGGTCCACCGGCCAACGGTACTCCGTACTCAAGGCCATCAGGTGATGCGTTTCCCACTTGCCACTATAACCACGCAGCGGGGTTCTTGCATTCACGGTCGTAAAGGCGTTGTAAGGTGCGCCCCCCTCTTCCACTTCCCAAAGGTCCACCAATCGGTACTGCAAGGCAATCACCCTGCGTTCGAACAAGGTATTGTACACCTGCTCCGGTCGCCAGACACGAACCACCTCGTCCCAAGAGAAATCAGTATAGAAGCGACGGTTTTGACGGGCCTCCTTTACAGACAAAACATAATTCTCCGCTTTACCTAGATAGAAATAATGCTGAAAGATAATCTCCGTCCTGAAATAGTCATGGTTCTTGCCCCCGTCCTCGATGGCCATGCCGTATAAACCGAGCGTATCAAGCCCCATTTCTTCGAAGGTGAGACCATCATATTTACCGACTTTTGCATACGAACCTTTCAGCACCAGACGATTTCCTCGAGACGGCGCATAGGCACAATCCAGGTTGTCGAAAACAATGTACACCCCCACCGGCCATTCCCAGTGATGCTGGTAAACACCGCGATCGTAAATCGGGAATTCCTGACCGACCAAAATGGAATCGTCCATGTCAGGGAAACTGGACCGAATCGCATCGTAAGACGTCCAAATTTCAGCACTCAGGTATTCCGAATTGAACAGAGGCGCCCCGAGCCTTCCCGTGATCGAAAACGACGAATCGGGCTGGACATAGCTTTTTTGAGTTTCTGGAACCACCACGGAAAAATTGCGGTCAAAGTCGATATCGTAGCGGATTCCGCCAAAGAAACGGGTACCAAAAAGCGCATTCTTGGTATAACGAGCGGTAAAGCCCATATCCCCGTTCACGTAGTACTCCCCTTGCACCACAAGATAATCCTTGTCAAAGGCAATGCCACGGTGACGATAATTGGCACCGACCATCGTTTCGGCACCAGGCTTGAAATTGAAACTCGGATAGATCAAAATCTTATAGTCTTCGCCAATCGAGATAAGCTCCACCGCCTTTTCGACAATTCCGTTTTTCACGGCATAGTCAATAGGCATTGCTATCGGGTAAATGAGCCCGTTCAGCACCGGCTGAATCAAATGTTCAAAAGGCCAAAGTAGAGCCGACGAACTTCCGCTTTCCTCTCCTCCAGAAGCAGCCGCCTTATCAGCCGATTCTCCACCTTCGGAAGGCTCCGCATACGAGACGTCCACCCCTATCATCAACAGGGTTGCAAGCATCCAAAACAACAGGAATGCGGAATTCCTTTTCAACATACGCCCCCAATATAATTATATTATGGGTATGTTTTCGGTGTTCGCCAAAATAATTCAGAAAATCGCCCATTATCCTAAGGCGATGATCGTCTTTTTTTCGGTTCTAGCCCTCCTGAGCATCTATCCTATCGAAAATCTACGCTGGGAAATCCAACTTCAGGACACCATCAAAGTCCACGAAGTCGAAGCGGACGATCAGGCCATCGAAAACGCTTTTGGCGGACTGGGGAGCCTGACGGTCGTCATCCAGTCCAAGGACAGCCTCCAGAATTTCAAATTCGCCCAGGCGCTCGCCCATAGCATCGAAAAGGACCCGCTGGTTCATTACGCCGAATACACCACGGATCTCGACTTTTTCAGGAAAAACAGACTTCTGTACGCAAGCGAAAGCGACCTCGACCAGGTCATCATGACTCTCGACAGCGTCAAGGACCTGCACATCAAGAAAAACAACCCGCTTTTCGTGGAACTCGGCGAAAACGAACTGCAACCAGCCGTCGTAAGCGAAAACGAGACCGACAAGCCGATCGAAATCATCGAGCAAATCGAATCCAAGTATTTTCATAACCTGCAGCAGGAATTTTCGAACGCGCAAGGTTCCATCCGCATCGTAGATATTTACCCAGCGACATCGCTTTCGGACCTCAAGGCCAATAGGCAGCTTCTCAACAAAGTGGAACGCTTTGTCGAGGAACACGGGAACGACTTAAACGTCTACTACACCGGCAAGGTTTACGACTCCATCAAGGCAGGAAAAGCGCTTTTACCCGAAGCGAAAGAGGCGGGCGCAATTGCCGCCCTCATTATCCTTGTCCTCATGATTATCAATTTCTACAGGCAGCCGCAGCTGATTCTGGTTTCGGCGGTTCCCCTGGCCCTTCCGACGATTTTCACCCTCGCCTGCGCCTATCTGCTGTTTGGCCGAATCAACCTGTTCACGCTCTCGCTTGGACTTTTGCTGCCGGGGCATGCCTGCCAGGTGATTACGCACGTCTACACGCGCTATTTTCATGAACGCGAAAGAAAGCTGAGTCCCGCCCTTTGCATCGAAAGCGCCCTACTCGGGATTGGCCCGGTAGTTGCGGCATCGTCGCTCATCATGGCAAGTCTTTTTATCGCTATCATCCTAGTACCGCTCCCCGGGCTTCGGGAATTCGGAATCCTCGGCGCTATCGGAAGCTTGCTGAACCTAGTCATCTGCCCGCTCTTGACGACATCGCTTTTGCTCATTCTACAGCGCAAGAAACCCTTCAACATCCAATTTGCCGAAAGGACGCTCTGGCGCCGCAAAAGGTTCTTTACGTTCAAGACCAACTGGCTTATCATTATTTCCATCAGTGTCGTAAGCGCCCTTGCCTGGCTGTACAGCGGAATCAACTTGCGTTTTCTTTACGATTTCAAGCAAACCGAATTACAGCTGGACGAACGCGAAGCCAATGCACTCATTGCAGAAACAGGCTTTTCCACTTACGACCCCATTATCGTGATGCTTCCCGACTCTTCGTACAACGAAGAACTTGTGGAAAATTTCGAGCACCTTAAAAAGAAGGGTCGCCTAAACGACATCGACAAGATTTACACCCAGTACCAGTTCCAGCCGAAGACGAGCATCACCAAGAAGCACCAAATCGAGACCCTGAAAAAACTGATGTCAGATGATGTCCTTGCAAAGGTCTCCCCCGCAGACAGTGCCTCCATTGTCGAGATGCTGGACAACTACGAAAACGACGTCAAGGAATTCGAGCTCACCGAAAACATCCGTCGAAAATTCAGCGACAAGAACGGAAATACGGGGGTTTTCGCCTTTATCATTCCCAAATCCGATCCGAATAATGGACTTACCTGCCGTCACATTGCCGAACAGCTAAAACAAATCGACGGCATCCATAACAAGACCTTCAAGATTTGCGGCACCCCGATTCTACGTGCATCGCTCCTTGACGCCATTCTCCAGAACATCGACAAGTCGATTATCCTTGGAACCATCCTGCTGTGGCTTATCCTCTTGATGTTCTACAACAAGTTAAGCCGGGCATTTTTCACGATGCTTCCGTCGCTGTTTGCCATGAGCTGGGTCACCATTCTGGTCCACCTGCTCGACATCCATATTTCGGCATACAGTTCCATCGCGTTTGTCCTTTTGATTGGCGCAAGCGTAGACGGATCTATTCAGCTGTGGTCTTCGTACTACGAAAAGCAGAATGGAAACGCCTGGACAGTACTCCAATCGAAACTGATATCCGTCCTTATTGCGCAGGGGGCATCGTTTATCGGAGCCATCGCCATGTTGCTTTCACCGCACCCGGGAATCAAGAGCATGGGCCAGATTGCCTTTATCGGGCTTCTGTGCATATTCGTTTCGCAGTTTATCATTTACCCCTTGACCGCATCGACCTTGGATGCTTACCGAATTTTGAAAAAGGCTAAAGAAAGACATGAAAAATTTATCCACTAGAACCCTGAATATTGCAGCATCTTTGACAGTCGCTATCGACACCTTGGCAAAACAGATGATTGCCGATGGCAAAGACGTTGTAAGCCTCGGTGCAGGCGAACCTGATTTTCCGACACCCGTGCCGATTCAAGATGCTGCAGTGAAGGCGATTCGCGAAGGCAAGACGCGCTACACCGCTCCCGTAGGAATTTTGGAAGTCCGCAAGGCCGTTGCCGAAAAGTTGAAGGTGGAAAACGGACTCGATTACAAGCCCGAACAGATCATTATGACAAGCGGCGCCAAGCACGCCGTATTCAACTCACTTGCAGCACTCGTGAACGAAGGTGACGAAGTGATTATTCCGGCCCCTTACTGGGTGACTTACCCGGAACTGGTGAAATGGCTCGGCGGAAAGCCGGTGATTGTGAATACCAAGATTGAAGACGGATTCAAGATCAAGCCCGACGCCTTGAAGGCGGCCATTACCGCAAAGACCAAGGCCATTCTCTTGAACAACCCTTGTAACCCGACGGGTGCCGTTTACAGCAAGGCCGAACTCGAAGCGCTTGCCAAGGTGATTGTCGAAAGCGACATCTACTGCATTTCGGACGAAGTGTACGAATACTTCACCTACGACACGGAATTCTGCTCTGCAGCCGCCCTCCCCGGCATGGCCGAACGCACCATCGTGATTAACGGTTTCTCCAAGTCGCACTGCATGACCGGCTGGCGTATCGGTTACGATGCCGCTCCCGCTGATATCGCAAAGATTATCGGAAAGATTCAGGGCCAGGCCACGCACCACCCAAGCAACGTGGCTCAGTACGCCGCCCTCGGAGCATTGCAGATGGACAAGAGCAACGTTCACGCCATGCAGGCCGCCTTCCGCAAGCGCCGCGACTACATGCTCAAACGCACTGCCGAAATTCTGCCGGAACCGTGCCGCGCTCCCGAAGGCGCATTCTACCTGTTCGCGCCCGTCAAGAGTTTCTATGGCAAGAAGACGCCCGCAGGTAAAGTGATTGGCGGTTCCATTGAACTCTGCGAATACTTGTTGCAGTCGCAGGGTCTCGCCATTGTGCCGGGAGCCGCCTTCGGTGACGACAGCTGCGTGCGATTCTCTTATGCCGCCAGCGACGAAACCTTGCAGAAGGCTTGTGACCGATTTATTAGAGGATTAAAGGAACTTATTTAATTCGGAGTTCGGAATTCAGATTTCAGAATTAAAATCAATTCGGAATTCAGATTTCAGATTTCAGAATTAAAATCAATTCGGAATTCAGATTTCAGATTTCAGAATTAAAATCAACTCCGATATCCGAATTCTGAATTCATAATTTACAAGATGCAGTCTTTTAGAATTATCACCCCGCAGATTGGCGAACCGTTTACCATCGGTCGCAAGCCAGATAATTCTCTGGTGCTCGACAACCCGATGGTTTCGCGCTACCATGCGGTGCTGGAATTCGAAGACAAACATTGGAACCTGAAGAACCTCACGCAGAACAGCGTGACTCAAGTCAACGGGAACGATGTCGAATCGGCCGTGCTTGAAGATGGCGATACCATTCAGATTGGCCCGATGCAGCTCCGCGCTACCCTCAAGCGCGGGCACTTGCAGCTTTTGCTGATGGAATCGGTCGAGCGCGACCTGGTGCAAACCAAGAGCCTGAATGACGCTTGGGAATCCCTGGATAGCCTGCACATGGATATTCCCGAAGGCACCAGCGCAAGACTCCATGCCGGAAAAGCCGAAATCAGCTTTAAGGACAAGATTGTCAATACGCAAGGAAAATCCACCCGCTTGATTCAGCTGGAAGAAGGCCGAATGATTCGCCTGCCCGGCTGCACCATGAGCTACGCGCAGGGCGAACTCACTTGCAAGAACTTGCCTCTCGGATTCGATGTCGAAATCGAGAACCTGGACGTATTCGCCGGAAAAAAGCAATTGCTTTCGGGCATTGACTTTAAACTGCACGCCGGAGAAATTCTTGCGATTATCGGGCGTTCGGGCCAGGGCAAGTCTACCCTTTTGCGCTTGTTGCAAGGCAAGCATAAAAGCGGTCAAGATTCCTTTGTGAGCATCGGGAAACTCGATTACCGCAACGAAGAAATCCGAAAGCATATCGCCTTCCTGGAGCAGGATCCGGAACTGCGCCGCGACTTGACCGTTAAAGAAACGCTCTTGGACGGTGCCAGAGTCGGAATGTCAAAGCTCGATTTCAAGCGCAACGCGAACGGGCGACTAGAAAAGTTCAGCGAACTTTTCGGGCTGAGCGCGCGGCTCGACAACCCCATTCGCACGCTCAGCGGCGGCGAATGCCGCCGGGTCGCCCTGGCCAAGGAACTCATGGGAAATCCGGGCCTGATTGTGCTCGACGAGCCGCTTTCTGGCCTCGACCCATACAACTCCAAGATTCTCTGCACGCATTTAAAGCAGCTCGCCTTCCTCGGGCACACGATTATCCTGACCACGCACAGCTACGAAGCGCTGGAAATCGCCGACAAGGTTCTCGTGCTGCACCAGGGCAAGCAGGCATTCTACGGCACCCCGAAAGAAGCTTACCGCTACTTCGACAGCGAAGACCCCGAAACGATCCTCACGAACCTGAACGACGACACCGCCTCCAACTGGCAAACCATTCTGCAGAACCGCGTCGGCGCCGTCAGAAGCACCTCGGCTCTCGAAGCGCTGGTTCCCAGCTTTTTCCCCAAGACCAACCTGTCGCCCGTTTTCTTGTACAAGATTTCAATTACCGCAAAGCAGTGGTTCAGGGACAAAGGCAAGTTCCTCACGCTCCTCTTGCAGCCGCTGATTATCGGTTTCTTGTTCTCTCAAATATTCTCGGACGCCACATCGCTTTGGATTGTCGCGTTTGCAATCATCCTCTCGGCAAACTGGCTTTCGCTTTCACTCTCGATCCGAGAAATCGTACAGGAAAAAGAAATCCTGCAGGCGGAATTCCGTAAGGGGGTCCCGATTCTCCCGACTATTTTCGCCAAGGCGATTCTCCCTACAACGGTCGCCTTTATCCAGACTTTTATCGTATTCGCCTTTGTCGGATTCCGCACGCATATCTGGCCCTCTCCCCTGCCACTTTTGGCTGTAATCTTGCTGATGGTTCTCCCGCCTGTAGCCGTAGGCCTTGCCGTAAGTTCGCTTTCCAAAAATGCCGGGCAGGCAAACGCCATGCTTCCGCTTTTAATTATTCCGCAGGTTGCCTTGGCCGGAGCCCTGGTGCCCTTGGACCAGATGCAAGCCATCGGGCGCATTCTTTCGACGGTGATTTGGTCCCGTTACAACCAGGCAAGCCTTTTAAACCTGCTCCTAGAGCGCAAAGACGCTATCGAAAACACAATTCTTGCCCTCGTAATCACATTATGTTTTTATATTGTGGTTGCAATAAAACTAAACTGGTCTAAGAAAGCAAAATGATCGCCCCGCAAAAGTCTGAAGCATTTCCGCGTCCCTTTAATGAAAACTATGATCTCATTGGCACCCTCGGTAAAGGGGGCATGGGAAACGTATACAAGGCCATAGACAAGCGCCTTGGCCGCGTGGTTGCATTCAAGATTTTGGACGCCTCTTCCGATGAAGAAGCGATCAAGCGTTTCTACATGGAAGCGCAGGCCATGAAAGAACTGGACCACCAGAATATTGTTCATGTATTCGACTTCGGTCAGCAGAACAACCAGCTCTTTATCGCCATGACCTATGTGGAAGGCACGAACCTCGCTGACATTCTCCACAACAAGGAACAGCTTTCGTTCGAAGCCATCGAAGTCATTATCCGCCAGATTGCCCGCGGTCTTCTCTCTGCCCACAACAAGGGAATTGTCCACCGCGACGTCAAGCCCTCGAACATCATGCTCACGCGCGACAACCGCGTGTTCATCATGGACTTCGGCATTTCTTACATCCAGGAAATGGAAAAGGATCGACTCACGCGCACGGGCATGACCATGGGTACGCCCGAATACATGAGCCCTGAACAGTGCCACGGCGACAACGTGACCATTCAGTCTGACATTTACAGCATGGGCGTGATTCTTTACGAAATGACCTGCGGACGACTCCCGTTCGAAGGCAACCGCCCGGTAGAAATTGCCCTGAAGCACGTTCAGGAACAGCCGCCTGCACCGGAACTTTTCCGCAAGGACATGCCCCCTGGACTTTCGCAGCTCATTTTAAAGTGCCTTAAGAAAAAGCTGAACGAACGCTTCCACGACATGCAGGAATTCCTGGACGCCTGCGACCAGGTGTTCCCCACCGAAAAGACGGCACCGCAGCGCCCCACCATGGGCCACACGCCGCTCCGCCGCCGCACGGCATCGATTGCCGAAATGGCAAACATCATCACGCCGCGCGCCCGCATGCTTCAAAAGAAGCTTACGGCCCTCGCCATTTTCATTTTCCCGCTCATCATCATGCTCTTGATTTTGCTGATGCTGACGCACAAGCCCGAAAGCACCTTGCGCGAGCTGGAATGGAGCGAAGCTCTTGGCAATTACGAGACCAAGGCTCTCGAAATTGACGAAAGCAATGGCTACCCGCTCAAGAACTTGAACGACAACGATCTCAAGACGGCATGGCTCTATACGATGCCGCAAAAGCCGCAGAATCCGGTACTCACGCTCTACTTTGACGGCAACGCCATCGTGACGCACTTCGGCATCGCCATCGGTTACCAGAAATCCGTAGACGACGCCTTCGGCGACCGTTTCCGCATTTTCAAGAAGCCGAAGATCGTAACACTCGAAACCAAGGACGGATTCAAGCAGAAAATCAAGCTTGAAAACATCCGCGGAATGCAGTACCCGAATATTCAGGCCATGGAAACCAGCGAACTCAAGGTTTACCTAGATGAAGTCTACGAAGGAGAAAACGAAGACTTCGCCATTTCTGAAATTCGCCTCTTGGGCATGGAACTGCCCTAGTCCAAGATTTTTTTAGATCATTCCTAGATAACCCGCATGCAAAAAACATTTGCAGGCGTTTTGAACTATTCATTTCTAAGGATTGATTTATGGAAAACAACAAGCCCAAAGGCAACTACATCGAAACTCTCGCTTCGGCCTATTTAAGCCGCGAAGGCTACCAGGTTATCGCCCGCAATTACGCCTACATGGGCGGTGAATTGGACATTGTCGCCCGCGATGGAGGCACACTCGTCTTTGTAGAAGTCAAGTCCGTATGGAACAACCAGCAAGGCAATCCGGCCGCCCGCGTAAACGCCCTGAAGCAAAAGAAAATCTGGAAGACAGCGTGCCATTTTCTAGCCACACAGAAAGAGCATGCGCCTAAAGGATTTGACACCCCCTGTCGATTCGATGTGTTGACTGCGAGAGTCTACCAAAAGCCGCTGCAATTCATGCATTACAAGAATGCCTTTGTGAGCAACCAGGTGATACCGCAAGTATAATGACTAATGTGTGATGTGAGATGTTTAATTACACATCTCTCATTGCTCACTACTCTACTTCGTCGAGCAAGACAGCGGGAATATCCGTCATATCACGGAACTTGACGCAGTCCGTCAGAATGCAGTCGGCACCGCAAACGTAAGCGGTCGCCAAGCGCATGGATTCTTCGGTCGAAAGATTCTTCGCCGCAAACTCGGCCGCCTTCACGGCAATCTCACCCGTGACCTCGCAGGCCTTGACATTGCGGGAATGCTCGAAGAATTCGCGGTACTGGCGCGACAACAAGCCCTCGCCCGCAGCAAAGGCTTTCTTTGAAATTTCAAACAAGGTAACGTTTGAAACGAGAACCGTCAAATTGTTTTCGTAGGCAAAGTCAAGAACAGAAGACACGACCGGATAGTAATCCGGGTGCATCTGCAGCAAGCGCACGACCGCGCCTGTATCCAGAAAGAGGACTCTCGACTTTTCAAGCGCCTTATTCATAGATTTCCATGTAGGCGATATCTTCGCGCATGCCGGCACGGACCATCTTGAATCGCTGGGCATTCGGATAGAAGTACCAGATCATCCACTCGCCCGCCATATCGGTACGCTTAGTCTTGATGGCAATGGGCTTTTCGCCGTTATAGAAGTCGCGCTTGTGCGGAATCACGTGTTCGAACGGACGGTAAGTATGAACGTCATCGCCAGCGGCGCGTTCAATGAATCCGTTGCCGCCCTTACTCCAGGTAATGGTCACGACTCCGTTGTCGTCCTTGACTTTTTCGCAGCTGTCGAAGCCGCTCCCGCACCACAGGTACTTCTTGTACTTGAAGCTCTGTTCGGGCATGTTGAAGGTTTCCACCGTGCGGCGGTTACCCTTATAGTTGTTATATTCGCCTTCCAGTTTGTACTTGCCGGAATTATATTCGTTGCAACCACGCTGGGCAACCCTCACCTTACGATCCGCAATGGCGATATCAACCGTACAGCCTTCTTCGGAATAAGTCAAGCGGGCATGTCCGTTAGCTTCGCGGAGTTCCAGGTTGCTGGCTTCGAGTTCTGCACGGTAGCCGAAGGGGCCGTTCTGAATGACAAACGAGAAATAGCGAGGATTGGTCGGAGACTTCTTGAGGAACACGCTACCGGTAGACGAAGCGTATTCACCACTCAGGTCTATGGATGCCTGTTGGAACCTGGCAAGGTCTGCGCGCTTGACCCAGACTTCGCCAAGCTTACACTGGATAGGCACAAAACGCGGCGGTTCCTTGGGTTCGACCTTTTCCCAAATGGTAACACGACGTTTTTTCACCTTGTATTTGGGGCGGCCCTTTTTGTCTTTTTTGACATTGCCCTTGCGGTCCTTGACTTCAATCGAGTCCTTAACAACAATCACCTTTTTGACGGAATCCATCGGGGGCGGAAGTTCCCTAATCTGGTCTGTGAAAGCAAG
>JAEEGG010025047.1_pt1 | contig 11516 bp, 9 predicted proteins | sample 9134161 | NCBI WGS metagenome assembly JAEEGG01 (sample SAMN16246543, study PRJNA631951) | gut metagenome | biome: gut microbiome; feature: rumen; material: CR-attached | host: Bos | place: Iran: Karaj | collected 2018-10 | reverse complement strand
ATACCACAAAAAAGGGGTCGGAAGGTAGTTCCTCCTGACACCCTTATCATACGCTTATCATATGCTTATCCAGTGCTGCTGATACTATTTTGAGAACGGTATGAAGTCGAGCTTCGCGAAGTTCTCCGTAGCCCTCTGCTCCCACATATCATAGTCTTCCTCACTGGCAGGCTCCCACTCATCATCCGCTTCACCCGAGCCCGTGCCAGTATACCAGGGATTCTTCTCATCGGTATATCCGTCATACTTGATCCCGTACTGGAAGAAGAGATCCGACGTACCCGGCTCTATGATATATACTCTGATGCCGCTCTCCATGGCACTGCTCGAAAATACATTGGCCACTCCGCCGTATTGCATGGCACGGTAGCTGTTCCTTGCACTGCCGCTCACCACCGATGCGGGCTTCCTCTTCACCATGGTGTAGATATCGTATACCACACTGGGCTCACTGCCGTCCGAGATCACTCCCACCAGCAGCTCATCCACACCGTCATTGGAGATATCCTTGTAGGCATATCCCATTTCATCATGCTCGGCGAAAAGCTCCGGGCTCATCCCTTCCTTTTCCAGCTTATCGGCATCCCAGCCTTCCTTTATGGCGGTCTCGTACTTCTCGACGGTCTGTCCGTAGAGCTCCTCACCCTTCATTCCGGCTCCGTACTCGAAGGTCGCACCGTTCAGTCCCTTGATCCCTCTGATCATGCCATCCACCGCATCGGAGAGCCTGGCATAGGTTTCCGGCGTGTCCTCGTATTTCTCATAGTCCCACTGCACATCCGAAGGATAGCTCCTGCAGACCTCATATACCTCACCGTTGCTGTCTGTCAGCTCACCGACCTTGGTATACATTCCTCCCGCCATCACTTCCCCGTCCTTGTCGGCGATCACCGAGAATATGAACCCGCCGAATCCGTCCTCGTTGCACGCCTTGTCATAGAGACTGATCTCATTGTCCTTGATATAGCCCAGGAACGTACCTTTGAGCTCATCCGGCACCGTCATCGAGAAAAGCTCAGTGGACAGCACCGTATCCTCCACATAGTCCGGCTCCTCCTCGGTGTACTCAGCTGCCGCCTCTGTCGCAGGCACCTCGGCAGTCTCCGCACTCTGCGCCTCTGCCGCCACCTCAGTCTGCGCCTCAGCCGCCTCTGTCGCAGCAGGCGCCTCAGTCCCCTGCTTCGCACCGCAGGCAGTGAGTAGGAGCATCATACCCGCCATCATCAACGCCGGTTTCATTTTCATTCTGTTATCCTCCGTAATTTTTTATGGAGCTAATCGGACTCGAACCCTCAAGTTCCCAAGTACGCTCCGCATTGTTTTGCTTGTTTTGGGGCGGCGCAGGTTAGTTCCTGCGCCTGATGTCGACCTTGCCCACGAAACGAAAGAATATCTCGAGTCTTTTCCCTTTCGTTCTCCGATTGTCGTCTTTTTTATGAACGAGAATGCGGTCGATAAGTTCATGGGAGATCTCGGTCGTCATCGTTGTTATATTGGCATGTTTCTCAACAAGATTCGCAAACTGACGAATTTCATCATCTGATATCCTGCGGGTAAGAAGAGATGCGTTAAGCTCCGGGATCTTTTCCTTTAACCTTGAAAGCTCTTTATCGTAGTTATCTGAGAGCTTGGAATACATATCTTCGGTTATCTTCCCGAAAACACGGTCTTCGTACAGGCTACGTGTCAAAATGTTGATTTCTTCGACTCTTGCAGTGATCTTATCAAGTTCTTTGCGCGTCTTTGCATTTGCCCGTTCGAGTTCATTATCCGCATCACGTATCAGTCTCTCAACAAAGGATTTCTTATCTGACTTAACCTTTGATGCAATGAGTTTAAACTCTCCAAGCACGATATCGTTGATCTCTTCAACCGTGATGTAATGAGCAGAGCAACCCCTTCTATAGGGCCTGAGCCTTGAACGTCCGCAGGAGTAATACCCTTTAGTCTGTCTCCCCGGTCTTGCAGCGAAGTACATTACAAAGCCGCAGTCAGCGCAATAGCAGATTTCCTTGTAAATATTGTCATCAGGCGTGAAACGTATCGTCTTGTGGGACGTTTTGCTGAGAACCTGAACTTTGTTAAACTGATCTTCATCAATCAGTGGTTCATGGTTGTTCATACACTTGATCCACTGCTCCTCGGGAATTCTGACCTTTTTCTTGTCTTTGAATGAACGGTGAGCCGTCATACCAAAGTAGAGATGCCCGATGTAAGTGACATTTGACAAGATATCGCTCACGGTCTTTGGACACCACTCATAAGGACATTCGCATTTCTCGTTAACGCGGTAACTACCATCATTTTCAAGAACATATGCGGTAGGCTTCGGGACTTGTTTTTCCCTAAGAATGATAGATATCGCATATGAACTTTTTCCTTCCGCAGCAAGATCAAACATCATTTTGACCGTGGGAGCCGTGTTCCTGTCCGGTATGAGATGATTGCGGTTGTCAGGGTCACGCATATATCCGTACGGAGGAGTACCGTTAACAAATTCTCCGCGTTTTGCACGGATACGTGCCGAGGACTTGATCTTGCGCGATATGTCTTTCGCGTACATCTCATTTAACAGGTTCTTGAACGGCGCGAATTCGTTCTCACCGTTTGCAGTGTCAACTCCATCGTTGATGGCGATGAATCTTACATCATGCATCGGGAAGAATATCTCGGAATAATACCCTGTCTGAAGATATTCCCTTCCCAGCCTTGACAGATCCTTGACTACAACCGTACTGATTGTATTGTGTTCAACCATCTCGATCATACGGGAAAAATCAGGCCTGTTGAAGTTTGTACCGGAATACCCGTCGTCAACAAAGAACTCGCAATGGTCAAAGCCCTGATTTAAAGCGTATTCCTTGAGCATTGACTTCTGTGAATCGATACTGCAACTGTCATCTGCGTATCCGTCGTCCCTGCTGAGTCTGCAATACAATGCCGTTATTCTGTTGTCATGAAGCTGCTGTGTCATATAAACTCCTTTCCGCAGCTTCATACAGGATTCTTGTAAAATCATTATAACAAAGATGAACAAACATGCATTAGAATTCTGCATAAGCTGCCCAAGCGATATAATGTTCCTACAAAAGATTTATCGTACGAAATGCCTGATATCGTTTGCTTTGCGGAGATTATCTGATCTTTGTATAAGCTGCCGACAGTTGCGGTAAGTATTGACAAATGTTGATATTTCCTGTATATTTTAAGCAAGGTTAGCAGCAATGTTAGCTGGGGCTGGTCGAAAGACCCGGGTCCATCAAGTGCGGGGATGTTCCCCGCTTTTTCTTTGCAACGAGGCAGAAATAGTGAGTGAGTTGAGCATTTTTATTGATGAGAGTGGTGATTTCGGAACGTATGACATCCGTTCGCCATATTATATAATCACGATGGTTTTTCACGATCAATCATGTGATATCAGTGAACCCATTGCTAAACTGCGCCGTGATCTTTCAAATCTGGGAATTGATCCGGATCATTCTGTACACACGGGCCCGATCATACGCCGGGAAAAAGAATATGAGTTTATGCCGATCGATGAAAGACGACGTATTCTGAACAGTATGGTTACCTTCATCAGGCATTGTAATATCAAATACCACTGTATTCACATAGATAAGAAACACATCGCGGATTCTGTGGAATTGTCTGCAAAACTCTCAAAAAAGCTTTCCGAGTTTATTGCTGAACATACCTCGGAACTTGTAGAACCGGAATGTGTGAAAATATACTATGATAACGGTCAAACAGAAGTGACCAGAATCCTTGTCTCGGTTTTCAATGCATTACTTCCGAGGATTGAGATAAAACGAGTTCTGCCTTCAGATTATAGATTATTTCAAGCTGCGGATATGTTCTGTTCAATGGAGCTTATCACGTTGAAGTTGGAGAACTCATCTATATCTGCATCAGAAATTGAATTCTTTGGAAATCTACGTGATCTCAAGAAAAACTACTTGAAGCCATTGGCAAAGTTTGAATGGAAGTAGAATAATTATGCGTAGTTAATAAAATGACTGATTTTGTTAACTATTAACAGTTTGTGGCACTTTTCTTGATGTATATGCGCTTTTTTGAAAACGTATGGTTTTGACTTCGTGTTTACAGATTATTCATAACTACCATAAAGCATTTCTTTTCTGTTAAAATAGAATTACGTTAACGGACACAGGTATTGCGGAATAAGACAATAACGCCAAAAGGGAGATAGGATCATGCTTGATTTTCTTATAAGACATCAGACAGATGTAATGCTTTTACTAGGCGGCATCTGCGCAATGACGGCTTTTTTTGTCTTTCTGACTGATTCATTGGGAAAAGACAGAAAAGTCGCACTTATGATATTGGAAATCGGTGGGATGATCCTGGCCATATTCGAGATGTTTTCGTATATGTACCGAGGGGATATGAGCGAACTTGGCTATTGGATGGTTCGAGTCGGCAATTTCATGACCTTTGCGATGATGCCGATCCTCATGGGCGGACTTACATATTATATTCAAGATATTCTGAAGAACGACGTCGGATTAAAAAAGACTCCCAGACGCTTGAAATGTATATATGTTCTTGTTGGTATCAGTGAAATCCTTATAGTAGGAAACATCTTTGGCAAATACTATTATGTGATTGATGAGCAGAATCTGTATCATCGCTCATGGGCTTTCGTGGTCTGTTACGTTACCCCCCTGGCTGTTCTCATAATACTTCTGACAGTAATATGTCGGTATTATAAGAAGATTAACAAAGACATCAGGATCTCACTCCTTCTGTTCACGATAGCTCCTTTTGTTGGTTCTTTTATACAGTTTTTTATATATGGACTGTCCATAACCGACATTTTTATTGTCGCTACATGTATCATGCTGTATGTTTTTGTGCTGATCGATCTTAATCGCGCAAAAGAGTTAAAAGAGAGGATAGAGAAAAAGAACAGGGAGCAGATGGGTATCATTTCTACTCTTGCAAACATTTATGTGACCGTTCACGAGTTTGATATCGTATCCGATACGATGACCACGATTAAGTGGGATAACAAATATGTGGATGACACCAGCGTGGCGACGATGTCCAACGCACATGAAGTGTTCCATAAAATTGCGGAGGAAATAATTGACCCGTCCGCACTTGATGAATGTAGACAATTTTTTGATTTTTCAACGTTTGATATACGTATGAAAAATACGAATACGATTTCAATAGAGTTTTATGATGTCAAGAACAAGACATGGGGGCGCGGAAGGTTTATTGTATCAAAACGCGACGAAAACGGGAATATAACCCATGTTCTGTATGTGACCGAGGATATCACGGAAGAAAAAGCAGAGCGTGACAGACTGGTAGATACATCTGAGCGTGCGCTTGCCGCCAGCGAGGCCAAATCAGCATTCCTATCAAATATGTCACACGAGATACGTACACCAATTAATGCTGTGCTCGGTATGAACGAGATGATCCTTCGTGAGAGCGATGACAAGAATATTCTCGGATATTCAGAGAACATCAGGTCAGCGGGATCGACCCTGCTCGGACTTATAAATGATATACTGGACTTCTCCAAGATCGAGGCTGGTAAGATGGAGATCATTCCTGTCGATTACGATCTTTCCTCCGTCATCAACGATCTTGTGAACATGATCCAGACGAAAGCCGACGCAAAGGGACTCAAACTTGAATTCGAGATCAGCAGGGAGGTTCCCAAACTCCTTCACGGTGATGAAGTAAGGATCAAACAGATTGTAACAAATATCCTGACAAATGCCGTAAAATATACGGAAAAGGGCAGGGTCACGCTATGCATCGATTACGAGAAGATACCCGATGAAGAGGACTGCATATTGCTTGATGTCGCCGTAAAGGACACCGGAATAGGCATAAAAGAGGAGGATATGAAGAAACTCTTCTCTGAGTTCGATCGGATTGAGGAGAAGCGAAACCGCAATGTTGAAGGCACCGGTCTTGGAATGAGCATAACGAAGCGCCTTCTTGAGATGATGGGATCAGAGCTTCAGGTCGAGAGTAAATATGGGTTAGGATCGAAGTTTTCATTCAGCCTGAGGCAGACTGTTATAAAGTGGGAAGAGCTTGGTGATTATGAGGCGGCATATAAAGCTTCCCTTGCCAGTCGCGGGAAGTACCATGAAAAATTCCGTGCTCCAAAGGCGGAGATACTGGTAGTTGACGACACGCCAATGAATCTTGAAGTGTTCATAAACCTGCTCAAAAAGACTGAAATAAAGATCGAGACGGCCGCCACAGGTGAAGAAGCACTGTCTCTTGCGTTTGATAAAGAATATGATGTCATTTTCCTTGACCATATGATGCCGGACAAAGATGGTATAGAGACGCTTCATGAGATGCGTGAACGCAAGGATGCTCCCAATCTTCAGACACCGGTGATCTGCCTTACCGCAAATGCCATATCCGGCGCAAGAGAGAAGTATCTTGCAGAAGGATTTGACAATTATCTTACAAAACCGATCGATTCAGTGAAACTCGAAGAAATGCTGATCGAATATCTGCCTGAGGAAAAGATCATTCCGGCGGAGTCAGATGAGGATGCTGAAACTGACGAGACCGGGGATAATATGCGGATACCGGACTATATCACAGGTATCAGCGAGATAGATACCGATACAGGGATTAAAAACTGCGGCGGCATTGAAGAATACATGAAGACGGTGGAGATATATGCAAAAGCGGTAAAGGATAATGCGGATGAAACAGAACAGTTCTGGAAATCCGCAGATATCAAAAATGCGACGATCAAGATCCATGCTCTTAAGAGTTCATCACGTATAATCGGAGCTACCGATCTCGGAGAACTCGCCCAGGAGCTTGAAAACGCGGGAAATGAGAATGATACTGAAAAGCTGGGAGAGCGTATAGATGAACTGCTTTATAGATACAGAAAAATCGGAGAAGCGCTATCACCGCTTATAGGTGTTGATGAGCCTAATGAAAGCGATCTGAACCCGATAAGCGAGGATGAACTCGGTCAGATGTATACTGCGATAAGTGAGTTTATTTCCGTAAGTGACTACGACAGTGTAGTTGATCTAATCGAAGCATTGAAAGGTTATCGAGTACCCGATAATGAAAAAGAGCGCCGCAATGCATTGATAAAGGCGGCTGATGAAGTCAGATATGAGGATATCAAGGATATAATCGAAAAGGAGGACAATGATGCCCAGTAGAATAACCATCATAAGTGAAGGACTTGCATTTATAACAGGTGCGCTTTCAAAGAATCTTCAACAGGCCGGTTTTGAAGTAAATGTGATAACCCCAAAGATCAAAGAAGTAAACGAATACAGGAATCAGACTGACATTTTTCTGGTTTATGCAGGAGATTATGTGTCTGAATGTACAGATCTCTTTGTTTATCTGAAAGATATCTGTTCCGAGGATGAAAAAATGATAAGTATCATCGGATATTCACCGGAGATAGCTGAAGTGGAAACGATAGTTTCTTCAAATCTTGTGGCGCTGAGAGTTGAGCGGCCGTTTGATATGAAGGTTATGGTCTCAAATATGGAGAAGCTCCGAGAAGCAGATGAAGAACGTAAAATGGGAAAGCATATCCTCCTGATCGATGATGACCTTGCGTATCTGAAAATGGTACAAGGGTGGCTCACACCTCAGTACAGGGTAACAATTGCCAAGTCAGGTATGCAGGCGATCACGTATATTGCAAATCATGTGCCGGATTTGATATTGCTTGATTATGAAATGCCTATAACGAGCGGTCCGCAAGTAATGGAAATGATACGTAGCGAGCCCAACTCTGAAGGAATTCCGATAATCTTCCTTACCGGAAAGTCCGATAAGGAGAGTGTAATGAGTGTTATGGCTCTCAAGCCGCAGGGATACATGCTAAAAAGTATGCCAAAGGAAGAAATACTGAAGACAATAGACAATTTCTTTAAGACGAGAAAGTGGAAGAATATTTAAGAATGACCTCAGAATGGTTACAGTTCAGACCCTGGCTTGACTCACTACCCTAACGATAATAATCACATATCAAAATAACCACAAACCCAGAGAAAATCTGACTTTTTCTGGGTTTTCCTATTGCATTTAACATCGTTATGGTATATAATATAAACATAACGATGTATCTTTGAAAGGAGTACACCATGGGCATTATTAAGCAGTTAGACAAGCGGACCGGTATCACTTATGTATATGAATCCAAGGCATACTGGGACAAAGAAAAAAAGCAGAGCCGGGCAAAAAGAACACTGATAGGCAGGCTTGATCCAGAAACCGGCGAAGTGATCCCCACTGACGGGAGACACAGAAAAACCGAAAAAGCCGAAGAAAAAGAACCCGACTACAAAAAGCTTTATGAAAAGCTTCAAAAGAAATATGAAGCACAGGAAGTACTTATCAAATCTCTCAAAGCAGAAATAAAACAGTTAAAGGCTAAATAATCACTTCTATGACCAATAATCAGTATGAATTCATTACAACTTTACAGTACCGCATCAAAAATCTTCAGGCACAGGTCGATGCCTTTAAGACCGGATCCAAGTACCAGCAGATGGAAGTGCAGTATAAGAGTATGCTTCATACTGAAGAATGCCGCATACACAAACTTGAATTCGAGCTGTCCAAGGCTCACGCACAGACTATAGATGTTAGACCTAAAGTCCCGTCGTTTTATACCAAGGGTCAGCTTGGGGCGGGCACCTGCATAAGTTCGTAGAGCTTACGCTGTTTCTCTGTTATTTCAGACAGATGATGAGCCTTGCCTGGCTGCTGGTAATACTCGATGGTATCAAGTTCGTCCAGAAGCGATTGCATGGTGTAATCTTTGAATAGACCGTTTTCATCCATCTGCTTTTTGATATATGACATTAACTGAAGGCTTATAAACTGCACGAAGAGCTTCCCTTCGAAATTTTCTTCCGAAGCAACGGACATTCTTCTCATAGAAAGCCGTTCCTTAAGATTGCCAAAAGACTTTTCTATCAGATCTTTTAAGCGATATATCTTAAGGGCTTCCACCGGATCCTTGATCCCATTGGACATAAGGATAAAATAGCCATAGTTTCTCTCTGCTTTACGGATCGCATCTTCCTTAAAGGAGTATGTCTTTCCCCTTACCGGTGTCTCGTGTATCGAGAAATACTTCTGATAGAGGTGTTCATCCTCGGGCAAAGGGGATCCGTTTATGAGGTTATTTTCAAGACGATCAAGCATGGCATTGAACCTTATCTTGTCGTCAGTCGCCTTCTGATCGTTGTAGTAAAAGTGTAGATACACGCGGCGTTTATCATGGATGATCTCGCCGCTTCGGGTCCGTTCCTCGGAATAGTCCCACACTTCTGTCAATGTCATGATATAGAGCTTTAGCTCTGAATTATAGTTGAAGCGGGTAACGAAGTTGTCCCGGATGTCGTCAAGACGCTTGTTTACAAACTTAAGGGAAAGCTTCATGCCGATAAGGAACTTATGATGATGTTTCATAAGGTCATTGATGTTCTTTTCACTGTAAAAGCCTCTGTCCAACACAAGCTTGAGCTTCTCAAGGTTCAGGAAATCAACATCCTTGACAAGGTTCTCTATCGTTTTGACATCTGTTATATTACCCGCGAGCTTCCTGTAGTATACTGGAAGCATTGATTCTTCTCCATATAGCAATGCCAGATTTATCTGTGGGAGGGAATCGCCTTCTTTATTCTTTCCATACTTGGCTTGTTTGATAAGCGTCGAGTATGAAGAGATAGATGTTGTATCAAATGCAAGGTACTCTTTGCCGGAATGGCGTTTGGCCTGATATTTGAGGTATTTCATCTTCGGATCCTCAAGTATAAGTCCGAATAGTTCGCTGCTCCTTTGAGAAGGGATATCCTTGCCATATGGATGCCTGTGGGTATTAGCCCATCTGCGGAATCTGTAAAGAGGCAGTCCTTCTTCAATGATCAGGTAATAGGCGATTGAAAGTATCTGCGGTGCCAATGATCCAAAGCACTTGCCAAGGTCAGCCGCAATACCGGTCTTGTCGCATATCTGATCCAAAAGATAGGTTGCTCCGAAAAACTGTCTCAGGCAAGTATCTGTCGGGACAGGCCCTGGCTTGGATCGCCGGATGCTTTCTTCATACTCGGCTTTCAGGCGAAGGAATGTCTTATTTGGCGCAAAGCTTTTTCCGTCATACTTGCCGATGTATTCCCGCTTATGATCCGCCTGTTGTTTTTCGGCATTCCAGAAAGGCTTGTCAATGTATGCATATCCATTCTGACAGCGAACTTTACTGGTTATCCAAGGCTCATTCAGCTTGATCTCCATAGGTTCCCTCCTTGGTATAATTATACCAAGGATTGAATTGGAAATCAAGGGAAATATGTCGTTTTTATACAATTAGTTGTGCTCGCAGCCCCCGCAGAATCAAGGGGTTGCGGCAAAGACGGTCAGAGGATTATACCATTGCCTTGGTATAATTTCTCGGGAGGGCAGGGTTTATCTTCCGATTGATGCGAAAAGCTTGATAAACGAAGGGATTCTGCTATGTCGTTTGAACGACGCAGAGTGTCGTCCAACGACGTTCTACCGCTGAAAACCGCATAAACTCGCGGTATGTGTACGACGCTTTTTTTATCCTCGGTATCACACTACGACGTACCATATTTTCCGGCCGTATAGGCATCAATTTGGTACGACGTAGTATGACGTACCCATGGGGTGATCTGAAGTGATCAGAACATTTTAAACATTTTTCTTGCCTACCCAGGAGGCGAACGCAGTGAGCCCGGGACCGCTTGTCGGTCATGGAGGGGTAGGAGCTCTGTGCATAAACGGGACTGAATTTTTTGAAAAGTATCCCAGTTAAAGCCCACAAATGGGCTTGGATTTGCAAAATATGTCCCATAACTGACCATAATTGGGTGACTTTTTCTAAAATCATAGTAAATGCGCCCCAATAATACCCATGGAATATCCATAAATGGATCAATAATGAAAAGACGACCATAGTAATACTACAGTTAATGCCAAATAACCGAAAAATTTACAGCCAAATAGCCGAAGAGATTATTGCCAAATAACCGAATACATGATATTGTTGTTGTATAGAAATTAGGGAACAGGGAATAATAATTCTATGGATGATTACAAGAAGAGGGTTGCTGACAGCCTTTTGGAAAGAAAACTGAAAAGCGCCGGAGCAGTTCTGATCGAAGGACCCAAGTGGTGTGGCAAGACCACAACAGCAGAGCAGATTGCTGCAAGCATATTGTACATGGATGAGCCTGAGAAGAAAGAACAGAATCTTAGGATGGCTGAGATAAAACCATCTGTTTTGCTCGTGGGCGAGTTACCGAGACTGATTGATGAATGGCAGATTGCACCAACATTGTGGGACAGTATCCGGTTTTCGGTTGATCATGGAGGATCCGAGGGTATGTATATTCTGACCGGATCGTCTGTCCCAGCCGATATTTCAAAAATGGAACATTCAGGAACCGGACGATATGCGAGGATCAAGATGCGTCCCATGTCCTTATTTGAATCCG
>JAEEGG010025041.1_pt1 | contig 11520 bp, 9 predicted proteins | sample 9134161 | NCBI WGS metagenome assembly JAEEGG01 (sample SAMN16246543, study PRJNA631951) | gut metagenome | biome: gut microbiome; feature: rumen; material: CR-attached | host: Bos | place: Iran: Karaj | collected 2018-10 | reverse complement strand
AGACCCGGTCGCGGCCCATGGCTTCAGGGCTCCTTGGGAAATCCGGCGCAGACGCCGCGCATGCGCGCATCCATGGCCGCGCGCATTTCTGCTTCGTCGGAGTGCCCGTAGGCGGCGTGGGCGTTGATGGCCAAGGGCAAAAGCCCCAGCAAAATGCTGCGCAGATTGCCGCATCCGGCCGCTCCTCCCAGCGTATCGCAAACCCGGCGCACGATGCCATGTCCGATGGAAGCGCCTTCAAGTGTCTTCAGTTGGCGGACGATATCCCGGCAGTGGGGGGAGGGACTCTTGTGCCAGATCAGTTCGATGCCGTCAATAACCAGCTCCCGGGATACGGTGACGTGCAGCTCCATGTCGTGATGCGGATCCCGCATTGTGGCGGACAGGAGGATCACGCCGTTGGAGCCGGTGCTGACCGTGTGGCGGATATCGCGTTGCAGAACATATTCCTGGGGAAAACTCATGGGGCTATCCTTTCTTTTTTTGGAAAGCATGCGTTTGCGCTTCTGACGCAAAAAAAGCGGCGAATGAGCACAAAATCCGTTAAACTTGAGAAAACCGAAAAGAACTGTGCAAGATGCCATAAATTGAAGAAATCTTGAACTGTTTTGAAAGGAGCAAAACCATGTCTGCACGATGGAGGAAAGTATTGCTCATGGTGGCGGCGGGAATGCTGGCGCTGGGGATGGGCGGTGTCTCCGGGGCTGCGCCGCTTGAGCGGCAGGATGTGCCGGAACCCCTGCGGCCGTGGATCGAGTGGGCGCTGCGTGGTGATCCGGCGGAGAAGCCGGTGACCTGTCCCGCGTCTTTCGACAGTTTTGCCAAACGCCGTTGCGTTTGGCCGGGTACGCTGGAATTGCGGCTCGGCAGGGAGGGCGGTACTTTCGCCCAGGACTGGGAGCTGTTTGATACGGCCTGGGTGCCGCTGCCCTTCGCTGAAGGCGTTTGGCCGGAGGATGTCAAACTGGATGGACATCCGGCGTTGTTCCTGATGCAGGATGGAGCGCCCGCGGTGCGGCTGGAGGCCGGCCATCATCGTCTGGAAGGCCGTCTCGCCTGGAAAAACTTGCCGGAAACCTTGCTGATCCGGTCTGGCGCACTGGTGGATCTCACGCTGGATGGAGTCAAACGTGAGGCGATCCCCGACAGGGACGGCCAGCTCTATTTGCTGGGACGCAAGGCTCCGGAAACAGCTGCGGAGAATCGGCTGCAGCTGCGGGTCTTCCGCAAGCTGGACGACGATATTCCCACGCTGCTGCTGACACGTTTGGAACTGGAGGTCGGCGGCGCCGCCCGCGAGCTGGTGGCGGACAAGGTGCTGCCGCCCGGCTTTGTGCTGGCGGAGGTTTCCGGCCCCTTGCCGGTACGGATGGAAAACGGCACACAGACGCATATTCAGGCACGCCCAGGACGCTGGGTGGTGGAACTGACCGCCCGTCGCGAAGGTGCGCCTCTGGATGCGCTTTCCGGCTGGTTCCCGGAAAGTTCCTTTTGGCCGGAAGAGGAGATATGGTCCTTTGAGGCGCGTCCCCAACTGCGGCAGGCCTCGCCGGAGGGCGTTCCGTCGATCGATCCCCGTCAGCAGGGCGTGCCTTCCTCCTGGCAAAAACTGCCCGCCTTCGTCATGCGGAAGGATGCCAGCCTTGTCCTTGCGGAAAAACGGCGGGGCGATCCCGTACCCGCCCCCGATCAGCTGAGCCTGCAACGCGAACTCTGGATCGATTTTGACGGCGGCGGTCTGACGGCGCGCGATCGCATCAGCGGCGTCATGACCCGTGCCTGGCGGCTGGACATGGTCAAGCCCGCGCAGCTGGGCCGGGCGGCGCTGGATGGCGTTGATCAGGTGGTCACCAGCCGGGATGGCCGCTTTGGAGTGGAACTGCGGCAGGGCAGGGTCACCATGCAGGCGGACAGCCGGCTTGAGGGATCGCTTGCGCATCTTTCCGCTTCCGGCTGGGAACAGGATTTTGTCTCGGCCCGCGCGATGCTGAACCTGCCGCCGGGTTGGCGGCTTCTTGGCGCGACAGGTGTGAACAGCGAGAATGGTTCATGGCTGACCCAGTGGACCATGCAGGACATGTTCATTGTGCTGCTGGTGGCCCTGGCGGTGGGCAGGTTGTGGGGATTTTTCTGGGGCCTGGCGGCTCTGGCGGCTCTGGCGCTCTCCTGGCATGAACCGAATGCGCCGCACTGGATTTGGCTGCACCTGCTGGCGGCGGTGGCGCTGGTGCGGGTGCTGCCCGCAAGCGGTTTGCGGACGCTGGCGGGACTGTACCGCAACGGGGCCCTGGTGGCGCTGCTGGTGGTGCTGCTGCCCTTTGCTCAGGCTCAGCTGCGTTTTGCCCTCTACCCGCAGCTGGAACCGAAGCGCCAGGTCTCCTACCACACGCCGGAAAGCGCCTCTTCGCCTGAGCCCGAGCGTGCCGCGCGCAATCGGGTAGTGCGGGCCCGGCGTCCCATGGCGGCCGCCGCCCGTGATTCTGTAGCGGCGCCGGAGGATGGCGTGGCTGCGTATGCTGTGGAGGAAGCCAGGGAAATGTCGTCCGCGCCGGTTAAGGCTGTCTCTGCCTCCGCAAGGGGTTCCGCGGACATGCGGCTTGTCGATCCGGACGCGGTAGCCCAGACTGGTCCCGGTGTGCCGCAGTGGCAATGGCGCTCCTGTACTTTGAGCTGGAACGGCCCCCTGAAGGCGCATCAGCAGATAGGGCTGTTTTTGATTCCGCCCGCAGTCAACAGCGCCCTGGCGGTAGTTCGGGTGCTGCTTCTGGGGCTATTGGCCTGGCTGATGCTGGATGCGAAGAAAGGATGCCGTTTCCGGCCGCGTGCCGGGTGGATCCCCCTTGTTCCCCTTGCGCTTGTGCTAACGCTTTTGGGCACACCGGCGGCGCGGGCGGAAATACCGGATGCGGAGCTGCTTGCGGAGTTGAAATCGCGTCTTCAGGCACCTCCCGACTGTTTTCCACGCTGTGCTGAAATCCACGCAATGAAGATATCCTGCACATCCAGTCATCTTGCGCTGGAACTGGAGCTGCATGCGGCGGCGAAGGTTTTTGCACCCCTGCCCGGCGGCGATGTCTGGCTGCCGGAGCAGGTGCGGCTGGATGGCCAACCGGCGCCGGTTTTACGGGACGATCACCTCTGGATAGCGCTGACGCCCGGACGGCATCAGGTGGTTCTGGAAGGTGCTCTGCCTGCGCATAAAACTCTGGCTTTATCTTTGCCGCTACCGCCGCGGCAGATCGTTTTTGATGGCGAGGGCTGGGCTCTTGACGGGCTGAATTCGGAGCATTTTCCCGGCGGGCAGGTGCAGCTGCGGCGATTGGACGCTGCGGCCGCAGCTGAAAACGATGGGGAAAAAGCGAAGATGCTCATTTCACCTTTCTTTCAGGTGGAGCGTACCATCACGCTGGGCCTGCGCTGGACGGTGCATACCCTGGTGACACGGCGCTTTACCGGCGTTGGCCCGGCCTTGCTCAAGGTGCCGCTTCTGCCTGGCGAGACGGTGGTTTCCTCGGGCCTTGCCGTGGAAGATGGCGCGGTGACACTCGATTTTCCGGCCACAGGCAAAAGCCGTTCCTGGGAATCCACGCTGGATGTCGCGTCTCAACTGGAGCTTGTCGCCGCGGCTTCGGAAAACTTCCGGGAAACCTGGAAACTGGAAGTGGGGCCGATGTGGCATGTGCAGGCGGAGGGGCTTGCGGTGGTACGTCATCAGGATGCTTTCGGCCGCAGGCTTCCCGAATGGCGGCCCTTGCCTGGCGAACGGATCCGGCTGGATATTTCGAGACCGGAAGGCGTTGCGGGACATGGGCTGACTTTGGAACGCAGTTTCATGACGGTGGAGCCCGGCGCACGCGCGACGGCGGCCGCGCTGGAACTCGTCTGGCGCTCCGCCAAGGGCGGGGAGCATGTGCTGACGCTTCCGGAGGGCGTTGCACTGGAGCGCTTTCTGGTTGATGGGAGTAACCAGCCGGTGCGTCAGGAAGGACGGCAGGTCACGTTGGCGCTGACGCCGGGTCTTCAGACCATGAAACTTTTCTGGCATATGCCGGAAGGGGTCAAAACCCGCCTGACGACACCTGCGGTGGATGTGGGTGTGGAAAGTGTCAACGCCCATCTCAAACTGAAGATGCCGCGCAACCGCTGGCTGGTGCTGGCGGGAGGCCCCCGGCTGGGCCCAGCGGTGCTTTTCTGGGGGTGGCTGGCGCTGCTTCTGCCGATGGCGGTGCTTTTGGGACATCTAAAATGGACGCCGCTTTCCTCTGTGCACTGGTTTGTGCTGGGGCTGGGGCTTTCCCAGCTGGACAAGGTGGGCGCCCTGCTTATTGTCTGCTGGCTGCTGGCTCTGGCCGCGCGTCAGCGCGTCACGCTGGAAGGCCATGAGCGGATCTTCAACCTGATGCAGGTGGGGCTTGCGGCGTTGACCGCGGCTGCGCTGGCGCTTCTGGTGGTGTCGGTAGGACAGGGCCTTTTGGGGGATCCGCAAATGGGCATTTCCGGCAACGGATCCTACGGCTCCCTGCTGAACTGGTATCAGGATCGGGCGGGCCAGCAGCTGCCGCAGGCCTGGGTGCTGTCGGTGCCGCTTTGGATCTACCGGGTGCTGATGCTTTTCTGGGCGCTGTGGCTGGCCTCCATGCTGCTCAAGTGGCTGCGCTGGGGCTGGAGCGCCTTTTCCACCGGCGGCTTGTGGCGTACGCCGCCTCTGAAGTTCAAATTCTTTTCGAAGAAGTGACGGAGCGGCAGAAGGACTCCCCCCTGGCCCTTCGGGCCATCCCCCCTCTGAGAGGGGGCTGTTGAGCGTAAGCGAGACAGGGGGAGTTGGACATCAGCGGGGAGTGCAACGATGACGGAAACGGCGCGGTCCTATCAGGCGGCCCAGAGGACAGGCGAGGAGCTGGAGCGGCTTTCCGGCGCGGTGGAACGGGTGACCTTTCACAGCGAGGAGAGCGGTTTCTGCGTGCTGCGGATCAAGGTAGGCGGCAAGCGGGATCTGGTGACCGTCACCGGAACGCTGCCGGATGTGACGCCGGGAGAGTTTGTCGAGGCTTGCGGCGTGTGGCGCAACGATGCCCGCTACGGTTTGCAGTTTCAGGCGCGCCAGCTTGTCACCACGCCGCCCGGCACCGCCGAGGGCATGGAGAAGTATCTCGGGTCGGGACTGGTCCGGGGCATTGGTCCGCACTTTGCCAAAGTGCTGGTCAAGGCCTTTGGCGAGGAGGTCTTCGAGATCATTGAGAACAGCCCGCAGCAACTGGCGGAATTGCCCGGCATCGGTCCCAAGCGAATCGCCAGCATTACCGCCGCCTGGAACGAACAGAAAAGCATCCGCGAGATAATGGTTTTTCTGCAGTCGCATGGCATTGGCACGGCGCGCGCCACCCGCATCTTCAAAACCTACGGCGAACAATCGATCCTGAAGATCACGGAAAATCCCTACCGCCTGGCGCTGGATATTCGCGGCATTGGTTTTAAAACCGCCGACATGCTGGCCAAAAATCTGGGCATTCCCGCCGATTCGCTGATGCGGGCGCAGGCGGGCCTGCGCCATGTGCTGCAGGAACTTTCCGGCGAAGGCCATTGTGCCTGCGAAGTGCAAAGCCTGATGGAGCAGGCCGCCAAACTGCTGGAAATTGAGGCGGCGCTTGCGGCGGAGGCGCTGGAGCGGGAAGTGGCGGAAGGCAATCTGGTGCGTGAAGAGCTGAACGCCCAGGACTGCGTGTTTTTGACGCCGCTGTACCGCGCCGAAACCGGCGTGGCCAGGAAGTTGTCGAGTCTTGCTGAAGGGCCGCCGCCCTGGGGTGAAATCGACATGGAAAAGGCGCTTTCGTGGGTTGAGGGACAGACCGGCCTGAAGCTTTCTCGCTCCCAGAAGGAAGCGCTGCGGCGGATTGCCGTCTCGAAGGTCGCGATTGTGACCGGTGGCCCCGGTGTGGGCAAAACCACGCTCATGAACAGCCTGCTGCGCATTATCGGCGCCAAAAAGATGCGCATCCAGCTGTGCGCGCCTACCGGCCGGGCCGCCCGGCGCCTGGCCGAAACCACCGGTCTTGAGGCCAAAACCATTCACCGTGCGCTGGAGTTCGATCCATCGGTCATGGGCTTCAAACGTAACGCGGAATATCCGCTGGAAACGGATGTCCTTGTGGTGGACGAGAGTTCCATGGTTGATGTGGTGCTGATGAACCGGCTGCTGGCAGCGGTGCCTCCGCATGCGGCGCTGCTTCTGGTGGGGGATGTGGATCAGCTGCCTTCGGTGGGGCCGGGTGCAGTGCTGGCCGACCTCATCGCGTCGGAAGCTTTTCCGGTGGCGCGTCTGACCGAAATTTTCCGCCAGGCGGCCTCCTCGCGCATTGTCATGACCGCGCACCGTGTCAACCGTGGGGAAATGCCGGAAAAACTGCCGCCCGGAACGGCAAGCGATTTTTACTTTATTGCTGCGGAAACGCCCGAAGAGACGCGGGCCAAACTGCTTGAGGTGGTAACGGTCCGCATTCCACGCCGTTTTGGTTTTCATCCGATCCGCGACATCCAGGTGCTGACGCCTATGAATCGCGGCGGCTTGGGCGCCCATGCCCTGAACGAGGATCTGCGCGGACGGCTCAACGCCGCTGCGGAACCACGCCTGACCCGCTTTGGTTCGACCTTCGCCCCTGGCGACAAGGTGATCCAGATGGTGAACAACTACGATCGCGAAGTTTTTAACGGCGATATCGGCTTTGTCCGCGAAATCGATCTGGAAGAGGGGCGGATGAACATGGAGTTTGACGGACGCTGCGTGACCTGCGAATTCGGTGAGCTGGACGAAGTGTCGCTGGCCTATGCCGTCTCCATTCACAAGAGCCAGGGTTCGGAATATCCGGTGGTGGTGATTCCCCTGGTGATGCAGCACTACACGCTTCTGGAACGCAACCTGCTGTACACGGCGATCACAAGGGGGAAAAAACTGGTGGTGATCATCGGTCAGCCCAGGGCGCTGGCACTGGCGGTGCGCAATCGCCGGGCCGCACGCCGTATCACCGGACTTGCGCAGCGGCTGCGGACGCTCAAGGCGGGCTCCGAAGAAAATCACTGAACGTTTTTGGGAAAAATGGACAGGGCAAACGAAGGGAAGAAGGAAAACAATGGATCCGGAACAGGCTTTTGCGAACTGGTTTGAGAATCTTCCGCCGGGGCAGCGGCAGACTCTGGCCTATCTCCATCTGCTGATGAGCAGCGCCAACAGCAACGATTTCGCCCTGACGCACGAAGAGGCGCTGGCGCGTTTTCAGAGGCTGCTGCAGACGCCGGATTTCCCTTTGCGGCGCGCCGCCCGCCTGCTGATGATCCGGAGCGTGTTTTCCTTTCTGTTTTCGGATGTCGATTTTATGGTGCGCCATTTGGCGGGTTCTCCGCACATCGAGCAGGATCTGCTGCCGATATCCCCGTTCCAATGGCTCCGAAGCGCCGCGCTGTGGCAGAAGCTCTGCGGCGGCGAGCTTTCCGATGCCGCTTTGCATGACTGGCTTACGGGACAGTAGGAAAGCGTTCAACTTTGGAGCCGTTTCCGGAACTTTTGTGGTATAATTTGCAAGGTACATCCCGCAATCGGGGTGGAATGCAATTGGCGCAACAGGAGTTTTTAAGGATGGGTTTTCTGGTGGAGGTTTCCGACGAGCAGATCCGGCGGGAGAAGGAGAAAGCCCGCGAGTTGCGCAAGAGCCGCTGGTGGAAGAACCGGATTGCCGGCGGCATCTGCCATTACTGCGGGGCCCGTGTCGCGCCGCAGGAATTGACTCTTGATCACGTGGTGCCCATCATCCGGGGCGGTTTGAGCGTGAAGAACAACTGCGTGCCCGCCTGCCGCGACTGCAACAGCCGCAAAAAATATCTGCTGCCGCTGGAATGGGCGCAGTATCTGGAAGGCCTGCGGAAAGCCTCGGAAGAGGGGCGGGAACCGCCGGATTCGCCAGTTCCTGAAGACTGAAAAACGCAAGGAGTGCCCGAATGGAAGACACCGTTCAGCCGCTTATGAGTCATCTGGAGGAACTGCGCCGCCGTCTGATTGTTTCCATTGTGGCCTGGGCGGCGGGTTTTCTCGTCTGCTACGGTTTTTCCGATACCCTTTTCCTGTGGGCCTCGAAACCGGTGCGCGCCGCTCTGCCCGAAGGAAGTTCGCTGGTCTTCATCAGTGCCACCGAACCGTTTTTCACCTATCTGAAACTGGCCGCCTGCGCCGGGCTGGTGGTGGCCCTGCCGGTCATCCTGTGGCAGGCCTGGTGTTTTGTGGCGCCTGGTCTCTACAGCAACGAGAAGCGGCTGGCCGTGCCCTTTGTCTGTTGCGGCTGTCTGTGCTTTGCGGTGGGCGCCTACTTCGGTTTCGCCTGGATCTTTCCGGTGGTGTTCAAATTTCTGGTCGGTTTCGGCGTGTCCGGAGGCCAGATCAACGCCATGCTTTCCATGGGCTCCTATCTGGGACTGGCACTGCATCTGCTGGTGGCCTTCGGCATGCTTTTCGAGCTGCCGATGCTGATCTTCTTTCTGGCGCGGATGGGACTGATCACCGCCGACTGGCTGGCGGCCCGGCGCAAGTACGCCATCGTTCTGGCCTTTGTCACAGGGGCCTTGCTGACGCCGCCGGATATCATTTCCCAGACGGCGCTGGCGGTGCCCTTTGTCCTGCTGTATGAGACCGGCATCTGGGTGGCGCGTGTCTTTGGCAAAAAGCCGGAAGCCGGCCGGGAACTGGCGCCGCGCTCCTGAAAACGGCGCAGTGTCAGGTAAGTAAAATACGTTTATCATCCATCATTATCCATTCTGGGAGGATGTCATGTTTGGTATCGGAATGCAGGAACTGCTGATAATTCTGGTTTTGGTGCTGATCGTGTTCGGCGCGGGCAAACTGCCCCAGGTGGGCGAAGCGCTGGGGAAAGGCATCCGCAATTTCAAGGCCGGTTTGCGGGAGGAAAACAACCGGGACGACGACGGGAAAAAAACGTCGGCCGATTCTTCCGGAAACCGGGACTAAGCCGGTTTCCGCGGTGTATGGGGCGCCGTGGATGACGGCCGGTGAAATGGGCGCATATTTTTTCCAGGGAGGAGAAATATGGAAAAGAACGGAAACGACAGGGGAGGAATGGATCGCCGGGAATTTTTCCAGTATGCGGGAATCGCGGGAGCGGCTCTGGCCTTGGGCACAATCATGCCGGGGAGGACCCAGGCTGCAGAGGCGCAGAGGAAGGAAGATTTCGGCAAGGCTCATGTCATCGAGTTCAACAAGGACACCGGAACGCCCGGTTTCTGGGACAACTCCCGGAAGCCGGTCCTGACCATCAAATCGGGCGAGGTCGTGCATATTGAAACCGGCATGCATCTTTTGGGCAAGATGAAACCGGGCGTCACCATCGAGGGTTGGAGGGAGTATTACGAGCAGGCCATCGCCAAGGATCCGGACGTCTACACCTATCCCGACGAGAAGACCGGCGCCAAGAAGATCAAGAAAGGTGCCGGCCATCACACGCTGGTGGGCCCCATCAACATCGAGGAGGCGGAACCCGGCGATACGCTGCAGGTGGAGATTCTGGCCATCGATCCCGGGGACTATGGCTTCAACCTGAACCCCATTACCTCGTTCATGAATCTGGGCCTGCTGGCGGAAGACTATCCGGAGGGCAAAATCCGTTGGTATGAGGTTAACCGCGAGAAGATGACCATGCAGTTCCAGCCGGGTATCGAAGTGCCGGTGCGGCCTTTCCCCGGCACCATCGGCGTGGACATGGCGGCGCCGGGCAAGTGGAGCAACGTTCCGCCCGGACTGCATGGCGGCAACATGGACAACAAGGAGATGGTGGCAGGCACGGTGATCTATCTGCCGGTGCAGCTGAAAGGCGGCATGCTGCGCACCGGCGATTCCCATCTGGCCCAGGGCGACGGCGAGGTCAACCTCAACGCGATTGAGGGCTCCTTCAAGGCGATTACGCTGCGGATAACCGTGCGCAAGGATCTGAAGAAACTGGTTGACTGGCCGATGATGTCCACGCCGACCCACTGGATAACGATGGGCATGCACACCAATCTGCTGGAATCGTCCAAGATGGCGACGCGCAAGGCCATCTACTTCCTGCGTGACTACTACGGCCTCGACGAGGTGGAAGCCTACGCGCTGTGCAGCGAGGTAGTGGATCTGCGGGTCACCCAGCTGGTGGACTATACGCTGGGCATACACGCGATGATCCCCAAGAGCTGCTTTGTCGGCGAGAAGTACGCTTCGAAGAACAAACTGCTGATCGAGCCCCAGGCCTGATAGAATCGTTTCAAAACATGGGGGAGCGCTCATTTGGGGGCGTTCCCCCGCAAGTTTTCGTCTTTCTCCCTCCAGATAAAAAAGGACAAGCGATGGCACTGCTCTTTCCCTACACGCTACACTGCCGCTGCGGAGCGGCCTTTGAGGTGAATCTGTGCGAGTATGTCTTTGTGGAGCATGATCCGAAGGTCAAGCTGGCGCTTGCCACCGGCGATTTCAACGGCGCGGTGTGCCCGGTCTGCCATGAGGCGCTGGACGCGGACATCAGTTTTCTGTACCGGGACGAGGCGCTGAAGCTGTGGATCTGGGTGCGCGGCAAGGCCGAGCGCGAGCAGGGCGGAGACTGGGAGGCGGAACGGATCGCCGGCTACTCGCTGACCATGCAGGAGGAGTACCGCCACTATCAGGTGGACGGGCGCGCCGGGCTGCTGGAACTGCTGGCGCGGGAGGACAGGGATTTTGCTCCTGTGGCCTGAAAAGGGCCTTTTCAGGGATTGAAAAAGGGCGTCCGAAGAACTGCCTTGGCGTGAAAGTGGCTTATGCCACGGCGCAATGGGCAGTTTTTTCGGGCACTTTTGTTTTATAGAAAATCTGTCGGAGAGGCTTTTTCTTCCTTCCGCGCGGTTCTTCCAAAAATCTGGTATAATATTTTTGCTTTTTCAGGATTTTTATGTGCGGCGTTGTATCGGCGCATAAGGAAATTCCTTTGCTCAAAAAGGAGGAAAAACTGTCCGCTTCGCTTCCCAATACACCCATGATGCGCCAGTATCTTGAGGCCAAGGCGCGCCATCCCGACGCCATCCTGTTTTTCCGGATGGGCGACTTTTTCGAGATGTTTGCCGACGATGCCATGGTTGCCTCGAAGGCTCTGGGACTGACGCTGACCTCACGCAACCGCAACGCGCCCGACGAGCTGCCGATGTGTGGCGTGCCGGTGCATACAGTGCAGACCTACATCAACAAGATGGTGGAGCTGGGCTTCAAGGTCTCCGTCTGCGATCAGACGGAGGATCCCAAGAACGCCAAGGGACTGGTGCAGCGGGAAGTGATTCGGGTGGTGACGCCGGGCCTCAACTGCGATGCGGATGCGGTGCAGCCCCGGGAAAACAACTTTCTGATGGGGATTGTGCCGGAAGGGGAGCTGTTTGGGGCGGCCTGGCTGGATATCACCACCGGCGAACTCTGGGTGGAGGAGTTCGGCGACAGGGAGCGGATGCGGGACACCTTGCTGTCGCTTG
>JAEEGG010025039.1_pt1 | contig 11520 bp, 9 predicted proteins | sample 9134161 | NCBI WGS metagenome assembly JAEEGG01 (sample SAMN16246543, study PRJNA631951) | gut metagenome | biome: gut microbiome; feature: rumen; material: CR-attached | host: Bos | place: Iran: Karaj | collected 2018-10 | reverse complement strand
CTTCGACGGTCCAGGCGTCGCCGCCCTGCCAGGTGAACTCGGCGGCGGCGTCGGGCGCCAGGGCGGATTCTGAGGCGGACAGGCGGCGGGCGATTTCCAGCGGGGGCAGCGCCTCCCGCCGCACCACCACCGTGGCCGCGAGATCCGCGGTGCGGCGCGAAAGCCGCGCGGTGGGGGAAAACCGGTGGGCGAGCCAGGCCGCGCCGGACACGAGCGCGCCAAGAGCCAGCAGGAGGGCGAGCATCCGGACCACGGAAAACCCGTGCGTGCGGCGGCGGGAGGACATTTTTGCGCGGGGCGTGAAATTGGGCTGGCGTTTCATCGGCATTCATCATACAAAGAAAGACGATTTTGGAAACAACGGAAAGAACCAGCCATGAGCACAGACCCATCCATGAAAGAATACGCCGACGCCGCGCGGGAAATCCTCGGCAACCTGCTGCGCCTGCTGCAGCTCGACGTCGACGTGCCCGAAGCCACCGACGACGGCGGCCAGCTGTTCTTCCAGATCGAGACCGAAGAGGCCGGGCGCATCATCGGCCGCGCCTGCCAGAACCTCGACGCGCTGCAGTTCATCCTCAACCGCATGATGTCGCGGCGGTTCGACGACGCGCCGTACTGCGTCGTGGACGCCGGCCACTACCGCGAGCAGCGCCGGGAGAAGATCCTGGCCGACACCGAGGCCGCGCTCGAACGCGTGCGCGCCACGGGCCGCTCCTGGCGGATGCCGCTCCTCAACGCCATGGAACGCCGCATCATCCACCAGGCCCTCAAGGACTGCCCCGACATCACGACGCATTCCGAGGACGAAGAGCCCGACGGGCGCAAGCGCGTCGTCATCTCGCTCTCCGACGACTACGTCCCGCCGCAGGCCGGCGGCGACGGCGCCCAGGAGGAGGGGGGCGAGGCCGCTCCCGAACTCCCCGTGGACGGCGGCGAGGTATCTTTCTGATTGCATTCCGCGCGAGCGGAGGGCAGGATGCTTTCCGAGCAAGCGACCTAACCAACGGAGTACGACATGGCCAAACTGATCGGCGTTACGGGCGAATTCAAGGACCGCGAATATCCCCTCGAGGAAGGCGAGATCACCATCGGCCGCAAGACCGACAACGCCATCCTGCTCGACAACCCCACCATCTCCAGCCACCACTGCGTCCTGACGCTCGCCGGCACCTCCTGCACCCTCCAGGACCTCGACTCCACCAACGGCTGCCGCCTCAATGGGCGCTCCGTCCGCGTCGAGCCCGCCGAGATCCACCACAAGGACATCCTGCAGCTGGGCGACATCGAATTCATCGTCGACGCCCCCGAACTCTCCTCCGCGTCCGTCGCCCGCTACACCGACGCCGACGCCGAGGTCACCACCGACGCCATGGCCGCGCCGCAGGACTTCAACACCATTTCGCCGTTCGGCGCGCCGCCCCGCGAGCGCAAGGGCATCTGGTATTTCCTGCTCATCACCGTCGGCATCCTGACGTTGCTCGCCCTCGGCGTGTACGGCGTCATGCTCGCCGGGTCGTTCTGATTGCGGCCGCCACGGCCCACGGCCCGCCAGTGCCAGCCGCCGCCGTTGCCATGGAAGGCGCGCCGCCCGCAAGGCCGTGCGCGCGGAACGGGGAGGGGTTCACGCTCGTCGAACTGTTGCTGGCCGTCGCGCTGGGTTCGCTCGTCGCATTGATCCTTGCATCGTTGCTGCACGGCCTCGTCATCGGCGAACGCGAACAGGCGCGCGTCCTCGAAGGCCCCGTCGCCGCGCGCAGCGCCTTGTTGCGCCTCGCAAGGGAAACGGCTTGCGCGTTCGCGCCGCCGGATTCCCAAACCACGCCGTTGGCGCTGGAACTCCCCGACGAACCGGGCGGGCCGGAGCTCCGCCTGTCCTTCCATCTCCCCGTGCCGTCGCGGGCGCCGCAGTTGCCGGGTTTCCATGGCGTCGAAAAGGTGCGGTACGAGGTGCGGTCTGTCACCGGGGAGCGGGCGGAAGAAGGCATGCCCGTGCGCGAGTTGGTGCGCATTTCCTCTCCCTGCGCCGGGCCGCTGGCCAACGACGAGCGGAAAGAGGTGGTGTTGCGCGGTCCTTTCGCCCTCTCGGTCCGGGTGTCCGGCGGGGATGGAGGCCAATCCGGCGACTCGACGTCCGGAACCTGGCCGCCCGCCGGTGCGGGTGCCGGGAAGGACGGAGGAAACGGGCAAGCGCCGTTGCCGCCAGCGCTGTGGTTTTCCATCCGCCTGCCGGGCCAGGAGGCCATCGTGACGGAGGCGCTTGTCCACTGCGCGCATGTTCTCGGCCCCCCAAAGGGCCGGAAGCCGGCCGTGGATGGGGAAGGGGAGGGGGGACGCGGTCTCGCCCTGCCATAGGACAAGACCGGTCGCTGGCCGGGAAAGCGGGATTTTTCCAATGATTGGAAAATTTTTTTCCAATGGTTGGAAAAACTGTACCGATTTTTCCAATGATTGGAAAAAATTTTCGTCGGTTTTCCAATGATTGGAAAAATGTTTCGGGGCTCAAGGTGTCCGCCCCGCGGACGGGACAAACGGAGACCTGCGGAAACCAGTTTTGAGATTACGGAAAAATCAATAGTTTCCATCGGTTTTTCCGAATTGTGTCCACCATGAAAACGGTGGACGTCCGGGGGGGCGGAAGCTTCCAACAACCAACAAAACAGACTCCGGTTTGTCCGATGCCTGTGCCGGAGCGTGATGTGGCCGTCTTGGGAGGGCCGCGCTTCGTCGCGGCCGCGCGGACGGGGATGTCCTGAATGCTGATCAGATAAGGGTTTTCCCTGGCGGAAGGGGCCTGAGGCGCCAAACACGGAGGGGAAGGAGGCACGGAGACACGGAGAGTTTTTGGATGGAGCGTTTGTTGGAGGAGACTTTGCACCCGGAAAACGCCGACCAAACGCGTGAGCGGGCCGTTTTTGGCCGTGCGAAGCTCCTCCCTGGAAAATCTCCGTGTCTCCTTCCTCCGCGCGCTCCGTGTTTTGCGCCGCAGGCAAAAGAGAAAGGAGAGCGAGCGGGCTTGTTCCATGTGTGGGCGGAGCTTATCCGATCAGCATTCGGGATGTCCTTGAAGCGCCCTGTGGAGACGGCCCGGACGAAGCCGGGCCCTCCCAAGATGCGGCTACACTTTTTCTAGTCCCTGAAGGGATTGCCAGGAGACAACTTGGCGTTTTCGCTCGTGCGGAGAGCCCTTTCGCCGCCGGAAGCCGGAGCGTGCAATCGGGTCACTTTTTCTTCTTCTTGCCGGGGGTGGGGGCGCGGCGGAGCCAGGGGAGTTTTTTGGAGGTGGCGGAGTGGGCTTTGGGGTGCTTTTTGGAGGCGCGGGGATTGGGTTGGTGGGTGCCGCGGAAGGGGTTCTCGGCGTGCTTGAGTTCGTAGATCTGGTCGCGCAGGATCGCCGCGCGCTCGAATTCGAGGGAAGCGGAGGCTTCCGCCATTTCGCGTTCCATTTCGGCGATGGCGCGGGCGACGTCGTAGGAGGGGGAGTCTTCGCGCAGGATGAGGGTTTCGGTGGGGGTGGGGCCGGAGGCGGCGGCGGCGGGCTGGAGGTCTTCGCGGATGGCTTTTTTGATGGCGTGCGGGGTGATGTGGTGGGCCTTGTTCCATTCGTCCTGGCGGCGGCGGCGGTCGGCGGTCAGGTCAATCATCCGGCGCATGGAGTCGGTGATGGTGTCGGCGTAGAGGATGACGCGGCCGTCCAGGTGCCGGGCGGCGCGGCCGGCGGTCTGGATGAGGGCGGTGTCGGACCGCAGGAAACCTTCCTTGTCGGCGTCGAGGATGGCGACGAGGGCGACTTCGGGCAGGTCCAGGCCTTCGCGGAGGAGGTTGATGCCGATGAGGCAGTCGAATTCGGCCTTGCGCAGGGCGCGCAGGATTTCGACGCGCTCGAGGGCGGCGATGTCGGAATGGAGGTACTTGGCGCGGATGCCGATGTCCTGGAGGTAGCCGGAGAGGTCTTCGGCGGTTTTCTTGGTGAGGGTGGTGACGAGTACGCGTTCGTGGCGTTCGGCGCAGCGGCGGACTTCTTCGATGAGGTCGTCGACCTGGCCCTTCAGGGGGCGGACTTCGACGGCGGGGTCGAGGATGCCGGTGGGGCGAAGGATTTGTTTGACGGGCGGGCCGGAGAGGCCGAGTTCGATGGGCCCGGGGGTGGCGGAGACGAAGAGGGTGGTGCCGGTGCGGGCGACGAATTCGTCGTAGGCCATGGGGCGGTTGTCGAGGGCGGAGGGGAGACGGAAGCCGTGCTCGACGAGGGTGCGCTTGCGCATCTGGTCGCCGTTGTACATGGCGCGCAGCTGGGGGAGGGTGGCGTGGGATTCGTCGATGACGGTCAGGAAGCCCGGAGGGAAGAAGTCGAGGAGGGTCTGGGGGCGCGACCCGGGGGGGCGGCCGGAAAGGGGGCGGGAGTAGTTTTCGATGCCGGAGCAGAAGCCGACTTCGCGCAGCATTTCCATGTCGTAGGTGGTGCGCATGCGGATGCGCTGGGCTTCGAGGAGGCGGCCGGCGGTCTCGAATTCGCGGACGCGGTCCTCCATCTCGGCGAGGATGCGGTCGATGGCGGGGGCGATCTTCTCGGCCGGCATGACGAAGTGCTTGGCGGGGGAGATCATCGCGTGGGGGAGGTCGGCGAGGATGCGTCCGGTGAGGGGGTCGAAGCGGTGGATCGACTCGACTTCGTCGCCGAAGAAGACGATGCGGATGCCTTCGGTGGAGTAGGAGGGGAAGACGTCGAGGGTGTCGCCGCGCGCGCGGAAGGTGCCCGGCTCGGTGGAGACGTCGTTGCGCGAGTACTGGATGGCGACGAGCCGCTCCATCACGGCGTCGCGTTCGGCGGCGTCGCCGGGGCGCAGGGCGACGACCATGCGGCGGTAGTCTTCGGGGGAGCCGAGGCCGTAGATGCAGGAGACGGAGGCGACGATGATGACGTCGGGCCGGTTGATGAGCGCGTCGGTGGCGGCGAGGCGGAGGCGGTCGAGTTCGTCGTTGGTGGAGGCGTCCTTCTCGATGTAGGTGTCGGTCTGCGGGATGTAGGCCTCGGGCTGGTAGTAGTCGTAGTAGCTGACGAAGTACTCGACGGCGTTGTGCGGGAAGAACTCCTTGAGCTCGGAATAGAGCTGGGCGGCGAGCGTCTTGTTGTGGCTGATGACCAGCGCGGGGCGGCCGAGGCGCGCGATGACGTTCGCCATGGTGAAGGTCTTGCCGCTGCCGGTGACGCCTTCGAGGGTGCAGTAGCGCTTGCCGGCGGCGAAGGCGGAGCATACGGCGTCGATGGCCTCCGGCTGGTCGCCGGTCGGCGCGAAGGGGGATACGAGCTGGAAGGGGGAGTCCATGCAGGGGAGGGAGTGTAGGCGAGAGGGAGCGGCTTGGCAAGGGGGACGCACGAGGGGCGCCGGGAATGGGGGAGGAGGGGGGAAAATGGTGGAAAATCCGCGGTTTTTCCGTAATCTCACGGGCGGGGAGGGAAAAGAAAAGGGAGCCGGCGGACCGGCTCCCTGGAGGGTGCTATTTCGTGGAAGGGTTACCAGACGACGGGCTCGTTCCAGTCGGCCTTGGGGGCGGAGCGCCGTGCGGGCTTTTCGGCGGGGGCGGCGACGGGCGCGGAGCCGTCGAGCGAGACGGGCTCGTCCCAGGCGGGAACCGTGGTCTTGGGCTTGAGGGGCTTGCGGGCGTCGGAGGAGAACTTGTCCTTCTTGCCCTTCTGTTCCGTGGCGGGCTTCACGTCGGGTTCGACGGGGCGGACGCGCTGGCTGATGGCGGCCGCGGCGGCTTTGCCTTCCTCGACGGTCGCGAATTCCGGTTCGGCGGGGATGGCGGTCTCGGCTTCGGCGGCCAGCTGGTCGATGGCGGCCTGCTCCGCGGCGACTTCGGCCACGGGTTCGGCGTCCGGTTCGGGCACGGGTTCGGCCTCGGGGAAGGCTTCCGCGAAGTCGTCGGCGACCTCGGGCACGGGTTCGGCTTCCGGTTCCGGCTCGGCGAACGCGTCGGCGAAGTCGTCGGCCGCCTGGTCCATTTCGGCGGCGGCGGCGTCCACCGCGTCTTCGGCCGCTTCGGCCACGCCTTCCGCGGGGGCGTCGGCGGTGAGGTCGTCCATGAATGCGTCGAAGGCGTCGGGGCCGAAGGATTCGTCGGGGGCGGCTTCGACGGCTTCGGGGATTTCGGCGACGGCATCTGCGGCCTCGCCGGCGGCGTCTTCGGCCACCTCGGCCACCTCGGTCACTTCGGCGAAATCGGCGAAGTCCGCGAAATCGTCTTCGGCCTCGGGGAGGGCGGGTGCGGGTTCGGGGGCGGCGGCGGTTTCGGCCGGTGCCTCGGCCTCGGCGGGAATGTCGCCGAAGAAGTCGGCGAAGTCGTCGCCAAACGCGTCGGCGGCATCGGCGGCGGCGGTCTCGACGGATTCGGAGACCTCGGCGGCGGCATCCGCGGCGGTTTCGGACGCTTCGGCAACGTCTGCGGCGACGGCGTCGGCTTCGGCGGCGGCCTGTTCGGCCATTTCGGGAATGTCTTCGGATTCGGAGAAGAAGTCCGCGAAGGGGTCTTCTTCGGCGGCGGGCGTTTCCGCCACTTCCACCGTGGCGGTCTCGGTGTAGGCTTCGGCGGGGGAATCGTCGCCAAGACCGGCGAGCAGGGCATCCAGATCGTCGTCCTGGGCCACGGCAACGGCGGCCACCGAAATGGCACACAGCAAGGTCATCAACCAACGCAACATAGCAAACTCCTTTGTTTGGAAATTTCCGGAACCATACACGAGCGGGAGGCGCTTGGCAATCCAGTTTGAAGTGTGTGCGGAAGGACCCGGGGGGGACGGCGGATGGCTTGCAGGGGGGGCGGGGGTTTGGTAGAACGTGCGCCGAACCAACCATGGAGGTATCGATGACGGGAAATTCCAAGATTTTCGTGCTGGCCGCGGCCGTCGCGCTGTGGGCCTCGGGGGCGTTCGGGAAGGTGCAGTGGCAGCAGATGGAATCGTCCTGGCTGGAGCGGGTGGGGTACGACCGGGAGACCGGGACGCTCGTGGTGCGGATGCAGAACAGTTCGGACGTGTACGAGTACCGGAATGTGCCGGAGGAGGTTTTCAAGGGGTTGCTGGAGGCGAAGTCGAAGGGGGCGTATTTCGCGACGACGATCCAGGACCGCTACGAGACGCTGAGGCGCTGAGGGGCGGGCGGGCCCGGCGGGGGGAGGTAGGGCCAAGGACGGCAATGCAACGCCCCGCCGGGGAGGCGGGGCGAAGGGAAGGGGGGTGGAGGGGGAAATCAGGAGAGGGGCGGGAAGTCGAAGTGGGTTTCGAGGAGCTCGACGACGCGGTCGGCCTTCGCCGCTTCGTCGGGGCCTTCGACTTCGACGCGGACGACGTTGCCCTGGGTCATCTCGAGGGAGAGGAGTTGCAGGACGGAGCTGACGTCGCAGACGCCGTTGCTGTTGGAAAGGCGGATGGTGCCGGGATAGCCAAGGAATTCCTTGACGATGACGGCGGATGGACGGCAGTGGATGCCCTGGGCGTTGGCGATGGTTGCGGTTCTTGTTTGCATGGCTTCGATATATTTCTGCAAAGAGAACACAATCGGCCCGGGATGTCCAGAAACATTTTTTGCCCGGTGAAGTTCAGGAAAAGGGCGGCCCGGCGTGGAAACAAAAACTCCGCCGGGAAACCGGCGGAGCGGGGGCGGGGAATGTAGCGTCCGGTCAGCCTTCGACGAGTTCCTCGGCGATTTCGCGGGCGGCCTCGATGGCCATGTCGCGGCGCTCGGCGGAATCGAAGTGGCGCTCGGCGTCCTGGCCGTCGGCCCAGGCGATGCGGATGTCTTCGACGCCGATGTAGGAGAAGATGGCGCGGATGGCCGGGGTGAGGCCGTCGGCGGGATCGTCCTCCTTGTAGACGGAGTCGGAGGAGACGAGGAGGACGACGGTGCGGATGTGGTGGGTGGGCACGGGGCCGTCGGGGCCCATGCGGTAGAGCTTGCCGGGGACGATGATCTGGTCGAGCCAGGCCTTGAGGATCGCGGGCATGGAGTTGATCCAGACGGGCAGGGTGAGGACGACGACGTCGGCATCGGTCATGGCCTCGGCGTTGTTGTTGGAGTAGTTGGCGGCGTTTTCCTCGGCCTTGGAGGGGATGTAGGCGGGGTCGATGACGGGGCGCCAGAAGTAGTTGAGGGCGTCGGCGCTCACGAACGGGGGCTTGTTCTGGTAGAGGTCGACGTTGTTGACGACGACGTCGGGATCCTTCTCCATGAGGGCGGAGAAGAACTCGAGGGCGAGTTTTTTGGAAACGGAGGTTTCCGAGGGTTTCGGGTTGGCGATCAGGTGCAATACGTTCATTTGGAAAAGTCTCCTTTCAGGGGGGCAACAAAACGTTTGGCTCTTGTGCCACAGGCTGGCCCGAAAGGCAATGCCAAAATAGCGCGTGTCGTGCATGGCGCATGTGCAGCGCCATCGTCCGGGTGGCGCGGGTCCGGCGGTCAGGGGAGGGTCACGAGGGCGCGGTAGAAGAGGGGGGCGGTGATGGCGGAGGGGTCGGCAGGTGGGGTGGTCCAGACGGGGCGGAGGAGATTGGTCGTGGCTTCCAGGCCGACGGTGCGGCCGGGCGGGGGCGGCGGGTCGAGGAGGATGTCGGGGTAGAGGCGGAGGAACCGGAGGCGGGAGGCGGCATCGACGGGGTCCGTCCCGGCAACGTATTCTTCGAGGAGGGGCATGCCGTCGCCGTCGGTGTCGGAATCGGCGGGCGGGGCGTCGGGGGTGCCGTAGTGTTCGACGCGGTAGGCGTTGGGGATGGGGTCGCCAAGGTGGTGGCCCGCGGGCAGGGCGACGCGGATGGGACGCAGAATCAGGGTGTTGGTGCCGGTGTTCCCCCATCCGTCGGGCGTGGACCAGGCGCGGTCGGCCAGGACGCTGCGGGAGAGGTAGCGGTTGTTATCGGCGGTGGTCGCGGAGACGATGACGCCGCACAGGAAGAGGTGTTCGGGCGGAGCGTCCGCCGCGCCGAGGGCCGCGAGCGGCAGGGCGGCTTCCCAGACGGTCGCGGGGCGGTTGCCGGTGGCTGTGGCGGGCGGGAGCGGGTCGGCGTACTGGGAGAGGCGGGCGCCGGCGGCGGCGGGCACGGGGGTGAAGTGGTCGGTGTTGGTGGAGAGGTAGTAGATGCCCTGGCCGAAGTCGTGGCCGGCGTAGGTGAAGTTGGTGTAGGATGTCTTGTCGCCGTACTGGTCGCCGAGGACGATGGCCAGGTCCATGGGTTCGGTGAAGCGGACGTTGTGCAGCTTGTCGAGGGCGTTGGGGGGCGACGATTTGTGCCAGAGCTGCCAGGCGTCGTCGGAGAGGGTGTCCAGCCCGACGAAGAGGATGGCGGCGTTGTTGGTGCCGGCCAGGTCGAGGGCGGGGCCGCCGAGGTAGAGGTTACTAGAGTCGATGTTCGCGTAGACCGGGCCGAACGAGCCGAAGCCGCGGGGCAGGTCCGCCGCGGGCAGGACGGGGTAGGCGGTGTCGAAATCGAAGGCGTCCACGATCCCGGGGCCGGTGTTGTTCATGGCGCCGCCGGGCGGGTCGTCGGTGACGACCGGGCTGTGGAGGGGGGCGTAGGCGGCGGGGCACGCGGCGGGAGCGGCGGGGAGCGGGTCGAAGAGGGCTTGCCAGTCGCGTCCGTGGTTGTTGTCCCAGGCGGTGGGGGCGTCGGGGTCGTTCTTGAAGCAGAAGGCGAGGCGGTTGGTGGCCGTGGCGGGGATGTCGAGGGTGGCGGCGAAGGTGCCGTCGGGATTGCGCGACATGGGGGCGGTGGAGGCGGACGTGAAGCCGTCGACGCCCCAGTGGAGGGCGACCGCGGACGCGCCGGCGAGGGGGCCGCCGGCCGGGTTGTAGGTGACGGTGGCGCGGCCGCCGGGCGCCGGGAAGGGCGGTGACACGCGCACGCGGCGGTCGGCGGCGACCGTGAAGGTGTCGAACACCTGCGGGTTGGTGGCGGGGTCGTGGTCGGAGCGGCAGGCCTGGAAGGTGGCCGTGCGGTTGGAGATGGCCGCGGTGACGTAATGGAAGCAGGTGGTGGTGAAGGCGAGCGAGGGGTCGTCGGCATAGTCCTTGGGATAGCCGCCGGCGCCGCCGGAGACGAGGTACTGGACGCCGTCGATGGGCTTGAACCGCTGGTAGTTGTGGACGTGGCCCGTGAAGACCGCGTCCGCTTCGTAGGCGGTGAAGAGCGGGCACCAGTTGGCCTGGATTTCCACGTTCCCGACGTGGCCGGTCGTGGAGTACGGCGGGCGGTGGAAGACGGCGAAGACGAAGACGTTGGTCGGGTCGTACGCCGCAGCCTGCAGCGCGCGGGCCAGGAACCCGTTCTGCGACGGGATGTCCGCGTCGGAGTTCAGGAAAACGAACGTGGCGTTGCCGACGCGCGCGACGTGGTCCACCGACCCCGGCGCCGTCTCGGGCAGCGCGAAGAAGCGGTGGAAGAAGGAGCGGGCCTGGTCGCCGGAGTATTCGTCCTTGACGGTTTGGGGATCGCGGCCGTCGTGGTTCCCCATGGCCGGCAGGAACGGGATGGACGAGAATTCGTTCGAGCAGATCTGGATGAAGTTCGTCCAGGCGAGGTAGGGGGGGAAGGAGGGAAAGCCGCCGTAGGCTTCGTCGGCGAGGTCGCCGGTCGACACGACCACGCTCGGGGCGAAGGCGACGATGCCGCGCGAGACGTCGCGGGCGTAGGGGATGTGGTCGGGATTGTCCTCGAGGCCACCTTCGAGGTCGCCGTGCAGCGCGAAGCGGAAGGAGGCGTCCGGCGCGCGCGCGGGCGGCGCCGCGAAGGAGTTGGCGAACGCATAGCCGTCGGAGGCGGTCGCGGCGTAGTGCACCGTCGCGCCCGGCGGAAGCGGCGGGAAGGCGAGGATGTGCGCGTGGGTGCCGCCGGGATCGGTGACGGCGTTGGTCATCGCGTCCGGGGCGAATCCCCAGCGCAGCGTGGCGCGTGCGGGCGAGGCCGTGTCGAACGCGGCGATCACGTCCCCGTCGGTGGACAAGGCCAGCCGCGGCGGCATGGCGATGGCGGGCGGCGCCCCAACGGCGCGCCCCGGCAGGGCCAGACCAAACGCAAGCACCACGGCAAGCGCAAACGGACGGAGAACGGACGGAACGGAAAAACCAACGGACTGTTTCATGCCCGCGAGCCTAGCGCTCCAGAACTCCCCCCGCAAGGGAGAAAAGGAAGCGGGCGCCTTACCCTTCGCCGGCCGGCCTTCCGCGTCCCGCCGCCACGCCCGACAGCCAGTGGGCGATCCGGTTCCGTAGATGGAGGGCGGGGCCGGCGAGGGTTTTCGCCGTCAGAAGCCGTCCCATGGCTGTCCGTGTCGCCTCCAGCCGTGCATCGTCCACGGTCGCCGTCCGGCAGCGTGAGATTACGGAAAAAGCAGGCGTTTTCCGCTTTTTTGGGCCGTGTGGGCGGCGATGGACCGGTGCCTTCCGCACCGCCACGAGGCGCACGATGCCGAGGGCTTTTTCGACGGCGCGCGTGAGGGCGACCAGCGTCCGGTTCTCGCGGAGGAGCTT
>JAEEGG010025032.1_pt1 | contig 11521 bp, 11 predicted proteins | sample 9134161 | NCBI WGS metagenome assembly JAEEGG01 (sample SAMN16246543, study PRJNA631951) | gut metagenome | biome: gut microbiome; feature: rumen; material: CR-attached | host: Bos | place: Iran: Karaj | collected 2018-10 | reverse complement strand
GCGATGAGGGCGCCGTATTTGTGGTCGTCCATGTCGCCCTTCCACGGCTGGAACTCCAGGAAGCGGTGGGCGATGATGGCCTCGCCATTGGTGGCGGTGAGGAGGGTGTTACGCAAGCCAATGATGCCGCGCGAAGGAATGGTGAAGTCGAGCTGCACACGATCGCCTTTGGTGTCGATAGTGCCGACCTCGCCTTTGCGGCGGGTGACAACATCAATAACCTTGGAGCTGAACTCCTCGGGCACCAACACCGTGAGCTGTTCGATGGGCTCGCACTTCTGTCCGTCGATTTCGCGGATGATGACCTTAGGCTGGCCCACCTGGAGCTCGTAGCCTTCACGGCGCATGGTCTCGATAAGCACAGAGAGGTGCATGATGCCGCGTCCGTAGACGAGGAGGGCGTCGGGCGAGCCTGTCTCCTCAATACGCATGGCGAGGTTCTTCTCCAGCTCGGCGAAGAGGCGGTCACGCAGGTGGCGGGAGGTTACATACTTGCCCTCTTTGCCGAAGAAGGGCGAGTTGTTGATGGTGAAGAGCATGGACATGGTGGGCTCGTCGACCTTGATGGGAGGCAGCGCCTCGGGGGCGTCGGCGTCGCAAATGGTGTCGCCAATCTCAAAGGCGACATTCTTGTCGAGGTCCATCAGCACGGCGCATATCTCCCCTGCTTCGATGACGTTCTTGGTGCGCTCCTTGCCGAGGCCCTCGAAGGTATAGAGTTCCTTTATCTTAGTCTTCACCATGGAGCCGTCGCGCTTGGCGAGGGTGATGGCCTGTCCGGCCTGGAGGGTGCCGCGATGGAGACGGCCGACGGCGATGCGGCCGAGGTAGCTCGAATAGTCGAGGGAGGAAATCATCATCTGGGTGTTTCCCTCGTCGGTCTTGGGTTCAGGGATGTATTTGATGATGAGGTCCATGAGGTAGGAGATGTCGTCGGTGGGGGTGTTCCAGTCCTCGCCCATCCAGCCTTGCTTGGCGGAGCCGTAGGCGGTGGGAAACTCAAGCTGGTCGTTGTTGGCGCCGAGGTTGAACATGAGGTCGAAAACAGCCTCCTGGGTAAGCTCGGGGTCGCAGTTGGGCTTGTCTACTTTGTTAACCACGACGATGGGTTTGAGGCCTAACTCAATGGCCTTCTGAAGGACGAAGCGCGTCTGGGGCATGGGGCCTTCGAAGGCGTCGACGACAAGGAGAACGCCGTCGGCCATGTTAAGCACGCGCTCAACCTCGCCGCCGAAGTCGCTGTGGCCCGGAGTGTCAATGATGTTGATTTTGTATTCTTTGTAGCGGACGGAGACATTCTTGGAGAGGATGGTGATGCCACGCTCACGCTCGAGGTCGTTGTTGTCGAGGATGAGTTCGCCGGTCTCCTGGTTGTCACGGAAGAGTTTGGCTTGATGAAGCATGCGGTCGACGAGGGTGGTCTTGCCGTGGTCGACGTGGGCAATGATGGCGATGTTTCTGATGTTTTGCATTTATTGTAGGGGTTATTTCTCTGCTATTATTTTTCGGACGGGGTTGTTGCCAATGCGGACCCTTTATTGGACCCTCGAGGTCCGAGGTATACCGACATCGACGGCATCTGCAAACAGAACAACAACAGTACGAAGAACTTGCATAAAATATTATGTATCTAAATAAAAAACAAAAATACAAAAATTTTTGTGATGGAAGAAAAAAAAATTTTTTGATGCCGATGTAGTTTTTTGTTCGTTTTTTGCGTTATTATAGTTGTGAGAACGAAAGATCCTTTCGAAGAGCTGTTGCAACGCTACCGCGGACTGATTTTCACTCTTTGTAGCCGATTCAGGCACAGAGGGTTGGAAATTGACGACCTTGTCCAGGAGGCTACCATAGCCCTCTGGCGCAACCGCGAACGGCTGCTGGCACTGGGAAGCATTCAACAGGCAGCGCTGACATGGAAGGTGGCACGCAACGCCGTCATCGACGCCCTGCGGCGCTACGACGAGACTGACGAGCTGCCCGCAGGACACGACGAAGCCGACGAGGACCACAGCCTGCTGGACGAGCTGCACGAACAGATAGCCCGGCTCGAGGAACCCGACCGCTCGATAGTGCGTCTGCAACTGGAAGGCTACAGCTACGAAGAGATCGGCCAGCGGATGGAGATGACAGAGAAGAACGTGAGCGTGAGACTGGTGAGAGCCAAAGAAAAACTGAGGAAAGCAATGATAAACTGAAAGACAGAACAAGATGAACGAGAAAAGATTTGAAGAACTTTGGGAACGGGCCCAGGTCGAAAAGTACGCCGAAGAGCTGACCGCCGAATACCCTGCCTGGCGTGCACGGCGCCGCCGGAACATGGGCATCGCCGCTATGGTGCTGGTGGTCGTGGGAGTCACGCTACCGATGTTGCTGACAGGGACGAATCAGCTGCCACAGCACGACAGCTATTCTTTTGCATACTGCAACCGTGCCGACATCGCCGACCAGTACTGGGTTGATATGGCAGACGAATTGCTTATGAGTTAAGTGTTATGTTAAGAATTACGAGTCAAGAATCATGAAACGATTGTTGTTCATAGTACTACTGCCGCTGGCACTGCTTATAGGCTGCTCCACTGAAACAGAGCCGCAGGGGGCAAGTGCCTTCTACAGTCGCTATGCCCAGCGGCAAGAATTGAAGGTGGCCGAGGTGGACGGCTTCAAGCTGAGCGACACCGTGCGCATCGATGTGGTGATGCTGCAGGCGGAAACAGAAGAAGCCTGGCAGCAGCTGAAAGCGGAGTTCGACATCCGCGGCGAAGAGGGTACGGTGAGCTGGCTGGGCGACATAGAGAATCCCGCCCTTCGAACCCAGTGGGAAAAAGGTCCCGTGATGCGTGTCATCGCCTCACATGAGAAACAGGTCATAGGCTTTTACCGCATCGACAATGAAGCGCAATACGACGCACTGATCGAGTACCAGATAAACAAAATGGAAAAATAAAATCTGAAATTACTATGAAAAGAATATCTATATTGATGGGATTGATGGGGCTGATGGGAATAATGGGCCTAGTGGGCTGCGAGAAAGAGAATCCTGGCACTGGAACGAACCAGGAACATGACATTTTCTATACTGTTAGCGAAGGTTTCGCCGGCGATGGCTTTTCGGGCACAACCGCCCATATCGGCACTGAAGGCGAACTGGATGCCCTGCTCGACCGTTTCTGCGACTATGCACAAGCAGGGGCACAGGTGATGTTCGTCGACACACATCCTTCTATGACCAAAGGCAATGCAACAGACACCCCCACCTCCATTTCCACCTCCGACCGTGAGGAGCTGAAATCGTGGATGAAAGAGATGGAGAAAGCCGGCAAGACCGTCCAAATAACTTATGACGAAGGGAATGGCACCTGGAATGGCCGCGCCTATGTCAACCTCGGACAAGATGTCATGGAAGAGTCGCAGATGTACACAGGAGTTCTTACTTTCATACCCGCCCCCGCACTGGAAGAGCCTCCGATGGGTGGCGTAGTGTGGGCCATGCAGATGGACAATGACAGCGCCCTCATCATCACCCTGCATGGCATGATGATGTGGTGTGACTCCATCGACGACAACATGAGGTTGATCCAAGGTGCCACGATGACACTCGAAGGTGTGGCTGGCACTCATACCGATCTAGAGGGCAACATCTTCAGAACCCTCAGTCTGAATGTCGAGGAAAATTGAAAATTGAAAATTGGAATTATTGCACACAATAAACTTAAATACAGATAACTAACCGCAAATCAATAAAAATTTTCACCCCACTTGTAGTTTTTCGCGAAGTTGATACGTTCTTATTAGCGAAAACAAAAATAAACAAAATAAAAACATTTAAAACATTAATTAAATCATGAAGAAAAACATTCTTATCGCTGCCGTTGCAGCCCTGACCCTCTCCTTCACCGCCTGCCAGAAAGATGACGCCATTGTCAACAACGGCGAAATCAACACCAACGCCCGTGTGAAGAGCACCTCCGACCTGCACAACACCGACTGGACCTACACCGTGACCTACACTGAGCTTCTCAACAATCTGCTTGGCACCAACCTCCCCTGCACTGACAGCATCAGCGACGAGACCTACACTTTCGGTCTGAACTTCGACGGCACCTACGCCCACTTCACCTTCCCCGAGAATGTCATGGTCCTTGGCGGCGACGAGGGTATCATGGAACAGATTTCCAGTGTCTCCTATGAGTACTACTACGACGGCACCACCCATACCGGCTACCTCGACGGCGTTGCCGACCCCGAGGACGAGGATGCTCCCGCCCACCTGCAGTTCACCTATGACGATGCCACCGACGTCATCACCTTCAACCTGAACCTCTTCTACGCTGACGACGAAACCCCCGTCACCCTCACCCTCAACTTCAGCCGCAACAACGAGTAATCAACAACCTCACTACAAATAAAAGGTCCGCCATGTTGGCGGACTTTTTTTTTGTGGCATTGTAATTTTTCGCTCTCGAAATACGTTATTATAGTGTGAAGGACACTGAAACATTCAGCGAGATGATGCTCCGCTACCGCGGTTTGCTCTTCTCGGTCTGCCGTCGCTACAGCAGTAACGGCCTAGAGGTTGACGACCTGCTGCAGGAGACCACGCTGGCACTTTGGAACCTTCGCAAAGAGCTGTTCGACATTACGATAGCCCCGAAGCAGGCAGCCTGGATATGGCGCGTGGCACGCAGCACCTGCATAGACCTGCGGCGCAAAAGAAGCAACAACCCCACCCTACTGCCCGACGACTATGACGCTCCCGAAGAAGACACCTCGCTGCACGACACCCTCCACGAACTGATAGACCAACTGCCCGAACCCGACCGCACCATAGTGACCATGCACCTCGAGGGATACGAATACAAAGAGATTGGCCACAAGATCGGCATGACAAAGAACAACGTAGGCATACGCCTGATGAGGATAAAAGACAAACTGAAAGAACAAATGAACAATGTGTTAATGCGTTAATGCGTAAATGCGCTAGTAGTCATTCTATTTAAAACTTACACAATAACACAATAACACAATAACACAATGAATAATATGACATTCGACAGTATTTGGGAACAAGAGGAGCGGCAAGGCTTGCAACAGCGGCTACGGCAGGACTACCCTGCATGGCTGCGTCGTCGCCGGCAACGCCGCACAGCACTGGCTAGTATCGCCGTACTGGTGGTCGCAGGATTTTCAATTTTCAACTTTCAATCTTCAACTTTTAAAGATTACGACTATGTTGCCTGCAACCGCAGCGGCATCGCCGAAGGCCATTGGGCTGCCGTAGCCTCCGACATCTTAACCAAGGAAATGATATGAAACGTTTATTGCACATACTGCTGCCCGCCGTCTGCTGCCTGCTGACCTTCGCCTGCTCGAACGAGGTAGAGGAGACGCCGCTGTACCAGAAGTACGCCCTGCGGAATGACCTCACGGTGGCTCAGGTCACAGGCTTTCAGCTGAACGACTCGGTCAAGACCGACGTGGTCATCCTCGTGGCCGACGACAGCACCGCATGGGCAGGCTTAAAAGAGGAGTTCGACATCCGCACCTCGGAGGGCGTCACCAGCTGGATGGGTGACATCGACAAACCCGCCAAGCGTGTGAAGCGCAATGTGCGCCCCGCCTGGCGCGCCATGGCCGTACACGCCGACCGCACCATCGCCTTCTACCGCATCGACACCGAGAAACAGCGCGAGGCGCTGCTCGATTACCAATTATCGAACATTGTAAAGTAAGCAAAACAAAGAATAATGTGTAAATGCGTTAATGTGTAAATGCGTCAGTGGCTATTGAAAGAACAAAAAAACAACTAAAAATATTAAAACATGAAAAAAATCTTTTTTATCTTAATGGGCCTGACCGCCATAATTGGTCTGGGATCCTGTTCGAAGGACGACGACAAATCCTCCAGATTTAACGAACGCGACATCACTTACATCGTTAATTACGGAGAACGTCAAACTATTCACATATCAACGGAGGCAGAACTTGACTCGCTGCTGACCAGTTTCTGCGACCACCTTAGCAGTGGCCACGGAAACAATATCACCTTCTTCGACGCCATCTATGCAAACTCCAATAACGCATCGAAAGAAACCATAACGTTCACCACCACCGACCGTGCGCAGTTGAAGGCCTGGATGCGCCAGATGGAAGATGAAGGCAAAACTGTGAGTGTGACCTACGATGCCGTCACGGGTGTCTATCAAGGTATGGCCTACGCCAACAGGATTGTCCCCACTTCAGGCACCTCCTGGATAGATCTGGGTCTGCCTAGCGGCTTGCTGTGGGCATCGTGCAATGTGGGAGCCAGAAATCCCGAGGACTATGGCGACTATTTTGCTTGGGCAGAAACCACACCAAAGCCCGAATACACTTGGGCCAACTACCACTATTGCCAGGAGGTAAATGGAGCTGGCACACCAAAACTGACGAAGTATTGTAAATACAGTTATTTCGGTTACAATGACTACTCTGACACCTTGACCACGCTAGAACCGTGCGACGATGCCGCCACAGCCTACCTGGGTGATGGTGCCCGCACCCCGACCTACTACGAATGGAAGGAACTGATGGACAACTGCACCTTCGTGTGGACTACCGAGAACGGTGTGAATGGATACCGCATCACCGGCCAAAACAACAATAGCATTTTCCTTCCTGGAGTCGGTACCCGCACGGCAGTCGACGGTTTCATTTCCAATACTCACGGATGCTACTGGTCATCTTCGTTAGGACTTGACTTTGGATGTAATATCAATGATCTGATAACATACGCATGGGTATTTATATACTCTGAGACTGAAATCAACGATAGCCGCTGCCAACGCCACATGGGGCTACCCATCCGCGCAGTACGCTCCGCAAGATAAGCAACCTATATGTCCGCAAGAATGAAACATCTGATGAGATTCGCCACTTTGATGGCAGCAGTGCTATTGTTTGCGGCCTGCAAACCCGAACCCGACGAAGTGATATACGAACGCAATATTGTCTACTATGTCGACGGTGAGAACCATCGATCCACCGGCCACGGCGAGGAACAATGGAACGCGCTACTGGACAATCTGCTCGAACAGGCTGCCAGGGGCAGCATCGTGACATTCTACAACGAAAATATACAGCCCACCCTCAGCAAAACGAAAGGAAACGTAACATTCAGTACCACGAGCCGCGAAGAGATGAAGGCCTGGTGCATACGGATGGAGGACGCAGGCATGACGGTCACCATCACCTACGACACCGAGACGGGTGTGTGGAACGGCACAGCCTATGCCGTGATGCACCATGCCAGCAATGCTTTCGATGGAGAAGGCGCTTCTCTCTCCACCTTTTCGGTGGGCGACGGCGTGAAGGTGCGCTTTTCGCGTGGCATTCTGCAATACAAGGCCACGACGGACAGCTGGCGTTTCGCCCAGCAGCAGTTCGACTGCGTAGGACACGCCAACGAGTTCATCGGGACGGGATATGACGGATGGGTGGATCTGCATGGCTGGGACTCCAACGGCTACAGCCAATCGGGATGGCGCCTGATGACACACGACGAGGCCACCTACCTGATGACACAGCGCAGCGCCTCGACGGTGAACGGCGTGGAGAACGCACGCTACGCCTTGGCGGTGGTCAACAACCTGCACGGTCTGATTCTCTTCCCTGACAACTACGTCCATCCTACAGGCGTGACATTGCCCGTGGGCATCAACAACAATGGGCAGACGCCCATCGCGTTGCAGGAAAACGGCTGGTACAGCAACCTCTACACCATCGCCGATTGGCAATGCATGGAGGAGGCCGGTGCCATTTTCCTCCCCACAGCGGGACGACGCAACGGCACGACGGTTTACGACTTCAACAAGTACGGTCTTTTCTGGCTAGCCGACACCCTGGGAAGCGACAAGGCCTACGTGCTATCGGTATGGGAACGCTACACTGGCACCGGCACCGCGGAACTTCGACAGATGGGAGGGCCTGTAAGGTTGGTTAAAGAGGTCCAGTAAAATTGATAACTATTGACTATGAGAATGAAAAAGATTGGAAAAATAAAAAAGATTCTGTTGTTTGCTTTGATGGGTTTCATGGGCAGTGCAGTGTGGGGACAGAACCCGGTGGTGTACAGCACCAGTTTCGAGGTGGGCGACGACACCGCATGGACGTTCTACGGCGGACCCAACCGCTGGCATATCGGCACGGCGGTGGCCGACAGCGGCAGCCGTTCGCTGTATATCAGCAATGACGGTGGCGCGACCAACGCCTATACCACTACCGCGCCCACCTGCGCCTGGGCGGTGAAGAGCCTGACGCTTGGCGGCGGCATGTACCGCTGCAGCTTCCGTTGGCGTGCTGCCGGCGAAAGTATGTATGACTACCTGCGTGTGGCGCTGGTGCCCGACACGGTGCAACCTGACACGACGATGATTACCACGTATCAGAGTGCCCGCGACTTTGCCGAGAACCTGCCTGATGGGTGGATCTGCCTCTCACTGCGTACGGGCAATAACACCTGCTTTATGTCCAGCAGTTCCACTTCGGCAACTCCCCCCTTCACAACGGTGGAGACCGACTTTATTGCCGATTCAGGCAACTGGAAACTGGTCTGCATCTGGGTGAACGACCCCTCCTACGGCACTGACCCGCCGGCATCGGTGGACAACATCGTTTTGCAGAAGTTCGGCTGCCAGCCGGTGGCATCGGTGATGGCCAATGTGGTGGGGTACGACTCGGTGTACGTTCATTGGACACCCTCGGGGGAGGAATCCTCGTGGCTGGTGACTTTGAACGACAGCATCGTGGCCACCGTTACCGACACCACCTACGGCATAAACCAGCTGGCGATGATGACGGACTACACCTTCGGCATCCGAGCCCTCTGCACCGGCGGCGACACCACCGAGGCGGTCAGCGTCACGGTCCACACTGGTGGATTTGTGCCGTTGCCTTTCAGCGAAGACTTCGACGACGTGGCGAATGGACAATTGCCGGCCGAGTGGATGGGATTTGAGGAGAATCCCAACCATTACTCGAACACCCTCCCCTCGGTGCAGCAACAGGAGTTGAACCTCTACAACACGCTGAGGTATCCCGTTGTAGCCCTCACGCCGCTGCTGCAGGGGCCTGCCAACCGTTGGCGCGTGCAGTTCGACGTGTGGATGCAGTCCTCGCCCACCCACACGGAGTTTCCTACTTTCGGTCCCTTCGAAGTGATGCTTGTAAGCGACACGAACCATATCGAAAGTGCTGACACGCTGATGACAGTTCCGGGAGGCACCCATGCCGGCTGGCACACCTACACCTTCGCCACGGACACACTGACAACCTACGGCGGCCCTGCCTGGTTGCTCTTCCGCTGGCGCGGGAACTACTGCCGTCTGAAGGTGGACAATGTTATTATACAGCCTTTGACCGACTCGCTGCCTCATGTGCTCGTCAGCGGTCCCGCCACTGTGCTGCCCGAGGACACCAACTACTTCGCCGTCGTGCACGATGATTTCTATGTGGGTGGGCAGCCACACGCCACTGTGGTATGGCACTCGTCGATGGTGCAGGCCGGATGGGCCACGATGAATGCCTATGGCGACACTCTTGCCATGGTCTACTCCATCGGCGGCACCGACACCCTCACCGCCGTGGCTTCCAATGCCTGGGGCAGCGACACAGTGCAACATATCGTGGAGATAACACCCTGCACGCATGTCACCATGCCTTTCGACGAGGACTTCGAGAACGGTGCCAACTGCTGGAAGAGCATAAGCAACGACGGTAACCCGCTGTCCACATGGAACATCTCCAGTATGTTCGTGGGTTGGGGCGGCAGCCACACCATCGCCTCGTCCTTCGCCAGCGGCTGGGAACGCGACGCATGGTTGGTGACACCCGCCATCGAAATTCCCGCCGGAACCCAAGGTGCCACCCTCTCATTCCAGCGTTTGATGGTAACCAACATCCCTCCGGCCGATTATCCCAGTCCGATACTCGAAGTACTGGTTTCGACACATGGCCGACAGTCGGCCGACAGCTTTACCGACACGCTCTATCGTGTCGCTGAGGATTACACCGATGCTTTCCGGCGGACAGACCTCGACCTCGACACTTATGCGGGACAGACCATCTGGATTGCCTTCCGTCATATATCACACTGGGGCAGGGGCATCATCTGGCTCGACGACGTGAGGGTGCGCAATGACCTCCCGCCTGTAGTGCAGCTTTCGGTCCCCGCCGGCTACGAGCGCACGGTGGCGGCACAGACGGGTGTGGAGCACCCCGTGCATCTGGGCGACGCTGTAACGGTCAATGCCGACCTGCTGTTCGGAAACCGCATTGATGTTACCTACACATGGCACAGCGCGATGGTCGACAGGGGTGAAGCCTCGATGATAACGGACAGCAACATACTCACCATCAACTATCTTACAGAAGGAGTAGACACCATCATCGTGGTGGCAGACAACCACTTCGGTCTTGACACCGCCGCCACTCCCGTAACTGTCATCAACTGCACCGCCATCACCGAGTTCCCCTACACGGAGAGTTTCGACGCGGGCAGCGAGAGTGCCGGATGCTGGCAGGTGTTCAATCCCGACACCGCTGCTTATGTGAGCGTGGAAATCCATGAGCAGAACTTCCTCTGGAGTTGGAGTACCGACAGCAGTGACATGTCATCCCTTTGGGCGGTGTCGCCGCAGATAATTTTGCCTGACAACGACGTGGTGTATGAATTGTCCTGGAGTGCCGCCCGGAGCAATCCCCCCTACAGTGTCCTGTTATCACCGGCAGGATGCGACGAGACCGTCTGCTTCACCACGCTGCTCTACACCGACACCGCCGATGCTTCCAACGACGACTACTTCCGTCAGCACAGCCTCATGCTAGGCGATTACGCCGGACAGCCCGTCCGAATTGCCTTCATGGTTACGGAAGGGTCTTCTGACTATAACTCGCTGACGATTGCCCTTAACGAGGTAAACATCCATGCCACCGACAGCGTGCGTGTGGGGATTGCCCCGACCGGAGAGGACAATGTGCGAGTGTATGTGCGCGAAAAGAGAGTGGTGGTGGAAGGCGCTGACGGCATGAGAGTGAACGTCTACGACATGATGGGCCGCCAAGTCGAACACAATGCGCCCCTTCGTCCCGGCGTCTACCTTGTCCGCATAGGGACATCAGCCGCCCGAAAAGTAATAGTGTTCTAAAAAATGGTATACGAAGAGGACGGCGACTGCCATCGGCTTCTACCGCATCGACACCGAGGAACAGCGCGAGGCGCTGATGGATTACCAGATGAACAAATTAGATAGATAAAAAGATAAAACTAGTTACAATATGAAAACAGCCAAACTTTTCACATTGCTGGCCTTTGTCCTCACCCTTGCGGCCTGCAACAAAGACAAGGAGGAGCTGCGCCACGAGCGCGACATCGTCTATACCGTAGCGGAAGAGACCACCACCGTCCACCTCACCACCGAGGCGGAATGGCAGCAGTTGCTCGACCACTTCTGCGACTATGCCGAAGGCGGCAGCAGCGTCACCT
>JAEEGG010025030.1_pt1 | contig 11523 bp, 9 predicted proteins | sample 9134161 | NCBI WGS metagenome assembly JAEEGG01 (sample SAMN16246543, study PRJNA631951) | gut metagenome | biome: gut microbiome; feature: rumen; material: CR-attached | host: Bos | place: Iran: Karaj | collected 2018-10 | reverse complement strand
GGAAGGGGTGCGGGACATCAGTTTCGTCGGGGTCATGTTTGACTGGAATCGTTACGTCGTTTACGATGAAGGTTTGACGCCAGATGACCTGGCCGCCGCCATTGCGAAGCATGTGACGACCAAGATAGTAAAGCGCGCAGATGCGCCATGCGGCTTGGCGCATTGAGAATGAAGACACAAGGAGCAGGTTCTTATGAGAACATTCTTTCAGATTCAGAAGGTAAATGGCATGGGGTCGGGCAAGGCGTACATGTCGGCGTTGGAATTGGAACTGCGCCGCCGCGCGCCAGGTGCGAGCCTTGATGCCGAGTTGAGCAAACTGGGGCTTGGCATCCAGTATCTCGAAGACGAGTATGACTACTGGCATGTGCCCCAGATATATCTTGAGTATCGTCTCAACATCAAGTCCATCGTCCACTGGTTGGAGCTATGGGGGTATGAGGACGGCAAGCACATCTTCGACGACCCGGTATACGCGGAGGTCGTAAAGGGGTATCCAATCCCCGCCGTTCCCGGGGATGGCGACAGTTGGGTGCGGGTACTGCTGGAAGACCCGTCACGGGGTCTGAATTGTCCGTGGGACATGCTTGACGGCTGGAATTGGGCGGAACTGCTGGCTCATTGCCCTCAATTCGCGAAACACTGCGCATGGGACAAACTCGACGCCCATGCCTGGTCCTATCTTCTGGTTGCCACCTCGGCTTTCGATGCGATGTGCGACTTCACCATCTTCGACGGTATCGCATGGACCTACCTCGCGAAATATCGTCATGAGCTGGTGGTCCATCTTGACAGGTCGATTCTTTGCGACCGTGACCATGCGCGGATTGAACGCATACTGGCTAACGTTCCCCCAGAATCAGGGGCGCTGAATCATTGAAAACCGAGTAAAATCAAGGAGAAAGAAATATGAGTGAAAGGGAACAAAAGCGTATGGTAGCCGCCGCAGTCATGCGAGATATCCGGAGGCGGCGTGCCGCCCGGAAGGAACGGGGACGCACGAAGAAAGTCAAAGGAGATTTGTTTGAACAGGTCAAGGTGAAGATGGTGATGCGCATCTACGGTGTCTCCTGCGAACAGGCGAAGGAGATTATCGTGGACCGTATGGCCGAGAGCGCCGCGCGTGAAGCCGAAAACGAGGCGAAACGCGAGAAGCGCGCCAGGAATTTCCGCTGTCGCGTTCGCGACGAAGACGATGACGAGTGGATATCCGCCAGCGAAATATTCAGCGACGCCAGGGAGTGACATTAAATTCATCTGTGCCCGGCGTTTTATATCTCACGCAGAGATGCAGAGAGGCAGAGAGCGCGAGAAAGTTATAGGAATTCAATGAGAAAGGAACAGACAATGAACGAGAAACTGAATGAGACTGTTGGCGGTTACAGTTGGCCGTACATCATCAAGGACGACGGAACGGCCGAAATCATCGGCAAGCCCTCACCCTCGTCCGAAGGCGCGCTGGTGATTCCCGAGAAGCTCGGAGGATGTGCGGTGACGAGTATCGGGGATAGGGCATTCATGAATTGCGACATGACGGGCGTGGCAATTCCAGATACAGTGACGAATATCGCGGACGGGGCGTTTCATGGCTGTTGGAAATTGTCGGACGCAAACGGCTTCGTCGTTGTTCGGAATGTCCTCTACAGCTATCATGGTGCGGGCGGGGCCGTGACGGTTCCCGATACGGTGAAGGCCCTCGACGCCTTTGCGTTCCACGAGTGTGACGACATCACGTCCGTGACGATTCCAGCGAGCGTGACGGCAATCCCCGAAGGGGCGTTTTCGGGTTGTTCAAGAATTGAATCTTTCACGGTGTCGCCCGACAATCCGGCTTATGCCGCCGTGGACGGACTCCTGCTGACGAAGGACGGCAAGGTGCTCGTCCGTGGCCTCAACAAAGAGTCGGTCGCAATTCCCGAGGGCGTGATGCGTATCGCAGACGGCGCATTTGCCGACTGCGGTGAGCTGACAACGGTGACGATTCCCGTCGGCGTGACGAGCATCGGGGAAGATGCGTTCGCGCGTTGTCGGTGGCTTGGGGATGTGTCGATTCCCTTCGGCGTGACGATGATAGAGGATTATGCGTTCTTCTGCTGCAGCGGTCTGAAGGAGGTAACTATTCCCAGTAGTGTGGCAGTTATCGGCCGACATGCGTTCCACGATTGCGACGGGCTTACTGTGACGATGGAAAACGGCGTGACGAGCATTAGACCGACTACGCTGACGGTGCGGGTGTCCACCGGAGATGCCGAACGGGTGCGGAAGTTGCTCGCGGATGCGGAAGTAGACTTGTCGAGGATTTCGATAGAAGAAGCCAAATAGGGACATGGAAGAAGACGTTACATTGCTGCGGGTGCCGAGGAGCGTCAACAAGCGGCGACAAGGTGTACCACTAGAAAGAAATGTCAAATGCCAATAGAAAGGAAAATTAAGATGATTTGGAAGAAATTGACCAACAGCCCAAAATTCAACATGCGATTGATTCAGGGCGGCGGCGATTCGTTTTGTGAAGCATTACGAAATGCCAATAACAAATTCACCATAGACATTGATGATGTTCTGTTCACAATTGGTGATGAACTTCAAGACCCATTGGATAGCAAACGGTCAAAAGGCGAAGTGGTTGGCTTCGGTGGCGCCATTGTATTTTCCACGGATGTGAATTCGATTGAATTGTCCAAATGTGGATTTAAGGATTGGCTTGTCCAAAAATATAACACATTGACGAACAGATTTAAGTTACGGAAAATATTAGATTCCCTTTGGAAAAAGAATGATATAAACGCATGGACTGTTGGTAGAGGTTTTCGTGGGATATATACCGGAAAGAATGATAAAATATTTGACGAAAAATCAATCGTTATTAACATTGTTGGTCAAAAGTTTAGGAAAGTAGTAAAGGTAGCGAAAGAAATATGTGAAGAATTTAACCAAGAATGTGTAATGGTAAAGGATTGCGAAACAAACCAAGTCTATTTTATAGACAAGGATTCAAAGTGAAAACCTTCGAGGAGAAGTGTCCGTTTCAAGAGGTCGTGGGAGAGATGAAATGAACGCGGCAGAAGAAATTGACGTGACGATTGAAGGCGTTTTAGCCGAAGGAACGCCGGTCAAGGCGAAGTGCCGGTACTGGGCGAAAGACATTTCCGTCGAGATGCTTTCCCCGTATCCTGGGCAGCATGCAGGACGCCACATCAGGCAGGAGTCGGAAAAATGTGGAGTAAAACGAGACAGGTGATGGAAAGCAGGTTGGCGGATGGCCTGAAAGGAAGGGTTTGCTACCATTGGGACGTGTATAGGATGGATGGAAAGTGTCGTACGGAATGTCATGTATTGTCCATCTTCGTTGATGGGGCGTGCTGGTTTCACACGGATCAGAGATTTTGGGATGTCAAGTATGGGGCAAGGCCGGAACCCAGAGATAACGACATCATACGCGAATTCGGGCTTGTAGAGAACTATTGGGGTGATACTGTGTCGGAATACATCCACCAGTTCCTGAACGTGCTGTCCATCGACGAGGCGATTGCACACGACAACTACTTCATCCGGCTGCTTGCCGTCCTGGACGCGCGCCTCGGCAAGCGCCGGATCAAGGCGCTTGCCGACAATATCGGGAACGAGCCGGAGTGGTTCCGCAAGTGGATCTTGCTCCGCGCAGGAGAAATGAGATAGGAGATTGTTCACAAATGACAATTGCCACAATTGTTCACAAATCACAAATACAAGTCTGAAAAGAGAAATGAAATTGTCTGAAGTGTACGAAGCGATAGGAATGATGGATGTCGGGATATTCATCCAAAGCTCGCGCTTTTGGAGAGATTTGGATGAAAATCTGGCATGAAATGATTGATAATCATCCAAATCTCACTTTTTATGGTATAATATCGGCACGACAGAAATGAGATTTGCTTCGTGATCGGTCGTGACAAGGATGTGCAGAGCGTCGTCACGCTCGAAGACCTGTTCCGTTGAACGAATACGAAAAGAATCAAGGTGAAAAGAAGATGATTGAAATCACATTTGGAATGGCGCTTGACGGCGCGAGGTGGTCGGAGGGGCCCGCGAGCATCGGGAAGATGACATGCGGCCCGCTGGGCATGCTCAAGTTTTTGGAGACTCGGTTGGGGCTTGGCGGACTGGAAGTGCCGCAGGCCGAACGTATTGGCGCCTTTCTTGAAAAGATGCGTGCGGTGTACAAGGCCGAACCGAAATCCTGGGGCGCGGAAAGCTTTGCGAAGGACTATTGGTCGACGGCAAAGACGCTTCTCGCCTGGCGCGACGAACTGATTGATGCCGGTTGGGACGGCAGACAGGGGGGCTCGGACAGGCTTGATTTGCTTGCAAAAATCGAGTCGTCTGGCATCCCTACGCCTGACGGACTTCCCGATCGGGTGAGGCGAGCGGTTGAGAAATGCTCCAAGGAATTGATGTCGGACGTCAACATTGTCCTTGTCGATGATCTGGATAAGTATCCGCATCACTGGAAGGCGTTGTTCAGGAAACTTGGCGTCAAATCGCAGTGGGAGAAACCGGTGTTCCCTGAGTCGGCTCCAAAAAACAAGGTCGAAGTGGTTGCATCCGCAAACGAATTTCAGTCGGCGGGGCTGTTACTCCGAGATTTGAGGAAAGAGCTCGATGCCGACAGGAAAGTTGCGGTGATTGCGGAGGGCGACACGCAGATCCTGGATGGATTCCTGCACCGCGAGGGCTTGCCGGCCATCGGACAGGGCCAGAGCAGCGCAGAGCGTGCAGCGATCCAGATTCTCCCACTTTGGATTGAATACATGTGGGAGCCATTCATGCCGATGACGCTTCTCGCAATTCTCAAGAGCGAAGTGTCGCCGTTCATACCGGGCAGGAAAGAGGGCGACAAATTCAAGAAGGTCGGGCTTCAAATCGTCGACGCCTTGCGCGAGGCGCCCGGCATCGGCGGCAAAGCGTGGAATGACGCCTGGAAGAAGATCGGTCCGGACTTTGCGGACTATCGCGAGGTGCTTGAAGCGCCGAGATACGATCCAGAAGGCGATGGCGTTCCATACGGCGAATTCGCAAAGCGGATTGATTGGCTGGTCGCGAGACTTCGTCCGAAGGTTGCAGTGGAGTCGGAGTATCTTGACGACAAGGCCAAGGGACTGCTCAAGGGAACGATTCAAAACGCCGTGCGATTGAAGAACTTGGCGAAGTCGCTCGAGAAGATCAATCGTGTTGCCGTTCGACGTCTGCTTGAGACAATCGTCGCCACCGGGACGAAGATGCCCGGCTCGCGACGCGAGGTGGCGCCGTGGCGTGTCTATAAGCATCCCGGGCAGATCACTGCTGACGCCGACTGCATCCTCTGGTGGAATTTCTGCGACAGCGGGCATGGCTCCGGAACCTATTGGACGGATGAGGAGAGACGTGTGCTTGGCGACGGCGTGCAATTTGACACGGAGAACGCGATTGTCCGAGAATCGGATGGCTGGTGCAACGCGCTTAAGCGGGCAAAAAAATCGCTCAAGCTGTATTATCCGATGACCGCATCCGGGAAAGAGTGCAGTCCGCATCCGTTTCTTGCCGATCTGATCCAGCTTCACTATGTGGAGGACAAGGAACTTATTGTACAGGAAGATGATTCCGTCAGGGCGATAGAGATGCCGGCGAATGAAGGCGAGGCTGAAGAGCCTCTGGCTGTCAGCGTAGCGCCAAATGCGGAGCTGAAACCTAGAAGCCTAAGCGCAACGCAGCTTGAAACGTTGCTGACTTGTCCGTTCAAGTGGTATCTGGAAAAGCATCTTAACCTGAGGGAACAGGACGCGCTCGCATTGCCGACTGGCGCGCCGATGATCGGTACGCTCGCGCACAAGGTCGTCGAGACCATCATCAAGGTTGACAAGGAGTCAGAGGCTGACAAGGCGGCAGAACTGGCGGGCAAGCATTTCGATGAACTTGTCCCGCAGATGGCGGCCGAACTTGGTGTGCCCGACCGTAAGGTAGAGCGCGACGACTACAGGCGGACGCTCATGGAGAGCGTGAAGGACCTGTGGGGGGCGGTTAAGCGGCGTGGACTCAGGTTTGTCGAGGCGGAAAAGGTGTTGGACCGAAAAGGCGCGTTTCGGGGAATTGATTTCACGGGACGTGCGGATATCGTTCTTGAGGACGCGAATGGAAAACCATATGTCGTCGATCTCAAATGGTCGAGCGGCACACACTACATCGAGGCGGCGGACAATGGCCGCAGCATACAGCTGGCCACGTATGCGTGGGCGATTGATCCAATTGACATGGCGGTTGCCAGTGCCTACTACATGTTCCCGAAAAAGATTTTCTATGATAATCCGCAGGATGACAAGGATGTCTGGCGGAAAATAGAAAGGGACTACGGCAGGACAATGGACGAAATGAAACGCGGCGAACTACATCGCGGATATGCGGAGGGAGAGACCGAACTTGGCCTTGAACCTCGCTGCGGTTTCTGTTCCTTCAAATCTCTTTGCGGAAAGGAGCGCAAATAATGGCCTGGGAACTAAATGTAGAACCGGACGATTTGCGGCTGGTGGATGCAAGCGCGGGCAGCGGAAAGACATTTACGCTCATGGAACTCGTGGGCGCATTGGTGAAGGACGAGAAGAAGGAGGATGCCGGTTGCATCCTTGCTACGACCTACACCAACAAGGCGGCGGGCGAGCTCCGTCAGCGCATTCGCAAGACGCTGCTTGAATCTAAAAGGCCCGATGCCGCGCAACAGGCGGCGAAGGCGTCCAACGGGCTCATCGGAACGGTGAACGGTGTCGCGGGGCGGATACTGTCCGATTATGCGCTCGACGCCGGAATGCCGCCGCAGCTTGCTGTCTTGTCCGAGGAAGCTGCCGACATGATATTCAAGCGTGCGATGGCTGGAATAATCGAAGCGCGGTCAAAGGATATCGGACCGGTTGCGGATCGGCTTGGCTTTTCAGCGACTGCAAGGGGACGATATGCCAAAAGCACCGACTGGCAGGATCCTGTTCAGGAAATATGTGAACGCGCCAGAGCGAATGGAATCGATGGCGGCAAACTGGAAGAGAGCCGTCAGGAGAGCGTCAATGCGGCGGAACGGTGGTTCGACGGTTCAGTGGATCTGACGCTTGCAGGAATCAAGGATGGCCTTGAGAAATACGAAAGCGAGCTGGAGAGGGATGATGTCTGCGGGACAACGAAGACCAAGTATTTCGCAAAAGCGAAAGATTTTCTGAAATCTCCGACCTGGGAGAAGGCTGTGGCCCTTGCCGACGATTCCCAAATCGCAAAGACGGATGAAACGCCTTTACGCGAATTCGCCGTTAGCTTGCGAAAGATCCTGATACATGCCACGGGAATGCGCGACGATGTCGTCAAGGTGATCAATTTTGTTTTTGAAATCGCGGAAGAAGGGTTGAAGGCCTATCAGCAATTCAAGGAACGTTATGGACTCATTGACTTCACCGATCAGGAGGCGGGGCTTTTGAGACTGCTACAGGACGAAAAGTTCAATGCGAAGTTGTCCGAGCGGGTACACCGTGTACTCGTGGACGAGTTCCAGGATACGAGTCCGATTCAGTTGGCGCTATTTTCCAAGCTTGGGGAAATCGCCAAGGGGAAGATGACGTGGGTTGGGGATCCGAAGCAGTCGATCTACGGTTTCAGAGGCGCCGATCCGGCGTTGATGGCTCAGGCGGCAGCAAGCATCGCCCCCAATCATCGAGAGACGCTTAAAGACTCTTGGCGCTCGAAGGAGGAACTCGTCAGGTTCTCGAACGTGCTGTTTGAAAACGCCTTCAAGGGCGTGTCAGGCTGCGAAGGAACCGTGCATCTGGACATTCCTGAAAAACGGAAGAACAATGGGGAAGCGAAGGGCGGCAAGATCGAGGCATGGATGCTTGGCGCCAGCAACGTCGGAAACAGGGCGAAACAGCTTGTTGAAGGCATTGTGCAGCTGCATGAGAAGTCTGGAGTCCGTTATGGTGACATTGCTGTCCTGATGCGGAAGGGCACGGATTGCAGCAACTTGGCAACGGCATTGTCGGAACGCGGAGTACCAGTAGCTGTTGGCGGGGGAAAGTTGTTTTCCACAGAAGAGGTGCAACTTGCCTTGGCGGCATATCGGTATGCCGTGGATCGGAAGGATACCGTCGCCCTTGCGACTCTGGCGGCTCATCTCATCGATCCGGAGGGATGGCTTAAGACGATCTCGGAATCGCCGAAGGAAACGCTTGAGAAATGGAGAGTGAACTGCCATCTGGGCGAGGGCATCGGAGATGTCGCCGTGATGACGCCTCTTGAACTCTTGAACAGGGCCATCGTCCACTTCGGCATCGATCGTCAGGCCAGGAAAATGGGTGAAGGGGCACGTCGCATCGGCAACCTGGAGGAGCTTCGCGCGAAATGCGCGCAGTACATGGACGAGTCGGCGCTTAAAGGCGTTCCTGCCACACATGCGGGGTTCATTGCCAACGTTGCCGCCGATGAGTCAAAGGAGGCAAGCGTGCCGGGTGGCGACAGCGTGAAAGTCGTCACATATCATGCCGCTAAGGGCCTTGAATGGCCTACGGTGATTCTCTCGACATTGCAGAGCGATTACAAACGTACGCCGTTTGGCCTTGAGGTGGTTGCGGCAAAGCAATTTGACCCTGCGGATCCGCTCAAAGACCGAAAACTTCGCTGGGTGCCATGTCCATTTGTGACGCTCGGCAGTGCCTTTAAACAAAATGTGCTTTGTGAAAACGCCGATTTCAAGGCGGAGTTCAAACGCATCCATGACGCCGAGCGCGAGGAATGCAAGCGTCTCATGTATGTAGGCGTGACGCGTGCGAAGGAACGATTGGTGTTTGCCCCGCAGATGAAGACATCGAAAGCCGGTACGCAGGTAGATGCGGGATGGCTTGATGAATTGACGTCGCAGTCGCTCTTCTCCGGGAACTGGAAGTTCGTGACAGGAGATGATACATGGACAATGGGCGGTGAGAAGTTCCACGCTGTCGCCACAAAAGTGTTCACGAATGTTCCTGATGTGGTTCGGCCAAGATATGAACGCTCGGCCGGGCGCATCGAAGCAGAGCGCGATCTTCCGCTCTACAAGCTCGCGCCGAGTTCGAAAGATGTCGCTCCGTGCGAGGCGACCGTCGGAGAAGTTGTGGCGACAGGGGTGTCCCTCATCGTCAACGGTTCCAAGTTCAGCGCGGAATTGGGCGACTGTTTCCATAACTACATGGCAGTCGCCGTGCCCGGAAAAGACTATACTGAGCTTGCCAATGCGCTGGTCGAACGCTGGGGGCAGCAGGGGATCGTCAATCCCGAAGGCATGGTCGCTTGCGGTGCCGCACTCCGTGATCTCATTGCGAAGAAGTGGCCGGGAGCGACAGTCGAGACGGAAGTTCCGATGTCCTACGAAAACTCAGACGGTCAGGTTTCCGAGGGCTATATCGATATGCTCGTCACGACATCTGAAGGCAAGCATATAATCATCGATCACAAGGTTGTTGCGGATCCAGACCCGCTTGTCCATGTAAAGCATTATGCCGGTCAGCAGAACATCTACAGGCAGGCGGTTCTATGTGGCATGGGCGGTGAAGTGTCCGTGTATCTCCACCTCCCCACCCAGGGAAGGCTTGTGGAGATGAAGTTTGAGTCGCTGGTTTGACGTCTTTTGGCGTAAGGGTTCTTGGATTCGTGATATGATGTGCGCCGAACCACGATAAGAGAGGCATTTGCACGAGCGCGATTTCGTGTTTGATCCGCCCAAGGTTCCGGAGGAATAGATGGGTCTGCATGTGCCTGCGGTATCCCCTTGGGTCTGAGTGGTTGCGGCGGGAAGGGGTATGTAGTATAATATGCAACGCAAACGGGGCATTGCCCTGTGGTTCGATTTGGCAATGGCACAAGGCCGATCATGGTTGAAGAGGCAGACAGAGACGGAAAGCAAATGCGCGCTGGCAGCACGGTGCGCAGGGTCTTGCCTGTTTCAAGGGCCGGGTCGAACTCTGCAACAAAAAGGAGAAAATGACATGGGCAGTCTGATAGGTGTTGCGGTTTCCAGCATCTGGCAGGCGGCGGTCATCGCCGCCGACGTGATCATGTACGGGGTTGGCGTCGCGGGCAGCGTCGGCACGTGATGCGGATCCGGCTTCGCCACTCGCATGAGACAAATCTTTCAACTCACAAAAGGAACATGACAATGACACGTATCCTTCCTGCGGCCCTCGCCGCAACGGCCTTGGTCGCGACGGCGGGCGTCGCGGCTCCGGCAACTCAACCTGCCCTGAAGAACCCGCTGAGCTCCGGCGAGGTGTTCTACACGGGCTGCAACTACTGGGCGTCGAACGCCGGCATGTACATGTGGCGGCGCTGGGACCCCAAGGCCGTCGAGAAGGACATCGCGGAGCTCTCGCGCAACGGCGTGAACATCATGCGCGTGTTCCCGCTCTGGCCCGACTTCCAGCCGCTCACGCGCATGCTGGGCGGCGGCGGCACGGACAGGGGCCTCGCGCAGAACGACGGTCCGCTCCAGAACCCGGCCGGCGTGGACGAGGAGATGATGCGCCGCTTCCGCTTCATGTGCGACGTCGCGCAGAAGCACGACGTGAAGCTCGTCGTGGGCCTCGTCACGGGCTGGATGAGCGGACGCCTCTTCGTGCCGCCCGCCTTCGAGGCGAAGAACGTGCTGCTGGACGCCGAGGTGATGACGTGGCAGACGCGCTTCGTGCGCCATTTCGTGCGCGAGATGAAGGACCATCCCGCGATCCTCGGCTGGGATCTCGGCAACGAGTGCAACTGCATGGCGGGGAAGGACATCGGGCCGTACGAGAGCTGGATGTGGCTCAACACGATCGCCTCGGCGATCCGCGCCGAGGACGCGACGCGTCCCGTGGTGAGCGGCATGCACGGCTGCTCGAACGTGAAGAGCGACCGGTGGAACCTCTCGTTCCAGGGCGAGCTGATGGACGAGCTCACCACGCATCCCTATCCGCTCTTCACGCCGTACTGCGCGAAGGACCCGTTCAACACGATGCGCTCCGAGACGCATCCCGCCGCCGAGTCGCTGCTCTACTGGGGCCTCTCCGGCAAGCACTGCTTCGTGGAGGAGGCGGGCGACCTCGGGCGCTGCACGGGCTCGCCGGAGCGGAGCGCCGCGAACGCCCGCTGCGCGATGTTCACCTCGTGGGCGAACGGCCTCGGCGCGTACGTGTGGTGGTGCGGGTTCGACCAGCAGCACCTCGATTTCCCGCCCTACACGTGGAACGCGGTGGAGCGCGAGCTCGGCCTCTTCACGCGCGACTACGAGCCGAAGCCCGTACTGCGCGCGATGGGGGCGTTCCGGAAGTTCCTCGCGGAGCTGCCGCCCGAGATCGCGAAGCTGCCGCCGCGCCAGGTGGACGCCGTCGTGCTCGTAAGCGACCGCGAGCGCGCGTGGGCGAGCGCGTTCGGCGCGTACCTGCTCGCGCGCCAGGCCGGCTTCGACGTGGCCTATGCGGACGCCGAGCGTCCCGAGGCGGCGCCGAAGGCGAAGCTCTACATCCTGCCGTCGGG